>Ga0306921_10007278_pt1 | contig 11609 bp, 5 predicted proteins | sample sta12Cox44000080_FD_203760 | JGI IMG/M metagenome (GOLD analysis project Ga0306921, IMG submission 203760) | Lab enrichment of tropical soil microbial communities from Luquillo Experimental Forest, Puerto Rico - statoxic.12C.oxic.44.000.080 (v2)... | ecosystem: Environmental > Terrestrial > Soil... | reverse complement strand
AGGCCTACGACTTTCTTGAGCTGGCGCGGCGCTTTGGCTGCGAGCTGCAGATCGGCGGCTCCGACCAATGGGGCAATATCGTCGGCGGCGTCGAGCTCGCCCGGCGGATCTACGGACGGACGCTTTTGGGTCTGACAACGCCGCTGATTGCGACCGCATCCGGCGTCAAGATGGGAAAGAGCGTCGGCGGTGCCGTCTGGCTCAACCCCGAGAAGCTGTCGGCCTACGAATACTGGCAATTCTGGCGCAATACCGAGGATGCCGATGTCGGCCGGTTCCTGCGCCTTTTTACTGAACTTCCTAGCGATGAGATCCTACGGCTTGAGCGGCTCGAGGGCAGCGAGCTCAACGAGGCAAAAAAGGCTCTAGCGACCGAAGCAACCGCGCTCTGTCATGACCGCGATGCGGCGGAAGCGGCAGCCGAGACTGCCTACGCTGTTTTCGAGACCGGAGGGAGCGGCAGCGAACTGCCGCAGATCGCGTTGCCGCGCGACCAACTCGCCCGCGGAATCCCGGCACTAGAGCTGTTCAGCCTCACCGGGCTGGCCGCTTCCAATAGCGAGGCGCGACGGCTGATCCGGGGTGGCGGTGCGCGCATCAACGATAGGGTGGTCGAGACCGAGACAAGGCTCATCACGCTGGTCGACTTCGATCCTCGCGGGATGCTGAAGCTCAGCGCTGGCCGCAAGCGGCACGTGCTGGTACGCACCGTTTAGCACCTCGCTCCTTCCTGCAAGCGCGTTGAGGCTTGCCTCGGTGGGTGGTTTGGGGCAAGCCGGAGGCCGCACAAGCGCGGCCGTTCTCGTTGTTTTCGCTCCCTGCCTGCAGTGCGGATTCCGTTGATATCCGGAGCCGAATTCGTTGTTCCACTAGGCCTCGAGTTTAGCGCCTAACCATCCGATTACATTTGTAATTATCGGAAGGAAATTGGTTTTTTCGAGGGCACTATCGCGATTTTCGTTGTTTTTGAAGCAAGGCTTTCAGCGCAGCCGGTGTCGCCGCGCTCGCCGTCGAGTGGGCATCGGTCAGCCGCCGTTCAGCAGCGGCCCGCAGCCCATCGATAAGCCGGAGACGGCTTCCCAATCCCCGTCAGCGCGCTCCGGGCGCTTCCTGAACTTGCGGCGGGACACCGAAGTTGGGCTGGAACAGCCGGCGAAGGAAGCCCGGGGTGAGCGCGCTCAGCGGATTGACCGAGATTTGAGGATCGGCGGCCGAGCCAGTGGCGCGGTAATTGGCGGCAAACAGACCTTGTCCTTCGCCGCCGAGGAGCAATGAGCCGAGCACCGGAACATTGCCGATGATCGAGTTCAGCATGTAGGCAGGGACGATGGTACCCTGAATATCGAGCCGGTGCAGGCCCAATTCGACCAGGCCGTTGGCGGTCACGCCAAGCGCTCCGCCATAGGCGAGGAGATTTTCGAAGACGAGACGGTCCTCGCTGTAAGCGAAGTCGCCGTGCAACGTGGTGAACGGGATACCCGATCCGGCGAGCAAGCTGCCGATCGCGTTCAGCGAGGTGAGCGACAGAACCTTGGCGAGGCCAGGTGCCCGGATCAGGTTGTAGCCGTCGCCGTCGACATGCCCGCGCAGGACGCGTTTGCCGGCCGCGTCAAAAACCTCGCCGGTGATCGCGACCCGCCCGCCGACGATGTTTTCGGTGACGTCAAGAAGGCTCAAGGTCGAGCCGAGGTCGTCAGACAGGAAGCGGACACCTCGTTTCTCGGCTTCGCTGCCGAACCGCAAGGAGAGCTCGTGGCCATTGACAAATCGAGCGTCGATCCGTGCGCTCTGCCAGTTGTCGCCCTCGCGGAACAGTCGCGCCGATAGATCGCGAACCCGCCGCCGTGGTCCGAGAGTCAAACGGCCCAGGCGCGCATCGATCAGCAGCGGCGGGTCCGTGGCGGAACGCCGGGACAGACTGTCGTTCCCGGAGTCATTCAACCAATGGGTCAGATCGAGCCTGGGGCCGTGAAGCTCGACGCGCCAGCCGCCCTCTGGTCGGCGCGCAACGTGACCCGCGATGTCGTCGTCGCCGATGACGAGCCGCTCGATGTCAATACGATCGATCCGCTCTCTGTCGGGAGTAAGCTTGATCCCGAACTTCCCGTAGAGGCCTGCAGTCTTCACCTCGATTTCGCGCAGCCGGGTGATCTGCTCGTTCGCGAAATCGAGCACGAGTCTCCCGGTGCCCGGAACATCGGGCCCCTTGTTCCAACCTACCTCCGCAACGGATAGGCTGGCTGCGCGGAGGTCGAGCCGCACATCGGCCTCGGCGCGGCCCGCCTCGAAGACTGAATACGTCAGATCAACGCCGATAGGTCCGCTGATTCGGTCGGGTAAATAGTCGAATGCGAGCCGGCGCCGATGCTGGTCATCTAGCATCAGCGCGACGCGGTATCGAGCGCGGGCACCGCCCTTCGGCCTGAAGAACACTCCGCCGTCGATGGTTATCGGAATATCGTCGAAGCGCGCATTCCCTTGGAGGTGCATACCCGGTCGACTGATGTCGATCGCAAAAACGCCGTCGCTCAGATCACGGTCGATTGCAGCTCCGGTGATCGCAGCGCCGGTCAGGGTCGCCCGAACGCCATACTCGATATCGTCGAATTTCAGACTGCGGAGGAGCGGAAACCTGAAATGGAGGTTGAAACCCGTGCGCCCCGCGACATGTGCGGGATCGACCCCGATATCATGGGCATAGCGCAAAGGCTTGACGTCGATAACCTCGAGCACATCCCGGATCGGTCCGGCCAGCGTGAGATCGATCGTCTGCCATTCGACGGGGGCGCCGAGGTTGCTGATGTCGAGCGAGCCGCCCGTAATTTGGACGGATTTTACGGATCCTCCGGTGGGCGTGAACTCAAGCCGTTTGTCTACAAGCGTGGCGGTGCCGCTGACCTTTCGCGCCGGGGCAAGCCCGTTAAAGTAGTTGATCGTCAGATCGTGGTACCGCATCGAGCCGCGGGCCGAGACAATATCAGCGGAACGTGCGGTCGGATCGACCTGGAGATCGAGCTGGACGGTCGCCTGGTCGAGAACGCCGTCGTGGACATTGGCGAGCACCCAACGACGACCGCCGCGGCTCAGGGTGGGCGGCCACAGGGTTGCGAACTTCGCGACGGGCACATCGGCGAGCACGATGCCGAGTGTGCCGGGGATGTGGGAAGGCGCTGGATCGGTTCCTGCGATCAGTCCCGGAGTGACCGCCTCGAGGCTCCCTTTGATGGTGAGAACCGAGCCGTCGCCTAGATCGAGATCGAGCTTGGCTAGGCGTAGCTGACCGGTTTCGGGAGCATAGATGGCGTGCAGCTCGCCCTGGCGTAGCGCAAGCTCACCCTCCGGCAACAACTCGCTTTTGAATGATCCCGCGCCGAAGCCGAGATCAAGGCGTGCCCCCTCGGTTGTCAGCCGGCCAAGATTGAACCGTGTCTCGAGTGTTCCGGAAACCGGGAAGTTGACGGCGGCCAGGGGTGTCAGTTCGGGGGTGAGCGCGGCAAGGGCGGCGGGTTCGAACGCGCCAACCTCGAGCGCCAGATCGAGCGTCTTGCCGGAGGAAGAGTAGCGATACCTCGCGTGGAGCTTTGGCGCTCGCGTGCCGACTGCGAGCCCCGTCGATAAATCCCCAGCAATGCCCTCGGCATCGCGCTCCATCGTGGCGTCGACGCGATCCGCCTGCCAATGGTGCCCGGTTCTTTCATCGTCGAGAATAAGCGTGGCATCGCGGACCACAACTCGCCGCATCAACCCGAGCGACGCCTGCGGCTTTTGCGCACCGACTGCTTGCTCTAGGATCTCCGGCCCGAGACCGGGTTCGCCGGCGTGTTGATCGCCAAAACGAATTCCGATCTTGCCTTGCTGGTCGCGAATGAAACGCAAGACCGGATGCGCAACGACAAGCCGGGTCGGGACCAGATCACCGCGCAGCAGCGAGCTGAGGCTGAAACTTGCCGACATCTCAGAAAACGCGGCGACCGGCTCGCCATCCGGGCGTGACAGGCGAACGCCTTCGAGCCGCAGATCGAATTGACGGTTGTGGCGGTCGATGGTGAAGCCCACTCCCGATATTGCGATCTGCAGCCCATCAGTCGACCGGTTGAAAGCTTCCTCGACATAGGGGGTCAGGCGATCGAGCTCGATCGGGCCTTGTATCAGGCGCCACAGGCTGAACGCGATGATGAGGATCAGCGCCGCCGCGAACGAGCCGAGCCATACGAGACAACGATGCATCTTGCGCCGCACCCCCGCAGTCGAGCCGCAACGCTTGCGCGGAGCAGCCGGGTGATCGGGCTCTGCGTCGTGTCTTCCGGCATCTGACCGGGACGCGAACTCGTCTTGACCCAAGACCTCTGACCGGCCAGTTTCCCCGCCCGGGATCGGCATGTGAGATGAAGCTCTTATCTCACCTCTCCCCCGATGGTGAGGGGCTCCCCGAGCCGGCTGACGAACGCCGGCTCGCCCTCGGGTTCGGGGCTTGGCAGGAGGCGCTCGCCCCCACCCAAGGCGACCCGGCGCTTGATGCGGCGCGCCGATGGAGCACAACCCCACGCGGCAAACGCCTGCTCAGGTCGATCTTTGGCAACAGTCCGTTTTTGAGCGATGCCGCAGTCAAGGAGTGGGCATTCCTGACCCGCCTCGTGGAGGAAGGTGCCGACCCGCTCTTCGTCGAGATTGCCGACGCCATCGAGCTACCCGCAGATCTTGGCGAGGATACGGCAGCTTTGATGCGGCGCTTGCGGGTCGCCAAACGCCGGGTCGCACTTGTCGCCGCCGTGGCTGAACTGGTCGGCGCCTGGTCGCTCGACCAGCAGACCGCCGCCCTCAGCCGGTTTGCCGACGGGGCGCTCGGGGCTGCATTGCGCCATCTGCTGCGTCAGGCAGTGACTGGAGGCTCCATCGGCCTTGCATCGATCGACGAGCCGGAGCGCGACAGCGGGCTGATCGTCCTTGGCGTGGGCAAGCTCGGTGGGTACGAGCTCAATTACTCCAGCGATATCGATCTGATCCTTCTTTACGACCCGACGCGGGCACGGATTAGCACGCGTGATGGCATTCAATCCTTGTTCGTTCGCATGGCGCGCGATCTCGGGCGCATTCTCGACGAGCGAACGAGTGACGGCTATGTCTTTCGCACGGATCTGCGGCTGCGCCCGGACCCGGGGTCCACTCCGCTGACCTTATCGGTCGCGGCGGCGCTCGCCTATTATGAAAGCGTTGGTCAAAATTGGGAACGTGCCGCACTAATCAAGGCTCGTACGGTGGCTGGCGACAGGGTTGCCGGGCAGCATTTTCTGCGCGAGATAGAGCCCTTTATCTGGCGGAAAAGCCTCGATTTTGCCGCGATTCAGGACATCCACTCGATCAAACGTCAAATCAACGCCTATCGCGGCGGCGGACGAATCGCTGTCGAGGGCCACGACATCAAAACCGGACGCGGCGGGATCCGCGAAATCGAATTCTTCGCACAGACCCAACAATTGATCTGGGGCGGGCGGTTGCGCGAACTACGAACCGGTTCGACCTGCGAGGCGCTACGTCGCCTCGCCTCGACCGGCCGCATTTATCCTGCGACGGCTGCAGAGCTGATTGATAATTATCGGTTTCTACGCCGTCTCGAGCACCGCTTGCAGATGGTCGAGGACGCGCAGACGCATATGCTTCCCCCTGACCCCGCGGGAATCGCACGGATCGGGGTCTTTCTCGGCTATCCACAGACGGATGCGTTTGTCGCCGATCTTCTCCGCCACCTCAGCTCGGTCGAGAGACACTATGCTGAGCTCTTCGAGCAGGCCCCGAGCCTTTCGGGTCCCGGCAACCTGGTGTTCACGGGGGTCGAGGACGATGCGGAGACCTTACGCACCCTTTCTTGGCTCGGCTTTGCCGAGCCCGCGACCGTTGCCGCATTGGTGCGCAGTTGGCACCACGGCAGGCTGCGGGCAACCCGCAGCCAACGGGCGCGAGAGATCCTGACCGAGCTCGTTCCGCAACTACTGCGCATCTTCGGCGCCACACCCCATCCCGATACCGCACTGCTGCGGTTCGACCAGTTTCTGTCGCGTTTACCGGCCGGCGTACAGTTGTTCTCGCTGTTTCATGCCAACCCGGGACTGCTGGAGCTAGTCGCCGAGATCATGGCCGGGGCGCCACGCCTAGCCGAGCAGCTTGCGCAACGGCCGGCACTTCTCGATGCGGTACTGACCGAGGGCTTCTTCGCACCGCCGCCCGGGCCGAACGCATTCGCTGCCGATCTCGGCCAGGTGCTCGGCGGTGCGCGCGATTACGAGGAGACGCTCGACGCGTTGCGGCGCTGGGCCGGCGAGCGGCGGTTTCAGGTCGGAGTTCAGCTGTTGCGCCGCGCCCTCGATGGGCGGCAAGCGGGTGAGGTCCTCGCCGACATCGCTGAAACGGCGCTCACAGCGCTGCTTCCGACGGTGGAGGCGGAATTTGCCCGGCGTCATGGACGGGTGCAGGGCAGCATGTTCGCGGCGATCGGGATGGGCCGGCTCGGCAGCCGCGAGATGACTCTTGCATCCGACCTGGATCTGATCCTGATCTACGACGTCCCTCCGGGCAGTGAGACGTCGGACGGGCCGCATCCGCTCCCTGTCGCGAGCTATTACGCGAGATTGACCCAGAGGCTGATCGGCGCGATCACCGCACCGACCGCAGAGGGCCGACTTTACGAGGTCGATATGCGGCTAAGGCCGTCGGGGGCGTCCGGACCGATCGCGTCGAACCTCGCCGGCTTCGCCCGTTACCAGCGAGAATCCGCGTGGACCTGGGAACACATGGCGCTGACCCGGGCTCGGCCGGTTGGCGGCGATCCGGCGCTGTGCGTTCAGATCGCTGACGCGATCGGTGCCGTGCTCGGCGCGAAGCGCGACGCCCGGCGTCTCTTGGTCGATGTTGCGGACATGCGGCGGCGGATCGCGGACGAGAACCCGCGGCCCACGCGTTGGGACCTGAAGAACCGACGCGGCGGGCTGATCGACCTCGAATTCATCGTGCAATATTTGGTGCTGCGCGAGGCCGCTTCATCTCCGCAACTCCTCTGCCGTAGCACCGAGCAAGCGCTCCGCGCCCTCGGCGCGGCCGGCGTGCTGCCGCCGCAAGCACAGCAGGAGCTCCTCGACGCCCTTGCATTGTTGCGCCAGGTGCATGCGCTGTTGACCTTGCTGCGCGGCGGATTGTCTGAAGAGGAAGCCCTCTCCGAGGTTGACGCCGCTACCCTCGCACGCTGCGCCGGCGGGGTTGACTTCGCCCGGCTGGACGCGGATATCACCGCCGCGGCCGGGCGCGTTCGTGGCTGGTATCGGCGGCTGATCGAGAAACCGGCTCGCCGCGCCGCGCGACAGATAGCAGAACACACAGGAGACAGCGCAGGATGAGCGTCGAGTTCGGCAACAAAGCCCCCGATTTCACATTGCCCACCGATGGCGCCGGAACCGTCACCTTGTCCAAGCTCAACGGCAATAAGGTGGTGCTCTATTTCTACCCGAAGGACGACACCTCGGGCTGCACGGCAGAAGCCTGCGGATTTCGTGACTCTTTTCCCGACTATGGTGGTACGGGTGCCGTGGTGATCGGAATATCGAAGGATTCGGTCTCATCGCACGACAAATTCAAGAAAAAGCACGGCCTGCCGTTCATTCTCGCCTCCGACACCGGCGGGGATGTCTGCGAAAAGTATGGCGTGTGGGTCGAGAAGAGCATGTATGGCCGCAAATACATGGGCATTGAGCGCGCCACCTTTCTGCTCGACGGGAAGGGAGTGGTGCGCGGCATCTGGCACAAGGTCAGGGTGCCGGGCCACGTCACCGAAGTGCTGAAGGCGGCACGCGCCCTCTGACGGCGACAGATCGCGAAACTTTAACCGGTGGGGCGGTCGCGATCCTTGCCACCGCCGATCCGGCGGCCAAGGCCACGGCGAGCCGGGCGCTTGCTGCGGCTTGGAGAGAAGGCGGGATGGCACTCGGCCAGGCAGTGCCGCCGCGGCGTCCCGCCCGGCCGGAACTCCCATTGCTGCGCCCGCCAAGGGAAGTGGCGAAGCGCCGGGCGTTTGGCTCGCGGACGGGCCGCCTCGCGCTGATTCATGCCTTGGCCCACATCGAGCTCAACGCGATCGACCTCGCCTGGGACCTCGTTGCCCGGTTTGTCGGCGAGGGACTGCAGCGCGCGTTTTTCGACGACTGGGTCGAAGTCGCTGCCGAAGAGGCCTGCCATTTCGAGCTGCTGGCGGGCCGACTGGCCGAGCTCGGGGCCGGCTATGGCGATCTGCCGGCGCATGACGGGCTGTGGGAAGCCGCAGCCGCGACCGCGGACGATCTGCTCGCGCGTCTCGCCGTCGTGCCGCTGGTGCTTGAAGCGCGCGGGCTCGACGTGACCCCGCAGATGGTGGCGCAGCTCGAGCGGGTGGGCGATGCCGGGAGTGCGGAAATCCTGCGCCGTATCTATCGCGACGAGATCGGCCATGTCGCCACGGGGCTGCGTTGGTTCGACCGCCTGTGCCTGGCCCGCGGGTTCAACCCCGAGACGATCTTTCAGGGGCGTGTCCGGCTTTTCTTTAAGCGTGAGTTGAAGCCGCCGTTCAATCATCAGGCCCGCGCTGCCGCAGGCTTCCCAAGACATTACTACGAGCCGCTCGCCGCGCCCGAGCGCGCTAGCCCTTGATCTCGACATCCTCATAGGATGGGAACGGGCTCATCCAGACATCACCGATCGTGTGCTTGGTGACCCGCGGCCCTATCCCCATCAGCGCCCGAAAATCCAGGACCGGCGCGTACGTGACCCGGTCGATCGAGAGCTGCTGGATCTTGAATAAGAGCGCCTCGCGCTTGGCGTGGTCACGCTCGCCCGCCTGCTTCGCGAACAGTTCGTCGATGTCGGGATAGCCGCCATAGGCGTAGGCGCCCTTCGACTGAATGAACGCTTCGATGCGGCTCGCGGCATTGCCGGAATTCCCGGCTCCGGTCATGAACAGGCCGCGCAATTTCTTGGCCTGCCAGTCGGCGTAAAACGCCGCGCGCTCCATTTGCCGCAGCCTGACCCGGATACCGGCGGCATTGAGGTAGTTCATGACCCCTTCGGCGATCGTCGGGAAACCCGGGATCGCAGCGAACTCGCCGGCGTCGACGCCGGCCGGATAACCCGCCTCGGTAAGCAATTGCTTTGCCTTTGCCGGATCGTAGGGCAAGGGCTCGACCTGCAGCGCGAAGTCCATGACCCGAGGAACGATGACCCCCGCCGGAGGACAGAAGCCGAGACATCCCGCCTCGCTGATTTGCTGGCGGTCGAGCGCATAGTTGACCGCCAGCCTCAGCCGCTGGTCGTGCCACGGCGACTTCGGATCCCACTGCTCGGTGAACTCGATCCACTGGCTCGAAGCGTGCTTGGTAGCGACAATCTTGATACCGGGGTCGTCCTTGATCCCCTCGGCGGCGGTGCCGTCGAGCGCGTAGGCGATGTCGGCCTCACCTGTCTTCAAGGTCAGAGCCCGTGTCGTTGCGTCGGGAATGCTGCGCATCACCAGGGTCTTGACCGCCGGCACTCGCCGCCAATAACCGGGATCCGCCTCCAGCACGACCTCGACGCCTGGCTTGCTGCTGACGAATTTGTAGGGGCCGGCGCCGACCGGATGCTTCTTGAAGCCGTCGTCACCGACCTCGGTGAGATACCTCTTGGGCATGACGATCCCGGCGGCGGTCGCGGTGGTGCCGTAGAACGTCATGAAGTCCGGCCACGGCTCCTTCAGGTGGAAGCGCACAACCAGGGGATCGACGATCTCGATCTCGCTGACATGGTCCTTTAGGGTTTGCGCCCCGGCGCCCTGATAGCGCTCGAAACTGAACTTGACGTCCTCGGTCGTCACCGGGTCGCCATTGTGAAACTTAAGCCCTGAACGGAGCCTGAACTGGTAGGTCAGGCCGTCCTCGCTCTCCTCCCAGGATTCGGCGAGGCTCGGCCCCATCTTCTGCCCGGGATAGGGACGGACGAGCGCATCGTGGATCGCATAGAGCATGCCGAACGGCGTGATCTGCGGCGGTGCGGTCGACGGATCGAACCAGCTCGGCGCGATCGTCACGTGCCAGGCCATGACGGCCCGTCCCGCCGGCTCCGACCCGGCGGCCTGCGACGTGGTTGCGGGGAACACGAGGATCGTCACGGACAGCAAACCGATCAACGCCAGACGCAAGGGCCGGATCTGGAGCACATCCATAAACGCCTCCCCCTCTAGATGATCAGAGGTTGAACGAGCGATCCCGCATCGTTAAATCAACAGCTAGTCTACAGCAAACTCTCGCCCTTTGGTTGAACAGCGCGTCCGCTCGCAGGGCGCCGCAAGGCTTCCGGCGCAAGTGTATCATTCATCGGGACCTCGTTGGCCCAACCGGCGACCGCACCCGGACTATGCAATGCGAAGAAGGCAGTTTTAGGGTAGTCGCCATTGCAACAAAGCTTTCCCCCGAGTCACCGCCTAGCCCAACTGATCGAGCAGCGCCTTAGCCTCCTTCAGATCGGCGGTGTCGAAGCCCTCGGTGAACCAGCCGTAAACGGGTGCAAGCGATTCGAGCGCTTCGACCCGCCGGCCCTGCTCGCCCCATAGCCGGGCTAGGCTTGTCGCGGCGCGCAATTCCAGCGACTTCGCTTGCTGGGTTTGCGCGACGTGGAGAGCTCGTTGGAGAGATGCTTGAGCCTCGTCGAGTTGGTTTTGCGCCCGCAGCACAAGCCCATGTATGCGATGAAGTTCCGCCTGCCAAGTCCGCTCGCCGGACGCCTCGATCCGCTCGAATCCTTCGGCTAGCGTCGCGAGGGCTGCGTCGTGAGAGCCCTGCAGCGTCAGCGCCTGGGCCAGCAGACAGAGGCCCCACGGCCGCCAAAGCGTTCCGAGCCTTCCCGGCGCGAAACCTTCGCGTAGGCTGGCTGCGGCATCGGCGGGCGCGCCTTGGGCAATTTGCACCGCACCCTGAAAGAACAGGGGGTCGATGACAGAGGCGACCCGTTGCTCGGCACGCAGTGCCGTCGCCGCCGACAAGTAGGTGAGGCCTAATTCCGGTTCGCCGCGGTTTACACGGAGCAATATCGCGTATTCGAGAGCCACTTCACGGCTAAACGGGTGGGCAATGCGGTCGGCAAGCGCCAAGCCCTCGCCGGTGCTTGCAGCCGCCCGGTCCGGATAGCCCAGTACCCATTCCGTCTGTCCGCCGGTCATGTGTGCGCAAACGCCGGGATCGTGCCCGCCATAGGTATGCCGGTGCGACGCGTGCCGCTCCGGATCGTAAAGGCGACATCCTTCCCGGGTGTGCGCGTAAGCCTCTGCCAGCTCGCCGGACACCCAGCGCGTGGTCCAGGCGCTGTGGTGTGCCTGGAGACGCAGTCCGTCATCGGCTCCCCGCGCCGTCACCTGCAACAGCTTGTCGGACAGCGGACGAGCTGCAACGGCCATGCCAGACGCCCCAATGTTCTGCCACCGGCCATAAAGCGCTTCGAACAGCTGACGCTCGTCGCCGCCTCTTTCCGCCAGCTCATGCGCGCGCGCATAGGTCTGGCGGACGACCGGCGAGGTCATGCCCTTTACCGTGATCGAAGAAACACCCAAGGCGAGCTGCAATTCG
>Ga0306921_10007277_pt1 | contig 11611 bp, 8 predicted proteins | sample sta12Cox44000080_FD_203760 | JGI IMG/M metagenome (GOLD analysis project Ga0306921, IMG submission 203760) | Lab enrichment of tropical soil microbial communities from Luquillo Experimental Forest, Puerto Rico - statoxic.12C.oxic.44.000.080 (v2)... | ecosystem: Environmental > Terrestrial > Soil... | reverse complement strand
GGATCTCGAGAACCACAATGGAGGCAAGCTCTCCGATGCCTTCGTCTTTTTCGGCGCGACTGGAGATCTTGCATACAAGAAGATTTTCCCCGCGCTTCATAATATGGTGAAGCGTGGCACGTTGAAATGTCCGGTGATCGGAGTTGCAAAGTCCGGCTGGACAGTCGACCAGTTGCGCGATCGCGCGAAGGAGAGCATCGAGGCCAACGGTGGCGGCGTGGATGACGCGGCTTTTTCGCAGCTCGCCAAACTGCTGCATTACATTGACGGTGATTACGGCGACGCGAATACGTTTGTGAAGCTGCGCCAGGAACTGGGGAAAGCCGCTTGCCCCTCAGTAAGTCGGGCTGCGCGGCGAGTGCGCGAATCATTGTGGAGAAGCCCTTCGGCCGTGATCTGGATTCCGCCAAAGACCTGAATGGCATTCTGCACTCAGTCTTCAACGAACCGCAGATCTTTCGCATTGACCATTACCTGGGCAAAGAGGCGGTCGAGAATATCCTGTTCTTTCGCTTTGCCAATACCTATTTCGAGCCGATCTGGAACCGGAATTACATCGAGAGCGTGCAGATCACGATGGCGGAGAATTTCGGTGTGGCAGGACGGGGGAAATTCTACGAAGAGGCTGGCGCGATTCGCGACGTGATTCAAAATCACATGCTCCAGGTGGTCGCGCTCATCGCTATGGAGCCTCCTACGTCGATGTATCCGGAATCGATTCGCGACGAGCAGGTAAAGGTCTTTCGCAACATTCCTCCGATTCCACCCGACAAAATGGTGCGCGGGCAGTTCGTGGGCTACCGCAACGAACCCGGCGTCGCCAAAGACTCGCAGGTAGAAACGTACGCAGCGATCCGGTTTGAGGTCGATTCGTGGCGTTGGGCTGGGGTTCCCTTCCTCATCCGTGCGGGCAAGTGCATGAAGGTCACCGCCACTGAGGTCATTGTCCGTTTCAAGCGACCCCCGTTGGGCCGCGCTCCTTTGAGTGAGCAGAATTATTTCCGGTTCCGGCTTGGTCCGGATATCTCGATTGCAGCGGGCGTCCGTGTAAAGGAGCCGGGGCCGGCGATGAAGGCTGTACTTACTGAGCTCTCTGCCGTAAAGAACTCTCCGGGCGACGAGGTTGACGCCTACGAGCGGCTGCTCACCGATGCGATGAAAGGCGACGCGTTCCTGTTTGTCCGCGAGGATGCAGTTGAAGTTTCCTGGGCCGTGGTGGATCACATTCTCGGCAGCGCTTCGCCTCTGCATTTCTACGAACCGGGCTCGTGGGGACCGCTGGAAGCGAATCATCTGGCGAAAGACGTCGGCGGCTGGCACGACCCTGAGTAATCGGCCGGGTGTATCATTCGCAGCGAACTTTACAGCCTGATTCCCCTTCATTGGGGCTGGGAGAATCTATGAAGAACATCCTCCGCTCGTTTACAGGAGCATTCCTGGTCTGCGTGTTCTGCATGACCCTGCAGGTCCGGTCGCAGGCGCAATCCGCCGCCAACCCACCTGCCGTATCGCCGCAGGATTTCCAGGTTCCGTCGGACCAGGAAATCGACTTGCTTCGAAAGGATCTCCGCTCGAAGAAGAAACAGTTGATCGCCGCGAACATGAAGCTGTCGGATGCCGAGGCTGAAAAGTTCTGGCCGGTCTACGACCAGTACACTGCGGACCTGGTCAAAATCAATGACACCAAGTACGGACTGATCAAACAATACCTGCAAACCTACACCACGATGACCGATGCGGAAGCTGACGCCTACATGAAGAACTGGACCAGTATGGACGAGTCGGTGGTGCAGCTCAGGCAGAAATACGTGCCGACGTTCCGAAAGGTTTTGTCCGCAAAGAACACGCTTCTTTTCTTTCAGCTCGATCGGCGGGTGGGTTTGATGATTGATCTGCAACTCGCGTCGCAGATTCCGTTGATTGAACCGTAAGTCTGGACCCGGGGAGAAGCCGCTGCAGGGCTCCTCCCCTATTGCGATACATCCACAGAACGAGTTTTAGCCTTTCGCGTACCTTCGTCGGACAGTTGATGTTTTTGTCCTAGACAACCCGCAAGCCCTCCCCTACACTGCGCCTCAGTGGATCGTCGCCAGCAGCCGTTTCAGAGGGAAATCCGATGAGCAAGCTGCGCTTGGTTGTGTCCCTCCCGAACCAAAATCACTATCAGAAAGAACAGGCCAAGGCCGCGCAAATGCAAGCTGAGGGTTTGGGCGCGGAAGTCAAGATCCTCGACGCTAACAACGATTCAGTCAGTCAGAGCCAGCAGCTTCTCGAAGTGCTTCAATCAAAATCCGCTCCCCGGCCCGACGCTATTCTGGTGGAACCGCTCACTTCGACCGGACTCATCAGAGTCGCGGAGGCTGCCGTCGCGGCCGGCGTTTCCTGGGTTCTTCTCAACAGCCATGTCGACTACATTGATCGGCTGCGCTCTCAATCGAAAGCTTGCGTGTTTGCGGTCACTCGCGACCACGTCGAGATCGGACGGATCCAGGGACGTCAATTTGCAGCGCTGCTACCGAACGGTGGAACCGTTTTATACGTTCAGGGGCCCAACACCAGCGCCGCGGCTGTGCAGAGGACAACTGGCATGGAGAGCGTCAAGCCTGCCAACATTAACGTCCGTGCACTGCGTAGCCAGTGGACCGAGCAAAGTGCCCACGAAGCGGTCGCAGCATGGTTGCGCCTGTCCACCTCAAAGCCGGAAGCCATCGACCTGGTGGGTTGTCAGTACGATGGCATTGCGCGCGGAGCGCGGAAAGCGTTTCAAGAGGTTCTACGGGGAGAAGATCGCGACCGCTGGCTAGCGTTGCCGTTCACCGGTGTGGATGGTCTGCCCGACGAAGGACAGGTTTGGGTGAACCGCGGCGAGTTGGTCGCAACGGTGGTCGCACCGGTCACGACGCTGGTCGCCACCGATCTGCTGGTCAACGCGCTCCGAACAGGTACGCAACCCTCCGGGCTTACACTGCTCGAACTAAAATCGTATCCGCCCCTGGAAGCGCTTTCCGCGCTCGGAGCCAAGCGCGCCGCGCAGAAACCTACTGGAGCTTGAGTCGCAGACTGCCGACGGCAAGGGTTGTATGCTTTCGGCGTGGATGCGCTCCGTGCTGCCCAATGCGGAATTGTGTTGGCGGCGCGGTTGCTGGCATCTCATCTTGGGCACGGCGCGGATTTGCCCAACGTTTTTTCGGGAGCGCCGCGCTCTACGGTCCCAATCCTCTGTACCGACAACTATCTCGCGGGACGAACCCATGCTCGAGGAACAGGAGTCATCGTCGACGCCCGGGGAACTCTGCTCACGGCCGCACATGTCGTAGCGGAACATCAACTCTATTGTGACCTCAGCGTGCTGGTGCCCGATGACGACTGGAGCCGCATGCGAAATTTTCGTGCTTACTCCGTGCGGAATTGCTCGCAGAGCATCGAACTGGATCTCGCGGTCTGCCATATCCTCCCGATTGGCCGCGGCGCAACTGGATTGCAGGCGGCGGTGCTGCGACAGAGCTTTCCGCGCGTTTCAGTCTCGGTCACGGTCACCGGATTCACGGGCTGGGGGTTATCGCCCACCTCGCGCACCGGGCTGCTGCGCGGCGGCAACTTTTTTCGCAAACAGGAAGACTGCTACTGCGATTTTTCGATGAACCTCACCGCCTTCGAGGGTATGAGCGGCGGACCGGTTACGACCGTTGACGGCCAGGTGATCGGGATCTTCACCGCGCTGGGCACAGGCAAGTTCCGCGGTCTGGCGTTCGGAATCAGTATTGAGCGCGCGCTTAGTTTTCTACACCATCGCGGCGTCCCCCTGGATGACCGCGGAACCACTCCGCCGTGAGCAACGCAGAATCAGATTCGAAGACGTTACGCGCTTTGCTCTAGGCTGTTCTCGTAGATTTTTGCGCATCTTGACACCTTCTGTTGCCACGGGCAATCTCACTGAACGCTGTCATTCATCTTTTGAGACGACTTTATGGCTGATGCATTGCCCTCCATCTATCTTGCCCGCCACGGCGAAACTGCCTGGAGCCTCACTGGTCAACATACCGGGGTAACCGATCTTCCGCTTACCGAGCGCGGTGAGCAGAATGCCCAGAGCCTAGCGGGGCGCCTTAGGGGAATAACGTTCGTACAGGTGTTCACCAGCCCATTGCGGCGCGCACGCCGAACCTGCGAACTGGCTGGCTTTGGCGCGGTGGCTGAACTCGATCCGGATCTGGTGGAGTGGAACTATGGCGAATATGAAGGCGTGCGGACCGCCGACATTCTGGCCAAACGGCCGAAATGGCAACTTTTTCGCGATGGCTGCCCGGGAGGGGAATCCCCGGCGCAAATTGGATCGAGAGCCGATCGGGTGGTCGCGCGTCTTCGCCCCATTGCCGGGAATGTGCTGCTATTTTCCAGCGGACATTTCCTGCGCGTCCTGACTGCGCGCTGGTTGGGGGTCGAACCTGGTGCCGGCCGTTACTTTGTCCTAAGCACCGCCAGCCTGAGCGCACTCGGCTACGAACATGACGCCACGGAATCCGTGATTCGACTTTGGAATGATACGCAGCACGTTTCGCCCTGACTGAGCTCTCGTGGGGCGGGAGAGCCTCAGCTCGCCGAACGCGGCCTTAATGCGAACTAAAGACTGTATGGGTAAAACTAAGGCGATATTCTCTTCGTGAGTCTCTTGCTTTGCTGCGCTCGATCCTGTTCGCGATTCTCTTAACCGTAAGTGTCTTCGCACAGACGGATCGCCGGTTCACGCCTCGTTCCATCGCGGGCACCGTACACGATCCATCCGGCGCTGCTATCGTCGGCGCCCAAGTCTCCCTGCTCGATCCCGCGGGCCAGCAGATTGCGCAAACCATGACGGATCGCTCCGGAAATTTCCGTTTTAACCAAGTGGTTCCCGGCGCTTATCAGGTCCAGGTGGATCAAGCGAGTTTCAGGACTACTCAAGTTTCCATCGCCATTGGATCAAGCGATCCCGCATCGATCCGCATTGTCCTTCCCATCGCCGTGGACGAACAACGAATTACAGTGCAGGCGGAGTCAGGCGTTCCTATCGTCAATACGGAAGCGTCCGGCAACCAGGACGCGAACATCATCGATCGCGCCGCCCTCGACCGCGTTCCGGTATTCGACCATGATTACGTTACCACGCTCTCGCGGTTTCTCAACGACAGCTCCATCGGCACCAACGGCGTTACACTTGTCGTCAACGGCATCGAAGCGAACGGTCCCGGCGTGACTCCCTCAGCCGTGAAAGAAGTCAAGATCAATCAGGACCCGTACTCGACTCTCTATGCGCGCCCCGGCCGTGCTCGCATCGAGATCACCACCAAGGGCGGCACGCCACAGTTTCACGGCACTGCGAATTTTATGTTGCGCGACTCCGCCTTCGACTCCACACCGTTCTATGCAACTTCCAAACCCTCGGAGCATCGCCGCTTCTTTGAAGGCTCAGTGACCGGTCCTCTGAGCCGCAATAAGAAAACAACGTTCCTGCTATCCGCTGAGTTCGATCAGGACGATCAGCAGGCTGTAGTGTTCGCTGAGGATCTGAACGGTCCGGTCAACGAAACCGTTCCTCTGCCGATGCAGCATTACTTCATTTCGGGCCGCGTTTTTCACGATTTAAAGAGCGGAAACCAGATTTGGGCGGGGTACTCCTTCGAACACCAGATTACGAAGAACATGGGGGTCGGCGGCACCGTGCTCCCTGAAGCGGGCACAGACGTTCGTTTCCTGGAGCACGAAGTCAACGTTGGCTACACGCGCACGATCTCGCCACGATGGCTCAACCAGCTTCGCTTTTTGGTCGGTCATTTCGATGCGCCCGTCACCAGCGTCAACGAGGCTCCGCAAGTCGTAGTCTCCGGTGCTTTCACCGGCGGCGGTGCGCAAGCCGATTCGCGCCGTACTGAATACCATTTCGACGGCGCGGACATCGTCTCGTACGTCGGCGGACGTCACCAGCTTAAGTTCGGCATCGACGTGCCTGACATCAGCCGCCGCGGCGCCGACGACTTCACCAACCAGGCTGGGACCTACACCTTCGACAGTCTTGCCGCCTACCAGAATGCGGATCCTTCGACTTACCTGGTACAACGCGGACAAGGCCACGTGGTATTTCTCGAACGAACGGTTGCTGGCTTCATCGAAGACAATCTCCGTGTGAAGCCGAACTTCTCGCTCACTCTCGGCGTTCGCTACTATTTTCAAAACTACTTTCACGACGACGTAAACAACTTCGGCCCACGCATCGCCTTTGCTTATGCACCCTCCACGAATAGCAAGACCGTGATCCGCGGAGGCAGCGGTGTGTTCTTCGATCGGACCGGGCCTCGACCGATCGCGGATCTGCTGCACTTCGACGGCGTTCATTTGCAGCGCTTCATCGTCAGCAATGCGTCGTATCCCGTTAAGCCCGCGCAACTCGCCGGTGTCCCCACCAGCGTGGTGGTGCTCGATCCCCGGGCCAACATTCCCTACACGGTGCAGTACAGCATTGGGGTCGAGCGGCAGGTCACCGCAAAGAGTACGCTCAGCGCCAGCTACGTAGGCTTTCGTGGCATCGGAAGCTTTCGTTCGATTGATGCCAATGCGCCTACGCCACCCGCCTACGCCGCGCGGCCCAACCCCAGCCTGGGCCAGGAGCGCATGATTCAATCCGAGGGCTACCAGAAAAGCAACGGCCTCGAAGTCACCTTCCGGGGGAAGCCCAGCAAATACTTCAGCGGCCAAATCCAGTACACGCTGAGCGAGACGTACAACAACACCAGCGGCGTCACTTATTTCCCGGGCAATAGTTACGACCCCAATGCCGATTGGGCACGCGCCGACACGGACCGACGGCACAAGTTCGACCTGCTGGCCTCGTCACAGCCGCTGAAGGCGCTTACTCTTGGCATGGCGCTCTCGCTGTATTCGGGAAAGCCCGTTAACGAGACCACTGGGAACGACGACAACCACGACGGTGTGGTCAACGACCGCCCACCAGGTGTTCCGCGGAACAGCCTTTATGGCCCCAGTTTCATCAACTTGGATCTCAACGCTGCCCATGATTTCGTTTTCGCGAAATCGCGCAAGGAGCCGATGACGCTGACAGTAGCGCTGAACTCCTTCAACGTGCTCAACCATAAGAACGACATCACCTACGTCGGTGTGATCACCTCTCCATTTTTCGGGCGCGGCGTTCAGGCCCAGCCCGCCCGCCGGATGCAGTTAAATCTGGAATTCAAGTTCTAGAGCACTCGATCACCCGCGGGCGGATGGGTTGTCCCAGTGCAAATCTCTGCAAGCTCTTTGCGCCGATAAAACCCTGCATTGCGCAGGCTCCTACTTGTGCTACAGTGGATGTCTTCCCTCCTACTTCTTTCTAGGAGATCTCCATGAAAATGTTCGCTCGAACCATCTCGACGTTCGTCACTTGCTTGCTTCTTGCTTTGCCGCTGCTTGCTGCCATTCCGACTCGGCGGTCATCGGACAACGGAGTGGATAGCTCTGCTCAGTTTTGGGCGATGTTTGGACCCACGGAAGTGCGCACGCTGACCAAGGGCACGACTATGGTCAACTACAAACAACAGGTGGTATGTCTCAACCAGCAAGTAACGAATGCGACGAATCCTTCGGATTCGATCCACAATGGCGCGTGTGAAGATGGGGCGTATTTGTTCATTTATCAGCTCCGATCAAGTGCGACAAATGTGACCGTCCAGTTGGGTAGCCTCGTCGGTTTCGATGGTGTTGATCCTCACTTTGGTGTCGTGGTTTGCGACCCTACGAACACCCTTGAACTGTGCACGACGGTGACGCCGACTCAGCCTCTGCCCGCCGTCACTTTTACGGCGGGTGCCGGCAACACTACTGCGAGCTTTACCATTCCGAATTTTCCCAAGTTTCCAAATGGGACGAGGCATCAAGGGCAGGGACTGACGATTTACGTCATCACACAGCAAAAAAACGCCCAAAACCTTCCGGCACCCCAACCGATCGCTCTGCCTACAATCACCTTGAAGTAGAAATGGAACGGACTCAATTCGCGCGCTTCGCCGAGAGAAGAGACTCCGCTGAGCGCGCGATGAGCATATAGCGCAGTTGCTTTGCGTCGCGGATCAGCGACTGCAACGCGGAGCGTGCCTGCTCGTTCGCGCCGATTGCGAGCTGAAGTTGGCCAAGGGCCAGGCGCGCCTGAAGTTCGTATGGCACAAGGCCTATTCCCTTCGCTTTTTGCGAAATTGCCAGCAGTGCTTTTACGGCGTCCGCCGGGCTTCCCTGGGCCCCAGACACGCGTGCCTCTGTGATTTTGAGTGAGAGCAGGGTCGGCTGATCAGAGGCCGATAAGGCCCGGGCCGCCGCAACTTCAACGGCAGCTAGATCCGTTTTATGCTGGACCAGCAAGGCCTGCGCCAGCACATCGCGCGCACCGGCCTCCTGGTCGGGCAGTTTCTCCGCTTGGAATTCCTGTGCGCCAAGCCGTGCCAGCGACTCGGCTTTGGGCGCTTGATTCTGTTCTAGCGCGAGAGCGGCCAGCGATACGTTCGAGCTGGCGATCGCGCCCTTGTCGCCAAGTTGCGTTCGAATCGTCAATGCCTGTTGGTATCGCTTCTCCGCCAGGGCGAGATCGCCTTCAGCCAGCGACACATCGCCCAGAGACGCCAGGCATGTAGTTTCAGCAGTCTTCAAACCAAGTTCCCGCGATTTCTCAAGAGCGGCTTCCAGGCCGATGCGCGCGTCCTCCAAATTCCCCTGTAGAACGGCAATCATGCCCAGGTTCATTTGCGCATCGATGGTCCGCGCCTGGTCTCCCACGGCTTGGGCGGCCTTCACGGAGCTCTCGAACTGCTGACGCGCGAGCGTGTACTCGCCCTGACTCATCAAGTTCGCGCCGAGGTTCATCTCGGCCAGCGAAGCGTCGGAATTGTCTCCCGCTGCATCGGCCACTTTGAATGCTTCACGGTAGGCCTTGCTGGAGTCATCCAGTTGTCCGCCGTTTGCGAACAGATTGCCGAGATTGATCAGCGCCCCCGCAATGTCGCGTTGCGCTCCGATTTGCCGAGCCAGCGCCAGCGCCTTTTCATGCATGTGGCGTGCGGTTTCTACGTCTCCCTGGCTTGCCGACACGTTGGCTACGCACGTCAAACTCTTGGCTTGACCGCGGAAGTCGCCCGCTTTCTCGAAAGTCTCATTGGCCTGCTCACCCTTCGACTTCGCGAGCGCATATTCCCCTAATTGGCGCAGACTCTGGCACTGCCCTAACAGCGCCTGCGCAGTCAGAAACCGCTCTCCAAGCCGGCTGGCTTTGTTCTCCGCCGTTTGGGCGGCCACCACTGCCTGTTTGAAATTCGCGAGGCTCGCCTGCGACTTTGCCTCAGCCAGATCGATGCGCGCATCGTTACGAAGTGGAACCGGAAGTTGGCGCAGGCTATTCACCGTACCGATCGCGTTTTGCCCCTGACCCGCCGAAACTTGCGCACCTGCCAGCCGCAACCCGTACTCCGCGTCGTCGGGATAAAATGTCCAAAGCGATTTGTACAACTCCACAGCGCGATCCCACGCCCGAGTCGCCTCGCGATAGTTGGCCTCGATGAGCAGGCTCTCTTTGCGCGAGAAATTGCGCGAGAGCTCGTAAGCCTGTTTCGCCTCGGCCTCAGCTTTCGCGTCGTATCCCAACTCGCTCCAGGCACGCGCCAGTGCGAGATGGGCAAGGGCGTTATTTGGTTCAGACGCCACCGCCTGCTCCAGCAACTGACGGGCTCCCAGATTGTCGAAGGTTCGCAGCCTCGCGATGCCCTCCGCATACAACCGAGCCACATCCGCAGTTTCGGGCTGCGCATAGCGCACCGCCGCTACCTCTTCCCCAGTGATCGCGCCTGCGCCGCACTTCTGGCGAAGTTGTGCGCCCAGGTCCTTCACCAGGTCGAGGAGTTTAGTGTCGGGCTCGCTGGCTGAAAGCGTGGCGACCGTCTCACCCTTGGCCGTGTCCTGCACGCGCACGTCAACGCGGGTCTGCCCGCCGACATCGAGATAGGAGCCCAGCACCACCAGATTGCTCCCCAGCCGCTGGTAGATGCGCGACAGGCTGTCCGCTGACATGCTCTCTGTATCCGGGATCGCCATCTCGGTCTTGGTGCGGGCTACAGATTCGCCTTCGATGGTCTTCAGCTTGTCGCCCGCCGAAAGTTCCGCGGTCAACATTTCAGCGAGAGCGTCGGAAAGCCAGCTTTGCTCGGGCTTTCCAGACAGATTCTTGAAGCCCCAAACGGCAACCGTTCTCCTTCCAAGGGCGTGGGCGCTGGCAACGCTCGCCGGCTGCTCGCCCGCATTCCGGCCAAAATGCGCGCGCATGAAGTACACGCCTGCGAATGTTGCCAACACGATCACTGCGACGCCCCACACCCAAGCACGACTTCTCGGCGCTTCCACCGGGATCGGCGTCGTGGTCGTGACCGCATAAGGCGTCGAGCCCGCGGTGCTGGGGTGCAGAACCCGCTCCAGATCGACGCAGAGTTCCGCGGCCGACTGGTAACGCCGTGCCGGATCTTTCTCGAGAGCCTTGAGAATCACATTTTCGAGATTCGGGGAGAGCCCAGGCGCTAAGCCCGCTGGCGGCGCTGGCTGCTCATTCAAAATGGAATTGATCAATAAGGCCGAATTGCTTTGCGGGAACGGCCGGCTCCCGGTAGCCATCTCATACAACACTGCTCCCGCAGACCAAAGATCGCTGCGCGGGTCGGCGGATTCGCCCTTCAACTGCTCGGGCGCCATATAAGGGAGGGTTCCGGTGAGTTCCGTTGATTTAGTGAGAGTCACGGTCTGGCCCAGATCGGTTGCGTGGGGGGCAAACTGCGCGAGACCGAAGTCGAGGATCTTCAAGCGCCCGTCGGGAGTGATGCGCAGGTTCCCGGGCTTCAGGTCGCGATGAACGATCCCGTTCTTGTGCGCCTCCGACAGCCCCTGCGCTAGTTGGATCCCGAGCTGCAATACCTCCTGCTGCGGCAACCCTGAACTTTGCAGCTTTGCATCCAGCGTGGTCCCCGGGATGAATTCGGTGACCAGAAAATCTACGTCACCTTCACTGCCAAACTCGTGAATCGTGGCAATACTTGGAAAGTTCACGCGCGCCAGCGATAGCGCCTCTTTGCGAAACCGGCGCCGGGCAGCTGGTTCAGCCAGAGTGCCTGGTGGCAGTACCTTGATCGCAACGTCGCGCTCAAGTTGTTCGTCGCGCGCCCGATACACGATCCCCATGCCCCCAGCCCCTACCTGCTCGAGGATGCGAAATCGCGAAATGGTCTTCCCAATCATGCAGTCTCGGTAACCCGCGCAATCTTAAGGATATCCAGGATAAGGGTCAATCCCGCATATCCACCCCGGCGCTCCCGACGAGGCGAATTCGTGTTGCTGTGGCTTTCGCGCGATTCGCGCTATCATCTGGGTTGCGGCTAGCCACCGACCCCGCTTCCCAAGGCCGAACTACACTGCCACTGTAATAGTGGCGGACTGATACCGCTCGTTTCCAGGTAGCCATCCATGAAGTATCTCGATGAATTCCGAAACGGCGAGATTGCCCAGAGCCTTGCCCGCGAGATTCGCCGTTTAACCACGCGTCCGTGGAAGATTATGG
>Ga0306921_10007275_pt1 | contig 11612 bp, 9 predicted proteins | sample sta12Cox44000080_FD_203760 | JGI IMG/M metagenome (GOLD analysis project Ga0306921, IMG submission 203760) | Lab enrichment of tropical soil microbial communities from Luquillo Experimental Forest, Puerto Rico - statoxic.12C.oxic.44.000.080 (v2)... | ecosystem: Environmental > Terrestrial > Soil... | reverse complement strand
CGTAAGTATGGACAAAAAAGTACTCACTAATCGGTATTGGCGTTGGATTGACGCGCCATAAACTCGGCAGTGAGTGAACAATAGTTCCGTGAGGGGAGCGCCCATGACAGCCTTGGTGTGCTTAGTTACGGGAGCTACAGGCGGTATCGGATACGAGACCGCTCGCGGCATCGCCTTGACGGGCGCTACCACGATCATCGTCGGACGCGACGAGGCTCGAACCGAGGCCGCCGCGCAGCGGCTAAGCCGCGAGACTGGAGCGAAGGTTGAGCCGCTGCTCTGCGACCTCTCCTCACAAGAGCATGTCAAGAACCTCGTCACGCAGGTACGCCAGCAATTCCCACAGCTCAACACTCTCATCAACAATGCCGGCGTCTTTACGATGTGCCGCAGCCTAACTGTGGACGGCATCGAACAGCAATGGGCTGTCAACGCTTTGGCCTACTACATGATCGCCGAATCGCTCGCCGATTTGCTCGTGCTGAACGCACCGGGCCGCATCATCCAAGTCTCGTCTGATGCTCATTATAATGGTACCATCGACTTTGACGATCTCTCGGGCGCTCAAAGATATTCGGGCATCCGCGCGTATGCCCAATCCAAACTTGCGAACGTGCTGCATACCTACGATCTCGCGCAACGCCTCGCTGGCAGCGACGTCACCATTAATTGTCTTCACCCCGGCGTCATTCGCACAGGCATCGCGATGAACAACGGCGGCCTGGTAGCACTCGCCATGCGCATTCGTGGTCTGTTCACGCCCGGGCCCGACGACGGCGCACGCACATCCGTCTACCTTGCGACGTCCCCCAAAGTAGCGAACATGACCGGCACCTATTTCGAGAGCTGTCGTCCGAAGCGATCAGCACCGCTTTCGTACGACACGAGCGTGCAAGCACAGCTGCGTGCCGCATGCGCGCAACTCACCGGCGTGCTCCCCTACCAGCTGCACGAGCCAGGAAGCGACAACACGCAGACGTAACCACTAGAACGCGACATGCAAGCAGTTGTTCTCGTCGGCGGCGAGGGCACTCGTTTACGACCGCTGACCTATGCCGTTCCCAAACCGATGGCCCCGTTGCTTGGGCGGCCGTTCATCGGCTGGATCATCGAACGCCTCCGCGCGGCCGGCGTGTTCGAAGTGATCCTCTCGTGCTGCTACCTCCCCGAAGCGATCGAATCATACTTCGGCGATGGCCGCAGTTTCGGCGTCGATCTGCACTACGTCTTCGAAGAAGAACCGTTAGGAACCGCGGGGGCCGTGAAGAACGCGGTGCATAAAGTCAGCGGCACCACCTATGTCTGCAACGGCGATATCCTGACCGGCGTCGATCTCGTCGCACTGCGCGACGCACACACCCGCAAGCGCGCTATCGCGACCATCCACACCCGGGCAGTCGAAGATCCAAGTCAATTTGGCGTCGTCGAAACCGACCCCAACGGGCGCGTGCTGCGGTTCGTTGAAAAGCCGCAGCCGGGCGAAACATCCGCCATCGACATCAATGCCGGCACGTACGTCTTGGAACCGGAAGCGCTCGATGCAATCCCGCCCGAACGCAAAGTGTCTATCGAACGCGAGACGTTTCCAAAATTGATCGCTGAGACCGGTCGAGTCTTCGCCATCTCGACTAGCGACTATTGGATCGACGTCGGCCGCCCGTCGACATACATCCAAGCGCATCGGGACATTCTCGACCGTGCATTCGAACAACCGCTGGGCAAAGAAATCGCTGAGGGCATCTGGAGCGCTGACGGGACACCCATCCCGCGCGGCGTGGACGCCAGAGGTCCCATATTTCTCGGACCTGGCGTTCGCATTGAAGCTGGAGCGACGATCGGTCCGTACGCAGTTCTCTATGAGGGCTGCCGCGTCAGCGCGGGTGCGCACGTTTCCTCAAGCATCGTTTGGCCCGAATGCTTCATCGGTCACGGAGCGACCGTTCGGGACGCTATCTTGGGACTAGAAGTCGTGGTGGAACCAAGCGCCAAAGTGGAACCGGGTTCCGTTTTGGGACGCGACGAGCGCGTGCACGCCCGGACGCCTTAAGTCTCTGGCCAGTCCTGCTTAGTCTGTCTCATCAGGATTAGCCCCCACCATCCTATGGTATAATGTAGGACAAAGAGCGGGCATTCGGTCCGCGTCCTCCCGACATTTCAGGAATCAACGCATTGCAGACAACAACGCGCTCGTCACTTTTGTTCCGCGCATCGGCCCATATCGGCGGATCGCGGCCGCGCGTTCTTTTCCTTGGATCGTACCCGCCCCGAGAGTGCGGCATCGCGACGTTCACTGAGGACATCCGGGGCGCATACGACTTGCTCGTCGGCGAGCCCAGCGACGTCATCGCCATAACGGACGATGGGCGTTCGTACGACTATCCGCCGTGCGTCGTCACTGAGATCCGCCGCGATGACCGACGCTCATATCTCGACGCCGCGCAGTTCGCCAACAGTCACAGCGCAGACGTCGTCAACATCCAGCATGAATACGGTCTCTTCGGCGGCGAACGCGGTGAGTATTTACTTGATTTTCTCGCTGCGCTCAAGAAGCCCGTCGTGGTGACGCTCCATACGACGCTGCCGAAGCCTGATCAGAACATGCGCTTCGTCACGCGAGAGCTCTGCAATCGCAGCGACGCGACCGTCGTCCTCGCGTATACCGGCAGACGAATCCTGGAAGAGCGCTATGACATCGATCCTCGCAAGATCGAGGTTATCTTGCACGGCGTGCCCGACGTGCCACTCCGCAGCAGCCGTCACTTCAAACGCCGCATGGGCTTGGGAGATCGAATGGTCCTCTCGTCATTCGGCTTGCTCAGCCGCGGCAAAGGCATCGAATACGTCATCGACGCGCTTCCGTCGATCTTCGCACAGCACCCAAATGCCGTCTATCTCCTCTTGGGCGAAACCCATCCGGAAGTGAAGCGGCGCGAGGGCGAGACGTATCGCGAGTCGCTGTGGCAGCGCGTCGAGCAGCTCGGTCTTGGTGATCGCGTTCGCTTCATCGATCACTACATGCACGACGAAGAGGTTGTGGAATATCTGGAAGCGACCGACGTCTATGTCTCGCCATCGCTCGATCCCGACCAGATCGTCAGCGGCACGCTCTCGTATGCGGTCGCCTGCGGGCGCGTCGTGGTCGCGACCGCATCCGCCTACGCGCGCGAGCTGCTCGCTGATGGGCGCGGCATCACCGTTCCCTTCCGCAGTAGCGCAAGCATCGCCACGGCCGTGTTATCGGTGTTGAGCGATCCGCAATTGCGCTCGAGCATCGAGACCACAGCCTATCGCTTCGGGCGTGCGATGACATGGCCGCGCGTCGCGCGAGGTTACCAGCATACCTTCGCAGCCGCCATGGATCGCAAGGCGATCGCGCTCGGCCGATCGGCGTCGCTCGAACTCGCTGCGTCGAAGCTTTGGAACGACGCGCTCGCGCGACGCGCTGCTTCGATCGGCGAAAGCGTCAGTTCCCACTAGCGCGTGACCAGTTCTTCGCGTGCCGCCCTGCGCGACCAAGAAACGCCGCAGGATCGCGTCGCGGCATCGATGGCCCTGCTCAGCGCCATCGCACAGGGCGATCCTCCCTCGCTCGTCCACTGCCGCCAGATGCTCGACCGCTACGGCATGGTGCAGTTCGCCGTAGCCGACATCCCTGACTTAAAGGATGGCTACTGCCTCGACGACAATACCCGCGCCTTTTTGGTCGCTCTCCTCGTCAGGCACCTCGACCAGGCAAACGCCGACGCACGCACAATCGGCGCAACCGCGCTCTCGTTCATGGAGGCGTGCCGGCGTAGCGACGGCCGCTTCCACAATCTCATGGACGAAAACGGCTCCTTCACGGACGAGGTAGGATCTGAAGACAGTCTCGGACGGCTGATTTGGTCCTGTGGCGTCGGCGCGCGTTGTGCCGCAAATCTGCAATGGCGAGAGCGCTCTCAAACCTTGTTGCAGTCGGCCCTCCATCGCGTCGACGACCTCACCCAGCTGCGTCCGCTCGCATATAGCGTTCTTGGATGCGCCGCAGCAATCGCGCCTTTAGAAACGTCTCTCATTCCGCCTGCAAGCGATGATCTTTTGCCACCGCGGCTCCATCAGTCTGCCCGTGCGGCACTCGAGCGCGCCCTCAACATCTTGTTGCGAACTCTTGACGACAACGCAGAGAACGATTGGCAATGGTTCGAGCCCATCCTCAGCTGGGGCAACGCACGCCTCCCCGAGGCGCTGCTTCGCGGCGCGATGGCGCTGCATGACGACCAGGCCGCAGAAGCGGGTTTGCGAACGCTTTCATTCCTCGCGCAGGTGACGCAGGCGGAAGACCGGCTCGTACCCATCGGCAATCGTGGCTGGTATGAGCGCGGCAAGGAACGCCCTCTCTATGACCAGCAGCCGATCGAGGCGTGCACAATGGTCGATATGTGGCTCGCCGCGGCCCGATTGACAGGTGAGTTAGAATACGAGAGCAAGGCGCTGACGGCGTTCTCCTGGTTCTTAGGCCTCAACACCAACCGCGTGGCCATGGTCGACCCGGATACTGGCGGCTGCCGTGACGGTCTCGAGCGGCTACGCGTCAACCCGAACATGGGCGCAGAGAGCACGCTCTCATACCTCCACGCCCACGCCGCCCTAGCCGCATACCTGCGCGCGAAGGCACGAGCGCCCAGCACGTAAATCTGTCAAAGGACCCTTTTCCGAGATCACCATGATCGAATCCCAAGAACTGCAAGCACTCGACTCGTACTCGCAAGCGGTCGTCAGCGCGGTTGAGCGCATCGGCCCGGCTGTGGTCAGCGTCGGTATGGCGCGCCGCGCACCGGAGCGATTGCGCCGGCGCGGCCTCGACGAACTCGTCGGCTCGGGTAGCGGCCTCGTCATCGCGCCCGATGGCTTCGTGCTCACCAACAGTCACGTCGTGAGCGCCGCCGATCGCATCGAAGTCCGCTTTCAAGATGGTCGAGAAATGCCGGCACAAGTCGTCGGCAACGATCCGCATAGCGACCTCGCGGTGTTACGCATCCCGGGCTCCGGATTGCCGAGCGCCCAGCTCGGCGACTCCTCCAAACTGCGTGTCGGCCAGCTCGTCATCGCGATGGGCAACCCGCATGGGTTCCAGGCGACCGTCACCGCCGGTGTTGTTAGTGCGCTTGGGCGGACATTGCGCTCGGACACCGGACGTCTCATTGAAGGTGTCATCCAGAGCGATGCTGCTCTCAACCCCGGCAATTCCGGAGGACCACTTGTCGACTTCCGCGGCAGCGTGATAGGTATCAATACGGCCATTTGGGCGGGCTCTCAAGGGATTTGCTTTGCCATTCCGGTCAACACAGCAAAGCTCGTCGCCTCGCAACTGATCAGCCACGGCGTCGTACGGCGCGCATATCTCGGTGTGATCTTGCAGCGGGGCGGTGTGGATCGCAAGCTTGCCCACCGCTTCGGACTGGAAGCGGCGACGGCTGCAGTCGTGACCGATCTCGATCCGCAGGGGGCAGCCACCGCGGCAGGCGTCCACGCCGGCGATCTCATCATCAAAGCTGGCGAACGAACCGTGCGGTCTCCAGATGACTTGCAGGTCGCGCTGGGTGAACACCACATCGGTGATCCACTCATCATCGAATTGTTGCGCGGTGAGGAGCGTATGCGCGTCGAGACGTTGCCGACGGAGCTCCGCGACGCCGCCTAAGCAGCGTTGACTTCCGCAACCGCTCGCGAGCGCGTGGCAAAAGGTCCGTCACCTGCGGGACCACGAAAAACTGCCTGATGGACCCGCTAGAGGCGCTCAACGACGAGCAACGCGCGGCGGCCGCTGAGACAGACGGCGCCGTTCTTATTTTCGCGGGCGCCGGCAGCGGCAAGACGCGTGTCCTCACGCATCGCGTCGCCTATTTGCTCGAGCAGGGCAAGGCCCCGGCGCACGCGATCCTCGCGGTCACTTTCACGAACAAAGCGGCCGGTGAACTCAAATCCCGGTTGCGCCAGCTCGCAGGGGACCAAGCGCATGGCCTGTGGGTCGGCACCTTCCACTCGATCGGCGTACGCATACTCCGGCGCGACGGCACTGCGGTCGGCGTCGCCCCCAACTTCGTCATCTACGACGAGACCGACCAACGTGCGCTCGTGCGCGAGATCCTGCGCGACCTCAACTTGGACGAGCGCCACTATCCGCCGGGCGGCATTCTCGCGCAGATCAGTCGCGCGAAGGAGCGCGCCCTCGACGCTGCCGCATTTGCCGCCAGTGCAGACGGCCATCTCTCACAGACCTACGCCTCCGTCTACATTGAATACGAGCGACGGCTCACCAAAGCCAACGCGCTGGATTTCGACGATCTCATCATGCGCACGCTCGCGCTGCTCGAACGCGATGACGAAATCGCACGCAAGTACCGCCAGCGTTTTGCGTACATCCTGGTCGATGAATACCAAGACGTCAACGAGGCGCAGTACCGCATGGTGCGCGCGCTGTCACGTGGCACCGGCAACATTTGCGTCGTCGGTGATGACGACCAGTCGATCTACAGCTTCCGTGGTGCCGATCACCGCATCATCCTTCGATTCGAACGCGACTTCCCCGGCGCAAAGACATTTCGGCTTGAACGCAACTATCGCTCGACCAAACCCGTGCTGAGCGCCGCAAACTCGCTCGTCAGCCACAATACGCAGCGGCACAGCAAGAAGTTATGGACCTCGCGCGAGGACGGCAAAGCCGTCCGCGTCTATGCGGCCTCGAGTGACCGCGATGAGGCGCGCTTCATCGTCGAGCTCGTGCAAGCCGGCATTCGCGAAGAGGGGCGCAGCTTCAACGACTTCTCTATTTTGTACCGCACGAATGCACAGTCGCGTGCAGTTGAAGAAGCGATGCTAGCCATAGGCATGCCATACCGCATTGTCGGCGGTGTCGGTTTTTATGCACGCGCTGAAGTGAAAGACGCGCTCTCGTACCTGCGCTACATCGTCAATCGCAATGACGGCGTCAGCCTGCGCCGTATCATCAACGCGCCGCGACGCGGCATCGGTCAGTCCACGCTAAACGCCATCGGCGACGAAGGCGCGCGCCGGGGCCTGACCTTTGCCCAGGGCTTAGCTGACCCAGCAGTGGTAGCCGCCGCAGCACCGAAAAAAGTGAAAGACATCGCCGCCTTTCTCGCAGACATCGATGCATTCGCGCGCCTCGGTGATGAGCGCGGACCTGCCGCACTTCTGGTCAGCATCCTCGAGGAAACCGGCTACGTGCGCGAGCTGCAAGCCGAAGACACGCCAGAGGCGCAAAGCCGGATCGAAAACTTACGCGAGCTCATCGGTGTCGCGCGCGAATACGAGGAGCGAGAAGGCCCCGACCTCATTGGCTTTCTCACAACGATCTCGCTCGTCTCCGATCTTGATGCGATGGACGAGAAGACATCGGCGGTCACGCTCATGACCCTGCATATGGCCAAGGGCCTCGAGTTCCCGGTCGTCGTCCTGTGCGGCCTTGAGGAAGGCATCTTTCCGCACAACCGGGCGCTCATGGATCCATCCGAAATTGAAGAAGAACGTCGGCTCGCATATGTGGGCCTAACGCGGGCCATGGACGAGCTCTATCTCACCTTTGCACGCCGCCGCATGACCTACGGCAACGCCTACATGCACCCACCTTCGCGCTTCTTCGGAGAGATGACCGGCCTTGAGTACCTCAACGCGCCGCCGATGCCCGCAGTAGGCCAGAGCGGCGGGTGGGAAGACCTCGCGCTGCCGTCGCGAGCGACCAACACCATGCCCCTTGAGCTAGCCATCGGCGACCTCGTCAACCATCAGAAATTCGGGCGCGGCACGGTGCTCGAGGTACGCGGTGCCGGCGGTGACGCGTTCGTTACCGTGCAGTTCGAGACAGCCGGTCGCAAGAGCATCATGCTCAACTATGCAAAACTTGAGAAGGTCGAAAACGCAGCTGACGCAAGCCCGCTCTAGTCAAAGAAGTACACGAACGTGACGCAGCTACACCACGCCCCCACAGGCGCGCGGTCAGCGCTGCTGGAACGAACGCATATGACCGGAACAGCGGTGCGGGTAGCAGTCGCCGGGGCGCGAGGGCGTACCGGCAGCATCGTCACCGACGCATTGCGCCATGCAAAGGGCATCGAACTCGTCGGCACGCTCGTGCGCGCTGGTGCGGACGCCAACGACAAAGCGTTTGATGACGTGCAACGGCTCGCCGCCGTCACGCAGCCTGACGTGCTCGTTGATTTCACGCTGTTCCCAAACTCCAAGACGATAGCGCTGCGATCGTTGGCCCTGGGCATCAGTCCGGTCATCGGAACGTCGGGTTATACCCCGGCCGATCTCGAAGATTTGCGCGAGGCCTGCGAGGACGCAAAGCTAGGCGCAGTGTATGCTCCGAATTTTTCGATCGGTGCAGCGCTTGCCATGCAGTTCGCCAGGGCGGCCGCACCGTATTTCGAGTACGCCGAGATCGTCGAGACCCACCACACCGGTAAGCAAGACGCACCCTCAGGCACGGCGCTTGCGACCGCGCGTCTCATCGCCGATGCCGGACGCCCGCGCCGCGCGGCGAGCGCGGTGATGAAATCATCCGGCGCTCGTGGCGCCGATGAAGGTGGTGTGGGCATCCACAGCCTCCGCCTCCCGGGTGTCGTAGGGATACATGAAGTCCGCTTCGCCAACGAAGACGAAACTCTCGTGATCACCCATAGCACATCGACGCGCTCGGCCTTTATCGCCGGCGTCTTGCGCGCGGTGCGCGCCGTGCGTTCGCTCGATCATCTCGTTATCGGTCTTGAGGAGCTGCCGGTATGAGCAGCTCGCTGCGGGTCGCCATCGTCGGCGCGACCGGCCTGGTCGGCGAAGCGCTGTTGCGGGTCCTCGACGCGCGTCGATTCCCCGTCTCCAGCCTCGCCCTTTTTGCCGGTGCCCGATCGTCTGGCAGCAAGGTGCACGCGCTCGGCGCTCATCACAACGTATTGGAAGTCGACGATCGCGCGCCCGACTTCTCGAACATCGATCTCGCCTTCTTCGCAGCCGGCTCCGACGTGAGCCGCATGCTGGCAGCGCGCGCTGCTGCCGCACGCACGCTGGTCATCGACAAGTCCACCGCATTCCGGCTCGACGACCACGTGCCGCTAGTCGTTCCCGAGATCAACGCGAACGCGATCGGCGATAAACGCCTCATCGCCAATCCAAATTGCGCGGTCATACCACTCGCCGTCATGTTAGGGCCGATTCATCGTCAATTCGGCCTCGACTGGGTCAGCGTTGCGACGTACCAAAGCGTCTCGGGCGCAGGAAAAGAAGCGTTGCTCGAGTTCGAGAGCCAGCTCGCGGGAGAACGCATGCCGGAGCGCGTGCTGCCACGTCGAATCGCAAACAACGTGTTTCCGGAAAATGGGCCATTCGACGACAGCGGCTACGGCGAAGAAGAGCGCAAAATCGCAGCCGAGCTGCGCAAGATCCTCGACGATGAGACGATCCGCGTCTCGGCGACATCCGTGCGCGTGCCAGTCGTCGTTGGCCATGGCGAGGCGATCGCCTTCGGCACGCACCAACCAACCAGCATCGACGATATCGAGCGCACACTGCGCAGCGCTCCCGGCGTGCGTTTTCTGGCCGGCACAGCGTACGCAACGCCGATCGAGGTCACGGGGTCGGACGACGTCATCGTCGGCCGGTTGCGGCCTGACACGGCTCATCCAGGCGCGTACCTGGCGTGGCTTGTCTGCGACAACCTACGCAAAGGCGCCGCGACAAATGCGGTCCAGATCGCCGAGGCGGCGGTTGCAGCCCGGCCTGCTCGAAGCCTCGATGTCGGTGCGAAGGCATGAAAGAAGCGAGTGCCGTCGGCTCGATCCGGGTGATGAAGTTCGGTGGATCGTCGCTCGCGGGTCCGCAACAGCGCGACGGTGCTGCGAACCGCGTCCTTGCGGCGCTCAAGGATGGCTATCGGGTGGCCATCGTCGTTTCCGCCATGGGCCGACGGCCCGACCCGTATGCCACCGACACGTTGCTCGAACTCGCGCCTGATGCGCTCGCGGGGCCCAACCGTGACCTGCTCGCGGCCAGCGGCGAGATCGTCAGCGCGGCAGTGTTCGCGGCGACGCTCGAGCGTTTCGGTGTTCGCGCCCGTGCGCTCACCGGGTGGCAAGCCGGCATCCTCACTGACGGGGCACATGGCGATGCGCACGTCCTCCATGTGGAGCGCGGCGTCATCCAAGAGCTGCTCGCACACGATATCACGCCAGTCGTCTGCGGTTTCCAGGGCGTCGATCGTGATGGCGCCATCACCACGCTCGGCCGCGGCGGCAGCGACTTGACGGCTGTCGCGATCGCGCGAGCGCTCGGTGGCGCTGCGCTCGACATCTACACGGATGTCGACGGCGTGATGACGGCCGACCCGCGGCGCGTGCCGTCCGCGCAGACGATTCCGAACCTCACCTTCGAAGAAGTGACCGAACTTTCGCAGCACGGCGCGACCGTCATGCACGGCAAAGCCGCAGACCTGGCGCGCATCGCGCACTTACCGTACACGGTTTTGGGCCTGCGGTCGGGCACCGGCACAAAAGTCGGCACGACCGATGCGCCGGAACCAGCAGGGCCGGTCACCGGCGTCACCGCGTCTTTCGGCTTCACCTTCATGCACCTCGTGCCCGACGCAGCCGTGCTCCCGGGCGGCTGGGAACAAGATGCGTTCCGCGTGCTTGCCGAGGCGAACATCAGCATCGATTGTGTCAACGTGAACTCCGCAGGCTTGTTTTTTATCGTACGCGACGCCGATGTGAAGCACGCCCAGGAGTGCCTCGGGCCGCTGCCGCTTGCCGTGCGCACGCGGCCCGACTGCGCCAAGATCTCGGCGGTCGGCGCAGGCATGCGCGGTACGCCTGGCGTCATGTATGCATGCGTTCGAGCCCTCAGCGCCGCAGGTGTGCCCATCGTGCACAGCACTGACTCCCACATCACGATCTCGCTGCTCGTGCCAGCCGGCCGGGCTGCGGCCGCGGAGAGCGCGCTGCACCAACACTTCAGCCTCGGTGCGCCGAGGGAGGAACATTCGTGAAACTCGGACGCTTTGGATCCGTGGTAACGGCGATGATCACGCCGATGCGCGATGACGGAGCGCTCGACGCGCGCGAGGCTGCGCGACTGGCGACATGGCTCGTCGACAACGGCAGCACGGGATTGGTGATCGCCGGAACGACCGGTGAGGGACCCACGCTCAGCGACGACGAGAAGCTCACCCTTTTCCGCAGCGTCGTCGATTCGCTGCAAACGCGCGCACCCGTTATCGCCAATGTGGGGACAAACGACACGCGCCGTTCAGTGGAGTTCGCGAAGCGCGCAGCCGATTGTGGCGTGCATGCGATCATGGCGGTCGGACCGTATTACAATAAGCCCCCGCAATCTGGGCTGACGCAGCATTTCACCGCGATTGCCGAGGCGACAGAGCTGCCGATGATGATCTACAACATCCCTGGCCGGACAGGCGTGAACATCCTTCCCGAGACCATCATCGCGCTTGCCGACCATCCTAAGATCGTCGCCGTAAAGGAATCGAGCGGCGACATCGGCCAGCTCGCGGAGATCGCTGCTCGTGCACCGGCGAGCTTCGATTGTTACAGCGGTGACGATCA
>Ga0306921_10007274_pt1 | contig 11612 bp, 11 predicted proteins | sample sta12Cox44000080_FD_203760 | JGI IMG/M metagenome (GOLD analysis project Ga0306921, IMG submission 203760) | Lab enrichment of tropical soil microbial communities from Luquillo Experimental Forest, Puerto Rico - statoxic.12C.oxic.44.000.080 (v2)... | ecosystem: Environmental > Terrestrial >... | reverse complement strand
GGCAGCGGCAACATATTGCGCCACGTTGAAGGTCGGCATCAGAACGCTGACGAGCATGGGCCGATGATCAGAAGCAGGCTCAAGCCTGTCAACGCGGAACCAAATCTGCTATTGCGCGCGTTTCCAACAAGAGAGCGCCCGCTCCCAGTCTTCGGGGTTGTTTCTGATGATCGCCATCCCGTCCAACAGGCTCGTTACCGTGTTCGGCGGCTCCGGGTTCCTCGGCCGCCATATCGTCCGGGCGCTTGCAAACGAGGGCTGGCGCATCAGGGTGCCGGTGCGCAAGCCTAACAGCGCGCATTTCTTGAAGCCGCTCGGCCGGGTCGGACAGATCCAGATCGTGAAAGGGAATGTCAGGGACAAGGAGGCCGTAGCCGCCGCCCTCGCCGGGGCAGCAGACGCCATCAACCTTGTCGGAATCCTGGTCGAGCGCGGTGGCCAGACCTTCGAAGCGATCCACATCGGAGCCGCCGGGACGATCGCAGCCGCCGCCGCGCGGCTGGGGACTCAGCGGCTGCTGCATGTTTCGGCGCTGGGCGCATCGCGCGAGGCTCCCGCGCGCTATTACCGCACAAAAGCCGCTGGCGAGGCGCGTCTGCGCGAGGCCTATCCCAAAGCGACGATCTTCCGTCCCTCGCTCGTCTTCGGGCCCGAGGACCAGTTCTTCAACCGCTTTGCCGCGCTCGCGCGGATGTCGCCGTTCCTGCCTGCGATCGGTGGCGGCAAGACACGGCTGCAGCCCGTCTTTGTCGGGGACATCGCTCGGGCCGTAGTGGCGGCGCTGGGCGACGGCACGACGGCCGGGAACACCCACGAGTTGGGCGGGCCCGAGGTCATGACCTTCCGCGAAGTGCTCGAGCTGGTGCTCAAAGTGACGCATCGCAGGCGCCTGCTGGTGCCGCTGCCCTATGGCGTCGCGCGGCTGCAGGCGGCCTTCCTCGGTCTCTTGCCGAAGCCTCCCCTGACGCTCGATCAGGTGCGGATGCTCGAGACCGACAACGTCGTAAGACCGGGCGCGCCCGGCTTCCGCGAGCTCGGAATCACGCCCGAAGCCGCGGAAGCGATCATCGCATCCTATCTGTGGCGTTTCCGCAAAGAGGGCGAATTCGAAGAGGCCGTGCGGGAAGGAGCGTCAGTCTAGTTCCTTCCGAAAGATCTCGACGGCATCACCGCCGAAAGTCGCGCTCGCGGTGGTCGGAACGGAAGGCCAATTGAAGCCGAAAATCAACCGAACATGATCGCGAGGATCAGCGACCCGGCGAGGATCCGATACCACCCGAAGGGCTTGAGACCGTACCGCCCGATGAAGCCGATGAAAGTCTTCACCACCACCAGAGCGACCAGGAACGACACGAGAAAGCCGATCGCTATCTGAAGCCCCGCGTCCAGCGTCAATACGTTGCGGTTCTGGTAGAGGTCGAACACGGATGCGCCCAGCATCGTGGGCACCGCAAGATAGAAGGTGAACTCGGCGGCCGCCCGGCGCTCGACACCTAAAAGCTCGCCCCCGAGGATGGTCGCGCCGGAGCGTGAAACCCCCGGGATCACGGCCAACACCTGACAGAAGCCGATCGCGAGGCATGTGCGGAGCGGAAGATGATCGCCGTCGCGATAGCGCGGTTCGGGCGCGATGTGCTCGAAAAGGAGGATCACGACGCCGCCCACGATAAGCGTCGTTGCGATCACATAGGGCGCCACTTGCGGCGCGAACAGCACAGTCTTGATGAAGCCGTGCAGGGCCGCTCCGATGACCGCCGCCGGCAGAAAGGCGATGACGATCCCGTATGCGAAATGTCGCGCCTGCGGATCGGTGGGAAGGCCTATGAGCACGCGCCAGAACTTGGTCCAATAGACTGCGACGACCGAAAGAATGGCGCCCAGCTGGATCACGATCGTGAACACGTCGCCCGGCGGCTTGAAGCCCAAGAGGTCCTGGAACAGGAGCAAATGGGCGGTGGAAGATACAGGAAGGAACTCGGTCAAGCCCTCGACGATACCGAGCAATATCGAATTGAAGATGTCGTTCATGCCGCCTCCCGATCCGCGCAACTCCTACGCGGATTCTTCCGAAGAGGCGAGCGCCCGTGCCGAGCAAGTTACGGCGATCTTCCTTATCAAAACTGTTAGGTTCGGTGACGTTGGTCCCTTCCCGGGCGAGGTGCTTTTGCGGATGATCATCGCGGCCATGAGTCTTTCGGTCCCGGTCGACTTGAGCGTGCTTCCGCCGCGGAAGGTTCGGTCGTGACTCAAGAGGGCGTCGCCTCTTCCGGCGCCCCCAAGCGCGCCCGCCGGCGATCGGGTGCGCGTTCGCGCTCTTGGCCGAGGCGCATTTTGACCTGGCTCTTCGCGATTTTCGTGGCCTTGCCGCTGGGGCTTGTCGTGCTGTTCCGGTTTCTTCCCGTTCCCGCCACGCCCCTCATGATGGCGACCTGGTTTCGGGACGGAGAAATCGTCCAGAGCTGGGTCCCGCTCGAAATGATCTCGCCCAATCTCGTGCGCGCGGTAATCGCATCCGAGGACCAGAAATTCTGTTCCCATCACGGCTTCGACTTCGAAGAGATCGACAAGGCCCTGGATGCGAACGCGGCCGGCCGCCGCCTGCGGGGCGCGAGCACGATCAGCCAACAGACGGCCAAGAATCTGTTCCTCGGACCGGAACGGAGCTGGCTGCGCAAAGGCGCCGAGGCCTATCTCACGGTTTTGATCGAGACGCTCTGGCCCAAGCGCAGGATCCTCGAGACATACTTGAACGTCGCCGAATGGGGATCGCGCCGGTTCGGCGCGGAGGCCGCCGCGCAGGCGAATTTCCACAAGTCGGCGGCGCGGCTGTCGCAGCTCGAGGCGGCACGGCTTGCCGTCATTCTTCCTAACCCGCGGAACTACCGCGCCGACGCGCCGGGACCCTATGTGGCGCGGCAGTCCGAGATCGTGGCCTCGCGCATCGGCGAAGTGGTCCGCGACAAGCTTGACGCCTGCATCTATCGGTAGGCATCTAAAATCATGCGCCGACTGGACCATATCCTTCTCTCGCCCGCCTGCCGGCTGGTCCGGCTCGCGCTGGGCGAGAAGAAGATCCCTTGCCAGCTCGCTGTCGCGGAGGATCCGCTTGTCCATCTTCCCGTGTTCGTCGATTTCGACGGCACCACCGTCATCGGCCTGTGGGCGATCGTCGATCATCTCGAATCGGAGAACCCCGAGAATCCTCTGGTGCCGATGGAGCAGGGCGAGCGGGCCGAAGCATTCCGGCTGCTCGACTGGATCATGGGTTCGTTCCACGAGGAGGTGACCAGGCGCATCGTGTTCGAGAAGGGCTCGCAGGCGCAGACCGGCAACCCCATGCGCCGCCCGCCCAGCATGGAAACCGTGCGGCTCGGACGCCAGTCCCTGAAAGGCGCGCTTTCAAAACTCGCGCCGCTCGCCGAGGAGCGGGGCTTTCTCTCCTGTCGCGACGTGACGCTTGCCGATCTCGCGCTGGCGGCCCACCTCTCGGCGCTCGACTATTACGGGGAAGTTCCGTGGACGGAGCATCCCGCGATCGCCGAATGGTATACGCGGATGAAATCCCGTCCCTCCTTCCGCTCGCTCTTGACAGACCGGATACCCGGTCAGCCGCCAGTGGCCCATTATGCGGAGCTCGATTTCTAGGGAAGTGAAACCGGCGGACCCGCGCGACGCGATCAGGGCCCGCGCGCTCGGGGAAGGCTTTGACGCGATCGGCTTTACGCGCGCTGCGGCGCCCGAAGGCGCTAGCGAGGGTTTGGCGTTTTATCTCGAACGGGGCCACCACGGCGACATGGCCTGGATGGAGACGACGGCGGACCGGCGCTCCGATCCGAAGAGACTTTGGGATGGCGCCAGAAGTGTCATCACGCTCGGCGTGAACTACGCGCCTTCCGGCGATCCTCTGGCGGCGCTCGAGCGTCGCGGACACGGCGTCGTTTCGGTTTATGCGCAGGGCGACGATTATCACGACGTGATCAAGCGCAAACTGAAACGGCTTGCGCGCTGGATCGCCTCGACCTATGGCGGCGAGGTGAAGATCTTCGTCGACACCGCGCCGGTGATGGAAAAACCCCTCGCCCAGGCGGGCGGCATCGGCTGGCAGGGCAAGCACACCAATCTCGTCTCGCGCGAATTCGGCTCGTGGCTGTTCCTCGGCTCGATCTTCACCGAGCTCGCACTCGATCCCGACGAGCCGGAAGCCGACCACTGCGGCTCCTGCCGCAATTGCCTCGACATCTGCCCGACCAAGGCTTTCCCCGAGCCCTACCGGATCGATGCGCGCCGCTGCATCTCGTATCTGACGATCGAGCACAAGGGCCACATCGCGCGCGAGTTCCGCGAGGCCATCGGCAATCGCATCTATGGCTGCGACGATTGCCTCGCGGTCTGTCCCTGGAACAAGTTCGCGACCCTCTCGCGCGAGGTTGCCTTTCATCCGCGCGCCGAGCTTGCGGCACCACTCCTGTCCGAGCTTGCGCAGCTCGACGATGTGGCGTTCCGCGAGCTTTTTCGCCGCTCGCCGATCAAGCGCATCGGGCGCGACCGCTTCGTACGCAATGTGCTGATTGCGATTGGCAATTCCGGCGACGCGAGCTCGGTGCCCGTCGTCGAAGCTCTCCTCTCCGATCCGTCGCCCCTCGTGCGCGCAATGGCCGCATGGGCTTTGTCCAAGCTGCTCTCAGGCGAACAGTTTTCCGCGTTCGCACGTCGGCATGGATCATCCGAAACGGATGCGTGCGTTGCCGCAGAATGGAATGAACCAGGTTAGGGGTCCCGCACTTCCAGCGCCTCGATGTGCGTGCGCACGGAATCCGCGGCCGGGCTGTCGGGGGCGCGCAGCAGCACCTGCAGCCAGTCTGCGCGCGCGCCGGCCTTGTCGCCCGCTTCGAGCTTCATGTTGCCGCGCTCGAGCAGGGCTTCGGGACAGGTCGCATCCAACGCCAGCGCCGCGTCGATGTCGGCCTTGAAGCCAAGCGTGTTTCCCTGGGCGCGGCGCGCCGCTGCCCTGAGCACATAGATCTCCGGCTTCTTCTTGGCGATCGTCAGCGCCCGCGAGAGGTCGGCCTCGGCATTCGCCCAATCCTGCCGCGCCGCCCGCGCGCGCCCACGGTCGGTCAGGATGTCGGCGTCCGCAGGCGTCAGCTTCAGAGCCGCCGTGAACGCCGTGTCGGCATTCTCGAACTGGTTTGCCAACAGCCAGGCATTCCCCGACTGCGACAGCAGCGCCGCGCGTTCCTCGCGCGAGCCCGCATCCGAGCGCTGAGCGAGCGCGTTCAGCCGCGACGCCGCCTCGCCCGGCTCGTCGAGCGCAAGGAGCGCCAGCGCGGCGCAATGATCGGCCGGCAGGCCGCCGCCCTCGGTGCGCCATGTGAGCGCCATCTCGAAGGCGTCGGCGGCATTCTTGTTGATCTGCGCCACGCAACTCTCATACGGCGTCGAGGTACCGAACGGATTGCTCGGTTGGGCGGCAATGGCTGGCGTCCCCGCGGCAGCTGCCGCGACGCCAGCAACAAGAAACAAGGCTCGCTTTTGCATGGCCACTAGATGAGCCGGAACTTCGCGAGAAGGCAAGTTCCGGAGGCGGAATTGCCCGACAATCCGAAACGCGGTACGGAATTCCACGCCCATGGACGATTCCTCTCTCCTCTCCTTCGACAAGCTTCGCGCCGCGATCATGGACCGGAAAGCCGTCGCCGGCGTCATGGGTCTGGGCTATGTCGGGCTTCCGCTCGCGATCGCGATCGCGAGAGCGGGCTTTGAAGCCATCGGCTTCGATACCGATCCGGAGAAGCCGGCCAAGCTCAACTCGGGAATTTCCTACATCGGCGCCGTGAGCAACGACCAGCTTGCGCGGGCGTTGGCCGAGAAGCGGTTTCGCGCCACCTCCGAGTTCCGCGCGCTTAAGACTTGCGACGTCATCGTGATCTGCGTACCGACGCCGTTGAAGGCGGATCGCGAACCCGATCTCTCCTATGTCGTATCGACCGCGCGCGAGATCGCGAAGCACCTGAGATCAGGTCAGCTGATCGTATTGGAATCGACGAGCTATCCGGGCACGACGCGGGAGCTGGTGAAGCCGATCCTCGCGGCGACGGGCCTTCGTCCCGGCAGCGATTTCTTCTTGGGATTCTCGCCCGAGCGCGAGGACCCCGGCAATTCCCTCTACGGCACGGCCGACATCCCGAAGATCGTCTCCGGCGACGGACCGCAGGCGGCCGAGCTGATGCAGCTCTTCTACGGCGCGACCGTGAAGGAGATCGTGCCGGTGTCGTCCATGGATGTGGCAGAAGCGGCGAAAATCACCGAGAACATTTTTCGCGCCGTCAACATCGCGCTCGTGAACGAGCTCAAAGTGGTTTACGAGCGGATGGGAATCGATATCTGGGAAGTGATCGAAGCGGCGAAGACGAAGCCGTTCGGGTACATGCCGTTCTATCCCGGGCCCGGATTGGGCGGGCACTGCATTCCCATCGATCCGTTCTATTTGAGCTGGAAATCGCGCACCTACGGCCTGCCCACGCGCTTCATCGAGCTCGCCGGCGAGATCAACGTCTCCATGCCGGACTACGTCGTCGGCGTCCTCGCCAAAGCGCTGCAGGAACGGTTCGCTGTGGGATTGAAGGGCGCGCGCGTCCTCCTTATCGGGCTCGCCTACAAGAAAAACGTCGCGGACGTACGGGAAAGCCCGGCGTTCAAGCTCATCGACATCCTCGAACAGCAGGGCGCCCGCGTGCAATTCCACGATCCGCTGGTGCCGGTGATCCCCCCGACGCGCGAGCATGCCCAATATGAGGGCCGACGTTCGGTTTCGCTCAATGCGAAGCTGCTGGAGAGCGAGGACGCGGTGCTCATTTGCACTGATCACGAGGGAGTCGATTACCGGGTGATCGCCGAGAACGCGAAGCTGATCATCGACACTCGCAACGTTTTCGCGCGCAAAGGTCTCATCTGCGAGACCGTGGTCAAGGCGTGACGAGCCCATCCAGCGTTTCGGTGATGCGTTTCAGGTCCGACGGCGTTGAAAGCCGGTGGTCACCGTTCTTGATCAGTGTGATCGAAACATCGCCCGGGATCAGATCGATGAGCCGCATCGCATGCTGCCACGGCACATCGGGGTCCTTCATCCCCTGAACGATACGGACCGGACAATCGAGCGCGATCGGAGCGCGGAGCACGAGGTTGTTGCGTCCGTCCTCGATCAAAGCGCGCGTGATCGGATAAGGCGTCTCGCCATAGGCGGAAGGACGCTGCCATTCGCCCTTCTCCATGATCTCGTTGCGGATCTCCCAGCTCATCTCCGCCCACATCAAATCTTCCGTGAAATCGGGGGCCGGCGCGATCAAGAGGAGCGAATGGAGCCTGTTCTGCCGCAGCCGGGCAGCGAGGAGCGCGATCCAGGCTCCCATGCTCGAGCCGACCAGCACCTGAGGCCCCTGGTTCAGCTCGTCGAGTACCGCGAGCGCATCGTCGCGCCAGCGGCTGATGGTGCCTTTGCGGAATTCTCCCGACGAGCGGCCATGGCCGAAATAGTCGAAGCGCGTATAGGCGCGGCCGCGGTCCCTGGCCCAGGCGTCGAGCGCTTCGGCTTTCGTCCCAGCCATGTCGGAGTTGAAGCCCCCGAGCCACATCACGCCCGGCGACTTTCCGCCGCGCCGCAAATAGGCGATGGTCTCGCCGTCCCGATTCAGAAACTCGGTCATAGAATGCTTATGCAACAGAAATGGTGAGCGGGCCAACCGTTCTGCAAGTCGTGCCCTCGCTTCACGCCGGCGGGGCCGAGCGCACCACCATCGACATCGCTTGCGCGCTGAGAGCGGCGGGGTTCGTGCCCCTTGTCGTGAGCGAGGGCGGACGGCTGGAAGCCGAGCTCAAGCGGAGCGGCGGCGAGCTCATACGGCTCCCCATCGCGAGCAAGAACCCCGCCACCATGTGGCGAAACGCGGGCCGGCTCGCGGATATCATCCGTAAACGGAATGTTTCTCTTATCCATGCGCGTTCCCGGGCTCCCGGCTGGAGCGCGCTCGCGGCCGCGAGGCGCACCGGGATTCCCTATGTCGCGACCTATCACGGCATCTATCCTGGGAACGGCCCCTTCAAGCGCCTGTACAATTCCGTGATGGCGCGCGGGGACGCGGTGATCGCCAATTCCGAATGGACCGCCGCCCACATCCGCGCCACCTATCCGCACCTCGTGAAACGCCTCGCGGTGATCCCGCGCGGACTCGATCTCGATACGTTCAACCCCGACACGGTTAGGGGAGAAAGGATCGAGCAGCTGAGGCGGAGCTGGGGCATCGAACGCGAACACCGGGTGCTGCTCCTTCCCGGCCGGGTGACCCGGAACAAGGGCCATGGTGTCTTCCTCGCCGCGCTCAGCCAATTGAAACGGCAAGGCAGCCTCGCCCCCGACATCCGCGCGGTGGTGGCCGGCGACCCGCAGGGTCGCGACGACTATGTCCGCGAGGTGGAAAAGCTGGCGGCCACGCTCGATGGCGCGGCGCTGCTCGTTCCCCATGTCTCCGACATGGCGGCCGCTTATCTCGCGTCCGACATCGTGGTTTCGCCCTCGACCGCGCCGGAATCCTTCGGCCGCGTCCCGCCCGAAGCCGCGCTCATGCGCCGGCCGGTGATTGCGACGGACCACGGCGGCTCGCGGGAGACCGTGCTCGCGGGGCGATCAGGCTTGCTCGTCCCGCCGCGCGACTCGGCAGCGCTCGCGGCGGCACTGGCCGACCTGCTCGCGCGATCGGAAGACGAGCTCGCACGGATGGGCGAAGCCGGACGCGCGCATGTGGTTGAGCGTTATACGGTCGAGCGCATGTGCGCCGACACACTGGCGCTCTACGGCGAGCTCCTGAACCGCCCGAAACCTTGACTTTCTTGGATTCGCCGAAGATGGTCCGGCGCTGTTCCCGACCTTGGAGAAGCCACCCTTGTCCGCGCCCACCATCGCCTCAGAAGTGAACGTCACCTTGCCGGACGGCAAGGTCCTGACGTTCGCGCGCGGGGTCACGGGCGCCGAGATCGCCTCCAAGATCGGCCCGGGGCTCGCCAAGGCCGCGCTTGTCATCGAGGTCAACGGCAAGGAATGGGACTTAACCCGCCCGATCGAGAACGACGCCAAGATCCGCATCATCACCAAGCGCGATCCCGAAGCACTCGAACTGATCCGGCATGACACCGCACATGTGCTCGCGATGGCGGTGCAGGAGCTGTTACCCGGCACCCAGGTGACCACCGGGCCCGCGATCGAGGACGGTTTCTATTACGACTTCGCGCGTGAGACGCCTTTTGTGCCCGACGACCTGCCCAAGATCGAAGCCAAGATGCACGAGATCGTGGCCAAGGATCTGCCCACGAAGCGCACGGTCTGGCCGCGGGATGAAGCGATCCGTCACTTTGAATCGATCGGCGAGCAGTACAAGGCCGAGCTCATCCGCGATCTTCCGGCGAACGAGGAGATCACCGTCTACTATCATGGTGATTGGCATGATCTCTGCCGCGGACCGCATTTCACTTCGACCGCGAAGATCGGACAGGCGTTCAAGCTGACCAAGATCGCCGGCGCCTATTGGCGCGGCGACGCGAAGAACGCCCAGCTCCAGCGGATCTACGGGACCGCCTGGCGCGACGAGAAGGAGCTCGAGGCGTATCTCAAGCGCATCGAGGAAGCGGAGAAGCGCGACCACCGCAAGCTCGGGCGCGAGATGGACCTCTTCCACGTGCAGGAGGAAGCCGTCGGGCAGGTGTTCTGGCATCCGAAAGGATTTGCGCTCTATCACACGCTTGAGGACTATGTCCGGCGCCGGCTCGCCAAGGCCGATTATCGGGAAGTGAAGACGCCGATGCTCCTGGACCGCAAGCTCTGGGAGATGTCCGGCCATTGGGAGAATTACCGCCACCAGATGTTCCTCGCCGAGGTTCTCGATGAGGAGAAGACGCTCGCGGTCAAGCCGATGAACTGCCCGGCGCATGTGCAGATCTTCAAGCAGGGCACCAAATCCTACCGAGAGCTCCCCTTACGACTCGCCGAGTTCGGCTCCTGCCATCGCTACGAGCCCTCGGGCGCATTGCACGGCATCATGCGCGTGCGCGGGTTCACCCAGGACGACGCTCACATCTTCTGCACGCATGAGCAGATCACGCCCGAAACGGTCTCGTTCTGCCGGCTGCTGATGACCATTTATCGCGACCTCGGATTCGAGGACGTCCGCGTGAAGCTCGCGACCAGGCCCGACAATCGCATCGGCAGCGACGAGGTCTGGGACCGGGCGGAGGCGGCGCTCAAAGAAGCAACCGAGACCGCGGGTCTCGCCTACACGCTCAATCCCGGCGAAGGCGCGTTCTACGGCCCGAAGCTCGAATTCGTGCTGCGCGATTCAATCGGCCGCGACTGGCAGTGCGGGACGCTTCAGGTCGACTTCAACACGGCCGAGCGGCTCGGCGCGTCCTATATCGCCGAGGACGGCGCCAAGCACCCACCGGTCATGCTGCACCGGGCGATCTTGGGATCGATGGAACGCTTCATCGGGGTCCTCATCGAGCACTATGCCGGCAAGTTCCCGCTCTGGCTTGCCCCGGTTCAGGCGGTCGTGGCGACGGTCGTCTCCGATGCCGATTCCTACGCCGGCGAGGCCATCGCCGCGCTCAGGGCCGCCGGCTTGAGGGTCGAAGGCGATCTTCGGAACGAAAAGATCAACTACAAGGTCCGCGAGCACAGTCTCGCTAAGGTGCCGTATTTGTTGGTCGCCGGGCGACGCGAGGCCGAAAACCGGACGCTGACGGTCCGGCGTCTGGGTTCCGAGGCGCAAGAAAACCTTGCGTTAAGCGCCGTCCTTCATATGCTTGAAGCGGAAGGAACGCCACCCGATCTCAGGTGAACCGTTTCCTGACAAAAGTGCGTACGGAATCAACCGGTCCCGAACGCGCCCGCATCCGGAGGTACCCCGCGCAATCCACATGGAAACCACGTCGCGGCGGTCGAAGACTTCCGCGAGCGGCTTCGCGTTGGGCCTCATGAAAAGGAGATTGCCATAGCTATCAAAAAATTTTCGCAGCCGACCCCTCCATCCAAGGACGGCCCGCGAGTGAATGAAGAGATCAATTCCCGCACCATTCTTCTCATTGGTGCAGAAGGCGAAAAGTTCGGCGAGATCGGCATCGATGACGCCCTCGCCATGGCGGAAGAAAAGGGCTTCGACCTCGTCGAAGTCTCGCCTGGGGCAAGGCCCCCCGTGGTCAAGATGATGGACTACGGAAAATACAAATACGAACAGCAGAAGAAGGCGGCCGAGGCGCGCAAGCGCCAGAAAGTCATCGAGGTCAAAGAGATCAAGATGCGCCCGACCATCGACGATCACGACTACGACGTGAAGATGCGGTCGATGAAGCGGTTCTTCGAGGAAGGCGACAAGGTCAAGGTGACGCTTCGCTTCCGCGGCCGCGAAATGGCGCACCAGAATCTGGGCATGGAGCTGCTGACCCGCATCCAGAGAGAGACGGATGGCTTCGCCAAGATCGAGCAGTACCCGAAGCTCGAGGGACGCCAGATGATGATGGTGCTGGCGCCGAGGTGACCTGAGCACGTTTTTCTGAGGTGGAAGCGTCTG
>Ga0306921_10007273_pt1 | contig 11613 bp, 9 predicted proteins | sample sta12Cox44000080_FD_203760 | JGI IMG/M metagenome (GOLD analysis project Ga0306921, IMG submission 203760) | Lab enrichment of tropical soil microbial communities from Luquillo Experimental Forest, Puerto Rico - statoxic.12C.oxic.44.000.080 (v2)... | ecosystem: Environmental > Terrestrial > Soil... | reverse complement strand
CGCAATATGCGCGCCGATTCTAATAGCGTATGATTCCCGCGCGGCTAGGCGAAGAACGCCTTCCACACCGGCAAATGCATTCCGTTACTATACCAAACACCAAGGCTCTGACAGACAGTCGGTTGGCGGCTCTCTGCGCGAACGCCGTGTACCGCTCTTTCCTCGGTTTTCATGCGGAGTTCCGTGCCATCACCCGACGCGCAAGAGACAGGTTTCTCAGCCGCGACTGGCCCGGAGCCAACGCTGACGCGGGGGAGCGTCTGGGGCTTTACGGCCGCGTCCTTGACAGTTTGGTGGAGGAGGTTCGCGATCTGATGAGTAATCGGCTCCAAGAGAGGACACTCTGGGCCGCTTGCAAGGCAGTCTACTCCTCGCGGATTGCCGATTGCCAGGAGTGGGAGATTGCCGAGACCTTCTTCAATTCCCTGACGCGCCGTGTTTTCGCGACCATTGGTGTTAACCAGCAAATCGAGTTTGTAGATACCGATTTTGATGCCCCACCCACCGTCGCGTCCGACGCCGTTCAGCATTGTTTCCGTGATGCTCCCCTTGCTACCCTGTTGGCGGCAGCTCTTATCGACATCGGTTTTCCTGCTGAACAGTACGATGATCTACCTGAAGCTGCCGCCGCGGCTGCCGCTCGTGTAGAGGCTGCCCTCGCGGGGCCCGCATCGCGGATAGAGATGGTAAAAAGTGTCTTTTTTCGCGGCAAAGGCGCTTACTTGATCGGCTGCGCATTTCCCGTCCACCAGGGATCCTGGCTTGCATTCGGACTCGCCCTCCTGCACGGGCAGAACGGCATCTCCGTAGACGCGGTGCTCACGGGCGAGGACGACATCGCCATCCTCTTCAGCTTCACGAGATCTTACTTTCGCGTAGACGCCGAGAGCCCACACGAGCTGGTGCGTATTCTGAAAGGATTGATGCCTCGGAAGCGCCTAGGCGAACTTTATACGGCGATCGGTTACCACAAGCACGGCAAAACCGAATTCTACCGCGACTTCTTGCACCACCTCCAAGTCTCCGAGGACCGATTCCAAGCCGCCGAGGGCGCACGCGGCATGGTCATGACGGTGTTCACACTTCCCTCCTATGACGTGGTCTTCAAAGTTATCAAGGACCGGTTCGACTACCCAAAGGATTCTTCGCGGCGGGAGGTTATGAGCAAATACCGTCTCGTCTTTGAGCATGATCGCGCCGGACGCCTGGTGGAGGCCTATGAATTTCAACATTTGCGGATCGAGCAAAACCGATTCCGGCCCGAACTGCTCGAAGAACTGCTTCGCAACGCGGGGAATTCGGTAAGTATAGAAGATGACCATGTCGTCATCCGTCACGCTTACATGGAGCGCCGAGTGCGGCCGCTGAACCTCTATCTTTCCGAAAACAGCGAAGCCGCCGCGCGTGCGGCGGCCCAAGACTATGGCCAAGCCATACGAGATCTTGCCGCGACTAACATCTTCCCGGGTGACCTGTTATTAAAGAACTTCGGCGTCACTCGCCATGGCCGCGTCGTTTTCTATGACTACGATGAACTATGCCTCCTAACGGACTGCAATTTTCGCGAGTTACCATCGCCTACGAGCTATGAAGAAGAAATCGCCGCCGAACCGTGGTTTTTCGTGGGCGAGAACGATGTGTTCCCCGAGGAATTCCCGCGCTTTCTCGGTTTACGCCCGGATCTGCACGAAGCCTTGTTAACTTCCCATGGCGACCTGTTCGCGCCGCAGGTCTGGCAACGATTGCAGACCGCCTTGCGGGCGGGCGCTATTCTTGAAGTTTTCCCTTATCATGCAGACAGGCGCTTAGCCTTCATTGATCACAATGCGGCGTAGCGTTCGACCGAGCTCACGCCGAAGTCCGCAACCAAATCGTGCTCGTGCTCGTGGTCGTCCTCGTCCTCGAAAGAGCCGGAAAAATTCTCAATTTTTTGGGAACGAATTCAATCCGGCAAAAGAAATGTTGGTCCGTGTCGTGGCTATACTTACCAAACTGGTTCTACGCTTCCATCCTGATCAATACCGGGTGTGCGAGAGCGTATCACGCCTGCGCTTCGAGGACGAGGACGACGACGAGCACGAGGACGATTGAATTTTTGCAGGCTAACGGGCTCATAGAATCCATCTGTTGCAACAGTTGTCGCACCAACGGTTGCCGATCCCGCACCACCAGTTTCTAAAGGACCCGGAAGGATACATCCAATGTCATTCAGCAGAAACTGGTGCTGGATCGGGGTTGGCCGCGGCAGCATTCGTCCCGACAAGCCGCTTCCCAAGCGGCTTGCGACGGAATGACCCTCTTACAAGTTCACAGAATTTTTGAGAAGGTCAGGCTAAGGGGAAACCTGCCGTGAGATAGCTGAAACGAGCGTTGGCATGTTGCCTGCTTAGTTGCCCGACACGTTCCCGCACTCAATCACAATTCGCGAGATGGGTACGAAACAACGAATGCACCGACTACCTAAGTCCCTGTTATGAATCGAATGAGCACGACGACTAGTGAAACGGTCCGCGGGCAGGCTATGGCAGCTGTCCTGGATTGGAAGACCGCCCCGGGAACATACTGGAACAACGCGACCCGCCCTTACACGAAGGAGGACGTTCAGCGACTCCAAGGCACTGTTAAGATCGAATATACCCTGGCGAGCTTAGGCGCGGCTCGGCTGCGGCAACTGCTCCAGGAAGAGGAGTTGGTACCCGCGCTGGGAGCGCTCACGGGGAATCAAGCCGTGCAGCAGGTGAAAGCCGGTCTCAAGGCGATCTACCTTAGCGGCTGGCAAGTGGCCGCGGACGCCAACCTGGCAGGCCAGATGTATCCCGACCAGAGTTTGTATCCGGCAAATAGCGTTCCTGCCGTGGTCAAACGCATTAACCAGGCTCTATTGCGGGCAGATCAGATCCGCCATCTGGAAGGCCGCGATAAAATCCATTGGCTGGCGCCTATTGTCGCAGACGCCGAGGCTGGTTTTGGGGGTCCGCTCAATGTTTTCGAACTGGTCAAGGCAATGATCGAAGCAGGCGCCGGCGGCGTTCATTTAGAAGATCAGTTGGCTTCTGAAAAGAAATGTGGGCACATGGGAGGCAAGGTGCTGATCCCTACCCGGCAAGCAATCAACCATCTGGTCGCGGCAAGGCTAGCTGCCGATGTCTGCGACGTGCCTACGGTTCTTATCGCGAGAACGGATGCGAATGCGGCGAGTCTCCTGACGAGCGATGTGGACGAACGCGATAAACCGTTTCTCACTGGCGGGCGAACGATGGAGGGATTCTATCGGGTGCGCGCCGGTCTCGATCAAGCCATCGCCCGCGCGGTTGCTTACGCCCCGTACGTGGATTTGCTCTGGTGCGAGACCAGCGAGCCGAACTTGTCCGAAGCGAAACGGTTTGCCGAAGGCGTTCACCAGCACCATCCGGGCAAACTCCTGGCTTACAATTGTTCGCCCTCGTTCAACTGGCGCAAAAAACTCGACGACCCCGCGATCGCCCGGTTTCAACGCGAGCTTGCCGCAATGGGCTACAAGTTCCAGTTCATCACTCTGGCCGGATTTCATGCCTTAAACTACAGCATGTTCAGCCTGGCCAGGGGATTCAAGGAGCGCGGAATGTCCGCCTATGCCGAATTGCAGGAAGCCGAGTTTGGAGCCGAGACCCTTGGCTACACGGCAACCCGGCACCAGCGCGAGGTCGGCACCGGATACTTTGACGAAGTCAGCGTGATTATCTCGGGCGGAGAGTCGTCGACGACGGCCTTGCATGGTTCAACCGAGTCCGCGCAGTTTAATCAATAAGCGCGTACGGGAAATACACGGAATATCTTGAAGTCAAGGGGATGCAGTTCTCAAAACTAACAACAGATGAGCATTAAACTAATAACATAGGAGCATTTGATTATGCTAACCGAAACATTAATTGAGCCGAAGCCGACGCTTGAAGAGATTAAGCCGGCGATCCGTCAATTCTTAGCTACCCATCGACGCATGTTAATCGATGGAAAATGGGTCGACGCCAAATCGGGCGACAGCTTCCGTGTTTATAATCCGGCCACCGGCGAAGTGATCGCAAATGTCGCCGCGGGCGACCATGCTGATATAGATCTTGCCGTCAAAGCCGCGCGCCTGGCTTTTGAACACGGACCATGGTCGCGCATGTCGCACGGGGAGCGAGGGAAACTGATCTGGAAACTGGCGGATCTCATCCAGGAAAACCTCGAAGAGTTCGCTCAGATCGAATCATTGGACAACGGAAAGCCGCTGGCCGTTGCCCGGGTTGCGGACATTCCGCTGGCGATCGATAACTTCCGGTACATGTCGGGATGGGCGACCAAGATCGAAGGCCAGACGGTTTCGCTGAGCAATCTTGGTCAGGACTTTTTTGCATACACCCTGCGCGAACCGGTAGGAGTAGTTGGCCAGATCATCCCGTGGAATTTTCCATTGTTGATGGCCGCCTGGAAACTCGGACCAGCGCTGGCGGCAGGCTGCACCGTAGTGCTTAAGCCCGCAGAACAAACGCCGCTCTCAGCCCTGCGGCTGGGCGAACTGATTGAGCAAGCCGGTTTTCCGCCGGGCGTGGTCAACATCGTCACAGGATACGGCGAAACGGCTGGCGCCGCCTTGGCCGCTCATCCGGATGTTGATAAAGTGGCCTTCACTGGTTCGACCGAGGTCGGCAAGTTGATCGTACACGCGGCGGCAGGCAATCTCAAAAAGGTTTCGCTCGAACTTGGCGGCAAATCGCCCAACATCGTGTTCGCAGACGCAGACATGGAGACGGCGATCCAAGGCGCAACTAACGCGATCTACTTCAACCACGGCCAATGTTGTTGTGCGGGCTCACGGCTATACGTAGAGAAGAAGATTTTCGACAAAGTCGTCGAAGGCGTAGGCGAAAAGGCCAAAAATATTAAGGTAACCGAGGGCTTCGATCCTCAATGCGGGATGGGTCCCCTGGTCTCGGATGAACAGCTCGAACGCGTTTTGGGCTTCATAGAGGCGGGCGAAAAGGAAGGAGCAAAAACGGTGATCGGCGGGCATCGATTGGGCGACCGCGGGTATTTCGTGGAACCGACTCTGCTCGCGAATGTTCGGAATGGGATGAAGGTCGTCGAGGAAGAGATCTTCGGACCGGTGGTTTGCGCAATGCCTTTCAAGGATGCCGACGAAGTTGCCGCTCAGATGAATCGGACTTCTTATGGCTTGGCAGGAGGCATCTGGACCACAGATGTCAGTAAAGCGCACCGTATGGCCCGGGCATTGAGGGCCGGCACGGTGTGGATCAATTGTTACAACGTCTTTGACGCGGCCTTGCCTTTCGGGGGATACAAGCAGTCGGGCTGGGGTCGCGAGATGGGGCGCGAAGTCTTCGAGCTGTACACTCAGGTGAAATCGGTTTGCCTGAAGATTTAAGTGCCGAAGCGCGTTGGCTTTTTGTATTCCGGTTGGATTTCGCGGCGGCGCTAACCTGGATTGTTCACAAACCGAAATTTGCTACTCGGCCTGTTTTGCTCGTTTTTAAATAAATTTCCTCCCGAGCCGCTTCTCAAGCGGCTCCAGAGCGCGAAAATCTCACGAGCGCTTTGGCTCGTGAGATTTTCGGGCCAAGCAAGGTGTTCGAACTTGATATCCGAGTTGCACCCTCCCAGCAGGCAACTAATCGTCCGAAGTCGAACTCGTTCTCGGAGCCTTTTCGCAAGCTGCCTCTGCTGTGACGCCGGTTTCACAAAAGCCAAATAGTGACCAAAGCCAAATTCCGACAATCGAGTTCGAGGTCGATGACGAGTTCGACAACAATTTTTAATATTTGGTGCCGCCATCCCCCTTCCACCGATTTCCTGGAAATGGCGGATTTTTCGGCGAATCGTTGTTGTCCACTAAGAGAGTTAAAATGGCGGACACAACTTCAATGCTTACTTTGATTTACGACCAGGCCGCCACTACATTTGGCCAAGATTATCACCCGGAGCGCCCGGCTCGACTGATCAACACCGAGGCTTACCTTTTGGACACGCGCCCAAATTGGGTCTGGATGAAACCACGGGTCGCTACCGAAGAGGAAGTTTTCCGGGCGCATCGACCGGAGCATCTGGAGCGGTTGCGGCAGCCGGTCGATTTTGATGCCGATACGCCCTACTATCCGGGCATTGAAGAACACGCTCGACGTGCTGCGGGAGCGGCGATCGGCGCGGTTGACATGGCCCTCCGCGGTAAAAAAGCTTTTGCCTTGATGCGTCCGCCTGGCCATCACGCGACCCCGAACAAGGCGATGGGCTTTTGCTATTTGAACTCGATCGCGATCGCTGCCCATCACGCGCTGGCAACCGGCTGCGAACGCGTCGCGATCTGGGACTTCGACGCTCACCATGGCAACGGCACTGAAGAGATCGTTTTTGGTAACAGGCGAATCCGGTTTGCGTCGATTCACCAGTACCCCGGCTATCCAGGTACGGGTACAATGTCGCGAGGCAACGTTTTTAATTGGCCGATCGCCCCCAACAGCGACCCACAAGAGCATGTGTCGGCGGTTCACCATGCGCTTGACCATCTGGTTGACTTTAACCCGGACGTGCTTCTGGTCTCGGCCGGGTTTGATGCCTTTGCCGGAGACCCGCTCATGGAGATGACGTTGGAGCAGGAACATTTCGCCGACTTCGGCCGGCAGCTACGAGCTACCGGCCTCCAGGCAGCCGCTGTTTTGGAGGGAGGTTACAGTGCGGAACTGCCCATTTTGGTCGAGGCCTTCTTAGCGGCCTGGAGCGATTAGAGCAACGATGAGGAGGAGCGATCGTCAATAACCGGGGGCAGGGCCGGGTCTCCGAGCCGGCCGTTATATGGGAGGGACAAACGGCTCGACACTGCGATGCCCTGCAGCAATTCAGTGATGTGTAAGCGTCTTACTAACCCCACCTAGCATTTTCTAGTGGATTTTGCTGAAGTGGGGGCGAATACGACATCACCACAGGGAACACAGTGAACGCTTTCCTGGTTGGGGGGCTGTTAACCCGCGTGGCATCGCGGTGTCTGGAGGGTTTTTGTTTGTCGTGGACCAATATAGCGGCACGATTGGCAAATACACCACCTCAGGGGCGACGGTGAACGCGGCGCTGGTCTCGGGGCTGAATTTTCCGCGATTTATCGACGTGGAGGCGATGGCTGTACCACTGGCAAATGCCGGCCCCAATCAGACGGTTCAGGCAGGAACCTGGTCACTTTGGATGGCAGCGGAAGCAGCGATCCCTCCGGTCAACTCCCGCTGACTTATGCATGGTCATTTGTTTCCAAGCCCGCCGGAAGCGCTGTGACGCTCTCCAATCCCAGTATCGTCAATCCCACCTTTACTCCGGATGCGGTAGGCAATTATCTCATCCAACTAATTGTAACCAATACAGCAGGATTTCCCAGCACACCGGCGACCGTTACTATCAGCACGTTCGATTCGCCCCCTTTGGCAAATGCCGGTCCTGATCAAGCGATCACCGTCATTGGAACCGTCGTGCACTTGAACGGCTCCCAGAGCTATAGTCCTGGTGGTCTACCGATCACCTATCAGTGGTCATTTGTGTCCAAGCCTCGGAAGCAATGCCACTTTGACTGGTCCTACTACTGTTACACCCAGTTTCGTGGCGGATGTTCATGGCGATTATAGCATTCAGTTGATTGTGACCGATTCTCTTGGTACCGCGAGCAGCCCGGCTATCGTCAATGTAACCTCTAACAACGTCGTCCCCGTTGCCAATGCGGGTCTGAGCCAAACTGCAGTTGTCGGCCAGACAGTCACGCTGAATGGAAGCGTGAGCAGCGATGCTGACGGCGATCCTCTCACTTACAAGTGGTCCTTGACATCTATGCCGAGTGGAAGCCATGCCGTGATTTCGAATCCAACGGCGCAGATCGCTTCTTTCGTGCCAGATCTACCGGGCACGTTTGTTGCGCAGCTCGTCGTTAACGACGGATTTGTGGACAGTCTTCCTACGGCCGTTCAAATACAGGCAGTGAGCCGCCAGACGCAAGCGATCCAAAACATCCAGGGCTTGCAGCAAAACGTAATAGCAAATCTTGCTCCGCGCGCTTTCAAGAACACTACTATGCAAAACGCTCTCCTCAACAAGCTCAACGCCGTAATTGCCAGTATCGAGGCGGGCAATTACGCAGATGCCCTAGGGCAGCTCCAAAGCGATATCCTGAAGAAGACCGATGGATGCCCAACTTCCGGGGCTCCCGATAACAATGACTGGATTGTTAACTGTCCAGACCAGAGTAAGGTCTATACGCCCTTGCTCAATATCATCGCGGAGGTTAAGGCCCTATGCGGATGTTGAGCAGAAAGGAAGAGTATGTCCAGAGGACTTTCCTGAGGATCGCTTTGCAATCGTCCGTCGTCGTCCTCGAAGGGCGAGCCCGCAATTAGCGGGTCGCTTCGGCTTCCGCGTGATTTTTGCGGGCTAGGCCAGGGCTAGGCCTGATGCGATCTCGCGCACCCAGTATTGGTCAGGATCGGGTGATCCTTAGCACAATCTGGAGATTTGTCAGAACGTCAGGCTAAGAAGCGGTAAACTGTTGTCTGGGTATACTTCTCACCCGGTGTTAGCTCTGTTGTCGGAAAGTTCGGGGGGGTTGGCGAATCTGGAAAGTGCTGATTTTCCAGGCACAGACCGGCGCGGTGTGGATATATTGGCTTCAAGCCCGTTTAAATTCTTTAGCGTGTAAAGATCGACTTGAGAACCGTTGATAGTACGGTGGAACACTTCCGGTTTGATTTGTGCCTTCGAACTTGTGGCTCCGTAGAGAACGACTTTCACCTTGAATTCTCCTTACTATATTTGACTGCCGATTTCATACTTCATTTTTGATTTCGTGCGATCGCCTCGAAAAATGACCGTGCCGAGTGTCAATGCGAAAATTGCTGGACTTGTACGTAAGCGAAAGCCACGGTCGGAACCTTCGCCGATCGTGCTGACCATCGGCCATTCCACACGCACGCTCAAGGAATTTATCTGCCTGCTTCAGGCACACGGAGTAAGGCGCCTGGTGGACGTGCGCACCGTGCCACGCTCGTTGCACAACCCACAGTTCAACAAGACTTCTTTGCCAGACTCATTGAACAAAGCCGGGCTCGCATACGTTCACATGCCGGGACTCGGCGGTCTGCGCCGCGCGAAACGCGATTCCATCAACGTGGGATGGCGAAATGCCTCTTTCCGTGGCTATGCAGATTACATGCAGACGCCGGAATTTGATAAGAGTCTCGAAGAATTGATCCGATTGGCGAACCAGGACCGCATCGCATTGATGTGCGCTGAAGCGGTGCCCTGGCGCTGTCATCGCTCGCTCATTGCGGATGCCTTGTTAGTTCGCGGAATTCGCACCGAAGAGATCGTAAGTCGAACTCGCCGGCAGGTTCATAGGCTCACGCCCTTTGCCAAAGTCCGGCGCACGAAGATAACATATCCGACGGCGGATCCGAAGATAGATGTCCGGCCTCCGCCAGACGATCCAGTAACAGGTGAAAATAAATGAACCCCGCATAAGGCTGCCATTTGGAAAGCACGCAACGCACGCCTTGGTAGTCGAGCGGCTTTTTCAAGTTCAACCAGCGCTGCAGGTTGTTGCGAGCGCCCACATCATCGCCGGGGTACACGTCCAGTCGGCCCAGACCCCGTAACAACACGCATTCAGCGGTCCAGCGTCCAACGCCCCGCAGTTCGAGCAACCGTTCTATCGCTCCTTCGTGGCCAAGATTCGACAACATTTCCGAGTTGAATTGTCCATCTAAAAAAGTGCGCGATAGCTCGATCAGGCAACGTCCTTTTTGCCGGCTGAACCCGAGCTTGCGAAATTCGGATGGCTCCACGTTCGCCAACTCTTCGGGGCGCGGGAAGGCATGAGCGGTGCCGGATGTCGGTCCCATGGCGGCGCCAAATTGTTGCGCGAGCCGATTGAGAAGGAGGATGCCGAGCGCGAGCGACAACTGCTGGCAGGCGATTCCGTTGGCCAAAGCTTCGAACAGCGTGGGAAAACGAGGCGGCTTAAGTCCGTGGAATCGCTCGGCGAGCGGGCCCAGGTTCGCATCGCGCGCGGCGAGTCGATAAAACTCATTCAGGTCGATCCCAATGCCAAGCAACCGTTCCAGGGACGACGTGATCACGGCCTTCATGTCCGATGTGAGGCGTGCCCCGGTGATGGCGATCCGCAGGCGTGGCGAATTTGGGGCTGCAATTTGTGTCACTGCTACCTCGCAGGGTTTGCCATTCAGCATTAACACCCGGCGATACGTTTGACCATCCCACCGATCCACGGTGTTGCCGGGTCGCCTTCGCAGCGCCCATGCTGTCAGGTCGAGCCGGAAGGGCGGCTTGGGTTCGAGCGAAAAACCAATCCTCATACGTCGCTGAGCGCCGGGGGACTTATCCTAGTGTCCTGTCCCCAAAAATAAGCATGCCTTTCGCCGCAGGTCAGTTGGCTGTTTTTCAAAGGCGGTAACGACGATCATCCCGCATCAGTTTGCACTCCTCCTCGTCTGCGTCCATACCGCGAGCGCGAAACTGGTGCGGGACGTGAGGAGCGAGTCCGGCGGCCGCCGGACGGAAAAACAGCCAACCGGCCGCGGCCCAGAGGGTTGCGTTGAAAATGGGCCGGCGGCTGCGTTGCTCGTCGGTTAAGTCCCGCACCATCTTTATTCTGACAGGGAAAGAACCGAACAGCGGGAGTATAAAAATGGTGCGGGATGCGCCCTCTAACTGCCAGTCCGGCTCGGTTTGCACGTTTTGGGTGTGCAAAGCTGGGACGCTTCGCTTACTTTGCGCTCAAGTTAGCGCATATGCCGCTTCGCCCCACCGTGGGCTTCTGAAGTCTATCACGCCTTCAGCGTGCTCCTCAGGTGTTACCTCCTGAAAATGCCTTAATTGCAGAGTGCCTTTTACGCTAAACACATGCTCGTGCCTTGACGGCACAACCAGGCAAGTCATTGGACTTGTTTCAAAATTTCCTTCAGCATTTCATCAGTGAACTTGCCTTCGGAAAACGCGCAGACCTTGTACACCGGCATATCATCCAGGAAAGCCCTGACCGCTATGTCTGCTTCGTCAGGGTTACCCAGACCGAAAGCTTCTGCCAGCTGAGGATAAAAAGCCTTGCCCTTCGGATGATTCTCGAAGTCCTTGAGCAGCGAATACCGAGTCAGCGGCGCCCCATCCTGTTCGGTAACTTCCACCGCAATCGTCTGTCTTAGCGGCAGGTCCTGAGAAGAACTGCCAACGAGAATTTCAAACTTACCGGGATTGACAACCCAATCATGACGGAATGTGTCGTAGTAGGCGAAGTCGCGATTCGTCAACTGGAAGCTCACCGTACGTTCTTCGCCGGCTTGCAGGGCGACCTTGGTGAAAGCTTTCAACTCCTTTTCCGGGCGCACCACCTTGGGACGTTGCTCATGGACGTAAAGTTGGACTACCTCCTGACCAGCCACAGGACCGGTGTTCTTGATTTTCACTTCCACCGTCACGCTGTCCGTTTCCTTGTTGGCTCTTCCGCCGATCCGCAGTCCTGAGTAAGCAAACGTCGTATAACTCAGGCCGACCCCGAACGGGAACAAAGGAGCAATCTTGCGCGCATCGTAATAG
>Ga0306921_10007272_pt1 | contig 11613 bp, 11 predicted proteins | sample sta12Cox44000080_FD_203760 | JGI IMG/M metagenome (GOLD analysis project Ga0306921, IMG submission 203760) | Lab enrichment of tropical soil microbial communities from Luquillo Experimental Forest, Puerto Rico - statoxic.12C.oxic.44.000.080 (v2)... | ecosystem: Environmental > Terrestrial >... | reverse complement strand
GTGGACTACCTGGCGCGCATGATGAAGGAAGCGGGCGTGAAGGCCAGCTTCGTGCGCGGCGGCTCGACCAAGTACCTGGTGGACATGCTGCAGGAAGGCTTGACGGGGTACATCCTGGACGGTCAGACCTTCGATCTCGATGCGGTGCGCTCGATTGCCACGGACCCACGCCACGTACCTACGAGTCCCTTCACGTCCTACAATTTTCACGGCAAAGGCAACTTCGCCTCCATCGTCGACGCCTGCGTGCTGGGCGCGACCGAAGTGGATGTGAGCTTCAACGCCAATGTGGTAACACACTCCGATGGGCGCCTGTTGCATGGCATCGGCGGCTGGCAGAACTGCCTGTTCGCGGGATGCACAATCCTGGCGGTGCCGTCATTCCGTGATCGGATTCCGGTGATCGTTGACGAAGTCACCACCATCACCGGGCCTGGCGAATTAGTCGATGTGATTGCTACCGAGCGAGGCATCGCCATCAATCCAAAACGACAAGACTTGTTGGATGCGGTCAAAGGCAAGGTCCTGCCGATCCGCGCCCTCGAAGAGATCAAAGCGGAGGTCGAGCAGATCTGTGGGGGCAAGCCGGCGAAACCGAGGTTGGGCGATCATCCCGTGGCGGTGGTCAAGTGGGTGGATGGCACGGTGCTAGACACGGTTTGGCAGGTGCTCGATGACAATCCCTACGCTGGGAAGGTGGGTAGCGGGGAGTAACCGGGAGCCGGAAACGCAAGTCCCCTGCGGGTTATCGAGGAATGGCCGGAGGGGTTTCATTCCTTTCCTTGGCCGCGGGTTCGTTGGGCACCGCCGGAATTTGTTTCGCCGCTACGCGGCCATGAGAATCGATTGGGTTCTGTACCCGGGCTCGCGCCTTCGGCTGGAAAGCCGAGTCAGTCGCTTCGCGACTACATGCTTGTGGCCAGTGGTTTAATGTCGAGAGCTAGCACGCTTAGACACTTCCATCTCACGGGTAAAGAATCTAACGCTCGGGGGTCGGGGCAGGCTTTTCGTCGGCATCGATCGGCACGAGCTTGGGCTTCGCGCCTTCAACCCTTTTGGAGGTCGCGCGCTTCGGACCGCAGGTTGTTTCGCGGAGCAATTTGGGAACAGGGCCGGTCGAGAAAACATACGCTCGAATCTTGTAGCAAATGTCGGACTCGGGGTGGATTTCCATCGGGTCGAAGGCCTCGCTCTGCGGCTCGTCCACAATTCGGGGCACGCCGGGTCGGACAAGAACCAGCGGCGGATATGGATCCGTCACCGCATCGCCGGGAACGACTGCCGCCGGGGCAGCGGCTGACGGTGCCGACAGCACCAGCGAAAGCACAAGAAGCCTGAACATAAGGCCTCCTATGCGCAGATGTTAGCACCATTTTGCCGGCCCGGTGCCGCATTTGTGACGGGCGCCAGTCGACTTTGCGGGCTCGAGAACCGGCTGGCACGAATCCGGCTCTAGCAGCGCAGATCGCCGGGTACATGACAAGAAATCCAGGTCGCTTGTGATCTAATGGCATCGTCGTCCCTGCGGCCATAAAGCGTGCCGGGCACGCGCGGAGGTCCCTCATGGAAGAGCGTGATTTCTTTGACGAACGACAAGAAACGAAAAGAGCTACCATGACCTGTCCGCACTGCCATCAGTCCGCTGAGTACGATTTAGGATGGTTCGTCCGAACCAAGAAGAAGCAATTGCCAGGACGGGCTGACGAGCGGGACCGGGCCAAGTTCGCCAAGGCACGGTCCTATATGGTCCGGCGCGACGATCTGGTGGCCTGCAAGAACCTGCGTTGCCGCAAGCGTTTTGAGGTCACCAGCGTGCAGTCGGTGGCGTTCCTCGAGTAACCATCGTCGAACCGTCGTGGTGCGCACCCCGACATTTCGTCGGCAGCGCAGGCGACCCCTATAATCCTGCTCACAGCCTCATGCCTGCTAGAACCCAACCCGCCGGTCGGCCGCAGCGTCCGCCAGACGAATTGACGGCCAAGGTTGCCCCGGTAATGGACCGCGTCGACCGCTTCTGGACGCGCGTCACCGAAGGCATGCGAGTCGACGAACTCTGGAAGCAGTTCCTGACCGACGCACGCTCCAGCTACCAGTTGTATTCCAAGGAAGTGGACGCCGAGCGGGTGGTCGGCATGTCCAAAGGCAAGCATTTCTTCCACGTGGCCGGGCAGTTCTTCTGGGCGATTCTGGAGAAACTGTCGCCCGCCCGGCGCGTGCTGCTGCTGGTCGCAATTGTCCTAATTGTTTTCCCCGGCGGAGAAGCGACCTGGCGCGGAGACGCCGGAAATGTCAGCTACAGCTTGAACACCCATTTCTACGGTGGTCTGCTGATGTTCCTCCTTCTCGTTCTAGAAGTTGGCGACCGCGTGGTCATGAAGCGCGATCTGCAGATCGCGAAGGAGATCCAGACATGGCTGTTGCCGGCCAATCCACCATCAATTCCAGGAGTTGAGATTGCCTTTGCCACCCGGCCTGCTAACACTGTCGCGGGCGATTACTACGACTTGTTCCCAAGGGCGGGAACGGCTAGCGAACAACCAAAATTTGTCCTGGCCATGGCGGATGTGGCGGGGAAGAGCATTCCCGCTGCCCTGCTGATGGCCACCATCCAATCCAGCCTGAAGACCCTGGCGGCTGGGCCTTCCACTCTGTCCGAGTTGGTAAGCCGGATGAACCAGTACGCTTGCAGCAACAGCCAGAACGGTAGGCGCTTCACCACCGCCTTTATAGCTGAGTACGACCCGGCGACGCGCACGCTGACCTACGTCAATGCCGGGCACAACGCTCCCTTTCTGCGCCGCCAGTCCGGTGCGATAGAGCACCTCGAGCAGGGAGGCATTCCGCTCGGAATTCTGGAAACCACCTCGTACCTCGCAGGCTCCGTCGCCCTGCAAAGCGGTGACTGGCTGGTGATCTTCACGGACGGCGTTGTCGAAGCCGAAAACAATCGTGCGGAAGAATACGGCGAGCAGCGGCTCCTGTTCGTCGTACATACTGGTGCGTCGTTGAACCCCAGCCAGCTCCTCTCGAGCATCATGACCGACCTCGATCGTTTCGTTGCCGGGGCCCCGCAGCACGACGACGTCACCTGCATGCTGCTGAAGACCTCGTAGGGTCGTCCCTTGCGGTTTCGTGATCTACTCCACGGCCTTCTGGAAAAGCGCGTTGACTCCAGCGATATTGGGCAGTAGTGCTGGCGGAAAGTTGTGCCGCGCTTGCAAGTACGCGGGGTCGTTGTAGGTGAGCCAGACCCTTCCCTCCGCGTCCTCCCAGAACAAAGCCTTGAGTGGAAGATCGATCGCCACGGTAGGCGCAGCCTGCATGAGAGGCGTGCCGGCTTTCGGACTGCCGAAAATCAACAGCTTAGTAGGATGCAACTGCAATCCAACTCTCTCGGCCTCTCCGCTGTGGTCCACGCGGGCGAAAATTGCGACACCAAGTTCCTTGAGCAGCGATTCCAGGCGCTGCATGGTTTCTTCCACGGAATACTTGCTGGCTATACTGACCAGGCCATTGTTTGCCATAGCTGCTATTCGACCTCTAGCCCCAGTTTACGAATTATTTGGAGAGAAGTGCATGCAAGCCGCGCCAATCGCGGGCTTGAACGACTTGAGATTGTATACAACAACTCAGGCTTTGCGGTAACGATCCAGGTCAAACAGGCGATAGAGCGCTTGCTGGGTGGCGTTCATGTCGGTCAGGGTGGTCTGGGTGGAGGGGCGTCCGGGGGAGCCGGTCTTGCCGGTAGCGGGATAGAGATTGGTCACTTCTTGAATGCCGTTGAGGGCTTTGATCAGGGCCTGCACACTCAGCGAGATTCCGTTCTGCGCCGCCCGCCGCCGGAGCAGACTGACTGTGATTCCCCTCTATACGCGAGCAAATACAGGCCTTTACGCGGTTATCGGTGCAGCGGACCAGGCCGAAGGAGCTCTATGGGTAACCTGCGAGGCTAGGGGACGCCATTGCCGGCTAATCTCCAATGAGAGTTAAAAAAATGGTGTGATTGGTGTATACACGTCCCAAGTCGCTCAAGCCCGCGATTGACGCGGGTTGCATGCGCTCTTATCAAATAATTCGTAAACTGGGGCTAGAAATGAAGTTTCAACTTCGCGTTACGACAGCGTGCGATGAGCTTCGATCGCGAAGACCGAGGTACTGGCTTCCATTAAAATGTCGCGTTGCTATGCCAGCAATGCGGACCGCTTTACTATGAAGGAGATGACATCTGCCCCGTGGGATGCAATCATTTTCGATTACGGACGCGTGTTGAGCTGCTCGCCCGGCCGGGAGGAATTGCTGCGGCTTGCAGAGATCTCGGGAGTCAGCGAGCCTTCCTTTTTCGAACTGTACTCGAACACCCGTGACGATTACGACCGAGGCCATGTGGATTACAGGCAACACTGGCAGCGCTTCGCCGAAGTTGCTGGGGTAGAAATCACTGCCGACGCGGTTGGGAGAATGGTCACGATCGAGGCGGAGATCTGGACGCGAATCAACCCGGGGTCACTCGATCTGGCGCGCGAAATCAAGTCATGCGGTCTGAAAACGGCAATCCTCTCCAACATGCCATCTGACCTGCTTGCAATTCTTCTCACGAAATTCGACTGGTTGGATGAATTTGATGTCCTGACGTGGTCGTGCGAAATGGGTGTGATCAAGCCGGATGAGGAGATCTACCGGGCCTGCCTGGATGCATTGGGCTGCGAGCCCGCGCGGTCACTGTTCTTCGACGACCGTCCGCGGAACGTCGACGGCGCGCGGCGGGTCGGCATGGATGCGCATGTTTTCAAATCGGCAGAGCAAGCACGGGCGATTGTAGAACGCGGGTTGGCCCTGCGGTAGCCGCGAAATAGGCTGTTGAAAGAGTCGCTTTGGGCCAGCTTTTGAAAAGGGCCCAGCTTCTGGCTGTGCCGCCTTTATATTTAATGTTCCGCAGCGACTTTAGTCTGTGCGGAATCTTCGAGACGGACTTTTTCAGCAGCCTCGAAAGCCGGTCGATCTCAGTTGCGGTCAGGCTATTCCAGTGGCACTCTTAGCGCAGGCCGATGACCGCATCAGACGAATACGACGGACCACTGCCCGAAGTAGTTCCCCGGCTGGAATACGCTCGGGGTCTGATTGTGGATTCCGTACGAGGCTTTCTGCGCCACAACGGGTTTACCTCTGCCGCGGCTCTGGCGTTTTATTTCATGATGTCGCTGTTTCCCTTTCTTATCTTTCTTGCCAGCGCGCTTGCCCTGCTTCCGATAAAGCATTTGGCCACGCGAGTGGTCCACCTGGTTTCCCATTTCGTCGCGGAGCAGACCATGCCTATGGTGCAGAACATGCTTACGTCCACGATGTACGGCAATAAGGGCCTGCTGTCCGCAGGTTTCATCCTCGCAGTGATAGCCGCATCCAACGCGTTTGCTGCGATGGCCAGCGCACTGAACACGATCTACGAAGTGACAGAGACCCGCAGCTTCTGGAAAAGCCGACTCAGTGCCATCTCCGTCACGTTTATAGAAGGTGCGATGTCTACTGTTGCACTGAGCGTAATGCTTCTGGGGCCTCATTTCGGCAAGGAACTGGCACGAGTGTTTGACGTGAGCCGCATGTTCGTTGTGGTTTGGCCGTTTATGCGTTGGACGCTGGCTGTGAGTTGCGCGCTTGGATCCATCGGCATGCTCTATTACCTCGGACCGAATCGCAAGCACGCCTTGCGACAACAGTTCGTGGGCTCTGTGTTTGCGGTGGTGGTTTGGATCATGAGTTCGGGGCTATTCGGAATCTATTTGCGCAGGTTTGCCCATTTCAACGCGATGTATGGAACGCTGGCTTCGTTCGTTGTCCTGATGATGTGGCTGCACTTCACGGCCATGGCCATTCTGCTGGGAGCCGAGTTGAACGTTCAGTTGGACCGCCGAAATCAGGCCTCGGGGCGGGGCAAAAAGCGGGGCGGGACGACCCAACCTTCCATCCCCCAAGAATCGGCCAGCGTCGCTACGCCGTAGAGCGCCCGTCGGGTCGTCGCAGTAAACTTTAGCAAGTCCCCTGGGAAGGCCAGCTCTATCAGAGGATCAATCGGCCCGGTATCTGCCGGCGAAAGCAGTTTGACCGCAAGCCCCGGATAGCGCTGCCAAGTAGAGCGCGCTACCTTTTTGATATGCAATCCGAAGTGCAATGGCAACACGTGATGGCACGCGACCCACGGCAGGATGGCCGATTCGTCTTCGCCGTTCGGACCACCGGAATTTACTGCCGGCCGTCGTGCCCCAGCCGGCGTCCGCGACGGGATTCGGTGGAATTCTTCGCTGACCCGCAGCAGGCCGAGCGCGCAGGTTATCGTGCCTGTCTGCGCTGCAAGCCAACGGAGATCTCCGCCCAGGCGCAGGCGGTGGCGCGAGCCCGCCAGTTGCTCGACGAGGCGGAAGGCGGGTTGACGCTGGCGGAGCTGAGTCAGCGCGTCGGTGTCAGTCCGTTCCATCTGCAACGCCTGTTCAAGCGAGCCACCGGGCTCAGTCCTCGCGAGTACCAGTCGGCCCGGCGCATACAGCACGTCAAACACGGATTGCGTAAAGGAGATGATGTGACCACAGCCATTTACGAGGCGGGCTTCGGCTCGCCAAGCCGACTCTATGAGAATGCCAGCCAACAGCTTGGTATGACGCCCGGAGCCTATCGCCGCGCCGGCGCTGGAATGACCATTGAGTACGCAATCGTCCCTTCGCCGCTGGGACGATTGCTGGTGGCCGCCACGCCGCGCGGCCTCTGCGCGGTCCGTTTTGGAGAGAACGCGACGGAGATGGAACGTGAACTGCGCGAAGAATTCCGCGCTGCTCAGATATACCGCGACGATGCGGCGCTGCAGCCTTACCTTCAGCCCCTGCTGGCCAGTTTGCGAGGCGAGCGCGTCACGGTTGCCTTACCGCTAGATGTTCGCGCCACTGCCTTTCAGAAAAAGGTCTGGGATGCGCTCCGTCAGATTCCCAACGGACAAACCCGCAGTTACACCGATGTCGCGCGCGCGATTGGGGACCCGAAAGCCGTACGCGCGGTCGCCAGAGCTTGCGCAAGCAATCCCGTGGCGCTTGCGGTGCCGTGCCATCGAGTGGTTCGCAGCGATGGTCAGCTCGCGGGTTATCGCTGGGGAATCGAGCGCAAGAGGAAGCTGCTGGATCAAGAGCGGCACGAGTCGTGAGCCGGCAAAGCGCCGCCCGCTAGAGCATTCTAGAAAATACTGTAGTCGATCCGACAAACGGTCAACGCGGGAACAACAAACCGAGTCGCGAAGCGGCGGCAATGGTTTGTGCCGCGGGCGTCCAGCCCGCGGTCAGCTGCAACAATTTCTCGCGGAACCGGCTTCACAGGTTGCTGAAAGACTCGTTTTCGTAAGGCTTTCTATCAGGGCACGACTGCAGTCGTGCCGCTAAGCCCTTGGTCTTTGATTTTTTCAGCCGCCTCTTCATTCGGCGGCACGTCTGGTTCCTCCCCGCTGCACTCAAATCGCGAGTGGGTTTTTTCCCATTATGGAAAGCGTGCTCGCGTTTCCTTTCTTATCCTCAAGCTGGTCATTTATACTCGCCTGTTTCGGTGGAGACGATGGATCCGCTCTGTAGCGTGCTCGATCGTTTCTTTCTTAGCCAATTTTGGGGCGCGGTAGCGCACTCCCACCACGCAAGACCTGATGGTCAGGATGGGCATAGCAGGTCAAAGGAGCGCAGGGTGAAAATCCTGGTTTGTATGAAGCAGGTCCCGCAGAAGGACGCTCCGCTCAAGCTGAATGAGAGCGGAACATGGATTCGCGAAGACGTTTCCTATGAGGTCAATGAGCCGGACGCTTACGCCCTGGAAGAGGCGCTCCGTCAGAGGGAAAAGCACGGAGGAGAGGTGGTCGTCATCAGCAGCGGTCCCGCCCGCGCACAGCAGGTGTTGCGTGAGGCCCTCGCCAAGGGGGCCGATCGCGCCATCCACCTGGAGGGCGACCGCTTCGTCGGTCTCGACCCGTTCAACACCGCCAAGGCATTCGCTGCGGCGGTGAAAGACGAAAGCTTCGATCTGGTTTTCACTGGGCTGCAATCGGATGACTATGGCTTCGCGCAAACCGGCGTCGTGCTCGCGGAACTGCTGGGCTGGTCGCATGCCACCATCATCATGCACATCGAAAAGAACGACACTGGGATCCGAGTGAAACGTGAGTTGGAAGCAGGATATTTCCAGTTTGTCGATATGCCCTTGCCGGCAGTGCTGACCATTCAGTCCGGCATTAACAAGCTGCGTTACGCCACGCTGATCGGTATCAAGCAGGCGAAGAACAAGCCGCTGAGGAAGGTTACGTTCGAAGAAGTGCAATCGGCGCTGGGTGAGAACTTGCAGAAGATCGAGAAGCTGTATATTCCGCAGAAGACCAAGAAGACTGAAGTCATCGAAGGTCCTCCGGCGGAAGTGGCCAAGAAGCTGATTGATAAGCTGCGGAACGAGATTCACGTGCTGTGATCGGGGGAACGCGCCTGCCCGAAGTGTTGGAACCTGAATTTGGTATCTCGCAAGCAGGAGGCGAGATGCCATCGCAAGAAGAGAACCGCGAAACCGGAAGGGCCTTCGTAGTCGGGGCTGGGTCCTGGTACTGTTCGCCTTGCTTGTGGTGTTTTTTTCATCCGGCAGCCATCCGACTCGGACAAATACGGTTTGGGGTCATAGCGGGTGCAATGGTGGTGGTAGGGCTGCTGCTGAGTTTCTACGCCTAGCGGTTAACATGGCGTAGCTCTTGAAGGCGAGTGGATCGTTAAAGCATGGACGGGGGAATCAACCAGTTCGTTTGAAGTGCAGGGGATTTACTTGCGCCAGCTATGAGCAGTGCCAGCGTGTGCGCTTGGGCCAGCGTGAAGGAATGGACCGAAATGGCAGACACTATTCTGGTTGTGGTCGAGCAGCGGGAAGGCAAGTTGAACCGCGTTTCGTGGGAGACGCTCACCGGAGCACAGGCACTCGCGGCGGAAACCGGCTGGGCCTTGGAGGTTGCCGTCGTGGGCAACGGCGTTGGCGACATCGCCAACGAAGTTGCGGCCAAGCGAGTGGCCAAGGCGTACAACCTCGAGTCGCCCAAGCTCGAGCCCTACACTCCAGAGGGTTTTGTGGCGGCGCTGAAAGGCTTCGTCGAGCAAAACCAGCCTAAGCTCGTCTTAATGCCGCACACCTACCAGGTGCGCGACTTTGCTCCCAAGCTGGCCACCGCCTTGAATCGGGCCCTGATCAGCGACGCTATTGGCTGCAAGTATGAGGGTGGCAAGTTGCTGTTCACTCGCCAGATGTTCCAGGGCAAGTTTGCTGCCGACGTGTCATTTACGGGCGACGCTCCCTACTTTGCGACGTTACAGTCCGGTGCGTTTCGCGGCGATAAGGTGGAAGACGGCAGCGCAGCGGCTCCGGTCGAGACGGTCGCCGTTGCCATCGCTGACGGTGTAGAGCGAAATAAGCCCGAAGCTCCATTCAAGGAAGCCAAGCAGGCCGTCGATCTCACCCAGGCCGAGATCATCGTATCGGTTGGCCGCGGCATCAAAGAGCAGAAGAACATCGAATTGGCCCAGCAATTGGCGAGTGCCCTGGGCGGCGAAATTGCTGCGTCGCGTCCCATCTGCGACTCCGGGTGGTTGCCCATGGATCGCCAGGTAGGCTCGTCGGGGCAGACGGTTGCGCCTAAGCTGTACCTTGCTCTGGGCATCAGCGGCGCAATCCAGCACGTGGTCGGGATGAAGGCGGCACACAGCATCATCGCCATCAATAAGGACCCCGAAGCACCGATCTTTGAGATTGCCGACATTGCGGTGGTGGGCAACCTGTTCGATATCGTGCCGCCCCTGATCGAGGAAGTGAAGAAGGCGAAGGGGGTGTAGTTGGTCCTCCCGATGTCGTCTCGCTTTCGACGATTTCGCGGCCCGGAGGGCCCGGTAGTTGGTACTCGGATCATCCAAGCGGTGAGCGACGTCTGTCTTTCGCCTCGCTGCTAGGATGGAAATTGCCGGTCAACAGGTCACCTATCTCCAGGAAGGCGCTTGCATGATCGTTTTTCGCAAACCACTCCCCGACATTGACCGTCCAGCGATGGAGGCGGATGTAGTAATTGTCGGTGGAGGTCCCGCCGGAATGGCGTGTGCATTACGCTTGTCGCAATTGATCGACGAGCACAATTTTAAGCATGCCGACGCTCCCCTCTCCAAGGACAACATCTACGTGTTGGAGAAAGCGCGCGAGATCGGCGCGCACTGCCTTTCAGGGGCACTGCTTGATCCCCGTTCCATGCGCGAGTTGCTGCCGGATTTCGAGAACGAAGCGCCGCTCGATGCCGCGGTCGTCAAAGAAGCGGTCTACTACCTGACGCGCACCGGGAAGTTCAAGTTTCCTGTCACTCCGCCGCCGATGCGGGATCATGGCAATTACATGATCTCCCTCAACCGCTTTGTAAAGTGGATGGGAAGTAAGGTCGAAGCAGCCGGTATTACGGTCTTCACAGGGTTCGCCGGTTCGGAGTTGTTGTTCGAAAAAGGCCGCGTGCTGGGCGTGCGCACCGATGATAAAGGCGTCGACAAGAACGGACAGCCGAAATCGAACTTTGAGCCTGGTTACGACTTGAAGGCGAAAGTCGTGATTCTTGCGGAAGGCACGCGCGGTTCGCTGACCAAGCAATTGATCGGCCGTTTCCAGCTCGATCACGAGCGCAATCCCCAGACGTACGGCGTTGGCGTCAAAGAGTTGTGGGAATTGCCGCCCGGGCGAGTCGCTGCCGGGGAAGTGATCTACACCATGGGCTATCCGCTGTCGTTCAAGGAGTACGGCGGCGCCTGGATTTACGGCACGAAAGACAATCAGGTCTCACTGGGCTTTGTGACCGGGCTCGATTATCCCGATCCCCGCATTGATCCGCAGCACGTCTTGCAGGAATTCAAGAAGCATCCCTTCATCGCGAAACTCCTCGAGGGCGGTAAGATGGTTCGCTACGGGGCCAAGTCGCTGCCGTACGGAGGCTGGTGGTGCGTTCCGCCGGTTGCCGGCGATGGCTGGATGATTCTCGGAGACTCGGCCGGGTTCCTGAACTCGCAGCGGCTCAAAGGAATTCATCTCGCCATCAAGAGCGGAATGCTGGCTGCCGAAACTGCCTTCGAGGCCATGGCGAAGGATGACTTCTCCCTCGATGTGCTGGAAAAATTTCAGGATCGCGTGGAAAACAGTTGGATCAAGGACGAGCTGTGGCCAGTCCGCAATTTCCACCAGGGCTTCGAAAGCGGCTTTCTCTCCGGCATGATGCACGCTGGCATTCAGCAGATCACCGGAGGCCGAGGATTGCGGGCGCATTACAGCAATCATGCCGGCCATCGGCGCATGAAGCAACTCTCGCAGCTCCCACCGCACGGAGGAGCAGAAGCCCACATCATCGACGCTGCAAAAGGTGATGGCAAACTGACCTTCGATAAGCTGACCGACGTCTACTACTCGGGCACCAAGCACGAGGAAGACCAACCGGCTCATCTCGTTATCCACGACACCGACGTGTGCAACGAGCGTTGTGTGCGCGAATACGGCAACCCCTGCAAGAATTTCTGTCCCGCCAGCGTTTATGAAATGGTTGAGGCCGCAGAC
>Ga0306921_10007269_pt1 | contig 11617 bp, 8 predicted proteins | sample sta12Cox44000080_FD_203760 | JGI IMG/M metagenome (GOLD analysis project Ga0306921, IMG submission 203760) | Lab enrichment of tropical soil microbial communities from Luquillo Experimental Forest, Puerto Rico - statoxic.12C.oxic.44.000.080 (v2)... | ecosystem: Environmental > Terrestrial > Soil... | reverse complement strand
GATCGAGCAGTGTACCTATGACGGCACCATCTACGACGCCCGCCTGATCGTCGAGAAGATCGGCCACCTGTGCGACTACATCCTGTTCGACGAGGCGTGGGCCGGGTTCATGAAGTTCCACCCGCTGTTCGCCGGGCACTACGCCATGGGCCTGGACGGCCTCGGGCCGGACGATCCCGGCCTCATCGCGACCCAGTCCACGCACAAGCAGCTGGCCGGGTTCTCACAGGCCTCGCAGATCCACTTGAAGGGCCGGCACATCGCGGACCAGCAACGCCACGTGAGCGAGCGCCGCTTCAACGAGGCCTTCCTGCTGCACGCCTCGACCTCCCCCTTCTACCCGCTGTTCTCATCGCTGGACGTGGGCGCCCAGATGATGAAGGGGCACAACGGCTTCCACCTGTGGAACGAGGCCACCCGGCTGGCGGTGGAGATGCGCAAGACCATCCGCGGCCTGAAGCACCGATACGAGTCAAAGGCGGGTGGCACCGGCTCGCCGCAGGCCTGGTTTTTCGACCCGTTCGTCCCCGACGTCGTCACGGTGACCGGCTCCCCGCACACCGAGGACCTGCACGAGGTGCCGTGGGAGAGCGTGCCCACCCCGGTCCTGCTCGCCGAGCAGCAGTGCTGGCTGCTGCGGCCAGGCGCCCGCTGGCACGGATTCACCCACCTGGCCGACGGCTACGTGATGACCGATCCCAACAAGCTCACGCTGGTCACGCCCGGGTTCGACCGGGAGACCGGCGGGTACCTCGACTGGGGCGTCCCGGCGCCCGTGCTCGCCGAATTCCTGCGCGAGCGGGGCATCATCCCGGAGAAGAACGACCTCAACACCATCTTGTTCCTGGTCACGCCCGGCATCGAGGTGAGCAAGGCCGGGACGCTCATCGCCGCGCTCGCGGACTTCAAGCGCTGTTTCGACGCCAACGCCCCGCTCCGGGCGACGCTCCCCGAGATCGTCGCGGGCCGGCCGCGGGTCTACGGCGACGACCGGCTGCGCGACCTCAGCCTGCGCATGCATGACTTCTACCGCAAGGGGCACACGTCGGAGCTGCAGCGCCTGCAGTTCCGGGCCGAGCACTTTCCGCAGCAGGCCCTGTCGCCACAGGAGGCCACCCAGCTGTTCACCGCCAACCAGATCGACTACGTGCCGATAGACGAGGTGGCCGGCCGGGTGGCGGCGACGATGGCGCTCGTGTACCCGCCGGGCATCGGCGTCGTGGTGCCCGGTGAGCGGTGGGACGAACGTGCCGCGCCCATGATCGCCTACCTCAAGCTGTTCGAGGAGAGCTACGCCCACTTCCCGGGGTTCGCCAACGAGATCCAGGGCGTGTTCCCGGAAGAGGACCCCGACGGCCGCGTGCGCCTGTTCACCTACGTCATCAAGGAATAGCGCGGGCTACTCGCCGTCGGATCCGGCTATGTTGCCTGTTCCGGCCAGGTAGACCACGCGGCGGGCGATGTTGGCGGCGTGGGCGCCCAGGCGCTTGTAGAGCCGCGCCACCAGCGTCATCTCCATCGTCACCGGCAGCGCCATCCGCCCCGACGCCAGCTCGCCGATCAGGCTGGCATGAAGATCGTCCATCTCGCTATCGCGTTCGGCCAGCACAAACGCGGCGGTCCGGTCGCGCTTGTACCAGGCGTCTGCCGCCTGGCGCCACATGTCGGCGGCCAGGCTGCCCATGCGCTCGATCAGTCCCCGGCCGCGCGGCGAGAGGTCCCCGCTGAGGATGTGGTCGGCCAGGCGGGCGATCTCCACCACGAGGTCGTGGGAGCGTTCGAGCTCGGGCACGATCCGCAGCACGGACAGCAGGAAGCGCAGGTCGGAAGCGACGGGCGCCTGCAGCAAGATCTCGCGGTTGGTGAGTTCCTCGATCTCCGCGTAGAGGCCGTCGATGACCCGGTCGCGTTCGGCGAGCATCTGGACGGCCTCGTTATTGCTGCTCAGCAGGGCCTGGGTCGCCGTGGGCAGGTCCTCGGCGACCATCGCGAACAACTCGATGATCTTGGTTTCGATGCCTTCCAGCTCGCGCTGAAACTCCTGGCGGTGCTCGGCCATGATCAGAGCCTAATCGGGGCGCCGCCCCCGTCTCCAGACGCCGCTGGCCATGTTCACTCGACCGTAAAGCCGCCATTGGCGCCCGTTAAGCTTCAGCCCTGGCCTGCTTGTCCGGCGGCGCCGGCCGGGCAACACTGCATGTGAGGATGCGCTCGATCTGTGAGCGGGTCTTCTTGACCCGGGGCCTGCGCGCAGGGTCGGTGCTTGGGGGGATGGGGATGAAGGTCCTGACCGCCCGGTGGGTGGCTGGAGGCGTGGCGGCGATGTCGGTCGCGCTGATAATCGGCGGCATGGTTCTGTCGTATCTGGACCGGGATCTGGTACCCGTCAGCCGGTCCGGCTGGGACTTCAACGATGTCTTCGGGCATGTATCGAACCTGGCCGTGGTGGCGACGGGGTTCATCATCGCCTCGCGGCGGCCCGGGAACCGGATCGGCTGGATGTTCCTGGCGGCGGGCCTGGTGCTGGGGCTGAACGGTTTCGCGCGTCAGTACGCGGTGCATGCCCTGCTCGCGGCGCCCGGGTCCTGGCCGGGAGGCCAGGTGGCCGGCTGGCTGGCCAACTGGACCTGGGTGATCCCCCTGGGCGTGCTCGCCCTCGTGTTCATGCTCTTCCCGACCGGGCAGCTTCGCTCACCGCGGTGGCGCCCCGCGGCCTGGTTCGTGGCCGGGGCGTCCACGCTGGCCGGGGTGATTCTGCTCGTGGCGGCCGCCCGCTTCTGGCGGAACCCGTTCGTCCAGGTGAGCGTGTGGGGGAACCCGCGCGTGCTGACCGTGGCGCTCGTCCTGATGGCGGCGGCGCTGGCGGTCGGTGTGGTGGCCCTGGTGGTGCGGTTCGCCCGGTCGGCCGGGGAGGAGCGGCTGCAGCTCAAATGGTTCGCGGCCGCCGCGGTCCTCGTGGTCGCCACGCTCATCCCCTCGTTCCTGGTGAAGTCCCTGGGGAATTCGGAAGCCCTGAACGTACTGAACAACCTGGCGTTCTTGTGCCTGTGGGTGGCCATCAGCATCGCGCTGCTGAAGTACCGGCTCTACGACATCGACATCGTGATCAGCAAGGCCGTCTTGTTCGGCTCGCTGGCGGTGTTCATCACCGCCGTCTACGCCGGCCTGGTCGTCGGCGTGGGGGCCCTGGCCGGCAACACGCGCAGCCCGCTGCTGGCGGCCATCGCGGCCGCGGTGGTGGCGGTCGCCTTCCAGCCGGTCCGCCGGCGGGCCGCGCGGCTGGCCAACCGCGTCGTCTACGGCCGCCGGGCCACCCCCTACCAGGTGCTGTCGGAGTTCGCCCAGCGGATCGGCGGCGCCTACGCCAGCCAGGACGTGCTGCCGCAGATGGCCCGCATCGTGGCCGAGGGCACCGGCGCCGACCATGTCGTCGTGTGGCTGCGGTTGGGCGACCAGCTCCGCCCCTCGGCCTCGTCGGGCAGCGTGGACGTTGGCCCGCCGCCCGGCCAGGCGCTGCCGGTCGACGGGCAGGCGATGCCGTCCCTGCCCGACGCCGACATGAGCGTGCCGGTGATGCACCAGGGCGAGCTGCTGGGCGCGATCACGATCCGGATGCCCAAAGGTGAGCCGCTCCGCCCGGCAGGGCGGCAGCTGGTCGCCGACATCGCCTCACAGGCTGGGCTGGTGCTGTCCAACGCCGGGCTGATCGAGGACCTGCGGGCGTCGCGGCAGCGCCTGGTCACCGCGCAGGACGAGGCGCGGCGGCGGCTGGAACGCAACATCCACGACGGGGCGCAGCAGGACCTGGTGGCCCTGGCGATCAAGCTCCAGCTCGCCGCGACGACCGTGAACGAGGACCCGGCCCGGCAGATGCTCGGCGAGCTCGGGGCAGAAGCCGCGGGCGCGCTCGAGAACCTGCGTGACCTGGCCCGCGGGATCTACCCGCCGCTGCTGGCCGACCTGGGGCTGACCGCGGCGCTCAACGCGCAGGCCAGCAAGTCGCCGCTGCCGGTGATGGTCGAGGCGGACGGGATCGGGCGATTCGGCCAGGACACCGAGGCGGCCGTGTATTTCTGCTGCCTGGAGGCGCTGCAGAACACCGCCAAATACGCCCGGGCGTCGCAGGCCTGCATCGCGCTTCGGGCCCAGAACGGGACCTTGTGCTTCACCGTCTCGGATGACGGGGTCGGCTACGACGCCCGCCACACCCCGATGGGCTCGGGCCTGCGCAACATGGCCGACCGGCTCGCCGCGCTCGGCGGGCGGCTCGACATCCGGTCCGTTCCCGGCCAGGGCACCAGCATCACCGGGCTCCTGCCCGTCCTCGCCACCAGCGGCAGTCATCCGCGCACGGCCGCAGTCGGCCCGTGATCGCCGCGTGGGCTGCCGTGCTATGCGCGGCGCGACGCTACGGTTCGCGTCGTGCTGGACCAGCGCGCTTGGCCGGCATCGCGCACGGGAGCCGGGGCACTGGGCCGCCTGGATCCGGGGGGGAAGATCAACAAAAGCCAGCCCAGAACCCCGGCTGGCTCATCAACCGCAGTTGCCATGCTACTGCCCGATCAGGGCACAGTCCAGGCACTCCACGACCTCTTGCCTGCGCGATTTGGGGCCTTTGGGCCTATACGGAAAGCAACGGACTGTGAGACAACCAGTACGTGGAAGGCACTGGCCCGGCACGTGAGCGCGTCTCCAGCTGGACGCGGCGGTCCGTTGAACTTGGCGCGAGAATCCGCGATCTGCACGAGCGGAACGCGGAGCTGTCGGCCAGCCCCGGTCCTCCCGACCTGGAGAGCCGCCGGGCCCTGGGCTCGACCACGAGCCAGGTCGCGAAGGCGGAAGCGCTGGCCAGGATGGCCAACTTGCGGGCGCTCGAGGCAACCCGGCGGACGGCGCTGACGCGTATTCACGCGGCCAGTGCCCATGACCGGGCCGCACGTCTTCACGAACTGCTCGCCGATACCGGCCACGGCGCCGTGCAAGATCACCGGGAGCGGGCCGCCGCGCACCGGCAGCAGGCCCGCGAAGACCGCGCCGCCGCGGAGAGAATATTCCGCTCGCATCATGCTGACCCGCCGGAGCCGGGGGATAGTTGACATGTGTGGTGGTAGCCGAAGACAGGAACGCACATGGCAACGACCCGAGGCCGGGACATCGTGGTGGTGGCCGCCTCGGCCGGCGGTGTCGAGGCGCTGCGCGGCCTGCTGAGCCAGCTCCCCGCGCCGATCCCCGCCACGCTGCTGATCGTGCTGCACGTTCCCGCCGCCGGCGGGAAGGTGCTGCCGAGCATCCTCGGCCGCGCCGGACTGCTGCCCGCGAGCGCGGCGGCGGACGGCGAGGTGCCGCTGCCCGGTCACGTCTACGTCGCGCCGCCCGATTGCCACATGCTCCTGGTGGGAGACAAGATCCGTCTCTCCCAGGGGCCGCGGCACAACGGCCACCGTCCCGCCGCCGACCCGTTGTTCATCAGCGCCGCCCTGTCAGGCGGGCCACACACCATCGCCGTGGTGCTGAGCGGGACGCTCGACGACGGCGCCGCCGGCGCCGCCGCGGTCGAGCGCCGGGGCGGGGTGGTAGCGATCCAGGATCCCGGCGAAAGCGCCTACGACGGCATGCCCCGGGCCGCGATGGCCGCCACCCACCGCGCCAAGGTGCTGCGCCTGCCCGAACTGGCGGCCCTCATCGACGCCGAAAGCCGCCGCCCCGTGCAAGGGCAGGAGACGTTCCTCCCGGATCCCGATCTCGACCGGCAGCTCAGCGTCTTTCTTGAGCCGGTTCCCCGGCCCGCCGCGCAGCCCAGCCCGTGGAGCGGGGTGACCTGCCCGGAATGCGGTGGCCCGCTCCGGCAGGAGGACGCCTCGGTCCCCGTGAGATTCGAATGCCAGGCCGGGCATGGCTGGTCGCCGGAGAGCTTGGTGGCCGCGCAGGCGGCCGGTATCGAGCGGGCGCTGTGGGCCGCCGTGCTGCGCCTGGAGGAGCGGTCCCGGCTCCATCATCTTCTGGCCGAAACCGCCGAGGACCAGGGATACCCGATGTCGGCCGGCGGGTTCCGCGCCAGCTCTCTGTCCGCCCGCTCGTCCGCGAGGAAGATCCGCAAGCTGCTGGAATCACCGGGCGAGGTCGGGATAGCCGGGGCCGTCGGCGACAGCGAGTAGCGGATCCGGGTAGCGTGGTGGGCCGTGCCAGCCGAGAACAGCGAGCAGGAGTTCGACGAGCTTCTCCTCATGCTGAAGGAGACCCGCGGATTCGACTTCACCGGCTATAAGCGAACGACGCTGATGCGGCGTGTCCGCCGCCGGATGGACACGCGCGGGCTCACCTCCCTGGGTGAGTACCGCGACTATCTGGAGCTCGAGTCCGAGGAATTCACCCGGCTGTTCGACAGCCTGCTCATCAACGTGACGGGCTTCTTCCGCGATCCGCAGGCCTGGGAGGCGCTGCGCGAGGAAGTGCTGCCCGAACTGCTGTCCGCCAAGAGCGCCCGCCGGCCGCTGCGGGTCTGGAGCGCGGGCTGCGCGACCGGTGAGGAGGCCTACACCCTGGCCATCGTGCTCGCGGAGGCCATGGGCATGGAGGATTTCATCAGCCGGGTGAAGATCTACGCCACCGATCTCGACGGGGACGCGCTGGCGGAGGCGCGCGCGGGCGTCTACAACCAACGTCAGATCGCCGAGGTGGATGACGAGCTCCGCCGGAAGTACTTCGAGGCCAACGGGTCGAAATATTCCTTCCGCCGCGATCTTCGCAGGCAGGTGATATTCGGGCGGAACGACCTGACGCGCGATGCCCCGATCTCCCGGGTGGACCTGCTGGTGGCCAGGAACACCCTCATGTACTTCAACGCCGAGACCCAGTCCAACATCATCCGCAAATTCCACTTCGCGCTGTCCAACCCGGGCTTCCTGTTCCTGGGCAAGGCCGAGATGCTGCTCAACCACGGCGACCAGTTCGAGCCGGTAGACCTGCGCAAGCGGCTCTTCCGGAAGATCGGGAAGTCGGTCCCGGCGGAGCCGCCGAGGCTGGTGGCCGCGATCGGCCCGGGTAGTGGCGAGCTGGGCGGGACCGGCCTGGAGTCGGCGGCCCTCGCCGCCGGGCCGGTCGCGCAGCTCGTGATCGACCGCGGGGGGAGGCTCGCGGCGGCCAACATCCGGGCGGAGACGCTGTTCAGCCTGCGGCCCAGGGACATCGGGCGCCCTTTCCAGGATCTCGAGGTCTCCTACCGGCCGGTCGAGCTGCGGTCGGTCATCGAGCATGTGCTCACCGAGCAGCGCCCGGCCGAGCTGCCGGACGTCGTCTGGCACCGCGGCGCGGGCGCGGAACCCACTGTGTACGACGTGAGCGTGGTTGCGCTGTACCACTTCTCGGAAGAACCGGTCGGAGTGGGCATCAGCTTCCTGGACGTGACCAAGTACCGGCAGCTCCGGGACGAGCTGGAACGGTCCAACCATGACCTGGAGCACGCTTACGAGGAGCTGCAGTCGCTCAACGAGGAGCTGGAGACGACCAACGAGGAGCTCCAGTCCACCAACGAGGAACTGGAGACGACCAACGAGGAGCTCCAGTCCACCAACGAGGAACTGGAGACCATGAACGAGGAGCTCCAGTCCACCAACGACGAACTGCAGATGATCAACGACGTGCTGCGGTTGCGCAGCGATGAGCTCGATAGCACCCGGTCGTTCGCCGCATCGACCCTGCGCAGCCTCGGCAGCGCCGTGGTGGTGGTGGACGCCGATCTGAAGGTGCAGGTGTGGGGACCCGGTGCGGAGAACCTCTGGGGCCTGCGCGCCGACGAAGCCAGCGGGCGCGCCTTCGCCGAACTGGACATCGGCCTGCCGATCGCGGACGTCATGCCCATACTGCAGCGCACGCTCACCGGCCAGCCGACCAGGTCCAAGGCCGTGGCCGAGGCCACCAACCGGCGCGGGCGCCCGGTCAGGATGCTGCTGGAGTGCCTCCTGCTGCGCGACGACGAAGGTGGTCAACGGGGTGTGATCGTGGTCATGAACGAGGCGCCCGAGCAGCCGTGACCACCCGCCACCTTCACTGATAGCTTCATCAGCATGGGTCGGGATGCTGATGAGTCCCCGCCGGAGGTCACCAGCCGGCTGGAGGCGGCGCGTCTCGAGTTCGACGCCCAGACGCGGAGGTTTGAAGCGGCCCGGGCCCGGCTGCAGTTCACCCTGGACCAGGTCAGGAACGGCCGGCCGCAGCGGGAGACTCTGCACAGCTCCGCGTACGCCCGGCTGCAGGCCAGGCTGGAGACCATGCCGGTCATCGAGCAGGCCAAGGGCATCTTGATGGCCCAGCACCGCTGTGGGCCCGACGAGGCTTTTGACCTGCTGCGCCGCGCCTCTCAGAGCGCCAACGTCAGGATCAGCGTCCTGGCCGCACGGCTGGTCGAGCAAGTCGCATCGCCCGAACCTCAGGCCACGGGAGAACCCTCCACGGCCCGGGTCAGGGGCCTGCCGCGGTAACGCGGCGAAGGCCTGAGGCGATTGCTCATGACCTGGCCGACGAGCTCGCCGTAGCGTCTCAGCAGCTGAAGGTCGAGCGCTGACGGGCGTAGGGGCGCGGATCGTGGGTCGAGACCACGCCCAGCAGACGGCCGGCCCGGTCGACGAGACGTGAACCCGCATGGGTGCAGCGAGGCGGGGTAGTCCCCAGGCCGTGCTTCACTACCTGTCAGCGGCGCGAAGCCCTACGCTTGCGAATGGCCGGGCGTCCAGCTGAGCACACTTCCGGAGGCTCCCGTGACGGACATGGACAGAGTCGACGACGAGAGCTTGGCCGGGGCATGGATCAGGGCCATGGGTCTCCGGCAGCAGATAGCCGCCACGGCCGCCTCCATCGCGGAGACGGAAGACTGGGTGGCCGACACTCTTGACCGCCTGGCGCTTGTGCGGCCCCATGACGCGGAGCGGCTGCGCGAAAGGGCAACGCATGCCCGGCTGTTTGCCGCCCGCGAACGCAACCAGGCCGCTATCTACCGCGCCTACGCGAGCCTCCCGCCGCCGGGCAGCAACGACACTCCCTGACGCTGGTTACGGCGAAGCCCGCGGTCCCGAATGTGGATGAGATACCAGCCAGACGGGCGGTTGAGCGGCCCGCGCCGACGGGGGCAGCGGCGCGGGCCGCGCCTGCCCGAGGTGGTGATTTCACCAAGAAAGGCCCCTGGGCAGACACCTGCCGGGAGCCAAAGCGCGCGCCCGTCTGGGCATCTCGCGCGAGGAAGTAAGAACGCGAGCCGGGCATGCACAAAGGCCCCGGCTGGTTCATCAACCGTTCCCCCAACATAACCGCTGACGTTCAGGCAGTCCAGGCTCGTGCCACGGCCAGGTGCCTACGCCGTGACCCTCCAGGGCGAAATCCACTCCAGGTCGAGCCGGTCTGGCTGGCGAACTTGCTCGATCATGAGCTGGACGGACTCCTGGGCGTCCCGGGTCAGCTGATGGCACTCCGCGGCCGATTGGCAGCGGTCCGGTGCCAGCCGCTGCGCCAGGGTCACGATCACCTCGGCCAGCCCGCTGATATCGGCCGCGTCGGCCGGCTCCAGCCGCCACCGCCCGTTGCCCCGGGCCGCACCCGGGTGAGCGAACTGGTCGCGGAGCCAGGACCAGGGCGCGGCGGTCAGCTCCGGATCCCAGACCCGGGGGCAGGGCTCGTTGCCGGAGAACTCCGGGTGGTAGTGCGCCGCGCCGAAGTTGCCGGGCCGGCCGTCCAGACGGTCGAACAGGTCGGCCCGCCACAGCGGCCGGTCCAGCGTGATGAGCTGAGCGGCCGACTCGCTCCCGCGGTGTGGCTGCGCGGCCAGCTCCCGCAGCTCGATCCGCGCGCCATGCTCCATGGACGCGTCCTCGAGGTCGATCTCGAACCAGTGCCGTACGACCACGGCAGTGCGCGAGAGGGTGAGGATATGCTGCACGGTTCCTCCCACCAGCGGCTCAGCCAACCTTAGCTTTCCGGTCTTCCCAGGTGGCGCCGGCCACCGCGCCCAGGATGATCACCGCCCCGATGGCCACAAACCAGGTCATGATGCTGAAGACCGCGCCGATCGTTCCGTACGTCCTGCTGTCAGAGATGATCGTTGAAGAGAAATAGAACTTCGAGAAGATCCCGAGGCCGGCGAAGAAGACCCCGGTCAAGATCGCCGAGGGCAGCAGCCTGCGCCAGGGGACCCGGCCGGCCAGCAGGAAGTGCATCGTCCACCAGAAGAAGGGCGTCAAGATGGCGAAGGTGACGAGCACGGCCCACACGGCACCGTCAGAGAGATGGCGAACCGGCCGCCCGACCACGCTTTCGAACACCACCACCAGACCCAGCGCCATGATCCAGATCAGCAGCCGGTACAGCCCGCGCAGTCCGCGGTGATCCTGGTGGAAGACCTTCTCGTAGATCTGCTGCAGCGAGCCCGCCACCGCCAGCGTGCCGGCGGTGACGAAGATCAGGCTGGTGGCGGTCGCGACGTTCAGCGTGGCCGGCGCGGACGTGAACAGGTGGGTCATGATCCCCGACGCCCGCCGGTCCAGGCCCAGCCGCAGGGAAATGTCATCGTCGACGCGGTTGCTGGCGAACGCGCTCAGCAGGATGAGCAGCGGCAGCGCCGAGACCAGCATGCCCGCGCCGAACAGCATGACCTGATCGGAAAAGTCGATGACCTTGAGCTGCATGACGAAGCTCTGCGCGAGGGATCCCTCGAACCGGTTCTGCGCCGCCGCCACGGCCTTGCGCTCCGCGCGGCGCATCGACGATGCCGCGGGCTGAGGAGGTGCCGCGGGCTGAACGGCAGGCTGGCCGTCCTTGTGGTCGGGCTGCACCATCACACTGCTCTCTTCCGGGCGTCTAGGTCCTCGAAAACGAAACCTAGCGGACCCGGACGGTGACCTGTGCCTTTCCGCCCGCGGTGACTTCGAAGCCGCGCAGGGCGCCCGCCGGGAACGGCACCGAGGCCGGGTACGACGCGGGCTGGCCGGCGGCGGCGATGGTCCAGCCGCCCGCGGCGACCTCCTGGCCCTGGGGGCCGGTGACCCACAGCCGGCAGTGGGTCCCCACCGGGATGCCGGTGACGCGCACGTCCAGTTCGCTGCCCCATGGCTCGGCTGCATAACGGATGGCCGCCGACACCCCCGTGACCGGGTTGGCCCCCGTGGCGGTGGCCGTCCAGCGGGGAGCCGCGGCGGCGGGCGCGATGGCCGGGCCGAAGCGGGATATCTGCACGCCAGCGGCGGCGAGGCCGGCGGCCAGGGCCGCCGCCGCCGCGATGGCCCAACGCCGCCGGCGGCGGGTCCGGGCCACCTTGTTCAGCAGCGTCTCCAGCGGCGGGTCGGGCGGCCGGTCACCGCCGTCGTCACTCCAGGCGCGGATCACCTCGTCCGCCGGGACCTTGCGGAGCAGGGCCGGCATCCCGGCCAGGGCGGCGAGTTTCTCACGGCAGCTCAGGCAGGAGGCCAGGTGGTTCTCCAGCCGGGCGCGATCGTGCGGCCCGATCGCCCCAAGCAGGTATACGCCGAGCTCGTTGCGGATCTGAGCACACTCGCCGGTGTTCATGCCCGCCACGTCGGCCGTTCGGCAGCGATCAGGCGTGCCATAACTGCTAACACGCCTGTCCCGGGCCGGC
>Ga0306921_10007268_pt1 | contig 11617 bp, 10 predicted proteins | sample sta12Cox44000080_FD_203760 | JGI IMG/M metagenome (GOLD analysis project Ga0306921, IMG submission 203760) | Lab enrichment of tropical soil microbial communities from Luquillo Experimental Forest, Puerto Rico - statoxic.12C.oxic.44.000.080 (v2)... | ecosystem: Environmental > Terrestrial >... | reverse complement strand
CTTCTTCGCGCCGCGGCGCAGAATGAAGTAGTTGATCAACTCCATCGAGGAGTTGTCCATCTCCACGTCAAACGCTTCCACCTTGTTGGTGAAGTAGTTGTAGGCCCACACGGCCGGCACGGCCACGAGCAAACCGAACGCGGTGGTGACCAGGGCTTCCGCGATACCGCCGGCAACCGCCGACAGACCGGTCGCTTTGTTGTTCGCAATGCCCTTGAATGCGTTCAAGATGCCCACCACGGTGCCGAACAAACCGACGAAGGGAGCGGTCGACCCGATGGTGGCGAGGGCTGAAAGGCCGCGCTTCATTTCCGCGTGAACGATGGCTACGGAGCGCTCGAGGCCCCGCTTGGCCGCCTCGATCACTTCGGCATCGGATACCTGTTGCGATGCCGACTGAAATTCCGAGAGGCCCGTGGCCACGACCTTGGCGATGTGGCTTTTCTTGTTGCGCTCCGCGATAGCGATGGCTTCATCGAGCTTGCCATCCTTGAGGGCGCCCGCGACTTGTTGCACGAACAGGCGCGACTGTTTGCGGGCGTTGTTGTACATGAGGAAGCGGTCAATCATGACGCCGAACGAATACACGGAAAGAATGAAAAGAATCACGACGACGATCTTGGCGAGAAGACCCATCGTGGACCACATGGCTCGAAGGTCCCACTGGCTTCCGGCCTCCTGAAACCATGCTGCATAGACGAACAAAGTGGCTAACATTCGTTTGCTCCTTATTTCCTAGTGGCGCCTGCGGACAGGAACCAACAAGAGGGTGAATTCTACTGAAACCCGGACCGGCGCGCTGGTCCCACGATCCACCGCGCCGCCCCGCAACACTACTGAGCGAGAGAGAAGATCACGTCAATTTCGGTATCGACTTCCACGGGTTCGCCGTTGAGCAAGGTGGGCTGGTAACGCCACTGCCTCACGGCGTCCAGCGCGGCCTGCACCAGGAGCGGATGTCCGGATTCGACTTCCAGCTTCTGTACGTTTCCGTCTTTGCCGATGATGGCGTGAAGTTTCACGGTGCCGCTGATGCGGGTTTGCCGCGCCAACGGCGGGTAAACTGGCTGCACACGATTGACGAGTTTGGCGGCCTGCACCGCACCACCGACGCGCGTGCGCGTCACGGTCGGCTTCGGCGGAGGAGGACCACCACTCCCGGCTCCTCCGATCACGCCACCAATCACACCGCCCATCGAACCACCCGCGACGCCTCCCGGCACGCCACCGGCAATTCCGGCTCCCATATCGGGCGGTTGCTCTTCTTCCTTAATAATCTTGACGTCTTTCGGAATCACCTTGGGAGCCACAAGTTTTCCGGCTTCCATCAGGTGCGCTACTGGCTTGATCTTTACGACCTGCACAGGAGCAGGAGGCGGAGGGGGCGGTGGCGGCGGTGGAGGCGCCAGCAAGATCGAAGACATTAGGGTCTTCGGGAGCGCTTCCGTATAAATCAGCGGTATAAGGATCAGAATCGCAAGAAAGGCGACCTGCGCCACCATCGAGAGAGCCACGGTGTAACGCTGTTTGGTGCGCTTCTTGCTAGCGACAGTCGACTCTACCATTTCCTCGAACATGGGTTGCTACTACCTCCTCCCAGCCGTTGCGAGACGCGGTTGCCCGCCCTCGGCGCTCCGGGTCTTGTTGCCGGCTGCGGTTCCGGTGCCTGGTGCAGCGCTTTGTCCCCGCCAGCGATTCCAGGCGACGACTAACGGTGCAGCGATACCAAAACTGGAATACGTTCCTACCACGATCCCCACCACCAGGGCGAAGGCAAACGCCCGAAGCACCTGGCCGCCCATCAGGAACAGGACGAGCACGGTAAGGAAAGTCAAACCGCTGGTCAGAATCGTTCGCGACAATGTTTGGTTGATCGACTTATTGACCACCGCCGCGAACGGCTCTTTCCGCAATAGCCGACTGTTTTCCCGGATTCGATCGAAGATGACAATGGTGTCGTTCATCGAATAGCCGACCAACGTCAACAGCGCCGCTATCACCGTCAGCGAAATCTCAAATCCGAATATCTTGAACAGCCCCAACGTGATTAGTACGTCGTGAAATACCGCAAGAACCGCTGCCAGACCGAAGATGATTCGGTCTATCACCCGCAGGAAGAAACCGGACACTCCTTTGGCGGCCCAGTGACTGATCCCCCCGCCGATCTGCCCACCATAAAACCGGAAGGCAATATATACCAGCATGCCCGCCAAAGCATAGAGGGTAACGCGAATGGCCTGTAATCGTAATTCAGCGCCGACCTTGGGGCCGACAATTTCGACGTTGCGAATCGCGAAGGGTGCAAGCGCATAACCTTCCTTGAACGCCGAGACCACCGGCGCGGTAACGCCAGGAACCTGATTGAGCTGGTCGAAGTTCGTAAGTACGCCCCCCTGGTTCTTGTCCCGGTAAGCCAGAAGGTTTCTTGCCAGCTGCGCATACCTGTCGCCAGCATTGACGGAGAGACCGAGTGGATCATGCTGCGCCAGGAAATTGGCGAGGGAGGTCGGAGTCGCGGAGTTGAAGTCGGGCTGGGTTGAACCATTGACGCCATAGCTCGCGTTGAGGGCCGTCAGAACCTTGGATTTGCCTTCATCCAGAGCCTGGTCGCCCTGCCCCGTCTGTTCCACGAAAATCATGACTTCGTTGGCGCTGGGATTGGCGATGTCGCTGATGCTCTGGATCTCACTGGTGCCGAGACCCTGAGCTCGGAGGCCGTCACGCAATTTGTCGATGTTCGGCGGCTGGGCGAATCGCACGTCCACGTTCGTGCCACCCCGGAAATCGATGCCGTACCTGATGCCACCCTTGAAGTAGATCGCGGACCAGCCAATGAGCAACAATAGTCCGCTTAAAGCGAAGAAATATTTGGCCTTGCCCATCCAATCGATGTCGGGCTGCTTGAAGAGCTCAATCATGCCGTTTTGTGCTTCCCTTCTTTAGACTCCAGCCAGCTCTGCGAAGTTCCCGGCCCCTCGGGCTTCCCGACCCAGCCGGACTGTACTAGAACCGCGGGAGTCCACTTAAATACTGAGTTCCGCCTGACGGTCCATCTTCATCAGGTGGTATTGGAAAATCGCCTTCGATACGTAGATCGCCGTAAACACGTTCGCAATCAAACCGATGGTTAAGGTCACGGCAAAGCCGCGAATCGGACCGGTTCCAAAAATAAAGAGGAAGAAGGCCGAAACGACCGTGGTGACGTGGGTATCGATAATGGTGAGGAAGGCCTTGTCGAAGCCGGCCTCGACCGCAGCCGATGCCGATTTCCCGTTGCGCAACTCTTCCCGGATTCGTTCGAACACCAGTACGTTCGAGTCCACGCCCATACCGATCGTCAGGATCACGCCGGCGATACCCGGCAACGTCAGCACCGCGCCAAACATGGCCAGCGCAGCCAGCAGGATGACCAGGTTCAGGATCAATGCCAGTACGGCATTCACGCCCGAGAGGCGGTAGTAGAAAACCATGAAGACCATCACCACGAGCAAGCTGAGGATGGAGGCCTGCACCCCGTGACGGATGGAGTCGGCTCCCAACGACGGACCGACGGTGCGTTCTTCCAGATACTTGATGGAGGCCGGCAGTGCGCCGGCGCGAAGCACCAGAGCCAGATCGTGTGCGCTTTCCTGGCTGAAGTTGCCGTCGATGCGGCCGGAATCGTCGATGCGGCTCTGGATCACCGGGGCGGAATAGACGCGCTTCTCGAGTTCAATGGCCATCTGGCGGCCCTTGTTCTGTTCGGTGAAGGGACCAAAACGACGAGCCGCCTCGCCGGTCAGCGTGAAGTTGATCTGCCACTGGCCGGGCATTTCCGTGTTGCGATTTTCGGTGGCACTGCGCAGATCGCGTCCGGTGACAATCGGTGTGCGGTTTAGCACGTACCACGCTTCGCCCCCTTCAGGCTGATTTTGCTGGCGGGACTCGTTGCGGCCCTTCACGATTTCCGTGTTTGGCGGCAGAATGCCTCCGTGCGCCGCCAACGCAGCGGCTTCCGAAGGATAGGTCGTGGGATCTTCGACCAGCTTTAGTTCGAGTTGTCCACCGGCCTGAATCACCTGCTTGGCGCGCGTGGGATCGCCCTCGCCGGGGAGTTGCACCAGAATTTCGTTGTCTTTGCGGCCCTGAGGCTGAATGGTCGGCTCGGTCAACCCAAGCGCATTGACACGGCGCTCGATGGTTTCAAGGGACTGCTCCATGGTGTTTTCCTGGATACGCGCGAGCGCGCTCTGGCGCATCGTCAGGAGGAAGGCGTTCGTTTCTCCGGGAGCCGGGGTGAGTTCCCACACGCCTTCGTATTGGTCGTGGACCAGATCGCGAAAGTCGGAAGTCTGGTCGGGGGCGACGTTGCGAACAACAATGTGCGTGTCGTCCATGCGGCGGACTTCGTCGTAGTGAAGGTTTTTGGCGCGCATCGCCGTGGTGAGCCGGTCCACGGTCTGATCGGTCTCTTGCGCGATGGCTTCCTGCACCTGTACCTGGAGGATCAGGTGCGTCCCGCCCTGCAGGTCCAAGCCGAGCTTGATTTGGTGCGTGAAATTATCTTTGAGCGCCGCGAGCGATGTGGGGAAGTTCGGCAGTCCGAGGATGAAATAAATACAGATAACAACAACCGCGGTGATAAACAGTACTTTCCACTTCAGATTGGGATTCATGGTTTAGGAATTTAGGCGCTGCGGCACACCGGCCGGGATGAAATTACTTGGCATCTTCCGAAGCCTCCACCTGGCCAATGGCCGCCCGCGCGACGCGAATTTTAACGTTATCGGCGATCTTCAAAATAATGGTGTCGCCGTCAATACCATTGATGGTTCCGTAGATTCCCGAAGTGGTGACCACCTTGTCGCCATTCTTGATGGCGCCTAGCATTTCCTGGGTCTTCTTGCGTTGACGCTGCTGCGGCAAGATCACCAGGAAATACATGATGCCGAACATCAACATCAACGGCAGAAGAAAACCTCCGAGGCCACCCACGCCTCCTCCAGCCTGCCACCAGATGATAGCTGCCCATGCCATTTCTTGCGACCTACCGTACCCTTTCCGAATCGCCGGTCATCTTAATCTTAGCGCTATTGCTGGCCGAGCGCATTTTCCTGACAGCGTAACCCAGTCAGGCGCATTCCTTCTTTGCGCGAACCCAAATACCGGTGTCGGCGGAGAAAAGCCTAGCACTAGCGGAAATTCCGCTTCCCTGCCCCGCCGGATTCTCGTTCTGAGACTCGACCTGTCGCGGGTTGCTCAAGCAACGCGGCACCGCGCCGCACTACCTAGCGCCTCACCTCAGGCTGGGCCCGCCGCATAGCGAGCGCGCAGCTCTGACGCGAAATTCGCAAGATGTCCAAAAGTGATAGCCTCTCGAACTTGGCCCATTATGTCAAGGTAAAACTGTACATTGTGGTGGGTGGCGAGGATGGCCGCGGTCAATTCTCCGGCAGCGAAAAGGTGCCGCAAATACGCGCGCGTGTAGCGCCGGCAAACCGGACATCGGCAGTGCGCATCAACAGGCCGCTGGTCATCTATATATCGCGCATTCTTGATGAGCACCCGGCCTTCGCTGGTGTACAGGCAGGCATGCCGCGCCGCCCGGGTCGGCAGTACGCAATCCATCATGTCGATGCCCCGGGCCACGTAATCCGGGATCTGTTCCGGGCGTCCCACTCCCATCAAATAGCGCGGTCTGTCCTTCGGCAGCAGCGTGGTGACTTCCGCAGCCATTTCGCTGGTAACTTCGTGTGGCTCGCCTACCGCGAGTCCGCCGACGGCGTAGCCGGGGAAATCCAGTTCCAAAAGCTGGCGCGCACTTTCACGACGCAAATCCGCAAACGTCGCCCCTTGCACAATTGCAAACTGCCATTGCCGCGGCGTGCCGTAGTGTTTGGTGTATTCGAGGAAGTAGCTGCGGGCGCGTCCGGCCCAGGCCCTCGTGCGCTTTACTGCGGCTTCGGCAATTTCCCGGGGCGCGGGAGTTTCGATGCATTCATCGAGCACCATCGCAATGTCCGAGCCGAGCGCGAGTTGGATCTCCGCCGCTTTTTCCGGTGTGAGCAAATGCTCCGAGCCATCGAGATGCGAACGGAAGCGCACACCTTCGTCGGTGATCTTTCGCAGTTCCGCCAGACTGAATACCTGATAGCCGCCGGAATCCGTCAGGATGGCCCGGCGCCAGCTCATGAAGGCGTGCAGTCCCCCCAGTTTGCGGATCAACTCATGTCCCGGGCGCAAATACAAGTGATACGTATTCGCGAGGATCATGCCGGCGCCGATTTCTTCGAGCGCGTCCTGAGTAAGACCCTTGACCGTAGCCGCGGTGCCCACCGGCATGAAGGCCGGCGTCTCAATGACACCGTGCGGCGTCATCAATTTTCCGAGGCGCGCCCCCGTGGGATCGCTCAGCAAAACCTCAAATGAAAAATTCACTTGTACGGTGACGGGCGCGGCCCGGCGTGTCCTCTCGAAGAGCGGTTTCTGACGTTCTCAGTGTATCAGGAGAAGATGAACGCCAAACCCGTGCGCAAGAGGATCCAAACCAATAGCATGCCGAAGGCAATCGTAAACGATTTTCCACCCTTCAGTTTTCGCGGGCTGGCGGCGGCAAAACCGATCGCAATCAGCAAGGTGATCCAAATGACAAAAATATCGATGTTCTTGGCAGCCGCGTCCAGCCACTTCGGCAAACCTTCTGGCAGAAACGCAGCCAGATTGGTCGCTACCGGGTTCTCCAGATCGAGCGTGCCGGGCGGCTTCAGAAACAGGACCACCAGAAACAGGATATTTCCGAGAAGGACCGGAACAAAGGCGTGCGAGACGATGCCCAGCGCCGTTTTGTAGGTCACTCCGGCACCCGCCAGCACGTTGTACGCAAGCAGCATCACCCCCGCAACAAGCAAAACAATCACGATCGGCGCCGGGACACCGAAAATGTAGGTGGTGTACGGCGCGATCTTCGCCCCCGTCGAGATTTGCTGCTCTTTCTGTTCCGGTGGGAGTTGTGCCGCGCGAGGGCTTTTTTCAATCTGCTGGGCGACATACTCGCGCCAGTTCATTTTTTGGTTCAGGCCGACGGCCACGATGCAGCCGAGAATCGCGAGCAGCAGCACCGGCAGCAGCCAACTCGGTTTTCGCGCGAGGTCTTCGAACGTGGCCTTGGGCGAGAACAGCACCCCAATAATCCGGCCCCACGGCGATATCCTGGATTGCGGCGCCGGCTCCGGCGCGGGCGTAGATGGGACCGGGGTTGTAGCCATCGAAGACTCCTTACCGCACCGGATCAGGAACGTCGCTGAGGGTATTACGTCAAGGCCGCTAGAAAAATATCACACCTGACTGGCGCGAGGTATCTCCGGCACGGCCGCCAGGAGTTCCTTCGTATAGCTCGCGGCAGGCTGCCGGAGAATCCGCTCGGCGGCACCCGCTTCCACGATTTTTCCGGCGCGCATGACGGCGATTTGGTTTGCCAATTGCGCCACCACCGGGAGGCTGTGGGAGATAAACACGAAGGTAAGGCCGAACTCCTGCTGCAATTCCTGCAGCAAGCGCAGCACCTGCGCTCCCACAGAGACATCCAACGCCGAAACCGGCTCATCGGCGATGATCAGTTTCGGTCGGAGAATCAGCGCGCGGGCAATGCCAATTCTTTGCCGCTGCCCTCCGGAGAATTCATGCGGGTAGCGTTTCAGCGCCGACGTATCGAGCCCAACGTGCTGCAGAATTTCTGCCGCCCGGCGCAAGCGCTCTGCCGACGAATGCCCGTGCTCGTGAATGACCAGCGGCTCCGCCACAATTTCGCCGACTTTCATCCGGGGATTTAACGAGGCGAACGGGTCCTGAAAAATCATCTGCATTTTTCGACGCTGGGCCCGTAGTGGCCCGCCGGCGAGGTGCAACAAATCCTGCCCATCAAACAAGATGTTCCCGGAATCCGGCTCGATCAGCCGCAACAGGATGCGTGCCAGCGTGGTCTTGCCGCATCCGCTTTCGCCGACAATTGCAAACGTTTCGCCGGCTGCGACCTCGAAGCTTACTCCGTCGAGCGCGGTAAAGCGTTCGCCCTCGGCACGGTCGGCGAACACCCCTCCACCGCGCAGGTACGTTTTTGAAATGTTTCTGACTTCCAGCAGCGGGGTCATGATTCGGCTTGCCGATCCATCGTCTCCTTCCCCTCCTTGGCTTCAGGTACCAACACGCACCGCGCTCGGTGATCCTTTGCGGCGCTCCGCAGCTCGGGGACCGCTCGGTCACACTCGTCGCGCCGGTAACGGCATCTTGGCGCAAACGAACACCCGGAGGGCAATTCGGTCAGTTGCGGCACGCTACCCGGGATGGGCGTCAACTCTCGCCGTTCCAGGGTCGGTGAAGCCGCGAGCAATCCCTGCGTATAGGGATGCTTCGGCGTTTCCAGTACATTTCGCGCCGGCCCCTCTTCCACGATGCGACCTGCGTACATCACCGCGACGCGATCGGCAACTTTCCCCACCACGCCCAAATCGTGTGTGACGAACAGCACAGCCAAAACCAGTTCGCGGCGCAAGTGGTCGAGCAAATCCAGGATGTGCTTCTGCACCGTCACGTCTAACGCCGTCGTCGGTTCGTCGGCAATCAGCAGTTTCGGCTGAGGTGCCAGCGCCATGGCGATCATCGCGCGTTGGCGCAAACCGCCCGAAAGCTGGTGCGGAAATTGTTGCTTGCGCGTTTCCGGCTCGGGCATCGCGGCTTGCCGCATCGCCGTGATCAGACGTTGCCGCAAGACATCTTTCCCCATTTGCGGTTCGTGCGCCAGAATCGCTTCGGCAATTTGCGCCCCGATGCGCATCACCGGATTCAACGATGTCATGGGTTCCTGGAAAATCATGGCGATTTCGCGCCCACGCACTTTGCGCCACTCCTCATCGGGCAAGTCCGCGAGGTTGGTTTCAAGTTGCGTAGCGCGCCAGTCGATCGCACCGCCCACCCTCGCCCCCGGTGGCAGCAGACCCATCAAGGAAAGCGACAGCATGGTCTTCCCGCTCCCGGATTCGCCGACCAGTCCCAAGGACTCGCCACGCGCGAGGCGCAGCGACACATCGTTGACCGGCTTCACCCGTCCCCCTGCAGTCGCCAACTCCACGGTCAACGCGCGAATCTCGAGCAGCGATTCCATATCGTTATCATACGGGCACTACCAACGGGTTCGGTTCAGCCTTCTCATTCTCCCGTTCCCCTTACGCCAACCCGTGCGTGGTCCTCCGCCCCTCCTGCGTACATCTTCTAGAATAGGCCTATGAAGAGCTTCGTCTGCCGGCGCTGTGGCTCGCCAGTTCCGCTGCGTCGTTTTCTGAATGCCACGACCAAGCCCTTCTGTGCGCGCTGCGGCTGGAATCTCGATCGCGCGGAAGCCGCCATTGCGAACAACCAGGTGACGATGAAGCTCATACCATTGGCAATCGCCGCTGTCGGCGTTTTCTTTGCCTGGATGGCGGCAAGAACCCGACGATTTTGTAAAATGGCTAAGAGTTCGGCGTTCATCGCAAACCGCTGATTCCAGTGGGCGTAATTCGCGTCGCACGTGTCATTTGGAGCGGTTTGGAGGGGTGTTTGGGTATTGGGTATAACCCCGCTGAGTTAACAGCACTAGGTGTGAATTCACGAGCGCCGGACGCGGCGGCGGCTCACACGTCATACAGTCCCATGCGACGGGTGTGCGAAGAGCTTCGCCGCCCGATGCCTCATTTGCAGACAAGGGTGCGATACGCAAAGGTTGATCATCGGAATCTTGTGCTACCCGCATTCAACCCCGCCGCTAATTTGCCGATTGATGCACGTCACGGCCAACCGAGCGAAACGCGCACCGGCTTTTTCGGTCAACTAACTGCGAGCTAAATCAGTGTTCTTCGTGCTGTACGCGATCGAGCGCGGCGCTACGCGCTTCGTCACGGTGAACGTGTTCGTTTGAAATGCAAGAATAGTCGCTAGCTGCGCGCAAGCGGCACAGGTGTTTGGTTTTTTATCGAAAAGCGAATAGCATATCAATGCAAGCAACACGATACCGCCTGGACTTACCTCGGGAGGGAACAAATCCATGTGCGCGGGCCGTAACAAAGATCCTTCGAACAACGGGAAAGAGATTGGAGAAAGCATCGAGATCAGCGTCAGGGGGAGGTGGATTCAGGTCCCAGCAATGAAATTCGACGAGAAGATCATCGCTGTGACAGGAACGTGGATAAAACTAGCTGTCGTTCATGACGAAGTGTGGTTAGACAGTGAGCTTGAGAATCCTGAAGCATGCGTCGAGAAATTAAGGAAACGCATGGCGCAGGGACTCCGAGCCGATATTTTCACCTTTACTCAGAAGTTGCCGGATACGATTCCGCGATACAACTATCACTCAGAGTTGGACAGCGTCGCTGCCGTCAAAACTTCCAGCTTCAAAGAATGGTGGGAGAATCTGCCGCAAGAGAGCCGCAAGAACGCGCGCAGATCGCACAAGCGCGGCGTCAAGATTTCGGTTCTGGAATTTGGCGACGAATTAATTCAAGGAATCGTTGGCATTAATAATGATGCTCCGATGAAGCAAGGCAGAACGAACGATCATTACGGCAAAAGTCTCGAGCGGGTGAGAAAGGATCAGGAATCATTTCAAGGCCGAAGTGACTTTATCTGCGCACACGTCGGGGAGGAGATGATCGGATACCTCAAGCTCGTATACAGAGGTCAGGTGGCAGCAATCTTGAATTTGACCTGCAAACCAAGCCATTTTGACAAGCGCCCCTCGAATGCGTTGCTAACCAAGGCGATAGAACTCTGCGAGCAAAAAGGGATAACCCATCTGACATACGGAAAGTTCAGCTACGGGAACAAACGAAATTCCTCTATGCGAGAGTTTAAGATTCGAAATGGGTTTGAAGAAATCCTTGTGCCCAGATACTATATTCCGCTGACTCCTTGGGGAGAAGTTTGCACACGACTTAAACTATATCGCGGTCTCGTGGGAATTCTTCCAGAAAGCGTCATTGCGCTGGGCGTTGGCGCCCGGGCGAAATGGTATAATCTGCGTTCTGTTTCCAAGCCGGTGTAGCTCAACGTCAGAGCGGCCAAATTGTATTCGGCAGATGGAGCGTTCAATTCCTCCCGCCGGCTCCACCTTATTACCTCGACGTCTGTTTCAGATTCAAGAATGCAAGAGTTAGAGAACAGGTAGCACAAATGTGACGGCGTACGTCTGTGCGAAGCATGTGATTGTGGCAATCAGCAACCCCAAGCAGCCCTTGATCATCGCGTGGAACTCTTCGAGGGTGTACGCGTGCGTATCCGCTTCCTTCCTCTCTGGGATCGCAGCGAAACAAACCGGGTTCACCTCCACCAGCCCGTGTCGGATCGCGTTGCGGAATGCCGAACTCAAGAATGAGTTCTTCATATTGACGTAGCAGCAGTGCGCCGGCGACCACCGTTGGCATCGTCAGCGGCGACAACGTCGCGGAGCAGCTTGTCGATATGAGGCGTGCGAACCTGCCGCAGTTCAATATTGGGCAAGTGCGGCTTGATGACCTTGAACAGCTCTTTATAATTATTGAGAGTAGATTTGTCGAGCATGCGACCGCGTCCGCCTTCGCCTTCGCGAACGCAGGGCATCAGCAGCATTGAT
>Ga0306921_10007264_pt1 | contig 11619 bp, 12 predicted proteins | sample sta12Cox44000080_FD_203760 | JGI IMG/M metagenome (GOLD analysis project Ga0306921, IMG submission 203760) | Lab enrichment of tropical soil microbial communities from Luquillo Experimental Forest, Puerto Rico - statoxic.12C.oxic.44.000.080 (v2)... | ecosystem: Environmental > Terrestrial >... | reverse complement strand
CGTGCATGAGCAGTTTATGACCGAGACGGCGCAGATGGCCGACATCGTGCTGCCCGCGACCATGTTCATGGAGCATGACGATCTCTACTATGGCGGCGGCCATCAGCACATTTCGGTGGGCGCAAAGCTGATCGATCCGCCCGGCGAGTGCCGCTCCAACCACGATGTGCTGCGGGAGATTGCCCGTCGCGTCGGCGCGGTCCATCCGGGCTTCGAGATGACGCCGCGCCAGTTGATCGACGCGACGCTGAAACTCTCTGGTCACGGCGACATCGCATCGCTTGAGGCCGACGTCTGGCGCGACATCCAGCCGAACTTTTGCACCTCGCACTATCTCGACGGCTTTGCCCACGCCGACAAGAAGTTCCACTTCAAGGCGGACTGGAAGAATCCTCCGTTCGGAACGGCGGGGATGGGGCCATGGCAGGAGATGCCGGCGCTGCCCGACCATTGGACCATCATCGAGGAGGCGGATGAGGCCCATCCGTTCCGCCTCGCCACCAGTCCCTCGCGAAGCTTCCTCAATACGTCGTTCAACGAGACGCCGTCGTCGCAGGCCCGCGAAGGCCAGGCGTCCGTGATGATCCATCCCCTCGATGCGGCCGCGCTCGGCATCGCCGACGGCGAGGCCGTAACATTAGGCAATACGCGTGGCGAGACCACGTTGGTTGCAAAACTGTTCGAGGGAGTGCGCCGCGGCGTGCTCATTGCGGAGTCAGTTCATCCCAACCGCAATCACATCGGCGGCCGCGGCATCAATACCCTGACGGGGTCGGAAGTCGTTGCCCCGGTCGGCGGCGCTGCTTTCCACGACAACAAGGTCTGGGTGAAGAAGGCGAGCCCGGCTTAGCGATCGCACTCGTTCACGCCGTAGCTTGCGAACTCCCGGCCGATGTTCGGATCCATGGACCTTGCCAGTTCCAGGTCGAACGATCCGTCGCCGCCGCTTCGGTGGGTCGCAAGGCCGCGACCGAACAGCGATGATACAGAGCGCGGGTCCTTGTCGATCGAGGCCGAATAATCCTTGATCGCATCGGCGTTGCGGCCGAGCTTGAGATCGACCAGGCCGCGGCTGTCGAGCGCGATCCCAAGTCCGGGTTTTAGCCGCAACGCCTCGTCGCAGTCCTTCAGCGCGTCCTGCAGATCGCCCAGCGCCGCGCGCGTCCAGCAGCGGTTGTTGTAGGTCTCGCCGTCGGGATGCTGCTTGATCACCTCATCGAAATCGGGCACTGCCAGCGCGTAGGCGTGCTTGATGGCGTAGGTCCGGCCGCGCTTGAAATAGGAATCCTGGTCGTTCCGGTTGGTTGTGATCCTGCGCGTCAGCTCCTTGATGGTCGGATCGCTCGCGAGCTCCTCGGGACTCGGCGGGGCGTAGGGCTGCGGCGGCACGCAGGCGACCTTGTGGTCGTCGGGTGGCACCTTGTCCTGGCGTTTGTCCTCCACGGGTGGGACGGGACCGGCGAACGAAAAGGATGATGTCAGCGAGGACGACAGCCATGGGACCTGCTCGCCCTGGGTCGCGCTGATCACGCCGGCTTGGGTGTTCCTCAGCGCCTGTTCTCCTGTGACATTGGGCGTGCGGATTTCGCGCAGCAGCTCGGTCACGAAGAGGCTGTGGTCGTTCTTGGACGTGGTCACTACGGACCCCAGCGCAGAGGAATACAGCACCAGCGAGTTGATTGGCGTGACCGCCGGCGCGAGCCCGGAGGAGGAGCGGCGGAACCGCCGCTCGAACGGGTTGCGCCTGGACGCATCGAGGAGGACGACCTTGATTGTGGCGCCGTGGCTGTTCATCTGGTCGAGGATGGCCTCGAGATTGAACCCGTCCCGCACCACGTCGCCCTCGACCCAGATCTGTGCGTCGACCGGCAGCAGATAGCTCTGGCGGCTGGACTGAACGCCAAAGCCGGAGAAAAAGATCAGCGCGAGGCCGCCTTGTTGCTGGATTTTCGCATAGAACCGGTCGAGTGCCTGCCGCATGCCATCGCCGGTCAGATTGATGTCTTTCTCCACGTCAAAGCCGTCGCGCTTGAGCTCGTCCGCCATGTCCTGCGCGTCGTTGGCGGCATCGTTCAGAATGGCGTCATTGTCGGGATATTTGGCGTTACCGATGACGAGCGCCACCTTTCCGAGCCGATCGGCTCTGGCCTCAATATTGGCAAGACCTGCGACAATACATATCAGCGAAAATACGAAAATGACTCGCATGAACTGCTCGTCGGCACCAGAATTCGAGGTCTAGGATATCTGGCAACCCTGATATTTCAATCTTGAACCGTCTCATTTCCGCTTGCCATGCGTCCAGATAGCGGCAGTGCGAGGGCGAATTCTGGGACTAAATTTTCGTTTAACTTTGGCCAATTGCACGCGATGCGGTTTTGACATCGGCTGGAAGGGTGGCTTATCTAGCTCCGCTCGGGCCGACAGGCGTCGCGACCGGACCAGATCGGAAGAGGACCCACATGACCGCTTATTTTCGGCGCCAGCTCACGGATTACGTGGAATATCACCGCGATCCCCGGAACTGCGCCGCTCATGTGCTGGGTATCATCTTGCTGTTCCTGGGGGCGATCCTGCCGCTCACCATGTGGCCGATCTCGGCCTTTGGCATCCATACCACCCTCGGCGTCCTCTTGGCGCTGCCCGTCCTGATCTATTGGGTCGCCCTCGATGCGGCGATCGGGCTCGCGCTCGCAGCAAGCGCCATCCTGTTGTTCACGACGGCGAGCTTCATCGTCGACCACATCGGCGTCGCGGGTGTGTGGGAGATCACAATCGCCCTCATCGTATTTGGGGTAGGCTCGCAGGTTGTAGGGCATCAGGTGTTCGAGCGCAGGAAAGCATCCATGGCCGACCATCCGGCTCATCTTCTGCTCGGACCTCCGTTCGTGATGGTAAAGCTGTTCATCGCGCTTGGATTTCGCGATGACCTGGCGGAAATCATCGGACCGGCCGCGGGCGCCGCTCCGAATGCTTCGTCCGTTTCGGGCGAAGTGAGGTGAACCGAAGTCTTTATTCATGACACGTGTCCTCGTAACCGGCGGCGGCGGCTTTATCGGTCAACATCTGGTGTCGGAGCTTGTCGGCCGCGGCCGCGAGGTTCGGGTGCTTGACGTGCGGCTGCCGAGCCGCGTCATGCCGAAGGTCGACTACGTCCAGGGGTCGGTGCTCGATGCGGAGCTGGTCCAGCGCGCAATGAGCGGCGTCGGCGAGGTCTATCACCTGGCCGGCCTGCCGGGCATGTGGAAGCCGGACCGCGCCGAATTTCACGACGTCAACTACGGCGGCACCGAAAATGTGCTCGCAATCGCCCGCAAGTCCGGTGTCGCGCGATTTCTGCACTGCTCGACCGAGTCCATCCTGTTCCATGCTTCGCAGGAGGACGACGCTGCGGCGGAGGAGGCGACGCTGTCGGTCGACCTCATGCCGGGTCCCTATACGCGCTCGAAGATGCTGGCCGACCGCCTGGCGTTGCAGGCTGCCGAAGAGGGGTTTCCGGTCGTCGTCGGCTGCCCGACCATGCCGATTGGCCCGCACGATCACAATTTGACTCCGCCGACCGCCATGCTGCAGCATTTCCTCCACGGCGGGCCGGTTCGCCTCTATCTCGACTTTATTGTCAACCTCGTCGACGTCCGCGATGCTGCGCTCGGGCTTGTGCTGGCGATGGAGAAGGGCCGGGTCGGGCAGCGCTACATCATCGGAGGCGACTGCCTGCCGCTCGGTGAGGTGCTGGGGCTGATGGCCGCCGTCAGCCGCCGCCGCAAGCTTTTCATTCCCGTCCCTGGCCAGCTCGCCGAGCTCGCCGCGTCGATGATCGAGTTCAAGTCCGACTATCTGACCCGCCGCGCGCCGACCGCGACCGTCGAGGGGGTCCGCATCGCGCGCGCGGCGACCCCGCTCTCCATCGAAAAGGCCAAGCGCGAGCTCGGCTACGCGCCGCGCTCGGTCGAGCCGGTGCTGCATGAGACCATCGCACATATGCTGGGGACCTCCGTCAGCAAGGTGCTGAAATATGCATAGTGATGCATTGTTGACCGGCTGGATCGTCGACTGGCCGACCCGGCTGCTGGCGCTGATCTGGCTCGCCTGGGTCACAAGCTGGGTTGTCGCCTCGTTCTGGTCGGGGCAAACCAAGACCCATGTGCCGACGGTGAGTTCGCTGGCCTATCGCATCCCCATCCTCCTGGGCGCGATCCTGTTCATGCCCTGGACCGGGCGCGCGCTCGGCGAGGTGCCGCTCTATCATGTCGGCAATCTCGGCACCTACGCCTTCGCCGTGGTGGTGCTGCTTGGCATCTCCTTCACATGGTGGGCGCGAATCCATCTCGGGCGGTTCTGGTCGAATGCGATCACGCACAAGGAAGACCACAAGGTCATCGACACCGGACCCTACGGCGTGGTGCGCCATCCAATCTATACCGGCCTCATCATCGCGATTCTCGCCACCGGGATTGCGGTCGGGACCTTGACGGCGATCCTGGGCGCGATCCTGATCTCCTATAGCCAATGGCAGAAGGCGCGCATGGAGGAGAAGTTCCTCACCGTCGAGTTGGGTCCTGAGGCCTACGGCCCCTACTGCGCGCGGGTGCCAATGATCGTGCCGTTCCTGCACTTCTAGCGTTCGCGCCGCTAGCGTTTCTGCGACACCGGCTCGGCCGCAGGGATCAGCGGCATCAGATGGCGCGGGATCACGACGCGCTGTCCGGCCGCAAGCGGCGCGTTCTCCTGCAGCTTGTTCGCCTGGACTAGCGACCAGAGCGGCAGGTGGTAGAGCAGCGCGAAGGTTTGCAGCGTGTCGCCCGCATGCGCCGACACGACCGCGCCGGAGTCCCAGAGCTCGACGTCCGCCTTGGGCGGAACGACAAACCGCAGCGGAACGACCTCGCCCTCGGTCTTGGCTGGCGTTACCGCGATCTGCTCGATCTTGGACACCAGCTGCTGGTGGATCAAATCCATCTTGTCGATGTTGATATGCAGCACTTCGCCATGCTGCGCCATGTCGTAGCTCGCATAGTGGCCGCCAAAACCCTTCGACGGCTTGATGTCGCCGCCGCCGAGCACGTCCTTTGACAGGAAGATGTTGATGAAGCGCTCGACATTGGAGGGCACGTCCGGGCTCAGATGGGCGGGGTCGATGGTGACGACCAGACTGACCGGAATGCCTTCATCCCTGAGCGTCTCGGAAAATTGCAGCGCGCAGCGTCCGCCCATGGAGTGGCCGATCAGGATGATCGGAAACGGGTTGCGCTTGTAATCCTCGATCGCGGTCGAGGTGATGAGATTGCAGATCGTGAATTCGTAGACGTTGGCGGTCATGCCGGCGCGCTCGAGTTTTGCGGCGAGCTTGTCCATGCCGCGCGAGAAGATCAGGCCGAGCGCGCCGCGGAACAGATAAGCGCGCCCCTGCGGCTGGATCGGCGAGGGTTCGGCGACCGGCGGCGTTGTGTCCGGAGGGGCACTGGGGGAGCCTTTACTCTGGGTGTCCGGCCGTGCCTCTGACGCTGCGGCCTGCTTGATCGACGGCACCGGCCGGGCCAACGCGAGCTCGACGCCAAAAGCAGGGATCGCGCCAGGGATTGCCGCGGCCCAGATGGCGAAAGCCAGTCTCGGAGAGAGATGTCTGCTCGTCACGTCCCCGCACATTCGTCGTTGTCGGCACCGACAACGCCTGTCGGAAGCTCAACTGCTTCGCCGAGGAATGGGCGGAATTTGAGGCGGGCCAGACGGCTATTGTGTCGCCAGGCCGGCCGGTCAATTGGCCGCGCGCTTCGTGCTCGGGGGAGGCGCCGCCGCACCGGGAGCCGCCGGCACGCCGGGCGGCCTCTGCGCCGCGGGGCCGCTCGGGCCGCTTGTCACCGCCGCGTCGATCGCCGCGATCACCTTCTGCTGGATGATCTCGTTCTTGTCGATCGACACATGCGAGATGCCGGGCACGCGCTCGACGTCGACATTGTCGAGCGTGCCGCTGAAATTCCTGGTCTTCTCCACCCGCGTGCCGGCGCCGTTGGCGATGTAGAAGTTGATATAGCGTCCGACCTTGCCGGTGAGAGAGGTGTGGAACACCGAGTCGAGCCCGATTGCGAGCTTCACGGGCACGCCCTGCGCGCTGAGGCTTGCCACGATATCGGGCAGGCAGGTCGCGCCGGAGGAATGGCCGACCAGGATGATGGTCTTGACGCGTCCGCTTCTGTAGGCGGCCGCTGCATCGTTGGCGACCGACGACCACAGCATGTGATTGTGGACGGAGGCGTGGATGCCCTGCTGCTCCAGGCGGTTGGCGATCTGGTCCATGCCGAGCGAGAAGACGTTGAGCAAGCCGCGCATCAGATAGACATGCGTCTCTGCCGCTTGCGTCGCCGGCACCGCGTTCGCGTTGAGCGGCTGGCCGACCAGCACGATTGCGACCACGGCTGCCTTGAGCGCGATCAGCCACCGCGCGGAGCGCAACGAAAGTACGCGATAACGCATTGTTCTGCCGTCATATGTCTGCATGGAATCCCTCGGGCCATCCGCCACGGTGATTCGAGGTATAGCTGGCGCATTCGCATCTGCAATAGAAGAGGCTCTGCGTCACCACATTTTCCGGCGCCGCGCGGCCCAATTGCAACAGGTGGGCGGCTCCAAATTACGCTCACAACCATTTGATCGAATTGTGTTTTTCGCATCGTTTGAGCCCGCCGTCCGGATCGGCCTTGCCGAGAAAGCAATTCCAGCCGCAAATGGGTTTGAGGCACAAAAGCGAGCGAGACGAACAATGACGGACAACAGCGTAGTCACCGAGAAGCGCGCGCAATCGTTCTGGATCACGATCAACCGGCCGGACAAGCGCAACGCGCTGAACGCCGGGGTCATTGCGGGGCTCGCACGTGGCTATCGCGAGGCGCATGACGATAGCGACGTGCGCGTCATCGTGCTGACCGGCGCTGGCGAGAAGGCGTTCTGCGCCGGCGCCGATTTGCAGCATGCGGGCGCGGCCTTCGCGATGGATCTGTCCAGGCCGAATGCCGACTATGCCGATCTGTTGCGTCTGGCGCAGAACGCCACCAAGCCGGCGATCGCGCGTGTTGGCGGCGCCTGCATGGCGGGTGGCATGGGGTTGATGTGCATGACCGACATGGCGGTGGCCGCTGAGCACGCGATCTTCGGTCTGCCGGAGGTGAAGGTCGGTGTGTTTCCGATGCAGGTGCTGAGCCTGTTGCAAAACATCGCGCCGCCGCGGCTTGTGGCCGAATGGTCGTTGACCGGCGAGCCCTTCGACGCGAAGGCTGCGCTCGAAGCAGGTCTCCTCAACTATGTCGTGCCGGCGGCCGAGCTCGACGCCAAGGTCGAGTGGCTGATCGGCCGCATCGTCGACAAGTCGCCGACCGCGATCCGCCGCGGCAAATATGCCATGCGCGCGATCGCCTCGATGTCGTTCGACCAGAGCATCGCCTATACCGAGAGCCAGATCGCCGTGCTCGCCATGACCGAGGACGCCAAGGAGGGCATGGCGGCGTTTGCGGAGAAGCGCAAGCCGAACTGGCCCGGGAAGTAGTCAGATTCGATAGTCAAACAGCCATCTCCGTCGTTGCGAGCGAAGCGCAGATTCCATGCGTCGAGCCGGTTACGGCAACGGCCGCGCAAAGCTGAGCTCGTGACCATCGGGGTCGGTCAGATGGAAATAGCGCTCGCCCCATTCGGCATCGCGGGGCACCGTCGAGGGCTGGTGGCCGGCGGCAATCGCCCGCGTGTAAGTCGCATCGACGTCCTGCACATAGAAGATGACACGTCCCCACCAGGACCAGCGCTTGTCTTCGCCCTGCGCGATCAGATTGAGATAGCCGCTTCCCGCCCGGAAGCTGGTGAACGAAGAGGTTTCGCCTCCGTACAGGACTTCGAATCCGAGCGAATCATAGAATCGAACCGCGCGCCCCATGTCGTGGGTCGCGAGGGTGATGGCACTGATCGCCTCGATCATGGTCGGAACTCCTGCTGATCTCGAATCGTTGTGGCGCGCGGCAGCGCGAGCGCGTTCTGCGCGATCTCGTTTCGTCATGCTCCTGTCTTGGTCGAACGGCAAGCAGCAATCGAAACGAGCCGTGTCTGAAAACGTTTCGCCGACATCTGTTTTCGCGGGGACGACACGTGAACAACATCGGAATTTGGATCGGATTTTCCTTCGCGGGGCTCTGTGTGCTCGGAATCCTCTATGCGGCGCTGGCTATGAAACCCGCTGACGTGTCGCCACGGCAGTTCAACCTTGTGATCCTGATTGCCGGAGGTTTGGTCGGGTAGGTCGTCGGCATGCTGATAACGCCCGTCTCGCCCAAGGAGCCGGCCGTATTTTCCGATGCCGGGAAAGCGCTTTCAACCTTCGTTGCCGGATATCTGGTTGCGAAGATCGATCGGATTTTTGATATCGCGATGAAGCAAGACGGAAATGCGAACGGGCTGTTTGTTGGACGGCTCTTGATGTTTGTCAGCATGTTCGCACTGGGCGTCCTGGCCACGTTCGTGTGGCGAAGCTATGTGCATCTGGGCTGAATCCAAAAACTTGCTGGTGCATGCACGAAATCATAAAGCCCGCTCGGTTATGAACCATCCGGACCGATGCCGCCACCAAGGGCGGTCACGCTCGTATCAAAAGGAGGGGACCGTCTTGCCGGATTCGACATTCGAAAAACTCGGGATCGCCGACGTCGCCGATCGCCTGAAGCTTGAAGGCCATTTCTACGATTATACCGAGAGGGGCGGCAAGAATTCTCACGTGCGCCACTATCTCAGCGATGCCAGGATCGAGGGCGATATCGATCTCGACAGATTGTGCTGGGACGGTGTCGCGGGGATCTGGGTGGAGGGCGATCTCATCGTCGACGGCACAATCTTCAACTGGGAGATGGACACGATGGCCTGTTTTCTCGCCATCGGACGTGACCTCCGCTGCAAGAACCTGGTCGCCAGCAGCGCGGATATCCGCATTGCCCGCGATGTCAGGATCGATGGCCTGCTCAGCTCGACCTACAACCACGGATATCTCGAGGTGGGCCGCAATGCCCACGCCAGGCACATCATCATCGACGACCACGCCACCCTCGTGCGCGGCAAGGTGGACGCGGGTGGCTGGAAGGACGCGGAGCACGTCGAGATCGCGCTTCCCGTCAGCGCCTGGATTGACGAAGTCCGGCCCGAGTTCAGGGCGGAGTTTTTCGATTCCGAAGGGGATATGCTCTGCGGCAACGGCAATGTCGATCTGGTGAAGGCGCTGCTTGAGGGACGGGAGATCCTGCGCTAGCGACGGCGTCTCCGCCCTAAAAGGGGGGAGGGGTCAAATCGATCATCCGCGCAAAGCACTGGATCCCCTCCAGCTTTGCTCATGCGGAGCAAGGCGACCTCCCCTTTGCAAGGTCCTTTGCAAGGGGAGGTTAGGCAGGAGCGGTTTGACCCGACCGAAGTTATTCTGACAACACCAGCGGCATCCCGAACGCATCGAACAGACGCGGGCCGTCGGGCTTGTAGAACAGAGTGAGCCTGGAAATGGCCTCGTGCTCCAGCGTGAGCACGTGGATGGAATGCGCCGTCCAGGGTGCGTTCGCGTCAGCGCGCGAGTAGGCCGCGAAAGCCGGCTCGCCATTTGCGGCCGTCGGCACCATGCGGAAACCGTCATAGGTCTTGAACGCAAACGCGAAGAATGAGCCGATCGCTTCGCGTCCAAGATACCATTGCGGCAGCGGCGGCATGGTGTAGGTCGCATCCTCCTTGAGCAACGTGACGAAGTTTTCGAGATCGAGACCCTCCCAGGCCGTCATGTAGCGGTGAAGCAGCTTTTGCTGCGCGGCGTCGGGTTTCGGTGCAGCCTGCGGCCGTCCCTCGGGATAACGCTTTGCCAGCGTCTCGCGCGCCCGCTGCAACGCGCTGTTGATCGAGGCGGTCGAACCGCCGAGCAGGGTTGCGGCTTCATTCGAGGCCCAGCCCAGCACATCGCAGAGCAGCAGCACCGCGCGCTGGCGCGGCGGCAGCCCCTGGATGGTCGCGACAAAGGCCAGCCTTACCGTTTCGCGCAAGCTATAGCGCGCTTCCGGCGTCGGCGCGTCGTCGGCGATGCCTTCGAGATTAGAATCAGGGTAGGGCTCCAGCCACGCCACATCGGCGGCGGGCGTGCCATTCGGCATCAGCGTGGTCGCGGGAAAGTGCTGGTCGGGCAGCATGCGCGCGGCGAGCTTGCGGCTCTCGAGCGCATTGAGGCAGGCGTTGGTTGCGATCTTGTAGAGCCAGGCGCGAAAGTTTCCGCCGTCGAAATTCCCAAAACTGCGCCAGGCGCGCAAAAATGTCTCCTGCACCATATCCTCGGCATCATGCAGCGAGCCCAGCATCCGGTAGCAGTGCAGTCTGATCTCGCGGCGGAGCGGTTCGGCGAGCCGTTCAAACGCGTGGTTTGAACGGTCCGACGAATTGCCTTCGCGTGATGGCTCCGCCGCTGTCATGGCAAACAACATCTTGGCGCTCCGGTTGCGTTGTTCAAGGCCCACTATGCGGCGACGGCTTCGAGGCCGTTTCCGGTGACGACGAACACGCTTTCCTTCGGCCGATCCGCACCTGTAACCAGCTCAATGACACCTGCTGCCACATCGGACGAGGTCGGCGGCGCGGCCATGCTCTTGATGAAGTCGGAGGCTGAGATGCCGAGATAACGGGAATAGCCTGCGACTGCGTGCTTGCCGAGCTCGGTGTCTGGCATCATGCGCGGCGCGAGCGCGAGGAAGCGCAGGCCGAGCCCGAGGCGATCGGATTCCTTCTGGCTGTAATTGGCCATGAAGAGCTGGGTGCGCTTCGATCCGGCATAGCCGCCGGAGTTCGGCGAGCCCGCAAGCGCCGCGCCGGAGGAGATCAGCACCACCGTGCTGCCTGGAGCTAGCGGCGCTGACAGTACGGCCTTCAAAAAATGAAAGGCGATTTTGACATCGCTCTCCCAGTTAACCGCGAATTGTTGCCAGTTCTGCTCGTGCAGGGGAGCTGCCGGCGGGAACGCGCCGGCCGCAACCACGAGGATGTCGGGCTTGACAACGCCGAAGACTTTTGCCGGCGCAGCTTCGTCCGACGCATCGAGCGCGAGCGTTTCCACGTCCGGGACGTCCTTGGTCAGTTGCGCGAGCCGGCTCTGGTCGCGCGCCACCGCCAGCACGCGCGCGCCGTTGCGATGGCCTGCCTCGACGATCTGCCGTCCGACACCACGGCTGCCGCCGATCACGACCATGGTCTTGCCTGTCAGGGATTGCATGTTGTCCTCCTGCTGTTTGCGTGGGCCGCAAGTTGCGGCCCTCATTGGTGAAACCGGGGACGGGGTGGAGATTCATCGGTGGAGCGGGATTTTTTTGGGGGGCGAGGGGCGAGTATCTAAGCGCCAACGGAAGTGCGAACCCTGTCCCCTTGTGGGAGAGGGCGGCGTAGGCGGCCTTCGGCCGCCGTTCTTAGCGCTAAAAACGCCGATGCTTCGCATCGGCTATGGAGCGAAGCGAAATTCGAGCCGGGTGAGGGGTCTCCTTGCTTACTGAGGCAAACTCCTCACCCGCCCTCGCTGCGCTCGGGCACCCTCTCCTACAAGGGGCTTACAGGGGAGAGGGTAAAGAGGAGCGCTTCCTC
>Ga0306921_10007263_pt1 | contig 11620 bp, 10 predicted proteins | sample sta12Cox44000080_FD_203760 | JGI IMG/M metagenome (GOLD analysis project Ga0306921, IMG submission 203760) | Lab enrichment of tropical soil microbial communities from Luquillo Experimental Forest, Puerto Rico - statoxic.12C.oxic.44.000.080 (v2)... | ecosystem: Environmental > Terrestrial >... | reverse complement strand
AAAACGCCACAAGTAGATACAGTTTTTGCATTTCGATACTCTCTCGTTACTTAAACCGGTTCGGGCGACAGGGGGTACTATACCCCTAGAATGTCGCCCCGCATACAAGTTTCTGCTCTAGAAACTCAGGAGCGAGCCCGAGTCGGCCGCTGCGGCCCAATGCTGTCCAAGTCTCGATTGACGGGGTTACCCGACGTTCAGCGACGGCTTCCGACCGATGTCCGCCGGCGTGAATGCCAGCGCACAAAAACAGGCGAACCTCCTAATAACCACGGTTTACTGCCAAGGGTTAGACAGAATCATCAAGTCATCCGCGCAAGAAGGCAGCAGCCGTCTTCTGAAAGTCAGGCCATTTTTCACCGAAGACGGGCCCATGGCCTGCGTTCGGTAGGACCCAGAGTTGCGATTGAGGTATGGCCTTCGCCATTTCCACGGAGAGCTCGACGGGATAGAGCGGATCGCGGTCGCCCTGCACGATGAGCGTGCGAGCCCGGATCTTCGAGAGATAAGGAGGCGTGAAGTTCATGTCGTCGTAGCTAGTGGCAAACGATCTCGTGCTTTCGAGGATAGCGCGAACCTGAGGCTCCCCACCTGAATGATGACGGCGAAGAAATTCCCGCTGTTCCTCCGGAAGGCTGTCGGGATATTGGCTCATGATGGGTCGCGCCTGTGGTGGAAAGTAAGGCGTGGCGCTGACCAACACCATCGCTTTGATGCGTTCCGGTTGGCTCGTGGCCAAGTGCAGCAGGACATTGCCGCCGCCGCTCACTCCGACTCCTTTGCAAGCGCCGATTTCCAGGTGGTCGAAGAGCGCGAACATGTCTGTCGCGGCGTCTTGATGGCGAAATGGCTTAGACAAGATGCTGGAGCGGCCGTGTCCCCGCAGGTCGGGCAAGATGAGCTGGAAGTCTGGACCCCAGGCGGCAGCCGTAGGAAGCCAGTCCTGGCCAGAGCCCGAGAAACCGTGAAGCAGCAAAAGCGGCTCACCGGTCCCGTGGATCTCGAAGTAGATTCGGACGCCGTTTAACGTTTCCGTTCGTCCCGTGGAAGGTGCAGCGAGCATGGCGACCGCTCCTGTGTTGCTTTCGTCAGATTTGAAGAAGATATCTGAGAAGAGGCACCAAAGGAATCAGGAGGAGCGGCAGCGGTTTGTGGTTCGAGAGAAGCCCGTTCCAGTTGGCGTTCGCGCAGATAAAGGAAGAGTGGGAACGCGAGCGAGACGCCGACGGCGAGAACGGCGATGAAGGGCAGCCAGCGGGCGGGAATGCGGAGACGGGAATCTTCAAAACGGACGAAGAACAGAAGCGCGACCGCAGAAACGAGTACATCCATGCCAAAAAAGGCGCCAATGCGGTTGGTGAAAAGTTGTTGGAGGAAGAGCGAGAGATTCAGGCCGTTTGTGGCGACCCAAGGGAGAAACAGGCAGTAAGGGAGAGCGACCCCGAGAACACAGAGCAGGAGATAGATGTTCTTACGATTCATGAGCGAGTCCGCGACGAGAGCTTTGCCCGTGGAGGGTAAGGACGATAGCAAATGAGGAAAGGATTCGCATACGGACCACCGGTCCTCCGGATTAACAAACTTGGCGCCCACCTACACCCAGTGCCGGCAGTCCAACCCGTGCAGATAGAAGCTTCATTTTCTTGCGGTCTAGCAACTGGGATCTCAGGGGGACAACTAACTAACGCTGCGCTCACGATGCAAACCGCGCAGCCTGGTGACGAGCGAAGCCAAGTGCCGGGCGTCTTCAACATTCACCGCCGTGAATTTGAGCCCCTGACCGATACCGGCACTCGCGTGGCGGACAACGGCGTCGGCGCGAATTTGCCCATCCTGGACGAGAAAATGAAGGCTCGTAGAAGCACCCTTGATCATCGGCTTGGGGGTCTCGATGAAGAGACCATGCATGCTAATGTCGCGAACCCGAGAAATGTCGCGACGATTGCCACACTCCCAGTATACCCAAACGTCGCCAATGGGAATCGGAAGCGTCGGAACCCTAGACGAAAATCTCCGTGAAGGCGCATTGCCGGGCATCACGAACTCCCCTCATGCCATAGCCGTCACCGCCGCGCGCTAGAGTAAAGACCCAGGAGCCGGAAGCCTACGGAGGATCTCACCCAAGGCCCGGACAAGGAGGACGACCAACTCTCTCTGGCGTTGGCTGGGGACCAACCAGAGAGGGGGGAGATAGTAGTCAGGTGGGGGAGAAAGTGCAAGTAAAATTTGTTAAGCCGAGGCAGGTTGTGACCCGCATCCCCCTAAATTTATGCCTGATTTAGCTGAAGTGGCTCTTTGCGGGACCCCCCTTGTGCGAAGGGTCGTTGGCCGGAGACGGCAAAAAACGACGCCAATGCCAGCCTGCTCTGTCGGCAGTAACGGTAACTCAGGCCCAAGAAAAACCGTGCTTGGCAAGCGGGAGCGAGCGGACGCGCTTGCCTGTGGCCGAAAAAATCGCGTTGCATACGGCCGGAAGCACCGGGGGCAGCGCAGGCTCACCGAGGCCGGTAGGAGGATTTTCGGTCTTCAAGAAATAGACTTCGATGACCGGAGGAACTTGGTTCATGCGCACCGGCTCGTATTCATGGAAGTTGCTTTGCACGACGCGCCCTTTGTCGATGGTGATTTCGTAGCTCATGACCGAGCTGAGTCCTTCAACGACGGCACCCCGCACTTCGTTCTCGGCCGCACCAGGATTGATGATCTGGCTGCCGACGTCTCCCGCGACCCATACCTTTTGCACCTTGACCTGATTTTTTGCGTCGACGCTTAGTTCCACCACTTCCGCGAAGTGACCGCGATGCGAGAACTGAAAAGCGACCCCCATGCCCGATCCCGGAGGAAGCTGACGGCCACCCCAACCGGATTTTTCAGCAACGAGTTTGAGAACGCCTTGCATGCGCGCAGCCTCAAGTTCCGGGCCTTCCGATTTCACGTCGGGATTCGAGATGCGCGGAAGACTCAGCAGGTCGAGGCGGAACTGCACCGGGTCCTTCCCGGCTGCGTGGGCGAGTTCGTCGAGAAAAGACTGGAAAACCCAGGAAAAAGCGTTGCTGCGCGGCGCGCGAAGTGCGTATGTGGGGACGCCGAGGGGCATGAGCGACGCACCGAAGGAATAATTGGGCAAGAAAGTGCCGGGAAATTCGTTCGGGGGAATGTTGGCGGAGGGCGCGAACTTTTCGCCTTCGCCGAAACTGACGAAGTGATTCTGCCACGCGACGAGTTTCCCGGAAGAATCGAGCCCGCCTTGAAGAAAATGGAAGCCGGCGGGACGGTAGTGATCGTGATGGAAGTCGTCCTCGCGGGTCCAGAGGAGCTTCACGGGAACGCCAACCTGCTTGGCGATGGCCGCGGCTTCGAGCATGTAGTCATTTGTGAGACGGCGACCGAAGCCGCCGCCGGCGCGCTTCATGTGCACGATGATGTTGCCGGGAGGAATGTCGAGGACTTTAGCGACGATCTGGCGGCCGGACTCCGGCGTTTGGGAAGGAGACCAGAATTCGAGCTTGCCATCGTGAAAGTGGGCGAGGCAATTCTGAGGCTCCATGGGAGCGTGCGCCAGGAAGGGATAATCGTAGGCTGCCTGGATGGTTTTTGCGGCGGATTGAATTGCGGCGGCCGTGTCGCCGTCCTTGCGAAGAGTGAGAGCCGGCGATTGTTTCGAAAGTTCCTGAGCCCGATGCAGGAAACCGTCGCTGCTCTGCTGGGCGGTCGGACCCTCATCCCAGGTGACACGAAGCTTTTGCCGCGCCGAATTGGCCTGCCACCAGGTGTCGGCGACGACCGCAATTCCGCAGTGGAGACCGAGCAGATCGGTGGTACCCGCAATGGCAAAGGCGTGGCGGACGCCGGGTTCCTTTTTGACCTCGTCGAAGTTGGCGTTGACGATTTTGCCAGCGAATACGGGACATTTCTCGTAGACGGCCCAGAGCATGTTGGGGACGCGGAAATCGATGCTGTATAGATTCTTGCCAGTGACAATCGAGAGACTATCGACGCCCGGAGTGGTGTGACCGATGATTTTGTAGTCTTTCGGGTCCTTCAGCTGGACGGATTTCAGATCCGGGGGAGTGAGGGTAGCGGCTTTGGCGGACAGCGAGCCGTAGGAGACGCTACGATTCGTGGAAGCATGGAAAACGCGGCCGGAACTGGTTTGACACTCGGATTCGGGGACCGACCATGTTTGGGCGGCAGCGGTGACGAAAAGCTGGCGGCATGCGGCACCCACGCGGCGCAAAGGATCCCAGTTGACGGGCGTAGCCGTGCTGCCGCCGGCGCGCTGCGGCCCGTAGAGGGATTCGTCCAAATCGGCTTGCTCGATGCGAACATCCTTCCAATCGACGTCCAGTTCTTCGGCGATCAGCATGGGGAGAGAAGTCTTCACGCCTTGACCGATTTCCGGATTTTTCGACGTGATGGTCACAAGACCATCGGGATGGACGTGGACGAAGGCCGTTGGCGAAAAGGATTGGTTCGTGGCGGGCGGCGCCTGCCCCAAAGCGCGCGAAACGGGATCGGCATAGTAGCTGAGTAAGAGGCCGCCGGCGGCCGTGGCGCTGACGCGAAGGAAGGATCGGCGGTCGACCAGATAAGAATTCATCGTCACCCCCCGGCCGGGCACGAAACCTTATTGTAGCGCCGAGGGGGCGCAGGAAGGCAAGTTAGGCAGCTGGCAGGGCTGGCAGGTAGCCGCGACCCGTTCGACCCTTTACGCGTCGGGGCCGGCTTCGAGCTGCGAAATCCGGTCTAGACTCCTGCTCGCGGCCTAAAACTCAACGCACCTTCATCAATTCATGCGCCGCTTCGAATAAAGACGGCGCCGACAGGTCAGCCGTGATTTCCGGCGATACGCCGTTTCTCAGAATGCGCAGGGTGCGACAGCCGGCTGTCTTGCCTGCTTGAATGTCGATATCCGAGTCGCCCACCATCCAGGAATCCGCTAAATCGATGGCGTGCTCCGTGGCCGCTTGCAAAAGCATTCCTGGCGCGGGCTTCCGGCAGAAACAAGAAGAGTGGTTGTCGTGCGGGCAGTAATAGACCCCAGCGAGCGGGGCGTTGGAAGCTGCGAGTTGAGCGAGCATGCGGTCGTGAATCGATTCGAGTTCAGCGATGGTGAGAAGGCCTTTGGCGACGCATCTCTGGTTACTGACAACAATGGCCGAGAAGCCTGTGTGGTTGAGCAGCGTGATGGCCTCAGCTACCCGGGGGAGAAATTGAAAGTCCTCCCAACGCGTAATGTATTGGCCTTCGGGGGCTTTCCGGTTGATTACGCCGTCACGATCGAGAAACGCGGCTCTGCTCATGAAAGAGTTCCTTTTCCACCAACTCGGAAACAATGTGGCCGATCAGGATATGGCATTCCTGAATGCGAGGCGTATCGCTCGATGGAACGCAAAGGCAGTGATCGACATCGGCTGCTTGCTTGAGTTTGCCCCCTGGCGTGCCGGTGAGTGCAATGGTATGTAAACCAATTTTTTTGGCCGTAGAAATACCATGGAGTACGTTCGGCGAATTACCGCTGGTGGAAAGCCCGATGGCGACGTCTCCGGAACGTGCCAGAGCTTCGAGCTGGCGAGCGAAAACCTGGTCGAAGCCGTAGTCGTTCCCAATCGCCGTGACGCACGAGGTGTTCACAGAAAGAGCCAAAGCCGGCAATGCCGGGCGATCAAATGCAAAACGGCCGACGAATTCTGCGGCCAGGTGTTGAGCGTCGGCAGCGCTTCCACCATTCCCAAAGAGCAGCAGCTTGTTTCCACGCTTTAGGGCGGCGAATAAGACTTCGCTAACCCTAGCAATCGATGAGATTAGGGCGGTGTCCCGTAGAAGGCTTTGCTTGACCGCGATAGAGGCCTCAATGGATTTCGCTGCACTGCGCTCGAAGTCAGCGGTTAGGCTCATGGAGCTACCGGATTTAGGATTGCCATCTAAGTCAGTATAACCCGAGATGACGACACTTCTCACACCGCCAGGAGGCCGCCCCGCTCACGGCGGGTAAGGCCAAGTCTGGTAGGCGCAACCTGAAGGGCTTTTTGATCTACCGTCTTTCTTTTGTCGTGGTGGGCGGATCCATGCGGAAGCGCGACAAAGCCTCACCGAGATTCTGCAGAAAAGACTCCGAGTGGAAAACGTCGATGGGGGCGGGGTTCGACGCGATGGGCTCCACTTCATCCAGTTGGAATTCATGGGCTACTTCTTCGATCGTCCTGGGCAGGATCGGGCGTCGTTGTTCGGCATAGGCATTGACCAAAGCGTGCTCACACAAGAGATTGATCACCCGGGGGATTCCGAGAGAGTAAAGATAGATGACGTCCACCGCCTCGCGACTAAAGATGGGCTGACTGTCTGCCCCCGCGATGCGTAGCCGCTCGACGATATACTCGTGGGTTTGTTCCTTCGTGAATGCGGCCGTCTTGCAACGCAGCATGATCCGTTGACGCAACTGCCTGAGCTGGGGCAGTCTCAGTTTGTCTTCAAGTTCCGGCTGCCCGGACAAAACAATCTGCAGAAGCTTGTCGGTGGAGGTCTCGAGGTTCGTCAGCAGCCGGACTTCCTCGAGTACCGGGAAGGTAAGATTCTGGGCTTCGTCAATAATCAGCACGGCCGTTTCGCCCGCACGGTAGCGGTCCAGCAGCCAGTGGTTGAGGCTCATCAACTGCTGGCTCTTTGATCGGGAATCGCAAGGGATATCGAACTCCGCGAGGATAAAATCAAAGAGCTGATTGGTATTTATCCGTGAGTTAAACAGAAACGCAGTTTTAGCACGCTTGTGATGCAGCCAGTCGAGCAACCGGTTCACGAGCGTTGTCTTCCCGGTTCCCACCTCTCCGGTAAGGGTGATAAATCCCTTACGGGTCTGGATTCCGTACATCAGCCCGGTGAGCGCTTCCTCAATCTCGTTGGTGATCACGAGATAACGCGGGTCAGGATTGACGTTAAACGGGCTTTCTCTCAGCTGGAAAAAGCTTTTGTACATTAGGCGATGTCCTTCATTCCCGATCCTGCATCATTCTACCTGCTCTTTCCCTGCAAACGACTCACGGCAAAACGAAGGGGCGGGGATGCCACTGGAAATTGAGGGTGATCGTGCTGTAGCTGTTCGAAGTGCTGCAGCCCGCACCCGTACAGCCCGCTCCAGCATAGCTGCCAATGTTCGCCGAGTAGGCGACCGCAAAGTTGAAATCCCGTCCAATGGGGCGACCCGCAGAGCAACCCACATACCAGTCGCTATAGGCCGGGCCGGCCGTCGGAGTAGCCACCACGGGGCTGTTGTGCGAGTAACTAAAATTAAAGCTTCCCGTCCATTGGCGGGTCAAATATCGGGAAACGGTGCTGCTGAACAGATCCAGGTTGGAGCCAATCAACACCCCACTGCCGGCCGACAAACCGTGGATGTACCCGAATGTGAGGGCGCCTCGATGGAAAGCATAGGTCAAGTCTGCCGCGGCCGAGAAGCCTGTTTTTTGCGAGGTGTTGCCAACCGGAATGCGAAAATTCGTAATTTCGGGTCCGATGAACACCCGCATGGCCAGTCTACCCGTAAGTTTCCGACCGAACGCGGCACTCACGACGTTGTCAGAATAGGCCTGAGGGTTGCCGGGATACTGGTAGGAGCTGAAACGATAGAGCAGACCGACCGTGTTGTTGCGACTGAGTTGGTAGTTGTAGCCGATACTCCCGACCAGGGTGTTGGAATCGGGATTACCCGGCTCATCAAAGCGCAACAAGCCATAGGAACCGGCCAGCGTTATGGAGCTGCGGCGCGAGAGTTCATAGGTGGCTTGCAGGGCGGAAACGTTGTTCGTGTAAGGGCCGATCCCGTAGATCGTTTGGTTCGGGATATAGTTGCCGCCGAGACCAGGAATGGTGCCCCCGAGCGATCCACTGACACCGGGAATGCCCAGATTCGTGCCGCCGCCGAAGCCGAAGGCGCTTTGCGGGATGTGAGCGAACACATCGACGAACTGTATAAGCCAGCGTTCGGTGTGGAGACTCTGAGCAAGGGCCAGCTGCTGATAATAACCACCGCCCTGCTGGGAGTTGCTTGAGACGTATCCGCCGCCTGAATAGTTGACCGCCAAGAGGGCGTGACTCCAGGCTTCGAGCAAACTGAGATTCCCGAGGAAATAATTATCGGACGTCCAACTAGAGCCGGAATTGGAATATTCGTTGGAGCTAAACTGTATGCCGGGAACCCAATAACTGTGGCGGTATTCGGGTACACCCAAAGTAGGAGCTTGCATGCCCGTAAGAGGCGAAATATCCGGGTCGAGTTCTCCCTCTTGTTGCCCCAGCCCGACACCGGGAAACGAATAGCCCGCCGGCTTTGGGGGAGCGCCGGGCGCAGGCTCGGGCTCATCCTGCGCACGGCAAGCCAAGACTCCAAAGGACAGCGTAAGAACGAAAAACCAAGCTGCTAAAATGACTGTACGACAATTCATCGGTCAACCCTTACGGCACCACTATAACGTCTCCCGGTTGCAGTACGATATCTTCCTGCCGGCCCTTCAGAACATCCCTATAACTATAGGGCAGCTTCACTTGCTTTCCTCTTTCTGTCCGCAGAATGTAGATGCCCTTTTCCCTGGCAAATTGGGTGAAACCGCCCGAACTCGAAAGCGCTTGCAGGGCCGTCATGCCCGGAAGAAGAGGGAGAGCACCAGATTTTACAACCTCACCCGTGACGTAGACGCGACGGCTGTTGATCTGCGTAACGGTAACCGTGACCTGCGGATTGGTAAGATACTTGGTCAGACCCTCACGGATCTTGCCTGCAAGTTCCATGGCAGTGAGTCCGGCAGCTTGCACATCATTCAAGAGAGGCAAGGAGATCTTCCCGTCCGGCCGCACCGGAATGGTCCTGGTAATTTCCGGCTCCTTCCAGACATCAATCTGCAACACGTCCTGCGGGCCGATCCTATATTCTGTTTCGTCCGCAGGTTTGGCAGTTTCCTCGGACGCTTTTGGGGCCGTTGCAGACGGAGGAGTCGGCGCACTGTTCAACGGCTTTTGGGCGAAAAGCGAAGAGGCCGCCAGCAACCCACCCCAAAACAGTGCATAGTTCTTTCTCATCGTTCGCCCTCTCATTTATGCGTTCCGCCCCCGGGTCATCCAATTTGCTTGAGCTTATAAAGCAGAGCCTTGTAGCTGATCTGTAACTCCCGTGCCGCGCGCTTTCGATTCCACTTTGTGCGTTCCAGCGCTTCGAGAATCAGTTCGCGTTCCTTTTCCCGAGAGGCCGCGCGCACAGCCGTCTTCAAAGAGAAGCTCATTTCTAATTTGCCCGAACCCGTCCGCTCCGTCCGATGGATTCGAATATCGTCTAGCGCCGACTCGGCATTTCCCAACGCTACCATTTTCCTCGCCAGGTTCTCCAGTTCGCGGATATTTCCAGGCCAATCATACGCCGCAAGGATCTCCAGGGATTCGGGACTTAACTTGGGCGCGGTTTTGTTCAAATCGAGCGCATGTATTTTCAGGAAATGCTCGAGCAGCGCACAGAGGTCTTCCTTGCGTTCGCGAAGCGGGGGCAGCCGCAGGCAAACGCCGTTGATTCGAAAATACAATTCCTTCCGAAAATGTCCTTTCTTAACATCCGCTTCGAGATCACGCGAACTCGTCGAAATGAGCCGGATAACACGATCCGTATTTTCCTTCTGATCTTCACGTTCCATAAGCAAAGAAAGAAGCACGCGTTGGCAGGCCGGGCCTAACTCGTCGATGCCATCGAGCAAGACCGCAGGGGAAAGGTGGCCGTCCGAGGAGCCGCGGGGGTCTGATTGCAACTGGTGTAACAATTGGGGAGGCTCGAGAAGCGAACAATTCACTCTCTTCAACGGTGCATCGGCTGAGCCCGAAAGCCGATGCACGAGTTTCGCATACACATCTTTTCCTGTCCCGCTCTCCCCGAGAATCAGTACCGGAATTTGTGTCCGCGCGATGTCTAAGATCGTCCCATTCAGCGACTCAACACTCCTAGCACGCCCAAGCACAAAACCACCCTCAAGGGCCTGTTCGACGGTGCGTGCGTGATCGCTCATGTCGCAGAGAGCCTGGGCGCGGAACGACAGCCGAGTCAGCAGGGCTGGGCCGCAGCGGCTCCTCAGGTCTTGAAAGTTGCAACTAACGCTCCACATTCGAGTCCACTCCCAAGTCCCTAGCGATTCCTTAAGACCATTAATTGTAATAACTTACGCAGCCAGCGGGCAGCACCGTGCCTTCCCTCGAGGTTGCTGCTTCCCCGGCTCTTTCCACAAAGTGGCAAAATATTCACCCTCTGCCCGAGCTATGCCGGAGATCGAGAGGGAACTCTCTGGCGCAGAAGTTGGCTGCGAGGTCCTGGAGCTAGGAACTTCGCCATTCTTTCGCCTGCTCGGTTGCAACAACGCACCAACCGAAAGACAAAGGCGCTCGCTCCGAGCTAGCGATGCGGTTGCGGCTCCCGCCCAGGGTCCGGCAACCTCCTGTTATCAAGGAAATAAAGATTCGATCGCAATCGTCCGCAGCTTAGAAGACGGAGCACACTGCCCCAAAACTGTACAAGAGTACAGCTCATTTCCGAATCCTCTACCACTAAATTAGGAGTGTTAAGAGCCTCGCATCCTTATTGCAGACGTGGCGCCAGACGCCTTAGAACGGTTCGGGGGAATGGCGTAAAGATCCTGGGGCTTAATTTCTCGAATTCGTCGGTGAAAAAATGGCGCCTCGACTTCCGCTCAAACTACTACTTCTATGTCTCTTTCCTATCTTTCTGGCAGGTTGCGCCGGGATAGCTGCCCCGTCTGGTCCCAGCGGGGGAGCTGCGAGCATGCCCGCAATCCTGACCGCGCCATCGAGTCAGACTGTCATCGCGGGGCAGTCGGCTACATTCAGCGTCGCAGCTAGTGGAGCGGCGCCGCTCAGCTACCAATGGCGGAGGAGCGGCACCAACATCGTGGGCGCCGCGGCAGCCAGCTACACCACCCCAGCCACGAGCTCTTCCGACGACGGCTCGAGCTTCGATGTCGTGGTCAGTAACTCCAAGGGCAGCGTCACCAGCAGCACGGCGACACTGAACGTCAGCGCGGCCGCAGTAGCTCCGACCGTCACGACCCAGCCGGCCAGCCAAACGGCTGCCCCAGGTGCGACCGTGACGTTCTCCGTCACTGCGAGCGGCACAGCGCCACTCAGCTACCAATGGCGACGGAACAGCGCCAACATCAGCGGGGCCACGTCCGCCAGCTACACCACCCCGGCCACAACCACTTCCGACAACGGCTCGAGCTTCGATGTCGTGGTCAGTAACTCCAAGGGCAGCGTCACCAGCAGCGCGGCCACGCTGACAGTGAGTGCCGCGCTTGTGGCGCCGACGATCACCACCCAACCAGCCAGCCAAATGATTGCCCCAGGTGCGACCGCGACGTTCTCCGTCACAGCGAGCGGCACAGCACCACTCAGCTACCAATGGCGACGGAACAGCGCCAACATCAGCGGCGCCACGTCCACCAGCTACACCACCCCGGCTACCACCACCGCAGATAATGGCTCGATCTTCGATGTCATGATCAGCAACTCCAAGGGCAGCGTGACCAGCAGCACAGCCACGCTGACGGTTAGCGCTACTGCGGTGCCGCCGACGATTACC
>Ga0306921_10007259_pt1 | contig 11622 bp, 15 predicted proteins | sample sta12Cox44000080_FD_203760 | JGI IMG/M metagenome (GOLD analysis project Ga0306921, IMG submission 203760) | Lab enrichment of tropical soil microbial communities from Luquillo Experimental Forest, Puerto Rico - statoxic.12C.oxic.44.000.080 (v2)... | ecosystem: Environmental > Terrestrial >... | reverse complement strand
TCCCCAAAAACAAAACCCGGTCGTTTACACAAAAGTCTGGACACATCTCTTTTTGGCGGTTTTGCTGGCCGAAGAAGTGGCCCATCGCAAGCAAACCCGCCTGCAGCGCTTGACCCGCAAAGCTCACTTTCCGTTCTTTAAGACCTTTGATGAGTTTGACTTCAGTCTGCAAACCAGTTTGCGCCAGCCCCTGTTCGCTTCCTACTTGGGCCCAGATTTCGTCACGGAGGGGCGGTCGTTGATTCTCTACGGCAAAGAGGGCCGCGGGAAAACGCACCTGGCCGTTTGCCATCGCCTATCGTGCCATCCAGAATGGCTTCGAGGCGCTGTGCCACGGCGGCGGAACTCATCGAAGATCTTTCCAACGCCAGCAAGAAAGGACAGCTGCAGGAAGCGCTATTAACCTACACCCGTCCTCACGTTTTGGTGATCGACGAAATTGGGTACCTGTCCTACGGACCGGATGCCGCCAATGTCCTGTTTCATGTGGTCAATCATCGCCACTTGAAAAAGCGGCCTATGATCTTTACCACCAACAAGCCTCTCAACGAATGGGGGAAGGTCTTATATGACGAAGACTTAGCCGCTGCCATCCTGGATCGCGTCTTGGAGCGGGGACGATTCATCCAACTCGATGGGGTCTCGGGCCGCACGCGTCACCTCAAGTTGGACGAGGTCTGGCCTGCGGCGGCAGACCGTGCCAGAATTTCCGGAAATCGCGTGCCAGAATTTCCGGAACCCACAAATGTTTCATTAACGTGCACATTTCACACGCCGAAACATGCCCGTTGCCCAGGCTGATGCGCTACAATTTGGCGCAACTCCTTAGCGGACGGCAACCCGTAGGGTACTTGTCTCCTTGTTCTAGCTAGCTCGACGCGACCACGGTAAGGCGTAGCAGTCGCTGACGCGGCAAGTTTGGTCGGGCGACCACAGCGACAATTGAGCGTCGATTTTGATTGTCGCGTCAGAGGTCTTGATGAGGAAATTAAGGGTCGTGGGGGCCTCACATTCCTGCAAGAGCCGTGGTGTCCGAGGGTTCCGTGTAACGGGGTTGCTTATCCTCGTTGCGTTCGTATTCCCAAGTTCCGCTCGTCTTTGCTTTGCCGCCGAGCCTGATGCTGCAAAGAACGTCTTGGTCCTGGAAAGCTTTACCGGGCACTGCGGCGATTTTGTGGTCCAGCTAAAACCAGAGCTGCGCGCTCGCGTGCCGTCGGCCGTCGACTATTATGTCGAGAATCTGGAAAGCCAGCGCTTCAAGGAGAACGGATATCTAAAAAGCCTCGCAGAAACTCTGCGCAGCTCGTACGCCGACCGTAGGCTGGACCTGGTGATTGTGGCGAATTACCCGGCGCTCGCGTTCGCTGCTACTTATCGTGACCGCATGTTTCCCGGCGTGCCGATCGTTTTCCTGGCCGTCAACGCCAACAGGCTCAAGAAGCAGAATTTATGGCCCAATGTAACCGGTGTAACAGCCACTGTGGATATTCAAGGCACGATAGATCTCGCCCTCCGGCTTCACCCCGGTACCAACACGATTGCAGTCATCAGTAACACTTCCTCAGAATTTGAGAAGTACTGGTTAGCGGCTGTTCAGACTGAACTGCAACGGTATCGTGACCGGATGCAGGAGATAGATCTCGTTGCACTCCCCACTACCCAGTTATTGCAACAGATTGCTGCTCTTCCACCACACTCGGTGGTCTTAATGCAGCTGGCACCGCAAGACTCCGTTCAACGAGTGCTGGAAACCGATGACGTCGTGACGACGATCGCTCAACAGCGGCCGACGTATTGCATTGCCGCGGCATTTTGTATGGACCGCGGTGGTGTCGGTATGGCTGATTTTGATGGGAAGGAACAAATCTCCTTGGCGGCCAGCATGGCCGCCCGAGTGCTTTCGGGCGAGCGGCCCGACAACATTCCCGTTGTCAATGGCTCTGTGCATATAACCCGTGTGGACTGGCGGCAATTACGCCGGTGGAATATCCCCGAGTCGGCGCTTCCGCCTGGAAGTGTGGTGTTACATCGCGAACCGACTATCTGGCAACGCGACCGCAACTACATCATTGCAGCCGCTGTCGTAATCGTTACCCAGTTCCTCTGGATCGCTGCGCTGCTGTGGCAGCACGCTCGAAAGCAAAGAGCAGAAGCCGTGATGCGCGAGAGCGAGAAGCGCTTCGATGTCATGGCCGAAACAACTCCAGCTCTCGTCTGGATGTGCGACAAGGAGGGCAAGGTCACAGATCTGAACCGTCGGAGAGTGGAATTCACAGGTTCTGACGCGAATGCGGGTTGTGGCAACTCATGGCAGAAGTATGTACACCCGGACGATTTGAAGGGTGTCCTGGAAATGTTGTCCCAGGCGCTGAAAACACCAGCTTCTTTTTCCAACCAATACCGTCTCCGTCGCCCCGACGGAGAGTACCGCTGGATGTTTGATGTGGTGTCTCCAAGAGTGAATGGAGATGGATCGTTCGCCGGGTTCCTTGGTACCGCCATCGACATAACTGACCAGAAGACGGCCCAAGATGCCCTCGAGAATGTGAGTGGACGACTGATCGAGGCGCAGGAGAAGGAGCGCGCGCGCATCGCGCGCGATCTGCACGACGACATTTGCCAGAGGCTCGCCTTGTTGTCGATGGAACTGGAAGAAGCGAACCGCACCCTGAACGGCTCATCGGAAGCCACCAATGAGCGACTAGAGGAAATCCAACAACACTCCGCAGAGATTGCAGGGGACGTTCAGGCGCTCTCGCACGAGTTGCATCCTCGAAGCTTGATTATCTTGGCCTTGCAGCCGGCATCAGGGGCTTTTGCAAGGAATTTGCCAAGCAGCACAAGGTCAGCATTGACTTCAAAGACGAACACGTTCCAACGCATCTGCCAAATGACATCTCGCTGTGTCTTTTCCGAGTCGCACAGGAAGGCTTGCATAACGCCTTGAAACACAGCGGCACCAGTCTGCACGTGGTGACTCTTCGAAAGATAGCGAACGAAATACAGCTTGAAGTGACAGATCGTGGGATCGGCTTCGATGTAGAACTGTCGAAAAGTAATCGGGGTTTGGGGCTAATAAGCATGCAAGAACGAGTTCACCTATTGAATGGGGCGTTCCTTGTGGAGTCTGCGCCTGGGAAGGGCACGCGAGTAGTTGCGACTCTGCCGGTTGTTGAAGAGTCTAAGGGTTCGGCAACCGCCCCGGGTGACGAGCCAGCAAATATGACAGGAGCGGCATGAAGAGAATTCGCATTCTGTTAGCCGATGATCACACCTTGATTTGCGATGCAATTCGGAAGCTCTTGGAGCCTGAATACGAGGTCATCGGGAGCGTGGGAGATGGTCGGGCGGTGTTAAGGGTCGCCGACGACTCAAGGCCTGACCTCGTGCTAATGGACATCGGCATGCCACTATTGAACGGGTTAGATGCGGCGCGGCAATTGAAGAAGTTAATGCCGAAATTGAAGATTATTTTCCTCACCATGAACCCTGATTCCGATGTTGCCAGTGAAGCACTCCGCATCGGCGCCTCCGGTTACCTGTTGAAGAACTCGCATGGGGATGAACTTCTGAAAGCCGTCCGAGATGTGGTACGCGGAATGTCATACGTAACGCCGCAAGTCCGGCAAGCGATGGAACAACGATTCATTGAGAACCCGAAGTCGGCCAGGCGTACCAGGCATTTGACGGCACGACATCGTGAGGTTCTGCAGATGCTTGCGGAAGGACGCACACCAAAGGAAATCGGGTCCATCCTCGATATTTCGGTCCGCACCGTGCGCTTTCATAAGTACGAAATCATGAAAGAGCTCGGTATTTCGAGTAATGCGGAACTGGTGCAATACGCCATCAAGCACTCTATAATTTTTCCTCCGTAGTTGACCAGGCGTGAATCATCCGGCTTGCGAGGATGGTGGAATACTGTCAATTGTGACAGTATCCATTCCGGGTATTGGCGCGATAAACAATCATCGTGGGTGTGAACACTCGACACCGGCGGAAAGCCTATGAGCAAGATTCGAGTACTGCTCGCTGATGATCATGAGACAGTTCTGGCGCGCATCCGCTCCCTATTGTGCAAGGACTTCGAGGTGGTTGGCACCGCCGATAACGGACGAGACGCCGTGGCGGAAGTGCGCCGGTTGGATCCCGACGTCCTGGTGATCGATATCTCCATGCCCGTAATGGATGGACTGCAAGCAGCGTCACAGTTGCACCGCAGATCATGCCGGACCAAGGTAGTGTTCTTGACAGTCCATGAGGATAGGGACTATGTCGACGCCGCATTGGCGGTCGGTGCTTCTGGCTATGTCACGAAATCGCATGTCACATCGGACCTGGTGCCCGCAATTCGCGAGGCCATCGATGGGCACACGTACGTCTCCAAGTCGATCAAACCATAACAGCGAGATCTGTCTCGACGAGTTGAGAACCGACGGTGGGAAGAGCGTGGCTAACGTTTGCGATTGTGCTGGCTATGTTTCCGTTCGCTGCCCGAGCGCAAACCTTCCAGGCTCTGCCTGAGATCGATGTGTATTACCGATTGGACCCAAATTTCCGCGTGTACTTTCAGGCGAAAGAGACACGGGAAGGAGGGGCTCCAACGACAGCGGAAATTGGTCCCAGTCTCGATTTTCATTTGATGTCCATGCAACCGTTGAGCGAGATCACGGCCTTCGACCTCGATAAAGCGAAGTCCCACGTGCTGCTGTTTTCGGTTGGGTATCGCTATCTGCCCACGCCGGGTGAGCCGCCGACGAACCGGATGGAACCGTACGTCATTGTTCATCTGCCGGCGCCGGGACGGATTCTTCTGTCGGACAGGAACCGCGCCGACCTCGACTGGAAAAGCGGCAATTTCTCGTGGCATTACCGCAATCGCGTTGATGTGGAAGGGAGGTGGAAGATCCACAGCTATCACTTCTCGCCGTATGTCGCTGGCGAGTTCTGGTACACCAGCCAGTACCAAAAGTGGAGCACGACGTCGATTTTTGCAGGCTGCCTGTTTGCCTTCGGCAAGCACGTCGGTTTCGATCCTTATTATGAGCATCAGAACAACACTGGCCAGAGTCCCAATCAACAGTTGAACCAGTTGGGGCTGATCCTGAACCTGTGGTTCTAAAGCCGTGGATAGCGGATAGGATGGGTACCCCTCATGCTCCCCACCAGGAGCGCTCTTTCCGATTGGGATCTCTGATCTTTAGGAGGAGAGGCCCAAGGTTTTCCGAAGAATAGCACCAATAGTCCGCTAATCCACCTGTCATTATTGACAGTTCCCAGCGCCCTCCTCTTGCGGTGAAATGGCACACCAACGAAGAGACGACCAGCGTCCCGAATTTGCGCGTTATTCAGAATGATGTGGCCTGCCTTGCTGGTTCTCTCTTGCGGCTCAGATTCCTGCCGTCCTTTGCTGAGGATGTGCGGCAGACAACAAGAGGAGAGTGCGATGGATTTTGCAATGAGTATTCGGAAACTGGCGCTGGGCGTGCTTGCCATCTGCATCCTTGCACTCCCGGGCAGCGCAATCACGAAGGGCGGACAGGGAGGAAGTGCAAAGCCGCCCAACATTCTCGTCATCATGGGCGACGATATTGGATGGTTCAACATCGGCGCCTACCACCGAGGCATGATGGCGGGCAAGACGCCGAACCTGGACAAGCTTGCTGCCGCGGGAATGCTGTTCACCGACTACTATGCCGAAGCAAGTTGTACGGCAGGCCGCGCCAACTTCATCACCGGCGAAATCCCTCTCCGCACGGGTTTGACGACGGTGGGACAAGCCGGTGCCGACGTGGGCCTTCCCGACCAAGCTGTCACCACTGCCACCGTGCTGAAGGCGCTGGGTTACGAGACAGGCCAGTTCGGCAAAAACCATCTCGGGGATCTGAACAAATACCTGCCCTGTGTACACGGCTTTGACGAGTACTTCGGCTATCTCTATCACCTCGACGCCATGTCGGACCCATACTGGTTCGACTATCCGCAGGACTGGATCGACAAAACAGGACCGCGAGATCTTGTCCATTGCTGGGCGACCGACACCAATGACACCACCTCAATGCCGCGGTGGGGACCGGTAGGAAAACAGAAGATTGAGGACGAGGGCCCGCTGGCGCCGTTCGCCAACATGGAGAACATGCAGGATTGGCAGAAGGGACGCCCAGCCAAGCACAACATGGGAACCATTGACGAGGAGTTGGTGCAGGACGTCAACGGCTTCATGGACAAGGCGAAGAAGGACGGCAAGCCGTTCTTCATCTGGCACAACCCCACGCGCGTGCATGTCTTCACCTATCTCTCGCCCAAGTACCAGGCATTGATGAACCCACAGTCGGGCTACAACGTGGAAGAAGCCGCGATGGCACAGATAGATGATGTCGTGGGAGCGGACCTGCAGCACCTGCAGGACATCGGCGAAGCCGATAACACCATCGTCATCTTTACCACGGACAATGGCGCTGAGGTATTCACCTGGCCCGACGGCGGCATGACGCCGTTCAAAGCCACGAAAGGCACCAGTTTTGAAGGCGGTTTTCGCGTGCCGTGCATCATCCGCTGGCCGGGACATGTGCAGCCGGGAAGGGTCGAGAACGGCATTTTCTCCGGACTCGACTGGTTGCCTACGCTCGCAGCGGCGGCGGGAAATCCCAACCTCACGGAGCAATTGCTGAAAGGTGTGAAGCTCGGCGAACGTACTTACAAGAACCATTTGGACGGCTACAACCAGTTGGCGTTGCTGGAGGGCAAGGCGCCGTCGGCTCGCCACGAGTTGTTTTACTTCAGCGGCCCAGCAATGGGAGCCATTCGGATTGACGACTTTAAGTTCCAGTTCCTGCAGCAACCTTGGGGCTGGCCGGGGGAAAAGATCACTACGGACATGCCGTCGATCATTAACCTTCGGTGGGATCCTTTCGAGCGAACCTCTAACCTCCGGGGCGAGAGCTGGAATGACTCTGCGCCGGGATATACCAACGAGTTTTTCGCTCGCGAGTTCTGGCGATTTGTCCAGGTCCAGAAGGCGGTATTCGATCTCGCGGAAACGGCCGTCAACTATCCACCGATGCAAGACCCTGCCAGCTTCAACCTGGACGCGGTCAAGAAGCAAATCCAGGCGATGATCAAGGCGCACGCAGGGCAGTAGTCCATCCACCATTAAGAACGGGCGGCCCTAAACGCCGCCCGCACCTCTCCGCAACAGGAGCGTCCATGAAAGCTCGACCAATACTTGGGAGGGCAACTACAACGATCGCGTTATTGAGCTTGACTTGCGCATCCGCTGTTGTGGCAGAAGATCGGTCATTAAACCGTGACGATGGTGAGGGGCAGGGGCAAACCGCTCCTGCTTCGCCGCAACAGACGACAACCAGCGATCATGATTGGCACTTCACGCTCACTCCTTACCTTTGGTTCGCAGGAGCCAGTGGGACGGTCGGGGCATTCGGTCACGATGCAAGTGTGCACGTCAGCGCAGAAGACCCGCTGTCGCACTTCGATATTGGGCTGATGGCCGCGATGGAGGCCCAAAGAACCAGAACTTGAGCTTCCAGCCGTCGGGAATTCTCAGCAATTTCTCGCCGTCAGCCGATTGGGTGGACGCTCTCGGAGGTAGCAAGCATTCAGATACCGCTCAGCGAGAAGGCAGTAGTCACGATTTGGGGCGATGCAGGCGGAGGAGGGCTAATTCGGATTATCAGGTGATTGGAGTATTGGGATACAAACTCAAGGAAGTAATCCTGCAGACTGGATGGCGCTACTTGGATGTGAACTATCGCGGCGGAGCGCCCAGGCTCTTTGTATACGATGCGCACATGAGCGGGCTGATCGTAGGTCTGACATTCAACTTGAAGTGAGCGCTTGTTAACACAACTTATTCGGATGAGGGGAGAGCGAGCCTGAAAAGAGAGGACATAGCGCTCAGATAGGAAAAACGTCATGAAAACCAGGATTGCACTCTATGCATTCCTACTGTGTCTTTTGCCATCAGCGATGCTGGCACAGCAGGTTTCCGTCAACTACAACCACAACGCAAGCTTCTCGCAGTACCACACTTATGCGTGGGGATCGAACAACAAGAACGCGATCCAGAACTCGATTCTGGCACAGGTAGCCCAGCAGGACATCGAAGCTGCTATGTCGCAGAAGGGCTTGCAGAAGGTCCAGGAATCGCAGAACCCAGACCTGATTTTGACGGCGAGCGGCGGCGAACACGAATCGACGTCGTACAACGCCTGGGGCATGCGTGGGATCGGCGGCGGAATGGGAGGCATCAGCCCGCAGCAGAATTATGAGACGTCGATGATCGTCAGCCTCTACGACCTGAAACAGAAAGAGCTGGTGTGGCGCGGCATCGCCGAGAACACGCTGAGCAACAACGGAAACAAGAACCAGAAAAATGTAGAGAAGGCCGTAGAGAAGATGTTCAAGCAGTGGCCGAAGTCGTAGGCAGCGTCCACGGTTGATGCTGCCCGTGTCACTACGGCCCGCAAGTTCACTGCGGCAGTTGGCTATGGCTGCAGAGCCGAGGTTACGTGTCGGGGGTTTGGCGTGCAACATAATGCGCGTGTCGCTATGCGGTTTGTTCGTGTTGCTGACCTTGCCGTTGTGCGCGCGCAGGACCTGGCGCCGCGAGCGTACGTGATCACTGCAGTTCATTCGAATGCTGTTACGGTGATCTGGTCGTTCTATGATGGCGGTTTCGCCGCTAACGGAACGCTTCCGGCAAAGAATGCGATGGGAACCTATAGCGTTCCGATTTTGACCTACTACCACTCACTCAGCTTCTTTGGGCGGTCGGCGAATATCACGGCCTCGCTCCCCTATGGGTAGGGAACTTTAGTGGGGAGCTGGCAGGACAACAGAGATCGGTCTATCGCACAGGTCTCCTGGATTTTTCTGCGCGCTTCTCCGTCAACCTTTTGGGAGGTCCGGCGATGAAGCCCTAGGAGCTTGCCCAGGATGGAAGCAAAAGACGCTTCTCGGCGCGAGTCTCAAAATCATCGCTCCGACGGGACAGTACGATCCCACCAAGCTGGTCAATTGGGGGCTCAATCGGTGGGCGTTCAAGCCGGAGTTGGGATATTCAAGACGCTGGGGGAATTGGATATTGGATGCCTATATCGGAGTGTGGTTCTACACCACCAATGAGGCTTACGTCGATGTGCCGCTCCCAAAGCCGCAAACCGAGGCTCCGATAGGCAGCTTTGAGGGCCACTGGAGTTACGCCTTCAAGAAGCCACGCCTGTGGGCCTCGCTCGACGGTAATCTCTGGTGGGGCGGCACCACGACACTGAAGGGAATTCGCAACCCCGGCACCAGGCAAACGGGCTCCCGTATAGGAGGAACGTTCGCCTACCCGATTACCAAGCATCAGTCACTGAAATTCAGCTACAGTGGCGGCACATAGGTTCGATTCGGAGGAAATTACCAGAACTTGCAGGTCGCCTGGCAATACTCGTGGCTGGGATGGCCCAAGACGAAGTCCGGGAAGCCTTGATGAGTTCCGCGCATCCAAACCGAAAGCAGAAGGTCAAGCACGAACTGTGGGAGATGACCTGGCTGTTTCTTTACCTAGCATCCTTCTTCTGCGCGCTTGTCGCCTACGACTTGTTTCTGCTGAAACAGTACGAGGTTGCGCACTGGAATTTTGGCTTTGCCGTGCTAAACGCGTTGGTGATCACGAAGGTGATCATGATCGGAGAGTACGCGAAGCTGGGCAAGAGACACGAGGACAAGTCCATTTTTGTTTCGACGTTGTGGAAGGCTTTTGTATTCGGCCTGCTGGTGTTCGCTTTCCACATTGTTGAGGAGGTGGTCAAACGGCTGATCCATGGGGCCGACCTTGCCAGAGTTTCGCACGAGCTGCGCGTGGATCAATTCGCGGGCCGGGCCATCGTGGTGTTCTGCACGTTTATTCCACTGTTTGCCTTCCGGGAATTCCGGAGGATGATGGGCGAAGACCCGTTCAACGCGTTGGTGTTTGGTAAGATAGAGAGTGCGAAGGGGGAAGGGTTGCCGGAAGCGGAATGAGCTGTCAGGTGCCCGCCCTCAGTGGGAGGGTTCAAAAGCAGGTCCTTCGACTGCGCGCCTGCCCGATCTGCAAAGACAGCGGATCTAGAAGACGGGCACGCGCTCCGCTCACGATGACGCCCGAGAGGGTATTTCATCTACGTGTCTGTGGGTTATGCGCCTGAGTTGCATAGCGGGGGTATTCCCTGGGGTGCTGGCTTGGCCGCTGTGGGCGCAGGACCTGGCGCCGCGAGCTTATGTCATCACGCCAGTGCGGTCGAATGCGGTAACGGTGCATTAATCCTACTATGACGGAGGAGCAAATTCTAACGGAACAATTCCCGTTAAGAATGGTACGGGAACGTTCAGCGTGCCGATCTTCAGCGCCTACCATTCCTTCAACTTCTTCGGCCGATCGGCGAACATAGTCGCTTCTCTGCCTTATGGGGTGGGGACTTCTCAAGGCGAGTTGCTCCAGCAGCATCGGCAGGTCTATCGGTCCGGCCTATTGGATTTTCTCGGCGCGCTTCGCGGTGAACCTGATGGGCGGACTGGCCATGACAGTTCGCCAACTGGAAGCAGAAGGTCCTGCTGGGTGCCAGCCTGAGGGTTATCGCCCCTACGGGACAGTATGATCCGACAAAGCTGATCAACTGGGTATCAATCGCTGGGCGTTCAAGCCGGAGTTCGGGTATTCCCAGCGATGAGGTAACTGGATGCTCGACGGCTACGCCGGGGTATGGTTCTATACTGCGAATCCGGCATTCGATGCGGGGTCCCGCCTCGAGGCCGCAGACCGAGCAACCGATCGGCTCGTTCGAAGGCCATCTGAGCTATGACTTCAAGCCGGGCACCTGGGCGTCGCTGGACGGCAATTTCTGGTGGGGCGGTCTGACGAGCCTCAGCGGCATACAAAACCTAGCTACCAAGCAAGTGGGGTCGCGCATTGGCGGGACTTTCGCGTGGCGCTATGCCAAACACCAATCACTGAACTTCAACTATGGCGGCGGGACATATTCATGCTTTGGCGGGAGCTACAACAATGTGGCGGTTGCGTGGCAGTATTCTTGGATTGGACTGCCGAAGGTCAAGAAGAAGTAGGGTCTTGTGGTCCGGCATTCGCACCCGGATTCTCACTGCGTGCACGGCTGCCGAGACAAATCGTGGTACCTGTCACATATGACAGTTCCCTGCGACTTCCTCTTGCAGTGGAATGGTAGGATCATCGGGGACTGATCGATTGGGGAGAAGCGGATGAGCCTATTCAAGCGAGCTGTGTTGGTTGTATTTCTCCTCACCTTCATCCTGCTTACCGGGTGTCAGCACCTGGTCATCGATACGAAAAAGATTGTCAGGTCCGATACTGACTTGCCCGAAATTGTTGGGATTATCGCCGGTTTTGGGACGACCTTCGCGGCCTTTCCCGATTTTCTGGCGATGATAAGACGGAAATCGAGCGAGGGCATGAATCCGCGGATGGGTGCGATCATGGGGGCGTTTCAGATCCTGTGGGTGTATTACGGCCTGCTCATCGCTTCGCGGCCGGTGATTATCTGGAATGTTATTGCGGTGTTCATCAATTTCCTCACCGTTGGGGCATACGCTTATTTCCTGCGC
>Ga0306921_10007257_pt1 | contig 11622 bp, 10 predicted proteins | sample sta12Cox44000080_FD_203760 | JGI IMG/M metagenome (GOLD analysis project Ga0306921, IMG submission 203760) | Lab enrichment of tropical soil microbial communities from Luquillo Experimental Forest, Puerto Rico - statoxic.12C.oxic.44.000.080 (v2)... | ecosystem: Environmental > Terrestrial >... | reverse complement strand
AAGGAGATGCGCGAACGCGCGACCGCCGAGCTGACCGCAATGCTTGCGCGCAGTGAGCTAATCCATAACGTGACGCAGAGATTCAAGCTCGATCAGATAATAGCCGCTCACGAAGCGGTTGAATCGGGCAAGGCAACCGGAAATGTCATTGTCACTATCGGCGAATAGTGGATCTGGCAAGGGGTGATCATCTGCCGCGCTGTCATGCACGGATAGGGGGAGCGGGCTCACCCTATCGTTTCCCGCGCGCCATCTCCTGAAGGTGCTGCCTGAGTTCCGGCGCGTGGCGATCGAGTGCCTTTCTCACTTGTGCGGGATCGATTCCTTTCGGGGTCTCTCCTTGCTCGACAGCTTCATGCATGCGCTTGAGCAGATCGAAATCGTGCTCGTCGCGATATGGCTTGAGGTCGAGGTCGGCCGGCACCTTGGAAAGACGCTCGTCGCCGATCGTCTTGACGTGCTTTTGCATGAAACGGTCGTAGTCGCGCCACAGCACGCCGGCGGCACGAACCGCCGCCTCCTCCGCGCGAGTCGCAATCTGGTGGGCATGCAGGTAGTGCAGGTGGAGCTGGTCGATAAGCGTCTTCTCGACCTCCTCGTGCAAGATCAGGAAACGGTCGGTGTCGATCTCCCGCCCGCGATATTTCATGAGGCGCGGCATGTGGCGGTCAATATAGATTGTCTTGCCGTCGTTGCTGTAGCCTGCGAGATACGGGATATCGTGCTCCCGATCGAGCTTCTTGACCCGGCGCACTATGGCATCGAGCGCGCGGTCGAGCATCAGGCTCGAAACATACCATTCGGGGACCCGGAGCTTCTTATGCGGCGCCTTGGGATGGCAAAAGTCCAGCGGCATTGACCTCTCCATTGACGCAATCGGGACCGCGAGCATCGCGACTGCGACTTGTCGAGTCCAGCGGTGTCCACGCACAAATTGTGGAACGGAAAGTCATTGGCCGACGCACAATCGGACGAAAAGCAAGCCCCTGCAGCACCCCGCCAGAACCGCGGGTTCCGCCGCCGCCGAGCCCTTGAAATTCCATAAAAAACAGTTACTTAGAGTTCACACTTTGGGCTGTACGAGACTCTTGTTTCGTGTCAAACCAAGCCCGTTCCATCCAGCCTCTCCGCACGCGATTCGAAAGTGATCCATGGCCGAAGCCGCCCGCCAAACTCCCGCTATTGCCGCCGATTACGGAGCAGAGTCAATCAAGGTGCTCAAGGGGCTCGATGCCGTCCGCAAGCGGCCTGGCATGTATATCGGCGATACGGATGACGGCTCGGGCCTGCATCACATGGTCTACGAGGTCGTCGACAATGCCATCGACGAAGCCCTTGCCGGCTTCGCCAAGGAGGTCGTCGTTACGCTCAATCCGGATGGATCCTGTTGCGTGCGCGACGACGGCCGCGGCATCCCGACCGACATCCACCAGGGCGAAGGCGTCTCGGCAGCCGAGGTCGTCATGACCCAGCTTCACGCCGGCGGCAAATTCGGCGAGGCGCATAATGCGGCAAATCCCTACAAGGTCTCGGGTGGCCTGCATGGGGTCGGCGTCTCCGTCGTGAACGCACTCTCGACCTGGCTCAAGCTGACCATCTGGCGCGACGGAAAAGAGCACTTCATCGAATTCCGTGACGGTGAAGCGCTCGCGCCGCTCTCCGTTGTCGGCACTGCTCATGACCGGCGGGGTACCGAGGTCGCTTTCCTGCCGAGTCCGCAGACCTTCACCATGACGGAGTTCGACTTCGCCACGCTCGAGCACCGCCTGCGCGAACTCGCCTTTCTCAATTCGGGTGTGCTGATCGTGCTCTCCGATAAGCGGCATGCGGTCGAGAAGCGCGAGGAGATGCGGTTCGAGGGCGGGGTCGAAGCGTTCGTGCGCTACATCGATCGCAACCAGACTCCGCTCATTCCGGCCCCGATCATGATCAAGGCCGAGCGCGACGGCATCGCGATCGAATGCGCGCTGTGGTGGAACGAGAGCTTTCACGAGACCGTGCTCTGCTTCACCAATACCATTCCGCAGCGTGACGGCGGCACCCATCTCGCAGGCTTTCGCGGTGCGCTTACGCGCCAGGTCACGGGCTATGCCGAGAAGGGTGGCGCTGCCCAGAAGGAGAAGGTGGCGCTCACCGGCGATGATTGCCGCGAGGGACTCACCGCTGTCCTCTCCTGCAAGGTGCCAGACCCGAAATTCTCCTCGCAGACCAAGGACAAGCTGGTTTCCTCCGAGGTGCGGCCGGTGGTCGAAAATCTCATAAACGAGGCGCTGCAGTATTGGTTCGAGGAGCACCCCGCGGAGGCGAAGGTCATTGTCAACAAGGTTATCACGGCAGCCGCGGCGCGTGAAGCCGCGCGCAAGGCACGCGAGATGACTCGAAAATCCGCACTCGGCATTACTTCGCTGCCGGGCAAGCTGGCGGATTGCCAGGAGCGGGATCCCGCAAAATCGGAGCTGTTCATCGTGGAGGGCGACAGCGCCGGTGGCTCGGCCAAGCAGGGCCGCGACCGAGCCTTCCAGGCGGTATTGCCGCTGCGCGGGAAAATTCTCAACGTGGAGCGCGCCCGACTCGACAAGATGCTCTCCAGCCAGGAGATCGGAACCCTGATTACCGCGCTGGGCACCGGCATCAGCGAGGATTTCAATGCCGAGAAGGTGCGCTACCACAAGATCATCATCATGACCGACGCGGACGTCGACGGATCGCACATTCGTACGCTTCTGCTCACCTTCTTCTATCGCCAGATGCGCGAGCTCATCGATCGCGGCCATCTCTTCATTGCGCAGCCGCCGCTCTACAAAGTCACGCGCGGCAAATCGGAGCAGTATCTCAAGGACGAGCGCGCTCTTGAGGACTTCCTCATTGCGGCCGGCCTCGAAGACTCGGTGCTGCGGCTGTCCTCGGGGGAGCATCGTGCCGGTGGCGACCTCAAGGAGCTCGTCGAGCAGGCTCGCGGCATCCGCAATCTGCTCGCTGGGCTGCACAGCCGCTACCACCGCAAGGTGGTGGAGCAGGCAGCGATTGCCGGGGTGCTCACGTCCCGCATTTTCGGAGACCCGCGAGCGGCAGCCGAGGCCGCAAGATATATTGCGCGACGGCTTGACGCGCTGTCCGAAGAGACCGAGCGCGGCTGGCAGGGAGAGTTCCGTGAAGGCGAGAGCTTCCACTTCGAGCGCAGCGTCCGTGGCGTCACTGATGTGGCGGTCCTTGACCAGGCGCTGCTCGGCTCGGCCGACGCGCGCAAGCTGGACGAGTATGCAGCGATGCTCCAGCAGGTCTATCCGCGCCCGGCGACGCTGCGTCGCAAGGACGAGGAGACGCCCATCCATGGTCCTGTCGCCCTGTTCGAGGCGGTGACCAATGCCGGCCGCAAGGGACTCTCGCTGCAGCGCTACAAGGGCCTCGGCGAGATGAACCCCAGCCAGCTGTGGGAGACCACGCTCGACACCAACGCCCGCTCGCTCCTGCAGGTCAACGTGAAGGAGATCGACGAGGCCAACATTCTGTTTGACGAGCTCATGGGCGACAAGGTCGAGCCGCGCCGCGCCTTCATCGAGCAGAATGCGCTCGCTGCAAGCGTCGATGCGTAGCGGCGATTACGCCGAGCGGGTTACGCCGGCTGCCCAGCCTGACGCCGCCCTGCGCGCCGCGTCCGTCCTGCGCCAATAGTCCTGCCAGCCCTCGCTCGGGCCGATGCCGTCGATCGCGGCAGGCCCGGTGATGCGCGCTGCAGCGCCTCCATCGAGCACCATTAGCGGCTTGCCCCCGTTACCGGCGGCATCGATGGCGGCGCGCAGCAGACGTCGATAGGCGCTGATCGCCTTGTCGCTCTGCCCGAGATGCTCCTTGCTGCGATCCGCGATCGCGCCCATGGACTCGCAGGCCCACTGGTCATGCACGTTGATGTCGGCGCCCATGCCGGTGAAGGTCTCGTGCTCCTGCTCATGCGGATCGAAACCGTAATCGTTGGTCTTGTTCTTGCGCGGGATGTAATCCGGCAGCTCGTACAGCGCGAGGCGCTGGCGCCGCATCTCGTCCTTGTTCACGGGAGCGCCGAAGCTTGTGAAGATGGCGTACCAGTAGTGCTTCTTGTCGTCGATCGGCACGTGCCACTGCGTGATGGTCATGTCGCTGCTCATGGGAATGGTGAAGGCGTGCGGAAACACAAGATTGGTGACGCGCACATGGGTGTGGACATCGTTGAGCCGGCGCAGCGTGATCACGCGCAGGCCGAACTCGGTCGGCTCCACCTCGATCCGCGGGCGCGGAAATTCACGCATGATCCGCGTCATCGGCATGTCCGAATCAATCGACCTGTCGCGAAACAGCTTGCCGTAGCCTTGCTCCGGCTCCTCGTCATGGAAAAAGCGGTGCAGAAACGAAGTGTGCGCCGGGTCGATGCCGACCTCGAGCGATTGCAGCCAGTTGCAATCGATCATCCCCTTAAAGGCGAAGGTGTGCGTGGCGGGCGCGCCAAAGCAGTCGAGATGAGGGAATGCCGGCGGCTCGCCGCCTCCCATATAGGCGAACAGGATCCCGCTCCTCTCCACGACCGGATAGGCCTGCTGCCGGATATTGACACACATGCCGCTCTCCGGCGGCTCCGCCGGAGTCTCCAGGCATTGGCCGGTGACGTCGAACAGCCAGCCGTGGAAGGAGCAACGCAGCCCCGCCTGCTCCAGACGTCCGAACGCCAAGTCGGTGCCGCGGTGAGGACACGCGCGCGCGAGCAAGCCGTAGCGACCTTGCCGGTCGCGAAAGATGACAAGGCTTTCACCCAGCAAGCGCACCGGCTTGACCGGCCGGTTGCCGGATAATTCATCGACCAGCGCAGCGGGCTGCCAATAACATCGCATCAACCGGCCGGCCGGCGTACCTGCGCCGGTCTGGGTGATGAGCTCGTTTTGCTCGGCGCTCAACATGACGGGTTCCTGTTCTGTCGAGGGTGAATTCCAAGCCCGCCGCCCTTAATGCCCCGGCAGCACCACCACCTTCGGTGCGGTCGGCAAAGTGGTCTTCGAGACGATCATGGAGGGGATTTCACTCATCTCCACCGTCCAGTTCTCGCGCACCCGTTCGAGGAAGCGCTGGAGCGTGAAGGCTGAGAAAAAATGCATGGGAATCGTCAGCGGCGCCTTGAGCGACTGGAGCACCTCAATCATGCCGTCGAGATCGAGCGTATAGCTGCCATCGACGGGCACGAAAACGACATCGACGCGGCCGATCTCGTTGAGTTGCTGCTGGGTGAGGGTGTGATGCAGGTGGCCGAGATGCGCGATGCACATATTGGCGATCTCGAAGATGAAGATGGAGTTGCCGTGGCGCTCGGTCCCGCCGCGCCAGTCGCGGATGTTGGTGGGCACATTGCGCACACGCACGTCCCCGACCGTGATATCGTGGCGTGCTGGCTGATCCGGCGTCGCTCCCCACCCGCGCAGCACATGCTTGATGGCCGGATCGGGGTAATCGGTATAGTGGGTTCCGTGCGCGTGGTTCATGGTAATGATGTCGGGGGTGACCGGCGAACGGACATAATCGTTGTAGTCAGTCGCTATGCGCACGAGCTGCGGGCTTTCGATCAAGAAAGTGGCGTGGCCGACATAGGTGATGCGGACCTGATCGGAGTTCAGAGCGACTGCAAAATCGGCGGGCCTGATGCGCGGCCGGCCGGCAGCAACGAGGCCGGGACAGTTCTCCCGCATCTCCGGCTTGACCGCGGGTGCCTGCACGCGCTCGAAAGCAGCAAGCTTGGTGACGTCAAGCGCGATGAGCCCGACGAGCGCGGCCAGCATTGTTTGGGCAAGCGATCCTGACATATTGGCTTCCCTCTCCGCGCCGAGTTGCGGACAGCAGCTCAATGCCGGGCAGAATTTCGCATGGATCGCACGCGGGCACCACCGGGCCTAGGGCAGGTTTTGAACTGCAGAAGGGGGTTCGAAGCCGGCTTACTTCCGGCTTCTGCGCTCGCCCGGCACGAGCGAAAGCGTATGGCGCTCGCCGCTGCGCAGCGTGTCGATTTCGACCGCGCGGCCGATCTTCTCGCCCGCAAGCATGCGGATGAGGTCGTCCGCGCCGGTGACGGGAATGCCGTCGAGCGAAAGGATGATGTCGCCGACGCGCAGATCAGCGCGCTGTGCCGGACTGCCGGGCTCGACGTTTGCAACCATCACCGCGTTCTCCTGCGCGAGGCCGGCGGCGTGCCGGCGGCGGCGCGAGAGTGCGAGCTGCTGGGCTGCAATGCCGATATAGGCGCGGCGGACACGACCGTGGCGGACAAGCTCGCCCAGCACGAAATTGGCGGTGTTCGACGCTACCGCAAAGCAGATGCCTTGCGCGCCCATGATGACGGCAGTGTTGATGCCGACCACCTCGCCGTGGGAGGACACCAGCGGTCCACCGGAATTGCCCGGATTGAGCGCCGCGTCGGTCTGGACGACATCGTCGATCAAGCGTCCCGAGCGCGACCGCAGCGAGCGGCCGAGGGCGGACACGACGCCGGTCGTCACGGTCGATTCGAAGCCGAGCGGGTTGCCGATGGCGATCACCAGCTGGCCGCGGCGCAGCCGCTTGGAGTTTCCAAGTATCGCCGCCGGCAGCGTCACCGACGCATCGACCCGCACTAGCGCAAGATCGGTGTCGGGATCGTCGCCCACGACGCGCGCGGCAAGGTTGCGGCCTTCGACGGTGGTGACATCGACGCGGGAAGCTCCGCCGACCACATGGCTGTTGGTCAGCACCAGACCGTCGGGCGCCACCACCACGCCTGACCCGGTGCCGCCCTGCGCACGCGCGTCGCGCGCTTTCACATCGAGACGCACCACCGCCGGCCCGACCCGATCGACCACGTCGATGACGGCGCGGGAATAGGCATCGAGCAACGCCTGGTCTTCCGCGGGAAGCGCAGGCGAGCCTGTGAGATCGGACGTCGTGTTGTCGAGCATGAAGGTGACCCCGACAGATATGGGGTCTGCAAGGCCGGCGCGGTAGAGCGGCGGTGCGCGGCGGCGGCGTGCCCTAGCCATCCGGGCAGTTGGATTGCAGCCGGACGATGCGCATGTTCGCGGCAAACACCGTCAACCGGAGCGCCCTTACATGCAAACGCAAAGTTCATCCTTGACTGCACTCTCAGCCGATGTGGCTTCGCTTGCCACGCAGGCATCGCAATCGAGCATCGCGCTACGCGATCGCGGCCGCTGGTTCAGCGGCTTCTATTGGCGCCCCGATGTGATCGCGAGCGCAGCCGAGCTCATCGCGGCCAAAACCGGTGCGCGCCTCACCGTGGTGACTCCATCGCAGGAGACGATCGAGGGGATCGTCATTGGCCGCGATGCGTCAACCGACATCGCGCTGATAAGGGTGGGGGCGAGCGCGCCTGCCGTTGCACCGGCAACCGGTGCGCAAGTCTCCCTCGGGCAGGCAGTCCTGGCGGCGGGCAGAAGCCCGCACGGGCCGACCTGCGCCGTCGGTTTTGTCGCGTTGTCGGGACAACCCTGGCGCAGCATGCGCGGCGGCGAGGTCGGTCCCCGCATCTGGCTCGATATCCGATTGCCGTCCCACGCGGAAGGATCCGCCGTATTCGACGCAGGCGGCCGCTTCGTCGGCATGTCGGTGTTTGCGCCGCGCCGGCGCGTGCTGCTGATCCCGGCGGAGACGATCGAACGGGTAGGCCATGAGTTGCTCGCGCACGGGCGAATCCGCCGCGGCTATCTCGGAGTAGGGGTGCAGGCGGTCGCAGTCGGGACGGTCGCCGATACCGGGCACGGCGCTAAGAAGACCGGGCTCATGATCATCAGTCTCGATCCCAAAGGCCCGGCTGCGCAGGCGAGCTTGCAGCAAGGTGACATCATTCTCGCCTTCGACGGCAGCGCCACCGACTCGGTGCGCGCGCTTTCCGCCATGCTGCGCAATGCGGCGCCGGGCACGACCGCCAACCTCGACATTTCGCGTTCCGGTCGCGATATGAGGATGGCCGTCACCCTCGGCGAAGGCCCGACCGTGTGAATTTCAATGCTGCAATAGGCGTGCGCCAGAGTGGAATTGTCGTCGTGCTTGCGATCGACGACGATGAGTTGCGCAGCCGCACGCTGCGCGCGCTCGACCGCATCGATCGGCGGTTCATCCCTGGCATGGATTTCGCGGCCGCCGATGTCGTCATCTGCGACCATCTGCCGGAGGCCGACGAGCCGCCAATTGGTTCGCCTGTGCTGGTCATCGGCGCTCGCCCAATGATCGACGAGGCCGTGCGCCGCGGCTATGCCGGCGGGCTGCGGCCGTCATTCGGTGACGCCAAGCTGCACGCGGCGATCGAGGCCGTCATGCATGGTCTCGTGTGCATGGACGGGGGCGGCGAGGCGGTGCCGACATTCGACGATGAGGCGGATGCGGAGCCGCCTCTGGCCGAGCTGACCGTTCGCGAGGCGGAAGTCCTCCGGCAGCTCATGACCGGCGCTTCCAACAAGGAGATTGCGCGGCGTCTCGATATTTCCGTCCATACCGCGAAATTTCACGTGGCTTCCATTGCCGGCAAGCTCGGGGCGAGCGGACGTACCGATGCCGTGGCCCGCGCGCTGCGGCTTGCGCGCTCGATGATTTGATTGGCCCTTCTCAGCGCATGCTGATGGTGCCGCGCGAGGTAACCACTACCCAGCGGCCGTCCTGCTTGCGGATGGCATCGATGCGGCCGAGCCCGGGCACGAGGTCGCCCTGCTCGACCTCCATCATGCCGGCGCGTCCTTCGATGAATGCGGTGCCGTGACGGACGTCGCGCAACACCCATGCATCGAGGTTGCCGGGCTTCCCGGGCACGGGCTGCGCCGATGCGATCGAGCCGGTGAGATCCCCCAGCCGGGTGATCCCTTCGGCGCGCGAGATGCGCTCGAGATTCTCCACGGCTTTGTTGATCCTCGCCGCGGGCTCGGCTGCGTTGCGCTCGATGCGGTCGATGCGCTCGCCCACCTTGGCAAGCTGGGTGGTAGAGTTGCGGTTGCCGGCATCCAGGCTCGCCTTCAGGGCGGCAAGCTCGACGCGCGCCTGCACCACGTTCTCTTTGAGCGCCTGGATTTCCTCTGTCCCGAGCTCGCCCGCGCCGATGACCCGGGCCGGCTGCGGCCGCGCCAGCCCATAGGCTCCCAGCGCGCCGACCATGCCGCCGAATGCCGCGGCAAGCGCGAGGCAGGCCGCGAGCATGGCGAAGCGGTTTACGCGCGGCGCCGGAGCGCTCTCCGAAGGCGGCGCGGGCGGCTCGGGGGCACTCTCGCTCTCTGACGGCTTGAACTCCACCATCTCGGGCGCAATCTGCGGCGCCTCGATGCTGTCGAGGTCAATCTTCGGGGCGGCAATGGACGTCATCTGATCCGCGCCGATCGGTAATGCTTCGATGCAGGGTCCCGCGCTGGGCGGCTTGTCGACGAGCGGCACGATAATGGTCGCCAATGCCATTTTCGGCACAATTTCGGTGCCGCCCGCGGCGGGCTTTGCTGCGCCCTCGTCGGTCAGCACCGGCTCATCCTCAACGCGGTCTTGCTTTCCCATGGACAATCCTCAATGCGCGCTTGTCGAATAGGAAACCATGCCGGTTACGATCTGGTTACGATTTTCATTCGAGCCGCATCAGAAGCAGGATGGGGCGGTTGGGGAATTTGTTTGGTCAAAATGCTCTTTATAAGAGTACTTGAATAAAAAGCATCTTCTGATTGTACATCGCATGCCGCAAATGCAGAGACAATCGTGGCGGCATCGACGACAATCCGGTCCTTCCGCACTGCTCCCGCGATCTCCAGCCCCGAGAAAACCACCATGCCGGACATGACCATCGCCGCCATCCGCACGACCCTGCTGCGGTTACCATGGCCGGATACGCCCTGGCTCAAGGGCCACGCCTTCGGCGATGCCCGCAATCTCCTCGTCCTCGATGTGGAGACCAAGGGCGGCATCGCCGGCATGGGTTATCTGTTCTCGTTCCGACCGGGACTGCGCAGCATCGCGACAGCGCTGGAGGAGACCATCCTGCCGCGGGTGATCGGCAAGGATGCGACCGCGGTCGAGGGCATCTGGAACGAGCTGTGGCGCGCGACCGCGACCTACAACCGCGGCGGCATCGTCACCATGGCCATGTCGGCGCTCGACATCGCGCTGTGGGACGCCATCGGCAAGTGCGCGGGGCTGCCGCTGCACCGGTTGTGGGGCCACTTCCGCTCCCGCATCCCGGCCTATGGCAGCGGCTGTTTCCGCGGCTCCGGGGGCGACGGCATGATCGCCAAGGCGCTGCACTACAAGTCGCAGGGCTACAAGGCCATCAAGATGCAGGTGGCGCACACCAACGACCCGCGCGGCGACGTGGCCAACGTGCGGCGCATGCGCGAGGCGCTTGGGCCCGACATCGACATCATGATCGACGTCAACCAGGGCTGGAGCGCCGATACCGCAATCGAGGTCGGCCGCAAGATCGAGCCCTACGACATCTACTGGCTGGAGGAGCCGGTTCCCGCCGACGACTTCAAAGGCTACCTGCGGGTGGCGCAGGCGCTCTCGATGCGCGTGGTCGGCGGCGAGACGCATTTCACGCGCTTCGATCTGCGGCCGTTCTTCGAGAACCCGTGCATTCCCATCCTGCAGCCCGATCCCATGCGCGGCGGCTTCACCGATCTGCGCAAGATTGCGGTGCTCGCCGACACTTGGGGCATTGCGATTGCGCCGCACCTCTTCCCCGAGCTCAACGTGCAATTGCTCGCCTCGATCCCGAACGGGGCATGGATCGAGGACATGGGCCTCTCCAACGATCTGTTCGTTGAGGGGGTGCCGGTGGTCGACGGCATGATCACCGCGCCCGAGCGGCCCGGCCATGGGCTCGCGTTCAAGCCGGAGATTCTGCGGGACTGCCGGGTCTGAGGCGGTTGCGGGCAGGCTTGCCGGGGAACGCGTTCACGATTTGCACGACAAAAGAGAAGATTCCTAAAACAGTTGTTAACCCAACCGGAAATATCGTCCGGGTCAGCACGAGACAAACCCGTATCCGGTTATGGAGAACCTGATGAGCGCTCCGACATCATCGCTGGCCGCTGCAGAAAAATCCCTCTCGCCGGATGAGGAGGCGGAGACCGGCAGATTGGCAGGCCAAAAGATGCCTAGTCCCGCCACGCAGATCGTGGCCGATGCCGAGCGAATCATGTCCTCCGTGGCGCGGTTGACTTCAAGCTCGATCGACGGACTTGAAGGGCTTTCGTCCGAGCTTCAGCAGCTGCAAGGCTTTCTCAAGTCGGAGGTTGAGCGCGTGCAGGGCGAAATCGAAAGCGCAATGGCCGGTATCAAGATCATAATGGAGACCATTGCCCCCTGGAAAGCCACCTCGGTGCCGGTCGCGTCTCCGACTGGCCCGCGTGCGTTTCGCGCGGGCCCGGCGGGAAGCATTGAGCCGGCTCAATTGCGCCGGTAGGCGCGGCGATAAACCCGACAAGCGCAGTCCACGTTTCAACGATTTCGAAATTCGAATTACGTTCTCTGTCCAGCCTTGTGAGCTCAGGCCATCCTGCAGCGGCGTGCCGCGTTTTTTTGATGGGGCAAGCCGCCGCCACAGATGATGCAGGTCAGCGCTGCCCGTCAACGCCTGATCCAGGAGCAGCA
>Ga0306921_10007251_pt1 | contig 11629 bp, 10 predicted proteins | sample sta12Cox44000080_FD_203760 | JGI IMG/M metagenome (GOLD analysis project Ga0306921, IMG submission 203760) | Lab enrichment of tropical soil microbial communities from Luquillo Experimental Forest, Puerto Rico - statoxic.12C.oxic.44.000.080 (v2)... | ecosystem: Environmental > Terrestrial >... | reverse complement strand
AAGGATGGGGTCCGCGAGACGATCTGGGCGGAGCGCGAGATCATCCTGTGCGGGGGTACTGTCAACTCGCCCCAGCTTTTGATGCTGTCGGGTATCGGGCCAGCCGATCATCTCTCTCGCTTCGAGATTCCGGTCGTGGTCAATGCGCCGGAGGTTGGCCGCAATCTTCAGAACCACCCCTCTTACGCGCTTCGCTTTGCGTGCTCGCAGCCAGTGACCGCCTACAAATACATGAACCCGCGGGCGGCGCTCGGAATCGGACTGCGGTATGCGTTATCGCGCGGCGGTACCCTCGGCGAGAGCTATGTCGCGACTGGTGGATACATGCGCAGCGATCCGGCTCTCGCGGTCTCCGACACGATTGTCGTCATGGCGCCGGCGCTGATCACCCGTGGCGGGGTCGGGTGGCGGCTCACCGATCTGTTCCCCGAGCGCCATGGCTTCACCGTTATGGTCGGCTCAGGCCGTCCCCTTAGCCGCGGCCGGGTCCTGCTGCGCGGCAACGATCCGACCGCGCATCCGCGGATCTTCCCTGAGTACTTTACCGAACCGGAAGATCTGCAAGCGCTCGCGCGCTCGGTGCGCCGCATGCGCGACATGATGCGCGGGCCATCAATCCGCGATTTGATTGAAGTGGAGCTGACACCCGGTCCAATCCCGAATGAGCAGGCTGCAATCGCGCAGGACATTCGTGCTCGCGCCGCGACCTTCTTCCACCCGAGCGGGACATGCCGCATGGGCAGCGACGCGACGGCCGTAGTCGACCCACGGCTACGTGTTATTGTGCTGCAGGGGCTGCGCGTTGCCGACGCTTCGATCATGCCGGCTGCGCTGAATGCCTGCACCCACGCACCAACCATGATGATCGGCGAGAAGGCCGCCGCCATGATAGCCGAGGATGCGTGATGAGGTGGGCCTGGCACACCCCAATGCGCAGTGCAGTTATGGTTCTGGGCCGACGAACGCTGCGCCCGAACTGTGCAGCACGGCGCTGAGCCCGATCCGTGCTCCCAAATGGTTGGTCTTCACGCCAGGCGAGACGGACGTCGCCTACGCCGAGCGCGTCGTCGCGGCGTTCGCCGAGGCCGAAGGAGCGGGTAGTGCTGCGATCCAGGGGTATTTATACTTCCGGTCCAGCCCTGTGCGGGGCCGCGCCCCGATCCAGCCGGAGATGCATCCGGTAGCCGTCGAATTTGATTTCGTGGAGCCAGTCTGGCCCTTCGGGCGGGCCCGACAAAAGGACTATGCCGGCCCGACATTGCGCGACAATCTGGGGTTGGCGATCGTCGACCGGTGGACGAAAATGATGCAGCAGGTTAACCGCGAGGAGTTCGTTGTGGTCGGCTGGACCAATCCCGACAGAGAAGGTGTCCTGCGCCCCGCAGCAGCCGGGGCACTCACTCTCGAACTCGCCGTGCGCCTCCTTATCCGCCTTGGCCTTCTCGAGGGCGGCGATCTACGCCTGGGTCAACAGGATGCCATCTTACGCGGCCTAGGCTTCGAGTGCCTTCAGACGCAACTCACAGCGCACCCCCGCCGGCGCTCGAGTAAAGGTCGCTCTCCCGACCCCTTGGGTCAGCGCTCCGGCCCCGCTACGGCGCAGTGTCGTCCGTCAACATAAGGCCTCGCGCACCGGAGGCTGCTGCATAATGCAAACAGCTCTCGTTGCCAGCGTTGCGGAGATCCAGGTACAGCCACTATTGGTAGATGTACGGCTGGCCTGATTGGGTTTGTAGAACGGCGCGTAACCTATTGACGGCTATCGTGCGCTTGGGGTCGGTTTGTAAATCTAAGCCTTTGACATTGCTCATCAGTTGGTGTCCGGTAGGGGACGCCAATCAAATCAAGTAAATGGTGAGTGAAGACGCAGGGCGGACGGCAAACATACGGCAAAAATACGGCATGGACGCTCGTGGCCGCCGGTATGCACCGACAGGGGGCAAGATTTTATCGTGAGGCTCGGAATTCCGGCCCGGCGAAGCGACGGAAGTGCGCCACCACAAACAGGGAGCCGGTGACGGAGAAACCGGCGCTTCTTCAGGCAGTTCGGAAGCGGAGATCGAAGCGCGCTCCGCGCGGGACACAGTCGTTCACCGTTATGCTCGCGCCATGCGCCCTCACGATTTCCATAACGATCGCTAAGCCGAGGCCAGCGCCGCTGGCCCGAACCCCCTTGCCGCGCCAGAAGCGCTCGAAAATGTGTGGCCGATCCTCTGCCGGGATGCCCGGGCCGCTGTCCTGGATGCTGATCGACCCGTCGGGGCCAACCTCGACGATCACTTCGGTCCCCGTTGCGGTATGCGCGAGCGCATTTTCAATGAGATTGCGCAGTGCGTCTGCAATAGCGGCAGCGTTGCCGGTGACGAGGAACGAATGATCGGCGCCGGTCAGCGCGATCGTTCGGCAGGCCCCTAGCGCGAGGTGCGCCATTGAACCGACCACCTCTTCGGCAAGCTGATGCAGATCGACAGGTGATGAGACATCCGGGGCGACGGAATCGAGACGGGCGACACAGAGCAGCTGCTCGACCAGCCGGTTCATGCGCGCGACTTCTTCTCTGAGCGCCGCGAGTTGACCGTTGCCCTCGAGCGTATCGAGGCGCGCCGTGATGATGGTCAGCGGCGTTCGCAATTCATGCGCGGCATTGGCGGTGAACCGGCGCTGAATGACAAATCCCTGCTCCAGCCGGTCAAGTGCGCGATTGACGGCGATGACGAGTGGGAGAGCCTCAGCAGGCACATCGGCCTCCGGCAGCCTCAGCCCGATCGATGCGGGCTCGATAGCGCTCGCTTGCGCTGATGCCGCCCGCAAAGGGAGCAGGCCCCTGCGGACGCTGAGCGCGGCCACCAGCAAAGCAAGCGCCACGAACGGCGGCACGTACCAAGCGATATCGAAGACAAATTCCCGCAGGATGGTGTGGACGAGCTGGTTGCTGCCTGATGCTTCAGCAACCAGGACCGATAACGGCCCGGCTGTGCTGTCGAGCCTTATGCTGACGCCGGAATAGTCTCGCTCCGAGGGCCCAAACTTGCTGATGCGGAAGTAACTGGGTTCGGTGTCCGCTTGCGGCCATCGGGCGGTCAACGCGCCGATCTCGGGTGTGGAAGCCTCGATGAGGTGCCCGTCCGTGTCCCGGATCGCGAAGACCGATTGTTGGGGCGCCGCCGAATAGGCCTCTTTCAGCGGCGGCGGCAGCTCGAGGCGCGGCTTTCCGTTCTCGTCCAGCGAAACGTAGCGGGCGAGGTCCTCGGCGCGCAGCCCGAGTTCGCGATCAGCCAAGGAGCCGGCGGTCAGTGATGCGCTGTAGATGAGACCGCCCACCGCGAGGCAACTTGCGACAAAGAAAAGAGCGGCGAGCTCGACCGTGAGCCGAAGCTGCAGCGACTTGATCCGGCGGCTCATGCCTTTGTCTCGGCGAGGATGTAGCCCACGCCCCGAATGGTATGAATCAGCAGGCTAGCGCCCGCCGTCTCCAGTTGGCGCCGCACATGATGAATGTGCACGGGGATCGGGTTTGAATCCGGCTCCTCGTCAATCCCGTAAAGTTTCTCCTCGAGCACGGCTTTCGGGACGATACGCCCGAACCGGCGCATCATCTGCTCGAGGATCGCCAGCTCCCGGCGTGATAAACGGGCCGGGATCCCGCCGATCGTCAGCTCCCGGGCAACGGTGTCGAGACGGACATTGCCGGCTTCGAGCGTCATTCCCAACACCCCGCCGGGACGCCGCAGGAGCGCTTTGATGCGGGCAATCAGCTCGGCTATTGCGAAGGGCTTTGTCAGATAGTCGTCCGCCCCCGCATTGAGTCCCGCAACCCTGTCCTCGACTGCGTCCCGCGCAGTCAGGATCAGAATAGGCAGGCCTTTCCCGGCCCGCCGCGCAGCCGTCAAGACGGCAAGCCCATCACCATCGGGCAAACCAAGGTCGAGGATCGCGGCATCATAATTGATCAGCTCGAGCGCGGCGCTGGCATCAGCGGCCGAGCGGGCGATGTCGACGGTAAAACCGGTATCGCCGAGTTTCGACTTCAAAATGCCGGAAAGGCGGTCTTCATCCTCGATAACCAGAAGACGCAACGATAGGCCTCCTGCCTGAGTTCGGCGGGCGCAAGTCTTTCTCCACAACGCGGCCCGAAGTTTAACACTGTTTTAGGACGTTGCCGGGAAGCCCCCGGCAACGTCTATTTCGATGATATCGCCGAATGGCGACGGCCCGTGGCCGCTCGGAGACCGGCTGCATAGTGTTAAAACTGCCTTAAAGGACCCGCACGAGGCTTTCGGGGACCATGTCCCGAGTGAGGAGCGAAACAATGACGTCAAGAACGATTCCGGTCATAGTGCTGGTCGCAACGATTGGCCTCTGGAGCGCTGTCGGAGTTACAGCGCGGGCTGAAGAAGGCAACCCGGCCGCGTTGGCCGCCGCGATGAAAAACGCGACAGCGACCTTGCAGGGCGGGCTCAAAGCCAGTGAGGCGCAGGGAACCCCGATCTCGGCCAAGTTCGAGATCGAGGACGGCAAATTGCAATTGTCAGTCTACACGATGAAGGGGAACGACTTCATGGAGGTCGTCGCCGATCCCAAGACCGGCACGATCGCCAAGGCCGAGAAGATCACGGACGCCGGGGATTTGAAGGAAGCGGCGGAGCAGAAGGCGGCGATGGCCAAGGCGAAGGTGCCCTTGCTGACCGCCACCGAAACGGCAGTGAAAGCGAATGCCGGGGCACAGGCGGTGAGCATCGTCCCCGAGCTGAAGAACGGACAGGCGATGGCCGAGGTGACCTTGCTTCAGGGAACGACTTTCAAGAAGGTGACGGAGAAGCTCGACTGAAAACGGCGCGCTCCCGCGTAACGCCCGGATCGTGCCCAATGGCGCGACGAGTTGTCCCATTCATCGGCCCGGCGACCGGGCCGGCCTCGAGAGTCGGGTGTTCCAAGCGGTCACCTCGCCAATCACCTACGGGCTGCGCAACGTAGCCAAGACGCCACCTCTATTTTCAGGACGGGTCGGTGGCGACCCTGCGCGCGGACGCCGTTGTGCCGGCGAAATAGCCTGCGTCTGAGTTTTGGCGGCTAAGTCCGACGCCAGCGAGATAAAATGCTGCAAATGGCCGAGAGCATGCCCACGGAAGACGTCTTGATGGCCGTGTGTGGCATCCACAAGGCCTTTGGCGATCAACGAGCCCTCGCCGACGTATCCTTCGAGGTGTTCACCGGAGAGATCCTGGGCGTGATCGGACCGAACGGCGCAGGCAAAACGACATTGCTCGAGTGCATCGCCGGCCTGCTCCCCATCGATGCCGGCGAAGTGCGATGGCGGGGTGCGCCGTTGACTCCGGCCGAACGCAAGCAGCGGCTGTTCTACGTGCCGGAATCTATCTCGCCCTACCCTGATCAGCGGTCGGCGGAAGTCCTGAGGTTCTTCAGCGAGGCAAATCGGCAACCACCGAGGCGGCTCGACGAGCTCGTGGGTGCGCTCAGTCTGGAGCCCGCCCTTGCTAAGCCCGTTGGCGCTTTGTCCAAAGGATACCGACGCCGGCTGCTGCTGGCGCTCGGGCTGCTGGCCCCGCGCTCGATGTTGCTTATGGATGAGCCTTTCGACGGCTTCGATCTGCGGCAGGCGCGCGAGGTGATGGGCTTGCTGCGAGACGAGGCGCTGCATGGTCGCACCCTGGTGCTCTCGATCCATCAGCTCGGCGACGCCCGGCGCATCTGCCATCGGCTGGTGCTCCTCAGTGCCGGCCGCGTGGTCGGTACCGGCACTGAGGCGGAGCTAGTAGCCTTCGCGCGGCTGCCGATGGGAAGCGATCTCGAAGAGGTTTTTCTTGCGCTCGCATGAGCCGCTCGCGCCGCTCGCGCCGGTGCTGCGCAAAGAGATCCGCGAGCTCGCCACCGGCAATTCGTTATGGGTGCTGATGCTCTTGCTGTCGCCGCTCGTCGGCTACAGCTTCATTCAGGCGGTTGCACTCTACGCCGAGGCGAGCCGCCCCGCCCTCTCGATCCCGGAGTTGGCGCGCCAATTGTCACCGTTCGACGGCATCCTGGTCCCGACTTTGGGCGGGTTCTATTTGGCGATCACGCTGCTCTTTCCGTTCATCGCGATCCGGCTGGTGGCGGCCGAAAAGGCGAGCGGCGGCCTGAAGCTGCTGGTACAGCTGCCTTATCGCCTGACCGACCTCGTTGCCGCGAAGTTTGTAGCCCTGACCGCCGCCTGGCTGGTCGCGTTGATCCCAGTGCTGTCGGCCTTGATCGGCTGGGCATTCCTCGGCGGCCACCTCGATATACGCGAAACCGCCACCCTGTTGCTGGGTCATTTCCTTTATGCCCTGCTGATCGGTGCGATTTCATTCCTCGCCGCCGCGCTGACCGAAGGCGGGGCGACTTCCGCCATACTCGCACTCGCAGTGACTCTAGGGTCTTGGGTACTGGATTTTGCCGCGCTCGATCGCGGCGGAGTATCCAGCTTATTGGCTGTGCTTTCGCTGACCTCGCTGCTCAGACCCTTTGAGCAAGGGCTGCTTTCGATCCCGACCGTATTAGCGATGCTGATCGCGACAGTGGGCTTCCTGGCCCTTAGTGTGATCTGGCTGCCGCCCGGCACTCCTCTCAAACGCAAGCTCTCGGGGTCGGGACTGATTGTCGTCGTCGCCGCGATCTTGATCGGCAGTACCGCGCAGGCGAAGACGGTCCTCGACGTCACCCCGGACCGGCGCAATTCGTTTCCGTCGGCAGACGAACATCTTCTCGGACAGCTTCGAGACCGATTGTCGGTGACGGTTCACATGGCATCCTCGGATCCCCGGGTAGCCGACCTTGATCGGAAAATCCTTGCGCGATTGAAGCGCGCGATGCCGAAAGTGACTGTCCGGATCGCGGATTCCGGCGAGGCCAGCCCTTTGGGCACCGCCGGTGAGGCCGATTACGGCGAGATCGTCATGACCTATCATGGCAGAAGTGCCACCACGCGGTCGACCGGCGCGGGCGAGGTCCTGCCGATGCTCTACGAGCTTGCCGGGGTGAGCTTGCCGGCTGCCAGCACCGCCGGCGCGGACGAGCCGGGCTATCCGCTCGTCGCGGATGCCTCGAATTCCGCGATCTGGTTCTACGGAGTCGAGCCGTTTGTCTTTGCGGCCGCGTGGTGGGTTGCCGCCGGGAACCGGCGAATGCCATGGCGCCGACTTTGATAAGAAGGAGATGGATCATGACGACTTTCGCCGCTGGCGCGATCGCGATGGCTGGTGCTATCGGTGTCGGATGGCTTTTGCTCGCGCCGGCTGGTGCCCCCGAGCGGCTCGAATACTTGCCAGCCGGTAAGACCGCCGCCGTTCAGCTAGCGCAGGTACAACCCGCCCGGGCGCCTGAGGGCAGCATGCAGTTCGACTTTTCAAACGAGACGGTCGGGGCCGAACCCAAGAGCTTTCTCTCGGTCGTCGGGTTCTGGACCATCGGCGCAGAGGGCGACAGCAAGTTCCTCGTCGTCGACGGCCGGCGCTGGAAGCAGGGTCAGCCCGCGGCTAATGTGGCGGACAAGGCACGGGCCATCTATGGCGAGCGCTATGCCGAGTTCCTCGACAATGTGCAGACCTATGCCTATTTCCCGTACGCGGTTGCACAAGGGATCGACGACTTCCGCGGCGGCGAGATCAGTTTCAGGTTCAAGCCGGTCGCAGGGCGCATCGATCAGGGTGCTGGAATCCTGTTCAATCTAAAGCCGAACGGCGACTACCTCCTGGTGCGGGCCAATGCGCTCGAAAACAATCTCGTGCTGTTCAAATACGAAAAGGGCAAGCGCTCGAGCGTTGAGTGGATCCGCGACACGCCCACGCCAAGCGGCCAGTGGCAGGACCTGAAGGTCCGCATCAGCGGGGCGAAAGTCGAAGGCTACCTGAACGACAAGCTTTATCTCACGCACACTTTGCCGACGCCGGTGTCGGGCAAGATCGGGGTGTGGTCGAAGGCAGACAGCGTCGTTTATTTCGACGATTATCGCGTCGTCCCGGCGCCCCAAGGATGACCCCTCAGGCGAGAATCGAAGCGGTTAAAACTGTCTTAAAAGACACCCACGAGGGTTCCGCGATCAGGAACCGTGAGCCGAGCGAGGAGCTAAACAATGACGGGCAAGTGCGGTTTCGTTCATAGTGTTGGTCGCAACGTCTAGATAAGGTGACGGAGAAGCTCGACTGAAAAGCGTCGGTATCGGATCGCTCACGCGACAACTGAGGGAGGATGATAATGTGGTTACATGTGCGACAGTTAGCGCTCGTGGCTCTCTTAGCTGGAGCGCCTAGTCTTGCCGTTGCCGCCGACGACTGGCAGGCGCAAGTCGGCGAGGCCCTTGGGAAGACGGGCGCGACGGCGGCGGGCGGCATCTATCGCGTGGGCCTGCCACGCACTGATCTGAAGGTCACTCTGGACGGCGTCGAGCTCAAAGCCGGTTTTGCACTCGGTAGCTGGCTCGCGTTCGAGAAGATGGGCGACAGCGGGATGGTGATGGGCGACCTGGTGCTGACCATGGACGAGGTCAGCCCGGTCATGAAGAAGCTCGTCGAGGGCGGTATCGAGGTGACGGCGCTGCACAACCACCTGCTGCGCAATCAGCCGTTCACGATGTACATGCATATACTCGGCCACGGCGATCCGGTGAAGCTCGCTGCGGCGCTGCACACCGCACTCGGCGAAAGCAAGACACCGCTCGCCGCTGCCTCGACGCCGGCCGCGGCACCGCCGCCGATCGACCTCGACACGGCGGCGATCGATCAGGCGCTCGGGGCCAAAGGCACCAACAACGGCGGCGTTTACCAGTTTGGCATTCCGCGGGCCGAACCGATCAAGGACTCCGGGATGGATGTCCCGGCGGCAATGGGCTCGGCCAATGCGATCAATTTCCAGCCGACCGGCGGCGGCAAGGCAGCAATCACCGGCGACTTCGTGCTGGTTGCCAAGGAGGTATACCCGGTGATGAAGGCGCTGCGCGAAAACGGGATCGAGGTTACAGCGCTGCACAATCATATGCTCGACGACCAGCCGCACCTCTTCTTCATGCATTTCTGGGCCAATGACGACGCAAAGAAGCTCGCCGAAGGGCTGAAGGCCGCGCTTGCGCAGATCAACATCGCAAAGAGCTGAGCGTGTTGGGGTGGGCGATCCTTCTGGCCGCGAGCCTGATCTGGCCCGCCGCAGCAATTGCGCAGAAGGCGAGCCCGCCCCTGATACTCGAGGCGAAGATGCCGCTCGGACAGGTAAGCGGCCGCATTGATCACCTCGGCATCGATGTAAAGCGGCAGCGACTGTTTGTTGCGGAGCTCGGCAACAACAGTGTCGGCGTGGTCGATCTGTTAGCGGGCAACGTACTGCGTAGAATGGCCGGTTTGAGCGAGCCGCAGGGCGTTGCGTATGTCCCGTTTGCCGACAACGTATTTGTGGCGAATGCCGGTGACGGCTCGGTGGGCGTGCTGCGGGGCGAGGATCTGACCCCGATCGGGCATATCGAACTCGGTGACGATGCCGACAATGTGCGCGTCGACACCGCGCGCAAGCGGGTGCTGGTGGGATATGGCAAGGGCGCGCTTGCGGTGATTGATCCCGTCAGTCTGTCGAAGATTGGGGATATCGGTCTCAAAGCGCATCCGGAAGGGTTTCAGATCGACGAAACCGGAACCCAGGTCTTCGTGAATGTACCGGACGCACATGAGATCGTCGTGGTCGACCTTACGACGGGGTCGACGGGATCACTACCGACGCAAGGCGCGGGATCGAATTTTCCGATGGCGATCGATGGCGAGGGGCATCGGGTTCTGGTCGTCTTTCGCAGCCCGCCGAGCTTGGTGGCGCTCTCCAGCCAGGACGGGCACGTCGCGGCCAAGATCGAGACCTGCGGTGATGCCGATGATGTGTTTGTCGATCGCAAGCGCCACCGTGTCTATGTGAGCTGTGGCGAGGGCGTCGTCGATGTGCTCGAGCCGGGGGAAGCCGGCTACCGGCGGCTTGCGCGCGTGCCGACGGTATCGGGAGCGCGCACGTCGTTGTTCGTGCCCGAGCTCGACCGGCTGTTCGTGGCGGTGCGGGCGACGTCACATGAGCCGGCGGCGATTTGGGTGTTCCGGCCGGCTTGATGAAGGCGGCCACAGGCGTCGCCGCCTGGGCTACGGCGGCGGCGCTTAGCTGCTGGTGTGGTGAGGTCGAGGCCTATCGTCCATTCGACGGTACCGATGCGGCAGTGGCCGAGACCGGCGAGCTCGAAATCGAGCTCGGCCCGGTCGAGTACCTTCGCGCGGGAGCCGAGCGCCACGCTGTTCGCTCCCGATCTCAGGATCAATTATGGCTTCATCCTGGGCTGGGAAGCAGCATTGGAGGGTAAGCTCACTCATGGTCTAACCGCTGGTGTCCCCGGGACAAGCCTGGTCGAAAGCCAGGCTTTGCTCAAAGGCGTGCTGCGCGAGGGCAGCCTGCAGGAAAAGCCCGGGCCCAGTATCGCAACCGAATTTGGCGTTCTCTTGCCCGGGATCAATGATCAACATGGGACGGGAGCAGTCCTCAATGGCATTGTCTCGCAGCGGTGGGACTGGGGAACTGTCCACCTCAACGCGCAAATTGAACTCACCCGCCAGCAGCATGCCGATTACTTTCTCGACAGCATCATCGAGGGTCCGCATGACTGGCCCGTGCGGCCGGTCGCCGAATTCTTTTATGAGAGCGATGTGAGCCTATTTCGATCCGGCTCCGCCCTTGTCGGGGCGATTTGGCAGGTGCAGGACAATATTGCGGTTGACTTCGGGTTACGCGGCGCGCGCGTCAATGGCCAAACGGCCGGCGAGATCCGCGCGGGCGTGACCTTCGCGTTTGGCGTGACGAAAGGGCCGGACATTCTGTCTAATCTCTTCGCTTCTGCATTGCATGGATTTCATTAGCGAGCGGGTTGCCTTGCCAATCCGGTGTTGACCTCGGGCTAAGCCGGAGCATAATGAGCGCAGGTCATAGGCAACCACCCCTCAGCCGCCTGTCGGCCAAGCGTTGCCCTGTCATCGCCGGGAGAAATCCTGGCGGCTACGATGGGGTATGCCATGGCCGATCTTCAAACCCTCGATCTAATTCTATTCTCGGCTGGGACGTTTGCCGCCGCTCTTGTTACCGGCGTAGCAGGCTTTGCTTTTGGGATTGTCGCCGCAGCGGTATGGCTGCATTTCCTATCGCCCGCTCACGCGACGGCGCTGATCGTGGCGTATGGGCTGATCGTGCAGGGGATCTCCGTTTGGAAGCTGCGCCGGTCGATAAAGCTGGCACGGCTGCTGCCGTTTTTGCTCGGCGCCGTGATCGGCGTGCCGATCGGCGTCGAGCTGCTGCACTGGACTTCTCCCGTGATCCTGCGGATTTCAATCGGTATCGTGCTGATCCTTTTCAGCCTCTATAATCTGATGCGGCCGCGGCTTGCCCCCGTGGCGGCGGGCAAGGCGGCCGACGGGGCGATCGGGGTTCTCAACGGCATCATCGGGGGGGCGACCGGCCTCGCCGGGATTGTCGTCACGATCTGGTCGACGTTGCGGGGTTGGCCGCGCGATGAGCAACGAACCGTCTTCCAGCCGATCGGCGTAGGGGTGTTCCTGCTAACCGGAATCTGGCTCGGTGGAACCGGATT
>Ga0306921_10007248_pt1 | contig 11630 bp, 10 predicted proteins | sample sta12Cox44000080_FD_203760 | JGI IMG/M metagenome (GOLD analysis project Ga0306921, IMG submission 203760) | Lab enrichment of tropical soil microbial communities from Luquillo Experimental Forest, Puerto Rico - statoxic.12C.oxic.44.000.080 (v2)... | ecosystem: Environmental > Terrestrial >... | reverse complement strand
AGTGGTCAGTGGAACACGGTCAGTTGGATTTGGCCGGGCCGAAGGTCATGACGTTGCCCGGCGGGCCGCCGCCGTTTTGGCCCTGGTTGGTCTGAATGAGCGCGCGGACCCGGCTCGGAGTGGCGCCGCCGCCCTGGCCCGAGGATTCGACCTTGGCGTTGCCGGTCACGGTGTCGACCACGACGCGCTCGCCGTGGATGACGTTCTGGCCCTGGCTGACCACAACGTTGCCAGTGAGCGTGATGGTCTTGGCGAGCAGATCGTAGACGCCGAGATCGCCGCTGGCGTTCTGGTCCTTGGTCACCACGGTGACGCCGCCGCGAGCTTCGATGCGGCGGATGTTCTGCGGGCTCTTTTTGCTATCGCCCGCAGACTTCGGCGGCGGCGGATTGCTGTTTTGGGCGATGCCGACCTCCTCGCCATAGAACACCACGAGCCGCTGGCACTTCATCGTGGTGTCGCCTTGCACCACCTGCACGTTGCCGGCGAAGGTCGCCATTTTGTTCTTGTCGCGTACTTCGAGCGACGCCGCCTCGATCTGCACCGGCTGATCCTGGCCGCCGCCCTGGATCATGCTCTGCACCGGCCCTGTCGGCGCCGGACGCGGCGCCTGCGCCGCGGCCCATCCCGGCATCACGAGTGCCGCCGTCGCGGCCAATGCGGCAAGCATGAGCTTCATCGCACGCTCGCTGTAGTGACGTCCTGATCCGGATGCAGTGTCATCGAGACGCCGCCGTCGAAACGGATCACCGAACCGCGCTCGCTGATTTCCATGCGCTTGGCGTTGAGGAAGCCGTTCAGCAGCTTCACCCAGACCGGCTTCGTCGAGGTCACGCTGCCGGACTTCATGTCGACGACGGCGTCGTTGAGCCGCGCCGCATAGCCGGTGGTGGAGGCGAGCGCGATATCCTCATCGAGAAAGAGCTTGTTCGCCTTCATGTCGAAGGTCCCAGTCGGCGCGGTCATCTCCACCGTGCTCTTGTCCTCCATCTGCAGGCGGGCGTGGAGCTTCTGCAGCTCCACCATGTCGGGCTTGTTGATGTCCTGTGCCGCGGCATTGGCGGTGAACTCGTAGGGCCGCGCGTCGCTGGTGTAGCCGGTCAGCCTGGGCTGCTGCATGGTGATCTTGGTGCCCTTGATTACCAGATTGCCGATCGCGCCCGGGATGCGGATTTCACGGACCGACGGCAGGTAGTTCGCCGCGGCCAAGCCGAGCAGCAGCACGGCAATGCCGCCAATGAGGACGACGCGTAACACCCGCACATGCCGGCTGTGCCGGATCGCGGCCCGATAGGCGCGGTCGGTGTCGCTGCGCGACGCGATCACAGCGGCTACATCCGGCGCGGCGTCGGCAGGGTAGGCGGTGGTCACGCCGTCTTGCTCCCGATGGGCTCCGATTCGGATTGAACGTCGGCATTTTAGCCCGTCCCCGGGACCAGAGTCGCCTGCGAATGTGGCCCGGGCAGGGCCGGCGATCCCAAGCCTTTGCAAGACCTTAGTCGAGGCAGCGCGGCCGGTGCCGAGAGCCACCCAGGGGCCAAACCCCTCAAGAATGGGCGAAAATGTCCTCGGCGGCGAAGCCCGCGAGATCGAGCAGCACCCGGTGCGGCAGGAAGCGGAAGCACGCTTCGGCAAGTTCCGCGCGGCCTTCGCGGATCAGCATGGCATCGAGCCGCGCTTTCAGCGCGTGCAGGTGCAGCACGTCGGCCGCGGCGTAGGAAATCTGCGCCTCGGAGAGCTCGCTCGATCCCCAATCGGACGATTGCTGCTGCTTCGACAGGTCCTGGCCGAGCACCTCGCGCACCAGATCCTTCAGGCCGTGTTTGTCGGTGTAGGTGCGCGAAAGGCGCGAGGCGATCTTGGTGCAGTAGATCGGCTCGGCCATAACGCCGAACGCCTTGTACAGCATGCCGAGATCGAAACGGGCGAAATGGAAAATCTTCAGAAGCCGGGTGTCGGCGAGGAGCCGCTTCAGGTTCGGCGCCACACTCGGATCGGTGGCGGCGTGGGGCGCGATCTGCACCACGTCGGCGGAGCCGTCGCCGGGGGAGAGCTGCACTACGCACAGCCGGTCGCGATTGAGGTCGAGCCCCATGGTCTCGGTATCGATCGCGATCGCCCTGGTGTAGCGGGACGGGTCCGGCAAATCGCCGCGATGCAGACGGATGGCCATGGGTCGATTGGCATATCGCACTCGGCTTGACGCGTCAAAAAGCGGGACGCGTACTGCCGGCGATGCTAGGATGTGAGCCTGCGTGACCGGCCGACGCGACACATTAATAGTATGAGGAAGCAACGGGTATGACCGATCGTATGCTGCGTCCGATTCGTCGCTTCGCCATCATCGTCGCCGCGGCCGCAGTCATCGCCGCGTTGAGTTCATCGCGCACTCCCGCGCAGACGCTGACCGATCCGTATCCCAAGCCGAGCGCACCGCCACCGGCGACAACAAAATCGCGGCCGACGGCGCACGTGAAAAACTGCAGTATCTACGGCCCAGGTTTCATGGCCATGCCCGGCACCGACACCTGCATCAAGATCGGTGGCGGCGTGACCGTCGAAGGCACGAGCCGCCACTGAACGTTGCAGTGCAACGCAGCGCGGAGACGAATAAGATCGAATGCGAGGCACTACTCGACGCCGGCATAGTGGACTTCTTCAAACGTCCATAGTTCCGCCTTTTCACCGGCCTTCAACAATTTGTAAATCGCGGCAACGTCTTTTCTGGATGTACCAGGCTGGCAACGCACAGCTCTTGCTCGGCGCGGATGAAAAAGCGGGCGGGTGGCTCAGGCGATCGATCGAGGCCAACCGCAATTCGCGGTGACGCATTTCACACTCGCCGCGGCGCTCGCGCATCTCGGCCGCCTCGATGAGGCGCGGGCGGCCGTGAAATCCGGTCTCGGGCTCGATCCAACGACCGCCATCCAACGCTTGTACAAGCTTCTTCTTGGAAGCCGTCGGGTCTTCGTGTCGCAGAAGGAGCAGATGCTCGATGGGATGCGCATCGCGGGAGTTCCCGAAGGATGAGCGATGAGCACCATCTTGTCGTGATCCTCGCCGCCGATGTCGCCGATTGCAGCCCTTGCCGCCCATGGACGAGGAAGGCTCAGTCTCGATTAGCGTCGGCCCCGCGATTGTGCGCCACAGCAAATAGCCCGCCAGAGAAACGCTATGGGTCATTAGCGTCGTTTTCGACCCCCTGGCGATGTCCGTTATAACCCCTAAAGCGACTGCGATTCGCGACTTGCCGGACGGTCGCTTAGTGCCTTGGGCAACATCGTTCCCTTTTGCTCAAAATGATTGGAGAGTAACCCTCGACGGGCCGGCAAGGGACTTCCCGCAACGTTGAGGTGCAGTAAGCTGCGACTGTCTGGACGAGCGCTGCGGGACAACGGCGAATGCAGTACGAAGTTGAAATCGACACCGTCGTCAACGGAAAGCGAGAGCGCCGACGGGTTAACCCTCGCCAGCATCTGGCTGACTTCCTCCGCGAAGAGCTTGAGTTCACTGGGACGCATCTTGGCTGCGAGCACGGCGTTTGCGGCGCGTGCACGGTGTTGGTCGATGGCAAGATCGCGCGTGGCTGCCTGATGTTTGCGGTACAGGCGGACGGCAAGCGGATCGATACGATTGAGGGCATGTCCGATAGCGGTGCACTTGCAGAGTTGCAGTCGGCATTTGCCGAACGCAACGCGGCACAATGCGGCTTCTGCTCGTCCGGCATGCTACTGACGGCGCACGGATTGCTGGGCTCAGGACAGGCATTGAGCCGCACTGACATTCGCGAAGCCATTTCCGGAAATCTTTGCCGGTGCACCGGCTATGAATCGATCGTGGATGCAATCGAAGCCGTGCTTCTCAAGCACAACAGGCTTGGCAAACATCCAGCGTCGAGAACGGCCGCGCCCGTGCGGGAATCCGAAAAGCCTGAGGGGTTGATTGGAAAGCGGATTCCCCGTCGCGAATCGATGCGTCTTCTACGCGGGCGAGGTCGCTACGTCGGCGACATAAAACTACCACGGATGCTGCATCTGGCCTTTGCCAGGAGCCCGCACGCGCATGCGCGCATCGTGTCGATCGACGGCGAACGCGCAAGACAGTCGCCGGGCGTAGCATTCGTATTGACGGGGCGCGATCTTCTGGCCCACAGCAAAGGGTTTGTGTCCGACGGGGTCGCGCACAATCGGCCAGGTCACAAGGTCCCACCTCAAGACCTCATTGCCGTCGACGTCGCGCACTTTCAGGGGCAGCCTGTCGCTGCCGTGGTCGCAGAATCCCGCGCCGAGGCCGAAGACGCCATCGAGCTTCTCGACATCGAATGGGACGAACTGCCGGCTTTGCTCGACGGTGAGACCTCGCTCCAATCCCGACCGATTCACGGGTCGCTTAACGACAACCTTGCCTACGAGCACAATATCAAGACCGGCGACCCCGACGGCGCGTTCGCTGCGGCCGATCACGTCGTCGAGAAGACATTCAACTTTCACCGCCAAACCGGCCTTTCGCTCGAACCGCGCGGCTTGATCGCGGATTTCGACCCCGGTGGCGAAACCCTCACGGTCTATCACTCCCATCAGTCGCCCTATCAGATGCAAGGCGTTTTCAGCCGGCAACTTGGACTGCCCGAGCATAAGGTTCGAGTGATCGCACCGGACGTCGGCGGCGGCTTCGGGATAAAAATCAACGTCTACGCCGAGGAAGTCGCCGTCGCCGTGATCAGCATGATGATCGGACAGCCGGTCAAATATTGCGCCGACCGGATGGAGTCTTTCGTGTCTGACAATCACGTACGCGACCACGTCATCAAAGCGCGTATCGCTTTCAAGGCCGATGGCAAGATCACCGCAATGAGCGTCGATGACGTTTCCGCCATCGGCGCTTATGGCATGCCGATGCGGTTTAACATCACCGAAAGCATGATGCTGGTGACCAATACCGGGGCGGCCTACAACTTTGCAAATTATCGGGCACGCACGCGCAACGCCTTCGTCAATAAGCCGTTGATCGGAATGTTTCGCGGCGTCGGAATTCCTTTGTCCACCATCGTCAGCGAAGTGCTGACCGATATGGCTGCGGCCAAGCTCGAGATGGATCCAGTCGCCTTCAAGCGCCTGAACTATCGAAAATTAGACGCGATGCCGTGCGTGACGGCCGCCGGCAGCAAGCTCGACAATATTTCCTTCGATGAATGCCTGGATCGCCTTGTCGAGGTGATGAACTACGACCGGCTACGGCAAGAGCAGGCTGCGCTGCGCGAGTCGGGAATCCACCGCGGCATCGGTATCGCCACTTTCGCCGAGCCGACCGCTTATGGACCGGTCTTTTACGGCCCCACCGGCGCTTCGATCTCGGTGCAGGACGGCTGCACAATCCGGCTCGAGCCAACCGGATTGCTGCGATGTGTGACTAGCATAACAGACCAGGGCCAAGGCACGATCCACTCATTGGCACAAATCATTGCCGATACCGTCGGCGTCAATATCGATGATGTCGCCATGATCGGTGGCGACAGCGCGATCTCGACCTATGGCGGTGGCGCCTGGGCTTCGCGGGGCATCGCCATCGGAGGCGAAGCCGCGCTGAAGGCAGCGCGCGATCTTGCGCAGAATATTCTGCTCGTAGCAGCCGCCATTACCCAGACGAAGCCCCACAATCTGCGCATCACGCACGGACAAATCTACAACAAGCTTTCCAACGCGCCGGTGGTTACGGTCGCCGACGTCGCGAAGATCGGATATTTCCGGCAAGACACGCTGCCGCGCGATCTCGACGTTCAGTTCACCGTGACCAGAAGTCACGTTGCCAATAGCGCAAGCTATTACATGGGACATGGCGCACATGGGGTTTATTTGGAAGTCGACCCCGGTACTGGGCTGATCAAGCTCCTGAACTATTGGGCAGTCACAAACTGCGGGCGTGTCATCAATCCATTGATTGTCGACGACCAAGTGCGCGGCGCGATCGTCCAGGGCATCGGTTCCGTGCTCTACGAAGAGTGCATTTACGACGAGCGCGGCTCGCTCGTTAACGGCACTTTAGCGGATTATCTCGCCCCGATGGCCCATGAAATGCCCGACATTTACGTTGAGCAAATCGAGACGCCGGAACGTACAACCGAGCTTGGCGCCAAAGGCGTCGGCGAGCTTGGTCTCACTGGCGCCATGGGGGCACTTTGGGTCGCCACCAACGACGCTTTGCGGAACCTGGGCGCGACAATCGCGGATCAGCCTTTCACCCCAGCGCGCATACTTGACGCCATCGCCTCCAGGCGAAATGCTGAAAACGCTTGCTAGCATCGGCGCGGACGTGGCGAAGACCAAGCCCAATGTCTCCAATCTTATCCTCAAAAGAGCGCGCAACCGCCGATTTGGCTGCGGTGCCCCAGGAAACGCAACGCGTCGCCGGGAGGAGTAATGGTTGAGCTGTACCACTTTTGGAGTTCTGTCTGCTCGGTCCGCTGTCGAATGGCGCTTGAGGAAAAGGGTGTCGCATGGACCAGCCGATACATTGACCTTTTCAAATTCGACCAGCTGCGCCCGGAATATCTAGTGATTAATCCCGATGGCTTAGTCCCAACATTGGTTCACAACGGAGTCCCAATTCACGAGTCCACCATCATCAACGAATACATCGATGCCGCCTTCCAGGGACCGAAGTTGGTACCTTCGGAGCCTATCCTTCAGGCCCGCATGCGCGAGTTTGTCCGCAAATGCGAAGACGGCTTCGATGCCATCGTCAAGCTTACCATGGTCAAATACATCTTCCCGAAACTGAAGAACCGATGGGGTATCGAGGAGTTGACAAAACAGGCGGCACGCCGGCCGAAAAAATATTATCAAGACATCCATTCCCGTGCCGTGCGAGGCGAGATCACAGGGCAGGAGCTGGCGGAATCGCGGGACACAATCGAGCGGCTGCTTGACGACCTTGAGCGGACCCTTGATCCAGGTCCATGGATCGTCGGGCTGCAGTTTACGCTCGCCGACATCGCGGTTGCTCCCTACATGTTTCGCCTCTCGGCATTGGGAGCAGACCAGTTCTGGTCGCACAATCGGCGTCCGCGGGTCAACGAATGGTATTCGAAGCTCGCCGATCGCCCGGCATTTCGAACCGCAGTATCTTGGCCGGACGAAAGCGGAGGCGGATATGAGGAAGTTGGACTAAAGCCTGCTTTGCCGGGTTAGCAGGTGGCCGTCCCTGCGCAGGTAGATGACCAAATGCTGGGACGCTGCGTTGTTCACAGCAAAGCAAGATGCGTGATGTCCGCTTTTGGTCATTAGCGTCATTTTCGCGCTCTAGCCCGATGTTGGCTATTACCCCAATAGCGACGCAAAAGCGGACATGGTCGAGCCTGGAGGACGGCGCGAACGACCATCCGCGATCTGCACGCATGTCGGCTTTCACGGTCGCTTTGGGGGTAACAAGGACATCGAGCAGTGCGTCCAAAATAACGGTTTTGACCCAAAGCAGACATCAGCACGGACCCTTTGCTGTGATGCACAACGCAGTCTCCTAGTCCTCGCGGCCATGGTAGACTGAAGCTCCCTGGCCTGAGGGGCGGTCTATGCGGCGGCGAGAGTTTTTTGGCCTACTCGGCGGGGCGGCCGCTTGGCCCCTAACCGTGTTTGGTGAACCAGGCTCAAACCCAACAGTTGGTTTCCTCTTTGCCGGCACGCTTTCCAAAGACAAAGGCTTATTGAACACCTTTCGAGACGCCCTCAAGCAAGCAGGTTATGTCGAAGGGCAGAACCTAAAGATCGAATATCGAGAAGCGGAGGGGCAATACGCCCGTCTTCCGGCGCTCGCGGCCGACCTAGTCAGTCGTAAGGTGGACGTGATCGTCGCGATTGGCGGTATTTTGCCGGCGAAGGCAGCTAAGGCGGCTGCAGCGCAAATTCCAATTGTCTTCAGCAGTGGGGGCGATCCCGTTAAGGCTGGACTCGTACGGAGCCTCAATCAGCCCGGTGGTAACCTCACTGGGGTCAGCATCATCTTCTCCGAACTGCCGCCCAAGTTGCTGGAAATCCTGCATCAACTTGTTCCAAACACGCCCCTGGTTGGCGTACTCGTTAATCCGCCATACCCGGAGGTCGAACTCCAAATCAGGGAATTAAAGGAGGCTGCTGAGGTTTCAAAGCAGACGATCCAAATCGAGAAAGCTGACACAAAACTTGCGATCAACACAGCTTTCGAGAAATTCGATGAGCAGAAAGTTTCGGCAATTCTAGTCGCAAATGACATATTTCTTGGCGGAGAAGGTCGCGATCTAATCATTAGCTTGATCGCGCAACGAGGATTGCCTGCGATCTATTTTCTCAGATACTTTGTCGAAGACGGTGGATTGATGAGCTACGGGCCCAGCGTCATATATTCCTATCGGCAATGCGGTATCTATGCCGGCAAGATTTTGCGCGGCGCAAAGCCAACCGATTTGCCTGTCGTCCAGCCAGACAAGCTAGAACTGCTGATCAATCTCAAAACTGCCAAGGCTCTGAATCTCATGATTCCAGCGAATCTGCTCGCGCTCGCCAACGAGGTGATCGAGTGAGGCGGCGTGAGTTTATTGCGCTCGTCGGTGGAGCGGTTGGTTGGACGTTTTCAGCGCGGGCGCAGCAGCCGGCGAAGCCGTTGGTCGGCGTAGTCGGTGGCGGGTCAGCCGCGGGCTTTGCGCGCGAACTGGTCGCGTTCCGCAAGGGACTCAATGAAACCGGTTATATCGAAGGACAGAACCTCATCGTCGAATACCACTGGCTGGAGGGAAAATACGACCGCCTGCCGACGCTCATGGACGACCTCGTTAGCCGCAAGGTGGCGGTGATTGCGACGAGCGGCAGCGGACCTGCCGCGCTCGCCGCCAAGGCGGCGACATCGACGATTCCAATCGTCTTCGGCTTCGGTGAGGACCCAGTTCAGCTCGGTCTCGTCGCCAGCGTCGCGCGACCCGGCGGCAATGCAACTGGAGTAAATTTTTTCACCAATGAGGTGGTCGCCAAGCGGTTGCGGCTGCTGCATGACCTCTTGCCCAAGGCCGTTCGCGTCGCAGTCCTCGTCAATCCGTCCAACGCGACAAGCGTAAAATCCACTTCGGAGGCGGTGCAGGCGTCTGCCCTGGCCATTGGGCTGGACATACAAACGCTCAAGGCTAGGACACCCGGCGAGATCGATGAAGCCTTCGACACCCTGGAGCGCGAACATTTCGACGCGCTGTTCGTTGCTCCCGATGCATTTTTCACTAGCCGCGCCGTCCAATTTGCCATTCTCGCGGCCCGCAACCGCCTACCGGCGTCCTACGCGGTGCACGAATTCGTAATGGCGGGTGGACTGATGGCGTACGGGACTGATCTCGCCGACATGAATTACAACATCGGCAGCTATGTCGGCAAAATCCTCAACGGTGCCAAGCCTGCCGATCTGCCGGTGTTGCAATCGAGCAAATTTGAGCTGGCGCTCAATATGCAGACGGCCCGCGCGCTCCATATCGAAGTGCCGCCGGGAGTGCAGTCGATCGTTGACGAGATGATTGAATAGGAAAGTATTTTGCTGCACCGCACTTTGGTCGGTATTGGCACAAAAGCGACCGCCCGGCGTGTCGCCTTCACGGTCGCTATTGGGGGTAAAGCGGACATGGCGGCGCAGGGCCGAAAACAAACGCTAATGACCCAAAGCGGACATGGAGCGAGCCCGTTTGCTGTGCCGCACAACTGCCTCTGATGCTCAGCGGTGTGATAGCATTCGGTCGTCAACAGGGGCGATCCATGAGACGACGGGAGATCATCACGTTTCTAGGTGCCGCAGCGACATGGCCGCTTGCGGCGCGCGCGCAGCAGGCGGGCAAACTGCCGACCATCGGGTTCTTGGGCGCGGATGCTTCGGCCTTTGCTCCATGGACGGCTGCTTTTGTGACACGCCTGGGCGAACTCGGCTGGATCGAGGGCAAGACAGTCGCAATAGAGTACCGCTGGTCGCAGGGCCGCTCTGAGCGCTACTCCGAGATTGCAGCCGAGTTTGTCAGTCGCAAGGTCGATGTCATTGTTACAGTCGGAAGTGCCGTCCCCCTCGTAAGACAGGCGACAACGGTTATTCCCATTGTCTTTGCGGTCGGGATCGATCCGGTTGGCAGCGGCTTGGTCGCAAGCCTGGCGCAACCGGGTGGCAACGTCACTGGATTATCGATTCAGGCGAACGAGCTCGCCGGCAAGAGACTAGAATTCGCCCGTGAACTTGTTCCTCAGCTGCATCGGCTGGCAATCATGTTCAACGTTGGCAACGCCCAACCGGTGTTGGAGATGGGCGAGACCCAAGCCGCGGCACGGATGATCGGTCTCGAAGTCGCTCCGCTCGTGATCCAGCGGGCCGAGGATATCGCTCCCGCCTTTCAGGGACTCAAGACCCGGGCCGACGCACTATACGTTGCAGTCGATCAACTCATGGTCGCCAATCGCTCAAGCATTCTCGCGTCTGCCCTTGATGCACGGATGCCGACGATTTTCAGCACTCGTGATTTCGTCAAAGCCGGCGCGCTCATGTCTTACGGACCAAGCTACACTGAACGGTTCGGGCGCGCAGCAGACTACGTCGACAGAATTCTGCGAGGTGCAAAACCCGCAGATCTCCCGGTTGAGCAGCCGACGAAATTCGAGCTGGTCATCAATGTCACGACCGCCAAAGCGCTCGGTCTCGGTCTGCCGCCGTCGCTGCTCGCCCGCGCCGACGAGGTGATCGAATGAGGCGGCGCGAGTTCATTAGGCGCGTCGGCGGCTCGCCTTTGAATTTGGAAGTCATTCCCATAGTCGAGGTACTGATCCATGCCCACGACTAGCGCTCTAGTGATTGGCGGCAGTTTGGCGGGGATGTGTGCCGCCCGCGTGTTGAGCGACTTCGTTGACAAGGTCACAATCATCGAGCGCGATGCTTATCCTTCCGCGCCTGAATTTCGATCGGGCGTTCCGCAAGCCCGCCACGTGCACAATCTGCTCGCCCGAGGGCTGCACGAATTCGAAAGCTTCTTTCCCGGCTTCGAAGCCCGGATGCGTGAGCGCGGAGCGGTATCGGTGGAGAGCGGCTGGGATACCGCGACGCTATGGCCGCACGGCTGGGCCAGACGCGCCCACACCGGACTATTGCAACTCTACGCCAGCCGGCCACTCATCGAGAATACAATCCTGGAGTTCAGTCGACGTCTGACGAACGTGACCTTTCTTGAGCGTACCGAGGTAACCGCGCTACGCGCTACCGGCGGAACGCAGCGTTACTGCACCGGCGTGGAGGTTTGCACGCGCGATGATCGGCAGACCTACACGCTTGATGCTGACCTAGTAGTCGATGCGAGCGGCGCACATTCAAAAAGCAAGGAGTGGTTGCAACAGTTGGACCTTGGCGCGCCGGAGGATGAGGTTGTGGAGGGGTATAGTGGCTACAGCTCACGATGGTTCACTATGCCAAGTGATCAGGCGTGGCCATCCGAGTGGTGGTGGAAAGTGCTCTTTGTCCGTATCGCCACGCCCGATCGGCCGTATTTCATTGGCTTCTTCCCGATCGAGAACCAACGCTGGCTGCTGAGCTATATTGGCGTGAACAAGTCGTACCCGCCGCGGGGCGAGGCGGATTTTGCGATCGCGCTAGAGCGG
>Ga0306921_10007244_pt1 | contig 11632 bp, 12 predicted proteins | sample sta12Cox44000080_FD_203760 | JGI IMG/M metagenome (GOLD analysis project Ga0306921, IMG submission 203760) | Lab enrichment of tropical soil microbial communities from Luquillo Experimental Forest, Puerto Rico - statoxic.12C.oxic.44.000.080 (v2)... | ecosystem: Environmental > Terrestrial >... | reverse complement strand
GAGCCGGTTGACTGGGATCCGGCAGAGCTGGCCGACTGGGATCTAGTTGATCTAGATGGGAAGCCTCTGGGACTGGCGGCGTCCGGCCCGGAAGCACCGGGCCCGAGGGCACCGAGCCCGAGGGCATCGGGTCTGCGGGCGTCGGGGCTGGAGGCATCGGGTCTGGGTGTAGAGCGCCGTGGTCCTGGGTGTACCGAGGCAGGGAGCCGGGAGGCGCCGAAGCCTGCCCCAGGGGCCCGGACTCGCGGCGACGGTGGCTGGTTCGCCACCGGAGGGGTAGCAGACGGCCTGCTTCCGGGACCACGCCTGGCTGGATTCATGGCCGACGCCGGGGCCATCGGCTTAAGCAGACTCACCGATGATGAGCTCATCGGGCTGATGCGAGCCGCCAGGCGGCTTGCGTCCTGGTCTGCGGCGACGGAGCTGGCCGCTGCCGGGGATCTGTGGCGCCGCCGTTGGGCCGAGGAACAGGCCGGCAATACCGGTGCCGCCCGCCACGCCGACGATGAGATTGCTGCAGCCCTGACGTTAACCAGGCGGGCCGCGGACCAGGTACTCAGCCTGGCCATCGCGCTACGCCGCCTGCCCCTGACCAGCCGAGCGCTCACCGCAGGAGACATCGACCTGCCCCGTGCCATGGTGATCGCCGACGAGGTCACCGGGCTCGGCAATGAGCACGCGGCAGCGGTGGAACAGGCCATCATCAATGCGGCCGCAGGCCAGACCACCGGCCAATTGCGCGCCGCCACCCGCCGGGCCGTGCTATCCGCGGACCCGCGGGCCGCTCGCAAGCGGAAGGAACGGGCGCTCCAGGATGCCCGGGTCGAGCGCTGGGACGAACACGGCGGTACCGCGGCCCTCGCGGGGCGCGACCTTCCCCCGGCTTCGGTCCTGGCTGCCGATAAGAACCTCAGCGCGCTGGCCAGGCAACTGCAGCGCGCCGGTGTCCCCGGCACCCTGGATCAACTGCGGGCGCAGGTCTACCTGGCCCTGCTCACCGGAAGCCCGGTGGACTCGCTGATCTCCGCAACTCCCGGCCCAGCCGCTGACATGTCCTCCAACGGCTCTCCTCGGGGCTCCACCGGCCCGGTCGGCGATTCTCCAGCTCGCGCTACGTCGTCCGGTTTCGGCCCGCCCGCCGGGCCCAGCGCCTTCGGCGTCCTCGGCGTTCCCAGCGACCCTGGCCTCTCCGACGGCCCCGGCACCACCGGCACCTCGGCCAGTCCCGTTACCACCGGCATGCCAGCCAGCCCCGGTACCTCAGCCTGCCCTGGCGCCCCGGGCACCTCTGCCAGCCCTGGCACTCCCGGAGCGTTCTACGCCTCCGGGACCGTGAACCTGACAATGCCGTTGGCTAGCTGGCTTGGCACATCCGATGCGCCCGGCAACGTCGCCGGGTTCGGGCCACTCGACGCCGACGATTCCCGCGCCATCGCCGACGCCCTGGCCGCGCGAGCCGACACCAGGTGGTGCCTCACACTCACCGACACACATGGCCGACCAGTCGCACACGGATGCGCCCGCGCCGGACCACCACCGAGCCAGCACAGGCCTAAGCAACCCGCCGGACCACCCGGTGCACAGGAAACCGGCTCACCCGGCGTGCCGTCAGGCAGCCCACGTGACCGACCACCAGGCAACTCGCACAGCAAGACAGCAGGCGGCGCCCACGAAAGACCAGCAGGCGGGGTCCACGAAAGACCAACCGACGGCGCCCCCGACAGGCCGGCAGGCGGTTCCCGCGACGGACCGGCGGACGGTCCCGAGGACGGACCGGCGGACAGTCCGCGTGACGGGCCGAGAACGCGCGCACCCAGCGAGCCCGGCGCCCGCGTGCCCAGCAGAACCTGGACCTTCCGCCTCACGCTCCTGGCGGGCGGCAGCTGCGATCATGCCTACGAAACGGCTGCCTACCGGCCCTCCCCCAGGCTGCGCCACCTGACTGAGATCCGGCATGCCACCTGCACCTATCCCGGCTGCCGACGGCCCGCAACTCGGTGCGACGCGGACCACACCGTGGCTTACCACCGAGGAGGCCGAACCTGCTTGTGCAATCTCGCGCCGCTTTGCCGGAAACACCACCGCTGTAAGCAGGCCAAAGGATGGCGGCTGGAGCAACCCGACCCCGGCGTGCTGGTCTGGCAGACACCCTCCGGGCGCGCCTACACCATCACCCCCACCGAGTACCCGGTCTAAGCGAGAGCCGCGCCGTCGATCGTGGCGTAGCTGCAGGATGGCTCCGGAGGGCCGGGGGAGCAGCCGCGCTACGCTACTTACATCGTGCTAGGGGGAGGTGCCGGTGATGGCAGGACCGCAGGACCCGGCAGCGGCGGGCGGTGACCGGCTGCGGGCAGGCCACGCCGACCGCGAGCAGGTAATCGAGGTGTTGAAGAACGCGTTCGTGCACGGACGGCTGACCAAGGACGAACTCGATACACGGGCAGGCCGGGCGCTGGCCGCACGGACCTACGCGGACCTGGCCGCGCTCACCGCCGATATCCCACCCGCCCCAGCCCGAGCCGCCCCGCCCCGCCCGACCGCCCCGGCCTGGCGCCGACCGCTGGTCGGGGCGGCCGCCGGGTCGTGCGGCTGCCTTGTCATCGCCTTCGCCGCCGCGCAGGTCGCTAGCCGCGCCGATCCGGGCAACACCCCCGGCACCCTGCCCGGGTTCTTGGCGCTGCCGAGCTTCCTGCTGGCCAACGCCGCCATATTCGCGGCGCTGTTCTTTGTGATCTACGGGGTGGTAACCGCAGTGGCGCAACGACGCTCCCGCAGGCAACTGCCGCCCCGGCCGGGGGCGGGTGGCCACGCCCTTGAAGGGGAAAGGCGCGGCGACACCGGCGATGGGCCGGTTCCCCCTGCCCCCCGCACCGACCAGGCCCGCGCCGACTTGCGGTCTGACAGTTCACGGCCGAGTCGGCCGCCTTCCTCCGGGCGAGGTGCCCGGACGCCGCGCGGCATACGGCCGGTACCGGACGGCGGGTAACGGTCCACCCTCGCCGTTCAGCCTCGTTCAAGCTACGTGCGTCGTTTTGGCAACCTCGCTCTGTTGTACCGAGCAGGACGCCGATACACCGTCGGCCCCGGCGACTACCCGGATTGACCGGAACGAGTAGTCACCAGGGCCAGCCGCCCGTCCGCGCTTTGCCGGCACCGGGCGATAGCGTGGCTCAAAACACTGGGAGGCGGATCATGCAGCCTGTCGCGGTTGTCACCGGCGCGAGCAGCGGCATCGGCGCGGCCACCGCAGCACAACTGGCTGGCGCCGGGTACCACGTTGTCCTGGCCGCCCGGCGGGCCGACCGACTGGAAGAGGCCGCAGCCCGTGCCAGGGAACGGGGAGGATCCACACAGACCGCGCTCCTCGACGTCACCGACACCGCGGCCGTCGCGGCGTTCGCCCACTCCCTCGACCGCTGCGACGTGCTGGTCAACAACGCGGGCGGCGCGATCGGTATGGAGGACGTGGGGGACGCGGACCCGGCCGACTGGCAGACCATGTTCGAGGTCAACGTGCTCGGCTCGCTGCACCTGACCAAGGCGCTGCTGCCGCTGCTCATCGCCAGCGGCGACGGCACCATCGTGATGCTGACCTCCACCGCCGGGTTCATCGCCTACGAGGGAGGCGGCGGGTACGCGGCTGCCAAGCACGCCCAGCACGCGATGGCGGGAACCCTCCGGCTGGAACTATGTGGCCAGCCGGTCCGGGTGATCGAGATCGCGCCGGGGATGGTCCGCACCGACGAGTTCGCGCTGAACAGGTTCCGCGGCGACGCCGGCAAGGCCGCCGCGGTGTACAAGGGCGTCCGCGAGCCGCTGACCGCCGACGACATCGCCGACGCGATCACCTGGGCGGTCACCCGCCCCGGGCACTTCAACGTGGATCTGATGGTGCTCCGCCCGCGTGCCCAGGCCGCGCAGCACAAGGTTTACCGGGAGCCGTAGGCCTGCTCGCCAGCGACCCAGGCCGCCCGGGCGCGCAGGTCATCGCCGAGCCAAGCCAGGTCCGCGGCGGCCCCGGCTTCCAGCCGCCCCAGGTCCGGCCGCCCGATGAGGTCCGCCGGGATCCGGGTGGCCGCGGCCACCGCCTCCGGGAGGCCCAGCCCCACAGCGACGGCGTTGCTCACGGCCTGGTCCATCCGCAGCGCGGAGCCGGCCAGTGTCCCGCCGGGCCGCACCGGGGCGCCGCCACCGGGCGGCAGGTCCACCGGCTGGCCGCCGAGCAGGTAGCGTCCCGGCGGCATGCCCGCGCACGCGGCCGCGTCGGTGACCAGGCAGATCCGTCCCGGTGCGGCGGCGAACGCGATCGCGCAGGCAGCGGCGGACACGTGGCTCAGGTCCACGATGAGCCCGCTGGTCAGCCGCTGGTCGGTCAGCGCCTGGCCGACGACCCCGGGCTCGCGGTGGTGCAGCCCGCGCTGCGCGTTGAACAGGTGCGTGACCATCCGGGCCCCCGCGGCCGCGCCCGCGGCCACCTCGGCGGCGGTGGCGTCGCTGTGGCCCACGCTGACCAGCACCCCCGCCGCGGTCAGCATCCCGATCGCGGCCAGCGCGCCGTCGGCCTCGGGCGCCAGCGTCATCAGCCGCAGCACCCCCTGCCCGGCCTCCAGCAGTTCGGCGACCACGCCCGGGGACGGCGGCACGATCCAGTCCCGCCGGTGCGCGCCCGCGCGGGCCGGCGACAGAAACGGCCCCTCCTGGTGCACGCCGAGGACACGCGCTCCCGTGGTCACCGCTCCGGCTGTCTTTGCGGCCGAACGCAGCTCCGTGACCAGCGTTGGTACCGGAGCGGTGATGAACGTCGGGAGGAACGCGGTCGTGCCGGTTTCCGGCAACCGCCGTGCCACCAGGGCCCACCCCTCGGGGTCGCAGTCGGCGAGATCGACGCCGTAGTAGCCGTTGACCTGCAGATCCACCAGGCCCGGCACGAGCACGCCCGAGTCCAGCACCAAGTCCGCGGAACCCGGCGGCGGCCCTTCGCCCACTCCGCCGATGACGCCGCCCTGGACGCTGACGTAGCCGGGCGCGAGCACACCGGTGCCCGGCAGGCCGGGGATGACCCGGGGAGCCGTGATAAGCACTAAGCGCTGCGCCGCGGCTTGCGCCCGGCTCCGATGTCACGCCGGCCGGGTTTCTCGCCGACGGCCGCAAGGCTGGCCTGCAGCGCGTCCGCCAGGCTGGTCACCGGCTTCTCCGGCGGCGGTGGCGGCGCGGTCACCTCATGCCCTTCGATCTTGGCCTCGACCAGTACCTCCAGCGCCTCCCGGTACTGGTCGGTGTACTGGGACGGGTCGAAGTCAACGGTCATCGAGTCGATCAGCGACGAGGCCATCTTGAGCTCCTGCGACCGCACCTCGACGTCTTCCTCAAGGAATTCGAAATCGGGCACCCGGACCTCGTCCGGCCACATCAGCGTGACCAGCACGAGCACCCCGTCGCGAGTGCGCAGCGCGGCCAGCGTCTCCCGGTTGCGCAGCGCCACCTTCGCCACCGCGACCATGCCCGACCGCTCCAGCGCGTCACGCAGCAGCGCGTAGGCACGCACCCCCTGGGGCTCCGGCTCGGTGTAGTAGCTGCGCTCCCACATGATCGGGTCGACCTGGTCGACCGGCGAGAAGTGCAGCACCTCGATGCTGTGCGCGGTGGGCAGCGGCAGCTCGGCGAGGTCCTCGTCGGTGAGCACCACCATCTCGCCGTTGGGCAGCTCGTAGCCCTTGGCCACGTCGGAGTAGGCGACCTCCTCGCCGTCGATCGAGCAAACCCGGCGAAACCGGATCCGCCCCCCGTCCTCCCGGTGGACTTGGCGGAACGAGACGTCCCGGTGCTCGGTCGCGGCATAAAGCCGGATGGGAATCATGACGAGCCCGAACGAGATCTCGCCTCTCCACATGGCACGCATGATGTGTGCTTACCCCTTCTAGCTGGGTTCATGGCATTGTCGCATCTTGCCTGTTCCGCTCCTGTTCCGCCTCACCGCGAGGTGCTGCCTCGACGGCCTTCCGGGCCCGATCGGCGTCGCCGGGCATCAGATGCCGGTACAGCCGCAGCGTGAAACCCGGGTCATGGTGACCGAGGTATTCCGACAGCGCGCCGATGTCCACCCCGCCGGCGAGGTGACCGAAGGGCCCGTGCGGCTCTGTCCCGCTTGTGGGCAGCCTTCCCGGCGCCCGCGCGTGATGTGCGCGTGCGGGCCGCCTGGTCCGACGCCATCGGCGTCGGCCACCCGGTGTTCGGTAGAGTCAGGGGCGGGTCAAAGGGAAGATCAAGGGCTATGGGGGGAAATCAAGAGTTGGATCGATTGCTGGGGCCGACAGCAGCGGAGGGGGTCGCCTGTGTCGCCGGCAGCGAGACAGCCGACATGGAGCCGGAAGCTGGGACGGGCCGATCAGGGGTGGCGGGGTTACGGCTGCGCCAAGGGGGCGCCGGTCCAGCGGCGGGAGCTGCGCTACGGCAGCCAGGAGTTCCTCGCCGCCAGCGACTTGGCCCGACGTTTGCCCATACCCGCTCCGGCCTTGGTCGGGAGCGTGGCGCGGCACCCGGCCATGCTCGGGGTCCTCGCCGCTGTATGGCGACTGCCCGTTATAGATCTGCGGGTCCAGCAGGCCGACGCGGATGGCTGGTGGTTCCGGGACTGGTTCGCCCGGCGGCGCATGCTGGCCTGGGCCGTCCTCGACCTGCCCACCGTCGAGGATCACTACCTGATCGGCCGTTCCAGGCAGGCCCTGCGCACCAACCTCCGGCACGCCCGTACCCGCGGAGTGACTTCTTCCCGGGTCACCTACGAGACGTGGTTCGAGGCGGTGACCTCCATCATGCGAGCCCGAGAAGACAAGCCGGGTCCCCAGCAGGACAGGCCCGGGCGGGGGCAGCAGGCGGCCTACTACGTGGCCCGGGCCGCCCACGGGGAGCCGCTGGCCTACGCCGGGGCCGCCCTGTTCGGGCAGTTCGCGGTGCTGTTCGCCCTGGTCAGCCGCCCCGACCGGCAGCCGGACTCATCCTGGGCGCGGCACCAGTTGCACACCTTCCTCGCCCTCGACCTCGGCTGCTCCGGTGCCAAGCACCTGCTGACCGGTTCCGCCCTCCGGGAAACGGCTGGCAATCAATACTTTCAGCACCTGCTCGGCTACCAAGCCCGCAACCTTCACATCAAGGTGATTCAATCTCCCGCGACCTGAACCACCCCAACTGCTCGGCTGTCTCGGCGGTGCACCAGGCGCGGTGATCGCCGGGCAGATGCTGGAAGATGACGACCTCGAGCGCTGCCAAGAGGCAATTATGACGGTCACCACCCGGCGACGCTGACCGCTGCCGTGGCGAGCTTGACGGTCGCGATGGCGAACCGAGGGCGGCCATCCCGCGCGTCACGCTGCGTGACAGTGGGGTTCGCCCACCCTGGATGATAAACCGGACAGAACCGGACGAATGGGTCGCCTGACAGGGGTTGATTACCCATAACGACCCCGCAGCCGCCGCCGTTCCGCCTGGCCTGCGATGACCCAAAAGTGACACACGCAACGGGATAATGCGGGCATGACACGTCACCGGGCGCCGGAGGGCCTGGGAGGGCCGGGGCCGGAAGTTCTGGCGCGATGTGCTGGGCGCGTATGAGCTGGCGCCGGCCGAGCTGCTGACATTGCACCGCTGCTGCGTGTCGGTCGCCCTGGCCGCCGTGGACGCCGAGATCGCCGGGCAGGGGATCTCGGTGCGGGGCAGCCGGGGCCAGGTGATCCCGAACCGGCTTCTCAAGCTGCGCTGTGAGATGGAACGGGTGCTGGACATCCAGATCCGCAGCCTGCAGCTGCCGATGCCGCAGGAGGACCAGGGCAGGCGGCGCAGCCCGGCCGCGGCGGCCGCGGCGTACACCAGGTGGGCGAACAATGGCGCGATGGCGTAGCACTGGCGGGCGGATCGAGGCGCCGGAGTGGTACCGGAACTTCCATCCCGAGTCCTGGGATGAACCGGACGCGCAGGAGCAGGCGATGATCAGCGGCAGCCTCGGGCGCGACTGGCCGGAAGAGCTGCACCGGTGGCACGCGGAGCGCCGCTGGGCGCAGGCGAAGCACGCCTACCGGCAGGCGCATCCCGCGTTCGGCGAGCAGGAGTTCGAGGACCTGATGGCGGAGATCCGCAACTCCTGAGCGTTACTGGCGATTCGCCTGATGCTGGTGGGACAATTGTCCTGTTCGCGCGTGCCCGGGTGGCCCGCCGAACTGCCACCGCACCGGCAGATCGCAGCGTGGATACTCGCGCGCATCGAGTCCGGCGAGCTGCGGCCCGGGCAGCCGGTGCCCTCGGAAAAGGATCTCGTGGACGCCTTCGGCGTGGCCCGGACTACGGCCAGGCGCGCTATCGCCTACCTGCGCGAGACCGGCGCTGTCCGCACGGTGCCCGGCCGCGGGTCCTACGTCACCGAGCGCGGCTGAGCCCTCGGCTGTTCCGTTCCTGTTCCGGCAGACATTGAGCGGACACGGGAAATGGTGAGAACCGGTGAGATGAGTTTCGCCAGGCCAGACAGGGACTAGCCGGATCGCGGCAGGTCAGCGCGGGCCGTTCTCCACATGGCACGCAGGATGCTTGTGTACCCCGATTAGCCAGATTGTGCTCTTCGGCGGCTCGCACTTGTCACGATGAAACCACCCATGGCACCGCGATACCGCGTTACGCGAGAGAATAGGGGGCAGAGTCGGCCGGACACGTGAAGGGGATCACTGATGAGCGAGCGCGATCTGGGGCCGCCAGCGCCCGATCTCGCGGAACAGCGGCGTGAGACGATCGACGATCCCGAGGATCTCCCGGCCCCGCTGCCCTCAATTGGCGCCGACCTCCCTCTTGACGTGGATGAGGCCGACGCGATGGAGCAATATCGGGAAGTGGAAATCGATGAAGACGATTACCGGTGAGAGGGAGGCGGAGGGCTCATTGGAGGCACAGGTGACGACGACACCCCAGGCCCGCCAGACCGGGAACCGGCTGCCCAAGCCCGCCAGGCGCAGGCAACTGCTCGCCGCCGCACAGGAAGTGTTTGTGGCGCAGGGCTACCACGCAGCCGCGATGGACGAGATCGCCGAGCGGGCCGGGGTGAGCAAGCCCGTCCTGTATCAGCATTTCCCCGGCAAGCTGGACCTCTACCTGGCGTTGCTGGACGAGAGCGTGGCCGCGCTCGCCGCCACGGTCAGGACCGCACTGGGGTCCACGACCGACAACAAGCAGCGGGTCACCGCCACGTTCACCGCCTTCTTCGACTTCGTGGGGAGCACCGGCCAGGCGTTCCGCCTGGTCTTCGAGTCTGACCTGCGCAACGAGCCCGCGGTGCGCGCCCGGCTGGATGAGTCGAGCCGGGAATGCGCGGAGATGATCAGCGAGATCATCTCCGAGGACGCTGGCATCGGCGACGAGGAGGCGCACCTGCTTGGCATGGGCCTGGTCGGAATGGCCCAGGTCAGCGCCACCTACTGGCTGGGCACCGACCGGGCGATCCCGAAGGACGCCGCGGAGCAGCTCATGGCCAGGCTGGCCTGGCGGGGGATCAGCGGCTGGCCGCGGGCCAGCGACCCTGTTGCCGCCGACCAGTGAGTTGCTGCTGACCAGTGAGAGGATCACCGTGGAAGTCAAGATAGGTATCCAGTCCATCCAGAGAGAACTGGTGCTCGACACGCCGTCCTCCCCGGACGAGGTCGAGCGTTCCCTGACGACAGCACTGAGCAACGGCGGCATGTTCGTCGTCCGCGACGACAAAGGCGGGAAAGTCCTGATCCCGGCCGAGAAGATCGGCTACGTGGAGCTCAACGGTGCTGAGCAGCGAAGGGTCGGCTTCGGCAGTCTGTGAGGCGCATCACAGCCAGCGGCCTCATAGCCCGAGTGAGGCCAGTCGCTGGTCGTGAGCATCGGTGATCCGCGCGAACATCCGCCCGATATCGCCCTGACCGCCCGATTCGCCATCCGCACCAGCGACCAGCTTGGCCAGCGACGGCCGTTCCGCCACCACCCGGTGCGCCTGGGCCAGCGCCTCACCGACCAGCCGCCGCGCCCACAGCGCGAGCCGCCCGGCCCGCGTGGGATCGGCCTCGATGGCGGCACGCACCCGGGAGATCACGAAGTCGGCGTGGCCGGTGTCCGCGAGGGCCTCCAGGACCAGTGCTCGCGCCTCCGGCTCAAGGCGCTCGGCCACCGCGCGGTAGAAGTCGGCCGCGAGCCCGTCCCCCACATAGGCCTTGACCAGGCTTTCGAGCCAGTCCGCGGGGGCGGTTCTGGCATGGAAGGCATCCAGCGCCGCCACGAACGGCTCCATGGCCTGCTCCGGCACGGCTCCCCTCTGGGTGAGCTCGTCGTGCAGGGCCCGGAAGTGACCGAACTCGGTGACGGCCATCTCGCCGAGTGCCGCCTTGTCCTCCAGGGACGAGGCGCGCTCGGCGTCGCCGGACAGGTTGAAAAAGGCCATGAGTTCGGCGTAGGCGAGCAGGCCGAACAGGTCTGTCAGTGCGTCCGCCGGCGCCACGTCCGTGCCTGCCACCAGCGCAGCCTACAGCCCGTTGGTACACTGGCCTGCGAGTCGCGGGAATGCGCGGGGTACTCAGCCGTGTTCCACGTGCTAAAACCACTGAAAGACGGACCTCTGACAACCTATATGCCTACCGCCCGGGAACAGGGCGAAGACCTGACCGCCGGCGCAGGGATAGCGGAAAGCATCGCCGGCCCACTGTTTAGCGACCTGGGTGTCGCCGAGCCGATCGTTGAGAGCCTGGCGGCTCAGGGTATTACCGCCGCCTTCCCGATCCAGGCGCTGACCCTGCCCATCGCGCTGGCCGGCCATGACGTCATCGGCCAGGCCAGGACCGGCACGGGCAAGACGCTGGCGTTCGGCATCCCGCTGCTGCAGCGGCTGTCCCTGCAGCCGCCGGTGACCCCGGGCGGGACCCGTGCCCTGGTCGTCGTGCCGACCCGGGAACTGGCGATCCAGGTCTCCTACGACCTGGAGGCGGCCGGCAAGGCCAGCAAGGCGCGGGTGATCACGGTGTACGGCGGCCGCGCCTACGAGCCGCAGATCGACGCGCTGCGCGCGGGCGTGGACGTGGTAGTGGGAACCCCCGGGCGCCTGCTCGACCTGGTCCGGCAGGGCCACCTGCGCCTGTCGGACGTGGGCGCGCTTGTGCTCGACGAGGCCGACAAGATGCTCGACCTCGGTTTCCTGCCCGACGTGGAGCGCATCCTTGAGCTCACCCCGGCGGGCCGGCAGACCATGCTGTTCTCGGCCACCATGCCCGGCGAGGTGGTCACGCTCGCCCGGCGGTACCTGAACCGCCCGATGCACGTGCGCGCGGAGCAGCACGACGAGCCCGAGCTCGTGCCGCTGACCGAGCAGCACGTGTTCCGCGCCCACCAGATGGACAAGATCGAGATGCTGGTCCGGGTGCTGCAGGCCGAGGGCCGCGGGCTGACCATGGTGTTCTGCCGGACCAAGCGCACCGCCGACCAGGTCGCGGGCGCGCTGACCACGCGCGGCTTCGCTACCGCGGCGGTGCACGGTGACCTGGGCCAGGCGCAGCGGGAGCGGGCCCTGCGCGCGTTCCGGCACGGCAAGGTGGACGTGCTGGTCGCCACCGAGGTGGCCGCGCGCGGACTGGACGTCGAAGAC
>Ga0306921_10007243_pt1 | contig 11632 bp, 17 predicted proteins | sample sta12Cox44000080_FD_203760 | JGI IMG/M metagenome (GOLD analysis project Ga0306921, IMG submission 203760) | Lab enrichment of tropical soil microbial communities from Luquillo Experimental Forest, Puerto Rico - statoxic.12C.oxic.44.000.080 (v2)... | ecosystem: Environmental > Terrestrial >... | reverse complement strand
GTTCATGATGCACCGCTTTAAGAAAGTCCCGGGAAGCGGAGATGAAGAATACTTCAATAAGAAAAGTCCAGTCAACGTGTGAGTCGGTAGAAGTGCACACCTCGCCGAGCCTTTTCCAGCGTTCGAGTGTGGTGACGAATACCAGCCATCAGCGTAGTCCTGTCCGATCGGTTGGCTACTCTTACCCATCCCGGTTACTTCAGGATTGCCCGTGACTAACTGCCAGATCACTTCTGCGAACGGTTTGCGGCCAGCGGGCGGCCCACTGATAAAATCGTATGGAGTTGCGCGTGCCGGTAGTGAAGATAAATCGTGGATAACTTTCTGAGGTTGGAGAACCGCCATACTGGAGAGATCTTGCGGATGCGTCGCGTGCACGACGCGCAGGGACGAATCGACCGAGTCGAGGAAGATAGAGTTCCGCACCCAACGAATGCGGCTACAGGACAAATCCGCGCTCATTCTCTGAAAGTTCATTTGTGAGAATTGGAACTCAGAGTGGAAATCTCGTGACTGCCGCTATGCGAAAAACGGGACTAACTGCCCGAGTACGGGGGTTGCCGTACAAAAGCTTTCCAACAGTTGAAGCGGCGAAAACCTGTGCAATACTCAGCGGGAGGAATGCAGAAACGCTCGCCGCAAACAAAGGGTCTATTCGCGATAGGGCATCACACAATGGCCCACTAAGCTACTCGCCGGATGTCAGGCATCCACCTTTTTCGACGTTGCGAGGCTCTCTTTTGCCTAACCACCAAAAGCGCAACCAGGATGGCGACAAGCGACCCCACAAAAAGAAGCTGGTACATAAGACCCCTCATTTCGCAGTCAGAATAGGGCAATTCAGCTAAACCGTTCGGTTACTTCTTACAATAGGCGACCCTTTAGGTGACGGTAGCAACTATTTGCAGTCGTGTTGTCGGTTTATAAACAATGCTGCATGTGCTCGATGGGAAAGGCGAGAAAAAGTCACATTTTCAGCGAAAGGCCCGTCGCTAAACGCTAAACGAAAAACTGGGTCAGTCCATCGCACTCGTCTCGTCTGACAGGCGCAAATCCCACACTGAATTCCAGAATCACTCCGAGGGGGACCTCTGTGGTTTTTCTGTTCCTGACTCTTGTGCCGTCCTGCGCTGGCCAGAAATTTCCCGCCCTGAAATTCTGGCTCACTCCGCTTTCTACCGGTTTAACGTGGCGAGAACAGAGTTGGCCAGGACTGCATCATCGGGCTCGTGGCCGTTCCGTTTTAGTCGGAAGATCCCTCACGTACAATAGTTTGCTATCTTCCGCCCCATTCCCGTGGTAGGTGAACGAAAACAATCTGCAAATCTCGCATCTCCCAACATGCTTGCATAGATCGTTGTACGACATCGTATAGTCCGCCTGGAGGCGCAGCAGTTCTGCGCCACTTTCCTCGGTGCGCGATCGCGCTTCGCAAATCTCGCGGCGCCGTGACGCCCATACTTCAAACGTCAACATGCATCTTTGCAGCAGCGACTCGTATGTGCTGCACACCATTGCATTAAGTGAAAGTTCGCTTTCCACGTCGCCGCCACTCCCGGCCTGCTCTAGCGGCACGCCACGTGCCAATCTACCTAAGCCCTTTTCTCTAGCTGTTTTACTCGGCTTACTGCGTAATTCTCGTCCTGTTCCAATATGCAAAAACGATTCAGTTTTGTTTCCCCTCCGGTAATTTTTGCTTGGGGTGCTTTCAATTTAGGGGGGATGATATTTATCATGGAGCACAGCACGCTTAAACTCACCTATCGTTGTCATGGGCAAACGAAAACAAATTCATCATTACTAACGCAGTTATTTAATATGGGTTTGGAGTGGTTCAAGGGGCGATTTTGTAGGTAAGAGGCTCGTAGGTGGTGAGGCGAGGTATCTTAGCAGCTGTCTTAATGCCCTTAGAAGTCAGCCAAGTACCAAGTTGTCCGAATGGGAAATTCTGACATGCGGGACAAAAGAACAGCGGCCCTGGCACCTGAAGTCACCTTGCAGAGGACGCAATGACACCGCCGTTCTGGGATTCGTGCGCGGAGGTCGCGAGGCGCGCACCGCCTGCCTCCATCAGGAACCCTTCAATTTCTGGCCACCGATCACTATGAGGTGCACGTCCCGGCAAAGTCAGAAGGTCGCCGCCGCTTGCCCCGATTCGACGCACCCGGGGTTCTTTCGCGCCTTCCGAAAGACCTCGGTGGATTCATTCGGCTCCCTTGTCTTTTGGTGCTGGGCCGCTCTGCCTCACGGTTAAGACCATGGTCTAACCTGTAATCTCGCGTCTCTCATTCACCGTGCGGAACCTAAATCGCTTATTGGTGTGCGCGGTAGATAAAATTTTGTGGGCCGTCCGTGAGTTTGAAATCCGCGGGAACGGTAAACAGCGAAGCATCCGGTTCCGCACGCACTATATTGGCCAGCTTGAATGTTTGTTCACCCATGCGTGGATCGTTGCGCTTGCTGTAGACGATGGTCTTTAAATCGGGAGACGTCCAGACCTCCGTAACAATGCTGATCGGTTTTTCATTGCCGATTTCGCCCGCCGGAATGGTGCGGGTGGTACGCGTGCCGGTCACCAGCAAGCCCTCCATCGTCTCGGTGCCCAAGTCCTCAGTGGTGAGCTCGGCGTGTTCTTCGGAACCGAGGCTTTTGGCGATAGCAATGGCTGGCGGAGGCGGAGGAGCATCGGGAACCTGGACAGCGCCGGATTGCGTCACGAATACTTGGCGAGCCCCGGCTGTTGCCGCAGAGGGACCCGGCGCACCCGAAGGGATGGACATCTTTTCCGCGGTTTTGTCCGTTAGGTTCAAGGTATAGGACACCTGTGCTACGGGATCCATGATAAAGACGAGGTGAGGGGCATTCGCCGCAGAGAGATTGCCGATCGGAGGCAACGGGGCATCTTGCCGCGTTCGCCCGTGCGAATCACGAGCGGTCGTGCCTGTGCTGCTTTGCACGATGCGATTACCGTCCGCGAGGGTCTGCACGGATTCATTCGTTATGGTGGCGGAATAAGGCGCGCCTTGCACGGGTGAGCCAAACATCTTACCGCCAACAGCGGTAACTATGCCTCCGCTGGACGAGCCAACACTCTGATATACGACATCTGTCCGAGGGACGTCCTGAGCGAAGGCCACAGATGTAACTGCAAAAAGCAGAACCAGTATTGCGGACTTCATGGTTGAGGTGCACTCCTTTCGATCGCGGTCAGACGTGGCCTCAAGCGCATTTGTCGCGCTGAGCCGTCTGACGCAAAATTTACATCGGCAATGAAGCTGACGCCCTCCGGTACAGCACCTGGCGGGAACATTGAGTCGGCGGGAATAGCCACTTCGACGGCAGGCTGAGGAGGTAATGGAAGCCAATTGCCCGCTTGGCTTCGAACTGGCTTCGCTCGGGCGCGCCGCAGACGCATGGCGTTAGCCGGTGGGGTTGCAGGTTCGGGAACGAGAGGCGACTGTGCAGGTTGAACGATGGCGGCCGGGGAAGGCGAAAGCGGCTGTACACGGTTGCGCAAAACCACGGCTGTGGTCGCGACCAGAACAAGGATTGCCGCGGCGGCTGAGAGAAGCGGGATCCAGCGACGACGGTCCCGACCAGTCTCCGCAGTCATTACCGCATTGCAATAATCATGGAAAAGTTGGCTGGCCCCTTCGTATTTAGCGATGTTGACGCGGCATTCGCCGCACTCGCGTAGATGCTGCTCCATGTCAGCCATTTGTTCTTGCTCCAGCTCGCGGTCGAGCCACGCAATTAGCTTTGTCGAGTACTTACACATCGAGTTTCTCCGATATCTTTCGAATGGCGCGCTCCACTGTATCACCGACCGTCGATGTCGCCATGCCAAGCGCTTCACCAATTTCGCGGTAGCGTAAACCGGTGGCGCGCAGCAAGAGGCATTCGCGCTCGGAATCCGTGAGCGCCGCTATCGCCTTCTCAAGCCGATGCAACTTTTCCTTCTCCAGCACCATGCGCTCCGGAGTGCTTTCGTCGACCATGGGTGCAAAGTGGGGGTCGAGCGGTTCTGCGAAGCGGCGGTGATAGCTGCCTTGACGGTTTCTGGCCTGGTTGTGAGCCACGCGAAACAACCATCCACGAATGTTGTTCTGAGCGCCCCCGGCGGTGAGGTGCCGATGCAGGCTGAGGAAAGCGTCCTGTACAACATCTTGGGCTTCGTCTTTGGAGAGCCCGAGGCAGACCAGATATCGTAGTAACGGTTCGCGCAGTTCGCGGTACAGGGCAGTGACCTCTCTGGCGCCGCTCGCGAGGCACGAAAACGGAAGTGTGACTTGCACGGACTCACCCGTCATACGGACTCGGTCATCTCGCCTCTATACATATAACAAGTCAGAATGATGAATTTCCGGTTGAGATGTATGCGTCGCCTACGAATTCAAACTCTACGGCTCGGTGATCTCCGCCGATCTTGTGCTTGCTGTTTCCGACCAGGCGGAAATGATGCGTAGCGAATCTTGAACCGACCATTTTACCGAGCGCATGACCTCCAACGCCTCCTCCGACACGGGTGGAGGCAGGACGTAATCAATGACCGACGCAATCGCTAACTCTGACGAGGTTTCCACTCGCAGAATCGCCTTAGGAGCTTTTGGTATAAGCTCCATTTGATGCTCCTTTTTTGGCTAACATGGCTGTTCGTTTGCAACCGCCCGTGAGGTACCAATGAACAAGATGGCTTACGGACTACGCAAGCTTCTAAGAGAGGGAGGAAAGTGGCTTGCCTTGGAGTGGCTTGCCTTGGCGCTCTTGCTTTCAGTTACCCTCAATGTGAAGTTGTTCTCGGACGTTGGCGATGCAAGAAGGGCAGCTGAGGAACAAAGGAAAAGAGCGGTCGTAGCCACGCAGGGGTTGAACTCAACTGCACATCTTCTATATTTGACCAACCGCACCGCAATCGCCGAATCATGTTTGTTCGACGCTTTGAGTCAAGAGCGGCGGCGGAAGTCGTCGGCAGAATTCAAAAGAGTGATGGCAGAAGCTCATAAGAGCGAAGAGAATGCTGGCGTAGAGTGCAAACAACTGGAACCCGAACGTTCCGAGGCCGAAACAACTAGGCTTGTAGAAGATAAAATTCAGGAAGAAATGCGAAAGATGAACTGAGGAGCACCGAGCCCCTCTGATGATGCACTCACGTCATCGCATACGGATGCCCACCAAGAACCGCTTTCCGGACTTCCCGGGCGTTGTGATGGGCCTTCGCAGCACTATCTCGGCTATAATCGAATCAATCTACACGCCGATTGCAGGGTGAACGGAAATGACTGGGACAAGGGCGCCGAAGCGCTGCGTAGGTACGTTCAGACGTGGTCGGGAACAGGGTATGCGTTTAGGAAGCATTACGTAGTCCTGCACACTGTAGCGAGCCAGTCCTGGTCCAAAGCGTCTCAAGTCCTTGGTAAACGCGGAAACCGGATAGTTGCAGCCCTCGCACGCCAAGACCCCAAAGATGCGACTAATCAAAATCACAGAGTTATCCTGAAGGACCGGACGACCACCTCTGAATCGCGTACCATGGAGCACTGCAATGAACAAGCAGCTCGGGGAGTTTCTCAACGCAGCGAAGCGCCAGGGGATAAGCGAAGAGTCCGTCATCGCACTGCTGCGTGGGCGCGGCTGGCCCGAGGACGACGTCTATCGAGCGCTGGCGGACCATTATGAGAGCCAAAGCGGTATTGCAATTCCGTTTTATAAGCCTTCGAGTTCGGCCAAAGATGCCTTCCTCTATCTGCTCAGTTTTTCGATGCTGGGCACGTGGACGATCGCCCTGGGGTCCATCCTGTTCGATCTGATCGACCGCTGGATCAAGGACCCGCTGAGTCCGCAGAGCAACGCCTACGATCTCAGCTATCGGATAGCGGATTCGATGGCCTGTGTGATTGTGGGCCTACCGGTCTACTTGCTGACCATGCGCTACATCCTAGGCGAGGTAAAGTCGCAACCGGAAAAGCTCGATTCGTCAGTGCGAAAGTGGCTCACCTACCTCGCACTGCTGGTCGCGGCGGGAGTGGTCGTGGGTGATGTAATTGCTTTTTTGGCATATTTCCTGCGCGGCGACCTGAGCGCGCGATTCGTTTGTAAAATAGCGGTAGTGTTGGTGATCGCGGGCGGAGTGTTTTGGTACTACTTCGGGGCACTGCAGCGAGGAACGCGCGAGAAAGGGCGCGAATGAATCGGAATCTTGTGGCCGCGCTGGCGGCGACGATCGGAGTCGTTGTGGTCGTCGCCATGGGCTTCGCGGTTCTCGGCGGACCGCAGCGCCAGCGACTCGTGCGAACGGACCTACGCGCAGTGTTGGCCCTTTCGGGCCTCGCTCAACAGATTAACGCAAAGTGGAACGCTGAGGGCAAGACGTTGCCCACCAACTTGGACAATTTCCCGGAGGCGGCGAAGAAAAATCCAGTGACCGGAGCGGCATTCACCTACCGACAGAAATCGCCGCAAGAGTACGAGTTGTGCGCGAAATTCATCACCGACGATCGCGATATGCACGGCAGCGCAGACGACCGCTGGGCACATCCGAAGGGAGACTACTGCTTTTCGTTTGATCCCGCGCAGAACGTGCCGTGACCGACGAATTACCGGAGCTACTGAGAAGCGACATCGTCTCAGAAACCGCAGTTGTGCCCGAGAAACGGCGCTACCGAGGAAGTTGAATTTTGGCGTCGGTCCATTACCCACAACTGCGCACCCCTTTATAGGATTATGATAGGCGCGAATGGCCAAACGCATAATCGCAGGAGCACTAGGAACCATCGCCGTATTGGCGAGCTTCTTGCCTCGATGGTACGCCTTTGAGGACTTCCCCTCAGCAGAGCCCAGTGTGTGGCAAACGGGTAACCAGCAGCAGGCATAGAATCTAATGTCAGCTCAGGAGGCCCACCATAAAAGTCTCAGTCTTCTGCGGAGTAAGCGTCGACGGCTTTCTGGCTCGCCGGGACGACACGTTCGATTTCTTGCTAGCTGGCGAGCAGGTGCCTCACGGGTTCGAGGAGTTCCTCGCCAGCGTCGATGTAGTGGTGATGGGCCGCAGGACCTTCGAAGTCGTTCTGAAACTCGAACACCTGGCGACGTACGGCAAGAAGCCCATGATGGTGTTGAGCAATCGTCCGCTGGATTTCTCATCCGTCAAAGTTGGCATGGTCGAACAAATATCGGGCGAACCAACCGAAATCATAAAGCAGCTCAAATCCCGCGGCTTCAAACACGCTTACATAGATGGCGGCATCACCATTCAAAGATTCCTCGCCGCCGGACTCATTGACCGGTTGGTGATTACACGCGTGCCAGTGCTGATTGGGGACGGCGTCCCGTTATTTGGTCCACTGCCGCACGACATCCAGCTTCGCCACGTCGCAACGCGTTCCCATGCAGGCGGCCTGGTGCAGAGTGAATACGAGGTTAGCGACGGAGGGCCTTTGTAATTCAACCTGTTCGTCCGAAAGTGCCGGGGTAATTAGAAACTTGGCGTGCCATGGAGCAACATGTCCGGTTACCGGGGTGGTTTCAATGGGTCGACGCAACACTAGCTCGAAGTCTAAGTACAGGAATTTCAAAGCCAAAATTGGTCCGCAAAACTTAATTCAAAGAAAAAGAAGCCCTGCATAGGTCTAATTCAATACGGCCCTGGAGATAGGAACCTCTGAAAAAGATTGATGGGTCAAGCGACTAGAGAAGTGTTGCATCGACCGTTTGAACCGGCAGGACTTCCCGGGGACTTGCCCGGGTATCTAACAGCAGCTCACAAAGAAACGTCATGTCTTGTTTCTACCCCGCGGAGTCTCGGACGTTGCGTAATTGCCAACCGCAGTCCCTCTTTGTTTTACCCAAAACGGATTCATAGAACACTCGGTGCGAAAGCGGCGCTTGTAAAAACGCTTGCCCAGGGCCTGGTAAAACGTGCCTTAAGGAAATGGGAAGGGTCTTGTCACATGTTTTGTTGGAATCGACACGGATAGCGTCAGACAAAAAACTTCGGAACTAGGCGCCCTCCCGATTGCGATTATGCGCCGGCTTTCTGGGCTCCGGCTTGCTCGTCGTCACGGATTGCGCCACGCACTTGAGACAGCATACCCTCCGGAATCTCCGTAAGGTTGTGCGCCGTCTTGGCGTGTTCCGCAGCCTTTGCCAGCACCTCTTCCTCTGAACTACCGCGGGCTTCGAAAGAACAGCCGGGCATCAGGTCGTTGCACCGTAGAACCTTTGCCATGGAGAATCTCCTTGAACGGCGAGGACTAGGGGCGAATATTAGGTACTTTGACAGGAAGTGTCAACACAAGTGAGTCGTGGAAGTCGTGGACGCCTTCCCAACTCCCGATTCAGGGCCAAACCCTCAGAAACGCCATTCCAAGTTACTGGGAACCCGACTTGCCGGGGACTAGCGCAACTGCTTGGGAAAATTCGCAATCACGGTCCTAGTTCTTATGGCAACTCGACCCCTAGCATCTCGATCAGCAACGGACCGGTTCGCGCCATCGAGCCTCCTTGGCGCTGCTGACCCTGTTTATCTGTCATTTCAGAAAACACAACCATCCTGTTCTTAAAAGCTTGTACTGGGTTATGCAACAGCTTCTAGTGTAGGCCTGGCGAATTGCCTATCACTTGCTCGCGAGGGTCTTTTTTATCTGCCGCAGGTGGTTGATATCGTGTCCGGCAAACATGCGCACGATGTGTTCGATCGTTTCCGGTCCGCGCTCGGAATGTAGCCCGCAGAGTTTCCACTGTTCGGGCTCGAGCGACTTGAGTAACGCCAGATTCGCCTCGCGTAGCGCGCGAAAGAGCGCAACCGATTTCCGCGGATCGCGCCTGTCGTAATGTCCGCTGGTGACCCACTTGTCTTGATCGTACGCAATCACGGGCGCCCCAGGGCGGCCGAGAATGAAGCGAATGCGAAACGCGCCGACGATTTCTCCGTCGGCAAGATGGGCGACAATCTCGCTAACGCTCCATTTGTCCGGAGCCGGCCGCCGGTGCAATCTGGCCATCGGCACACCCTTGATCAGACGCTTGAGTTTCGTTGCGGTTGCAGCCTGCACGGCGAGGGCTTGCTTGCCTTTCACATTGCCAAGTATGCGTTGCGTGTACTGCTGTGGTGTTTCGCTCATTTTCATCCTCAGCTCAGCGTCACACACCGCTGGAGTTCGCCGCTATCGGGCGGGCACGGGCGTGACGTTCACCAGCATGTCCGGCCGCAGATTCAGGGCTTCGACCGTCATCCTCGAAATCAGCTCGTTAATTCTCTCCGGAAGGGGCTGATCCGCACGCTCGTCCAGAATGCTCGCCAAGCTTGGACGCGGCCGCAGCCGGACGTAGGTCGGAGTATTTCCGCCGGCGACCAACCGGTACCAGAGTGTTTCACCTGTCAGGTTTGCTTGCTCGGCGGCGAGCGCCGCTTCGAACGCCTTGCCGGCGCCATACTGGAGCACCACAGTTGTGTACTCGGCCCGCAGGGTAGGAGTCGGGACACCATTCCCGCGCGAAAGTGCCGACAAGAACTCGTACAGGCCACTGCCCATGAATTGGGCGTGCGGCAAGACGTTGATAAGATTGTCGCGCTCGTCTTCCGCCGGTGATACCGGGTTACTGAGCTCAGCGCCGGTGTGTCCGAAAGTTGCGTAGATGATCCATCTCTGGCGCTCCGCCGAAGAGGAAATAGAATAGCTGTACCAGTTGAATGTATCCTTGGCCAGCCGGTGCCATTCGAGGTGGCGGATGTACCCGGCCTCCCACTCGGCGCCATGACCGTCCAGCGCGCGCATGATCGCAATGCGAGCGTACGGACCGGGAGTCTGAGCGGTTTGTGCTGCTTGAGCAATGAGCAGCCCCGGGACCGCAATGCAAAACAGAAGTGCGGAGCCAACGATGCCCATCCAACGACGCTTCACGATTTTCCTCCTGTCCATGTGAGCCTTTCAGTCCCTGCTTCCGCCGCACTGACCGGGGTATACTAGCGACGCAAGGTAGGCGATTTGCGACACGGATACGCCGAAAAACGCCATTCCCGTTGTTCAGCCTTGCGAAACGCACCAGCGCAGCGGCATAGTGGCTGAACACATGGGCACCAGCCGCAGGAAGTCCGGCTTGCTTCGCCAACCCGTCAGCCGCCGGATTATCGTCGTCGTGGTGCCACCGGTTGATGAGCTCGACCTGGTTGGGCCGCTTCAGGTTTTCAATTCCGTGAACCGCCTTGCGGGCAGAAACATCTACACGGTTGAGATCGCCACGAACGCAAACCGCCCGACCGTCGCCGGCGAAGGCGGCGTCTTGACGTTCATCGCCAAGCATCACATCAACAAACTCAACGACGCTTGCGACTCCGTGCTTGTGGTTTGCGGGCTGGGGAGCCGAACGGTGCGCGACGCGGCGCTTTCGGCATGGCTGAAGAAGATGGCGCCGGAAGTTCGCCGGATGGGGGCCGTGTGCGTCGGCGCTTTTCTGCTCGCCGAGGCGGGCCTGCTGAATGACCGCCGGGCAACCACGCATTGGAGATTTGGCCGTGAAATGGCGAAGCGCTATCCAGGCGTTCGCGTGCAACACGATCCGCTCTGGGTGAAAGATGGGAACATCTACACCTCCGCGGGCATTTCCGCGGGCATCGATCTAGCCTTGGCGTGGGTGGAGGAAGACTGTGGCGCCAGCCTCGCGCATGAAGCAGCGCGTGAACTCGTATTGTTTCTGCGACGCCCGGGTGGACAGCCGCAACTGAGCGTCTCGCTCGCTTCACAGGCTTCGGAGATGATGTCGATTCGTGAGCTGCAGATCTGGATTGCCGAGCACCTCCAGACGAAACTGTCGGTAGAAGGTCTTGCCGATCGGATGTCGATGAGTGTGCGGAACTTCGAGCGCGTTTTTACTCGCGAGGTGGGCACGACACCATCGCAGTATGTGCTTCACACGCGCGTGGAGGCAGCGCGTCGTCAGCTCGAACGCACGGAGAGAGGCCTCAAACAGGTGGCCTCAGCCGCCGGATTCGGAAACGTCGACGTGATGAGGCGCGCCTTTGTTCGGTTGTTGGGCATTACTCCCCGCCACTATCGCCAGCTCGCAGACCATCCGGCCGGCGAATGAATGGCAAGGCGACTTATCCCGTTGGTGCCCTTCTAGTCAAACTGAGCTTCCCGGTTACGCAATTTTCGTACCGCCCTGCCAAGATGAGCTGCAGAATCACGGAGAACAGTCGAGAAAAGGGAAAGGGTCGGTCGGTCGCGCACGCGTACCGAAAGTCTAGGATCCCTACCTGGGCGGTCCGGAAGCAGGAGTGCGTGGCAAGGGGCAAACTCTATTCATAGCGTAAGGCTTCGACCGGGTCGAGGCGGGCAGCTTTGATGGCCGGATACATGCCGAAGAACAGGCCGACGCTCATGGAGACGGCGACGGCGAGGATGACAGCCCACAGCGGAACGGCGGAGGGCAGCGCGGGCACAGCGAGATTGATGAGCAAGCTGATGGCCCCGCCAAGGATTACGCCGATGATGCCGCCGGAGCCAGTGAGGACGATGGCTTCGGTTAAGAATTGCCAGGTGACGTCGCTGCGGCGCGCACCGATGGCTTTGCGGACACCAATCTCCCGAGTCCGCTGGGTGACGGACATGAGCATGATATTCATGACGCCGACGCC
>Ga0306921_10007242_pt1 | contig 11632 bp, 10 predicted proteins | sample sta12Cox44000080_FD_203760 | JGI IMG/M metagenome (GOLD analysis project Ga0306921, IMG submission 203760) | Lab enrichment of tropical soil microbial communities from Luquillo Experimental Forest, Puerto Rico - statoxic.12C.oxic.44.000.080 (v2)... | ecosystem: Environmental > Terrestrial >... | reverse complement strand
CGATCGCGCATGCGACCTTGAGAGCCTGCACGGTCTCCGCGACATCATGGGTGCGGATGATGCGCGCGCCCTGCCGTGCTGCGAGCAGATGCGCGGCGACGGAGCCGCCGAGCCGCTGGTGCGGTTCCGATGGCGTGACGCTCGCAATGAAGCTCTTGCGGGAGGCGCCGACCAGCAGCGGCAGGCCGAAGCTTGCAAGCTCGCTCAGTCGCGCGAGCGCAGTCAGGCTCTGCACGGCCGTCTTGCCAAAACCGATGCCGGGATCGAGCACGATGTTGTCCTTGGGGATGCCTGCCTTGGCCGCGATGTCGAGCGAGCGCGCAAAGAAGGCGGCAATGTCGCGCATGATGTCGATGGCGGGGTCGGCCTGATCGCGGTTGTGCATCAGGATCACGGGGCAGTTGCGCGCGGCCACCAGTTCGGCCATGCCGCGGTCGCGCTGCATTCCCCAGACGTCATTGACGATGACTGCGCCGCGATCCAGCGCGAACGCCGTGACCTCCGGCTTCATGCTGTCGATGGAGACGGGAACGCCGAGCGCAACGATTTGCGCCAGCACAGGCTGCAGGCGTTCCACCTCCTGTTCGGCCGGGATCGGCTGCATCCCGCCGTAAGGGCGGGTCGATTCAGCGCCGACGTCGATGATATCGGCACCTTCGGCGATCATCCGCCGCGCTTGGGCCACCGCGCGCTCGGGTGCCAGAAATCGCCCGCCGTCCGAGAACGAATCCGGCGTGATATTCAGTACGCCCATTACGGCTGGATAGGGTTTGGTTAACAGCGCCCGCAGCACGGGATGAGCCGCCGGGATCGCCGTCGGCGAAGCGGGTCTGGACGTGGTCGCGGTCATGCGGTCGCTTTGCGCGGTCGCGGCATGGGAGTCAAGATGCCCGCAGGGGTGGCCTCGTCTTCCCGGCCAAGGGGAGTCGGCGTACCGCCGGGACGGTGTTTTTGCCCGGCTAGTAGCTGATCTTGGGTTGCAGCTTGCGCGCCTGCGCGATGAGCTGTTCGACCGACTTTTCGGACGGCAGCACGCGGACGAGCTTGCGCCTGGTATTCACCTCTCTCATGTTCTGGGCAAGGCGCGCCGGATTGCGCAGCGCGAGTTCGCGGACCGTGGTCACGCCGGCGGCACGCACCAGCCCGACCTTGGCCCTTCCCATGCCGGGGATCCGCATGTAGTCGGATACGTTGGCCCATTCCAGAAGCTGCTGCTCGCTGATACCGCTCCTGGCTGCGAGCGCTTTTCGACCCTTCACGGTGCGGGCAGCTTCGAGCAGTGCGTCGGTGGTGCGAATACCAAGCGATTTGAGCTTGGAGGAAGAGAAGGCCGTCATGCCTTCGAGCTCGGAAAGTGGATATGTCATAGCAGTCGATATTAAAAAATGTGCCTAGGCGAACTGAGAAGTCCCAGGTGTCCCCGCAATGATCGCGCTCATTTGAGCCGCTCCGATTTTGTCCTGGCCGAACCTGACAAATTCGCGCGCGCCGCTCTGAATTTTGCGGATGCCAATGCCGAGGCCCATGAGCCTGGTGCCCACCGCGATCTGCGCACGAACATTTTCGGAAGTATCCTCCCTCCGGAGGAAATCCACGCTGATGCCGACGGTTTTTTCAGCGACAACACTATCGATGCCGGCTTTTGTCGCCAGCTTCCCCACCAATTCGTCCATATTGCCCCGCCCTCGACCGGTTCTTACCGGGTCTCCCTGCCTTGAGGCGACATCTTGAGCTTCGAAGGAATGAAATACAAGCGATCACCACATTGGAAAGCGCGTTTCGCATTGCGAGTGTTGCATCAATGCAAGGGCTGCGGTGAAAAGCGTGAAAAACTGTCCCGAACGGACGGTCGATTCAGTCTTTCGACGGAGGGCGAAGCAGAGCATTCCGGCTGAGCATATGCAAAACCGCGCGTTCGAACGAGGGGCAGCCGGTTTTAATCGCCTCGCGACATGCAGTATGATGCCGCGCCGGAGACGAGTGAAAGGCGGATTGCAATGGCGACATCGGAGACGAGCGTGGCCGACACGAATGAGAAGATTTTCGTGGGCAAGGGCGAGCAGCCGGCCTGGCTGACCCTGGCGCTGGCCAATCGCCACGGGCTCGTCACCGGCGCGACCGGAACCGGTAAGACCGTCACGTTGCAGGTGATGGCGGAAGGGTTTGCCCGCGCCGGCGTGCCGGTTTTCGCCGCCGACATCAAGGGCGACTTGTCGGGCATTTCGGAAGTGGGGGAAGCCAAGGATTTCGTCGTGAAGCGGGCCGCCGAATTGGGCTTCAGCTTCCAGCCCGACCAGTTCTCCGCCGTGTTCTGGGACGTATTCGGCGAGCAAGGTCACCCGGTGCGTGCGACGGTAACCGAGATGGGGCCGCTTTTGTTGGCGCGCATGCTCGATCTCAACGACGTGCAGGAAGGTGTTCTGAACGTCGCGTTTCGTGTCGCCGACGAAAACGGGCTCGCGCTGATCGATATGAAGGATCTGCGGGCGCTTCTGGATGCGATCGTCCCGGACGCGAAGAAGGGTGCTGAGGAGGAGAATGATCCGCTGGCGCCGATCCGGAAAGCGGCGCAAGGTTTCGGCAATGTCAGCCGGGCAACGGTCGGAACCATTCAGCGTCAGCTTTTGGTGCTTGAAAACCAGGGAGGCACCAAGTTTTTCGGCGAGCCTGCGCTGTCGCTCAAGGATTTCATGCGGACCGACCGCGACGGACGCGGCATGGTCAACATTCTCGTTGCCGACAAATTGATGCAGAGCCCGCGGCTTTACGCGACGTTCCTGCTTTGGATGCTGTCGGAGCTTTTCGAAGAGCTGCCGGAGGTCGGCGATCCGCCGAAACCGAAGCTCGTCTTTTTCTTCGACGAAGCCCATCTGTTGTTCAATGATGCGCCGAAGGCGCTGATGGACAAGATCGAACAGGTGGTGCGGCTGATCCGCTCCAAGGGCGTCGGCGTCTATTTCGTGACGCAAAATCCGATCGACGTGCCGGACAGGGTGCTGGGACAGCTCGGTAACCGCGTTCAGCACGCACTGCGCGCTTTCACGCCGCGCGACCAGAAGGCGGTTCAGGCGGCTGCGCAAACGTTCCGGCCCAATCCAAAGCTTGACACCGCCAAGGCCATCATGGAACTCGGCAAGGGAGAGGCGCTGGTGTCCTTCCTGGAAGGCAATGGCATCCCGGCGATGGTCGAGCGCGTCCTGATCCGGCCGCCATCGGCGCGGATCGGACCGATCACGCCGGAAGAACGCAAGGCAATTATGGATGCCAGTCCGGTGAAGGGCAAATACGACACGGCGATTGATGCCGAATCCGCCTACGAGATCTTGCAGAAGCGCGTCGCCGGCACAGCCGCGCCTGCGGATGCTCCGGCTGGCGGCGGCGGCATCCTCGGCCATATCGGCGCGATCGTCAGCACGATTTTCGGTACCAATGTCAAGCGCGGCAGGCTGTCAACCGGCCAGTTGATCGCGCGCAATGTCACCCGCTCGGTCACCGACAAAGTGGTCGGCGGGGCGGTTGCCGATATCGGCAAGCAGGTCGGCGGTTCGATCGGTGGCTCGGTCGGCCGAGCGCTGGTGCGCGGCGCGCTCGGCGGTTTGCTGCGGCGATGACCTCTCAATTGCTGGCGTAGTTTCGCGTGACATCGCAACCATCGAATCCGTTCAGACTTCCGTCGCTGCGAGCCCCGCTCGACGTGCTGTTTCTGTTCTGCTGCGTGGTGCTTACGGCGTTCGTGCTGGGCCCCGAAATCTTTGGCAATGGAAAGAGCAAGGACTATGCGCTCTGGTTCTGGGCGGGCCAGCAGGTGCTGCACGGCGGGGACCTCTATCCCAGCGATCCCCATGATTACTTCAGTTTCCTCTATCCGCCGCTTCCGGCGGTTTTGCTCGCCGTTCCGAGCTGGTTCGGCAAAGTCGTCCTTTATACTTGTCTGTCACTGCTGAACTGCGTTGCGTGGTGGATGACGGGGCAGTTCTCGAACGCGATGACAGGCTCCGGCAAGAGGCCCGGACCGCTGTTGTTCGCGCTGCCCGGCGTTCTCACCATCACCTCGGTTTTCGACATGTTCGATCTTGGGCAGCCGAATCTCGTGCTTCTCGCGCTGATGCTTTTCGGATTCTGGTTGCTGCAGCAGGAGAAGCCATGGATTGCAGGCAGCATGTTTGCGCTCGCCGCCGCGATCAAGGTTTTCCCCGCAGCCGTGCTGCCCTATCTCGTCTGGCGCCGCCAGTGGGCAACGGTCGCTAGCATGGCGATCTGCCTTTGCGTATTTCTTTTCGTTGTCCCCGCGCCGGTGCGCGGTTTCCAGCACAACATCGTCGAGCTGAAGACCTGGTATCGCGGAATGGTAGGCTCCAGCTCCGAAAGGGGATTTGGCCAGCGCGACGCGCAGAACTGGTCGTGGGTCAACCAATCCATCGTTGCGATGACGCACCGATTTACGCGCCCGATCAACTACAACCAGGAAGACCCGGCCAAGCCGGTACGGACCATGAATATCGTCGATATCTCGTACGAGGCGGCGAACCGGATCGTTCTGGCCGTCTATGCAGCGTTCGGGATCGGTTTCATTGCGATCATGCCGAGGGCTTCGCGCCGGACGCGGCGATCGGACGCCGAGGAAATCGGCATCCTGTTTTGCCTGATGACATTGGCGACGCCGCTCGCCCGCCAATATTATTTCATTTCCCTGTTCTTCCCGATGACCGTCGTGATCCATCGCGCGGCTTTTGATCCGCGTCCGAAGGCCCGGTTCTGGAGCTGGGCGGCGCTCGTGACCACGGTGCTTCTGATGTGCCTGTCGTTCCGCATTTTCCCGTATGAACTGCAGGCTTACGGCAACAACTTCCTTGCAACTCTTGTGCTGGCCGGTTGCCTGGTCTGGCACATTCTGCATCCGCCGACGGAGGAGGCGGCTAGCTCGACGGCTCCTGCGGAGCTAAAAGGCAAAGCCTAGACACCCCTCTACGCAGGGAACGAGAAAAATGCCCAATGCCCAGCTTCAACCGGTGCTCGACCGGATCGATGCCGATTTTGACGACAGCCTCGAGCGGCTGTTCGCGTTGTTGCGGATCAAGTCGATTTCCGCCGATCCGGCCTTCGCGAAGGACTGCAAGGCGGCCGCCGACCATCTTGCGAGAGAAATTGCCTCGCTCGGCTTTACGACCGAGGTCCGGGCGACTGCCGGCCATCCCGCGATCGTCGCCAGAAGCAACGAGAAGGGCAACGGTCACGGCACGGCACGGCCGCGCGTGCTGTTTTACGGCCACTATGACGTGCAGCCGGTCGATCCGCTCGATCTGTGGCACCGCCCGCCCTTCGAGCCGGTGGTGACCGCCCACGCCGACGGGCGCAAGATCATCGTCGCGCGCGGTGCCGAGGACGACAAGGGTCAGCTTATGACCTTCGTCGAAGCCTGTCGCGCCTGGAAGAAGGTGACGGGCTCGCTGCCGCTCGAGATCACCATACTGATCGAAGGCGAGGAAGAGGTCGGATCGAAGAATTTCGTGCCGTTCCTCGAAGCCAACAAGGACGAACTGAAGGCCGACTACGCCCTGGTCTGCGACACCGGCATGTGGGACCCGGATACGCCGGCGATCACGACCTCGCTGCGCGGGCTCGTCTATGACGAGGTCAAGATCAAGGCCGCGAGCCGCGACCTGCATTCCGGCGTGTTCGGCGGCGGTGCGCAGAATCCGATCCGTGTGCTGACGCGTATCCTGGGCGGGTTGTTCGACGACAACGGCCACATCACCATTCCCGGCTTTTATGACGGCGTGAAAGATCTGCCGCCGGATATTCTGGCGCAGCGGAAAAAGCTCAACCTGACGCCGGAGATGTTCCTGAAGCCGATTGGACTTTCGATTCCGGCCGGCGAGAAGGATCGCCTGCTGATCGAACAGGTCTCCTCGCGGCCGACCTGCGACGTCAACGGCATCGTCGGCGGCTATATCGGAGAAGGCTCCAAGACCGTGATCCCGGCGGAAGCGTCCGCAAAGATCTCCTTCCGCCTGGTCGAGGGCCAGGACCCAGCGAAAATCCGAAAGGCCTTCCGCGATTACGTGACGGCACGCCTGCCTGCCGATTGCGGGGTCGAATTCGGCGACCACTCCACTGCGCCCGCGATTGCGCTCCCCTGGAACATGAAGCCGCTCGCCGCGGCGAGGAAGGCGCTGACGGAGGAATGGGGAAAGGAAGCGCTGCTGATCGGGTCCGGGGCGTCGATCCCGATTGTCGCCGACTTCAAGAAGACGCTCGGGCTGGACACGCTGCTGGTCGGCTTCGGGCTCGACGACGACAACATCCATTCGCCGAACGAGAAATACGACCTGAAGAGCTTCCACAAGGGGATTCGTTCCTGGGCGCGCATTCTCGCGGCGCTGGCCGAATTGCCGCGCTGAGCCCGGCACGTCGTCAAAGCAAAAACGCCGCCCGGAATTGGGCGGCGTTTTCATTCCATGACGTGTAGAGGGTGTATGCGCAGCACTCTACACCGAAATCGCAAAATTTCAATCCGATCGCTCGGGAGCGATCCGGTCGCGCTTGCGGAACCTTACGGTGCGGGGATCGAGAGCAGGCTCGAAATACTGCGGCCGCGGATGTCGTAGACGCGCGCGAACACCACGTCGTCGCGCTTGATCTCGACCATGATCGGGGCGCTCAGGCCCTTGCAGTAGAACTCGCCGAGCGTCATGGCGAAGTCGGCGGCGTGGCTGTCCCAGCCGATGGTGAAATCGGGACCCAGCGCCACCTGCGCCGGACGCTGCGGGCCGCAGACCGCCACCTTCCATTTGCGGCCCTTCGGCGGCACTTCATGCTTTTCCTCGAGCTGGTCGCGCAGATCGTCGGAAGCCTGCTTGAAGGCAAGGCCCCAGTAATCCAGCATGAAGCGGTCGTCGGCGCCGCGCACCGTGCCGGCGAGATGGTTGAAATGGGTGTACTGATAGGGATGCAGGCGGATCATCTCGCCGAGCGGCAGCAGCAGGCCGAATACAAAGACGGCGAGCACCGCCGGCTGCCAGCTCCGCCGATTGTCCTTGAGCCACCGCATGATCCATTCGAAGGTGAGACCGGCCAGCACGGTCATCGGCGGAATCACGAAGATGAAATGCCGGATGCCGTTGTAGAGTGCGGGCCGCTTCACGATCGCAATCGCAATCGGCATGGCGGCGGCGAGCGTCAGCATCAACAGGATGGTCTTGCGGCGCGCGGTGACGTCGCTGCGCGGCAGCACGATGAACGTGCCGACGACGCCGGCAAGTGACAGCACCAGCAGTACTTCCGGAAGCTGCAACGCGAACAGCGTCGGCAAATACGACCAGGGCATGTCGGGCACGGACACGAGCGCGCCGTCGAACATCTCCTTCCAGGGCTTTTCGAAGAAGTGCGAGAAGTAGGTGAGCGCGTGGAAGGGATTGCCGAGCTCGATGATCGACCACGGCCAGATCAGCCCCATGATGAGATAGCCGAGCACAAGCCCGGGCAGGAGTGTGTAGAGGACATGGACGAAGCGCCCGATGGCTGCGCGCGCACCCTGCTTGCGGACTTCCTCGATGAACAGCGGCAGGAAACCGATCAGCGCGTAGACCAGGGCGAGTCCGCCGAGGATGCGCGAGCCGATCGACAGGCCGGAGCCGAGGCCGATGATCAAAATGGTCCGCGGCGATGCCTGCGGATATTCTTCCGCAAGGCGCACCAGGCCCAGCATCAGGACCGCCATCGCAACCGCGAACGGCGCATCCTTCGGATTCATGAACATATGCCCGTAGAAAGTCGGGCACAGCGCAAGCAGCAAAAGCGCGACAAGACCCGCGAGCGGTCCGCCGACCCGGCGGCCGAGCCGCCAAGTCACCGCAAGTCCGATCACGCCGACGATCGCGCCGAGCAGCCTGCGCGTTTCGAACAGCTCGAGCGGAATGACCTTGTGCAACAGCGCCGCGGCCATGTCGAAGCCGCCGCCATACATGTAGAGGTTGGCAAATGACAGCGCGCCGGTGTCCTTGAAACCGGAGCCGTACATCTTGAGGAGGAGATCGGCATATTCGGCGTGGGTGTAATCATCCCAGCCGAGGCCGTAGTCGCGGAAGGTTAGCCCTGCGATCAACCCCACCGCCAGCAGCACACAAAGGGCGAGGTCGTCGAAAGTCCGCTCCACCGAGCGACGAGAGGGCGTCTCGATGGCAGAGGTCGTGATGGATGACATGGCTATTGGTAACTCAGCGTCCCCTCTGGCCCCGCTGGCGCTGGTGGGCCTTGTTCCCCAGTTTCCTATAGCTCAGTTCCAAATCCAAGTAATTGCGCATTATGGCCAATTTCCTGATGCAATGCAGCAAATTCCACTTTCGGTTTCCACGAGAGGTAACCGTTCGATGCTGAAGGGAATGTGAATACGCTTTGGGTGGTCCGGCCTGGATGAACGCACCCGCAATTGGTGTTGGCGATGGGGACATTATGACGGTATCGTGGCAGGACATTGGCGCGGGCAAGCATTGCACCCGTATCTTCAATTCAGAATTTGCTCGAAGTTGCGCAGCCAGCGAATTCCGGATTTGAGAGAGCACTGGTAAAGCTATGATTCCAGTGCGGATTTGAACCGGTAGCGTGATCGGCGGACTTGGCGCGACCGGAGCACCTAAAGTGAAAATCTGGGGACATTGAAGCCCGCCACACGATGGGGATGAGTTCGATGATGATCATCATGATGGTCGCCGGGATCGCCGCGTTGCTGGCGGGGGCGTTGGCCATCCTGTTCGGTATTCCGGTCAAGGAGTTCAGCTTCGGCAACACCTTGATACTCTCAGGCGCCGTTGCAGCCTGCACGGGGATGGTTCTGCTTGCTCTGAGTGCCGTCGTGGCGGAGCTCAAGCTGATTGCACGCCGCCTTGCAACCGATTCGCGCAGCGCGGCGGCTGATGCCCGTGTCCGCGGGCTCCTCCCACCGGTCGGTTCTGGCGTCGCCCAGCCAGCCGGCGCCGGCGAAGGTGGCTTCCTGTTCGGCCGCGATCAGGCGGCGATCGAACATGCGGGCGGCGCCGCGCCGCCCACAGCATGGCAGGAGGAGACGGCTTCGCGTACCTGGCAGGAAACGGCTGTCGAACCTCAAGACGAACTCACGCCCGCATCCGCCACGAAGCCGCGGCGTAATCTGATGTTCTCCTCCAGCATGCGAAGGGATCGCGAGCGCGCCCAGGCGCGCCTCGGCAATCCCGCAGCGTCGGATTCGCGCGCCCAGGAGGAGGCGGCCGAACCCGGCGAGGCTCCGCCTGCGAACTTCGACGACGCCTGGCCGAAGACGGAGCGCGCAAGGCCCGGGGAGATTCCGCCGCAGCGGCGTTCCGGGCGGCAGTCCTCACCTCCTCCTCCGGATGGTGGCAGCGGCGCCGCCGATCGTGCTGCCCCTGCGCCACCTGAGCGAAGCGAGGAGCAGCCTCCGGTGACGGTTCTCAAGTCCGGCGTCGTCGACGGAATGGCCTACTCGCTCTATTCCGACGGCTCGATCGAGGCGCAAATGCCCGAAGGCCTGATGCGCTTTGCGTCCCTCGACGAATTGACCGCGCATATCGAGCGGCGCCTCTGACGGCCCTGTGCTTTGTTTGATTTATTCGAGAAAAATATAGTGAGAAAAATATAGTCTTGTCGTTCCTGTCCCACTCGCAGTAATTCTCTTTTCCCGCACAGATACCCGGAAATTCAGCGAACGTATTGGGACTTTTGGATACTATCCGAAGCCAGAGATACATCGCACGATTGACCATGCTCGAAAGGTTGCGCCCATGACCGATGGCGTCGGCAAGAGCTACATCGACCTGACCGCAAACATTGTGTCGGCCTATCTTTCCAACAATCCGACGCCGGCGTCGGAGATCCCCAATCTGATCAACCAGGTGCACTCGGCTTTGCTGCGGGTTTCAAGCGGACGGAGCGACGCGCCGCCGGAACCCGCCAAGCCGGCGGTCTCTGTCAAGAAATCGATCAACCCGGACTATCTGGTGTGCCTTGAGGACGGCAAGCGCTTCAAGTCGCTGAAGCGCCATTTGCGCACGCAATACAACATGACCCCTGAACAATATCGCGACAAATGGGGTCTGCCCGCCGACTATCCGATGGTGGCGCCGAATTACGCGGTGGCGCGTTCGCAGCTAGCCAAAAAGATGGGACTGGGCCAGCAGCGTCGGAAGCGGAAGTAAGTCTCGCGTCGGATCAGCCGTCTCACGACGCCGTCGCGACCGCGGCGCGTGCGTCCGAGCGGATGCGCTCGACCATGGAGCGCAATCCGTTGGAACGCTGCGGCGTCAAATGCTCCCGGAATCCGAATTCATCGAACACGGCGATCGCATCAGTTGCGAGGATGTCTTGCGGCGTGCGGCCGGAGTAAAGGGTCAGCAGGATCGCGATCAATCCGCGCACGATATGCGCGTCGCTGTCGCCACGATATTTCAGGACCGGCGCCTTGCCGCCGTCGCGATCGATCCGCTTGGACAGCCAGACCTGGCTGACGCAGCCCTGCACCTTGTTTTGCTGCGAATGCTCTGCTTCCGGCATCGGCTCCAGCGTGCGCCCGAGCTCGATGACGTAGCGGTAGCGGTCGTCCCACTCCTCCAGCAGCGAAAAATTGTCCCTGATCTCGTCAATCGTCATGATGACCTACGGGCGATCCTTTAACGCTTATATAGGATTGCGCCCCGGCGAAAGCGATATCCCCAAGGGTTCAAGTTCCCCCCTTCTACGGCCGCTATGGGGTCCCGCGCCACTCGACCGCGAGGTCCGCCGCCGTCAATGTGTCGGGTGGGGCGGTTTCCGGGAGGGCGGGATCGGCATTGTCGGCGCGGCCGATCGAGCCTGTGCGGTCCGGCGACTTCTTGTCGCTCTCGGAGGGCTTCTTGTCCGGGTCGGCGGACTTCTTGTCGGTGATGCTTTGATAGAGCTTGCGCGCTCCCTCCTGGGCGCGGACGCCGATCACGGTCGCGGCCTGCCCGCCGACTTCGCACGCCTGCGGCTGGCGCTTGCAGAAATGGCCCATGTCGGAGACCGCCGCGCTCACCGCCTGCACGGCTTGCGAGGCGTCGATTTGCGGGAGCTTTTCCGATTCGGGCGTTTTCGCTCTCGGCAGCAGCACGAGCACGAGCCCAAGCCAGAATGCCATGCGGAGCAGGAAAAACATTTCATATTCCCGGTCGTCTCTACTCACCAGCGGACTAGCAATCCTCGATAAATCGGAAGTCATTGCGTTGAGCTTAATTCCCGGAGGATCCGCAAAAGAATCGGTCGATTTGGTTCGCGGGGAGATTTTCCAGGGATGCATGCGCCCGCGGCTCCGGCAGGCCGTCACCCATGCACCAAAACCATGAGGCGTAGGGCCTTCGGAAACCTGCCGTTCACCATCTGTGTCGAATGGGCTGCGTGGCTTCGGCAAAACCCCAGTGAAACTAGGACGTTTTGCCACACGGCGACCGGAGCCTTAGCGTTCGCTTAATTTCACTCTGACACGGTACGCAAACTTCAAGGGGGGCGTTCCGGCGCGTCTTTACTTTATGGACAAGCCGAGGCGCGAAGGCCGTGACTGTGTTGAGTATCATCCGCGATTGTGTCGATGCGCTGCTGCATCCGTCGGCCCGTCATGACGCGCTGACAC
>Ga0306921_10007239_pt1 | contig 11633 bp, 10 predicted proteins | sample sta12Cox44000080_FD_203760 | JGI IMG/M metagenome (GOLD analysis project Ga0306921, IMG submission 203760) | Lab enrichment of tropical soil microbial communities from Luquillo Experimental Forest, Puerto Rico - statoxic.12C.oxic.44.000.080 (v2)... | ecosystem: Environmental > Terrestrial >... | reverse complement strand
ATGCAAATTCGGGGAATATCCCCGATTGCAGGGAGTAGCACTCTCTGTGCGAGAGTGCTACCAACATGTGGAGCCACACTAGTTTTTACAAGGGCACACCGCGCCGAAGCGACGACGCTGCGTGGTCCCGTTTGAGCTCTTTTTGGAGGGAACAGAATCCGATCCCCGGAGGCGGCGCGATTATGCAGCCACCCGCGGGAGGTGCTCGCGAAGGAGAGCGGGGGCATTGTTGGCGACGACCCTGTTGGGCAAGGGCTTCTCCGACCGCAACCCCTTCGCCCTCGACATCGCCGTCACCCTCTCGAGCGGACTCGCCCGCGAATTCTTTGCTGAGAGCGATCTGGGGCTCGGTGCCGGGCTCGGGCATTTTACGACCGAGGGCGGCTATCTCTGCCCCAATGTCAAGGTCGTGCAGATCGACACGAACCCGCATGGGCTGTGGCAGGGGCTGCGTACCGCCGATCTGCACATCCGGGCCGATGCCCGCGCGACGGCCGGCGGTGCGCGCTCTCGGCCAGGCGAGACGATCGGCGCGAGGGAGCGATAGCGCGCTACTAGCGGCGAGAGATTCGCCTCACCGTAACGGATGCTAGTGGTAGGCTTCTAACGTTTAGCACCCACCCACCTCACCGTTATGCCAGCGGAAGCGCGTGTGACGAAATCCTTCTGCCACCCATTCTCCCGCTGCGCAAAGCTGGGGTCCATTGCGCCGCGGCACCAACTTTTTCACCTCGGTAAGGGATTGCCATTGCTGGAAAAGTTCGGATTGGCCGATTGATGGGTCCGGCTTTCGCCTGGCTTTTGCCAGGATGACAAGGGGAAAATTTGCTGATCGCCCCCGCGGTACCGATTTCTTCACACGCTCGGAAGCTGGCATCCAGAGCTGCAGAGCTGGCGTCTTTACTCTTGGACCCCGCGCAACGCTTTCGCGGGAGCGACGAAAAAGAGGCTGCGGGAGGCGTCCGTATGGTTGGTACCACTAAAGCGGCGTTTGCCAGATCCCCTCGGCGTAGGTGCGAATGGCGCGGTCGGACGAGAACCAGCCCATGCCGGCGATATTTGTGATGCAGGCCTTGGCCCACATCTCCTTCTGCCGGTACAGCGCGTCGACGCGCCGTTGCGTACCAAAATAATCTTCGAAATCGGCCGTCACCATGTAGTCGTCGGCGTATCGCAGTGCTTGGGTCAGCTCGTCGAAGCGATGCGAATCGCCGGGCGAGAAGACGCCCGACGCAATGGCCTCGATCGCGCTGGCAAGCGGCGGCGAGGCGACAATGATTTCAGTCGCAACCCGCCCATTGCGGCGGCGCTCGGCCACCTCGTCGGCGCGCAGGCCGAAAATGAAGATATTCTCGCACCCGACCCGCTCGCGGATTTCGACATTGGCGCCATCGAGCGTACCAATCGTTAGGGCACCGCTCAGCGCGAGCTTCATGTTCCCGGTCCCCGAGGCTTCCAACCCCGCCGTCGAAATCTGTTCCGAGAGATCGGCCGCCGGGATGATCACCTCGGCCAGGCTGACATTGTAGTTCGGCAGGAAGACGACCTTCAGCAGGTCTCTGACCCGGGGGTCGGCGTTGATGACCGCGGCGACGTCGTTCGCCAGCTTGACGATCAATTTTGCCGCAGGATAACCGGCGGCCGCCTTGCCGGCGAAGATCTTGACCCGCGGCACCCAGTCACGCGTCGGCTCGGCGCGCATCGCCTCCCAGAGCGCAATGGTCTCGATGAGATTGAGCAATTGTCGCTTGTATTCGTGGATGCGCTTGATTTGCACGTCGAAGAGCGCAGTGGTGTCGACGGCCGCCCCGAGGCGGTCGCGGATCACTCGCGCGAGGGCGATCTTGTTGGCGCGCTTCAGCCGCATGACGCGCTCCTGCAGCGCTGGATCGGTCGAGTGATCGGCGAGGCCAGCGATGGCGGCGGGATCGTCGAGCACACGCACGCCCAACACCTCGCAGAGCAGTTGCGTCAGGCCGGGATTGGCTTGGTGCAGCCAACGGCGAAACGTGATGCCGTTAGTCACATTGACGACGCGGCCCGGATAGAGAGTTGCGAGGTCGGCGAACAAAGTCTTGCCCAACAGCTCGGTGTGCAGCGCCGACACCCCGTTGGTGCGGTGCGAGCCGACAAAGGCGAGGTGGCCCATCCTGATGCGCCGCCCGTCTTCTTCATCGATCAGCGAGACCACTGCGGCCACCTCTTTGCTGATCGAATGCACGCGCGTCGCCGCTGCCAGATGGCGCTCATTGATTCTGTAGATGATCTGCAGATGTCGCGGCAGCACCCGCTCGAATAACGGAACCGGCCAGCTTTCGAGCGCTTCCGGCAGCAAGGTGTGATTGGTGTAGGCGCAGGCTGCGACAGTTACCTCCCAGGCCTGGTCCCAAGGGACGTTGTGCAGATCGACAAGGATGCGCATCAGCTCGGCGATGGTGATGCTCGGATGCGTGTCGTTGAGCTGAATGGCGGCGTGGTGGGGCAGGGTGTAGATCGCGCTGTACGAGCGGCAGTGCCGCTGTACAAGGTCCTGGAGCGAGGCGGAGACAAAAAAGTACTCCTGCCGCAAACGCAGCTCGCGCCCTGCCGGCGTCGCGTCGCTCGGATAGAGTACCTTGGAGATCGCCTCGGCCCGCGCCTGCTCGGTCAACGCGCCGACGTGGTCGCCGAGGTTGAAGACATCGAGACGCATCGGATCGGCAGCCCGGGCGGACCACAGGCGCAGCGCATTGACGTGGTTGCCGCGCCAGCCGACGATCGGCGTGTCATAGGCGACGGCCCGGATCGATTCGGCCGGATGCCAGACATGGCGCAGACCACCCCCGCGCGACGCGACAGTCTCTACCCGGCCTCCGTAAAGGATGTCGTAGGTGGCCTCGGGCCGCTCGAATTCCCATGGGTTCCTGAACGACAGCCACTCTTCGGGGTATTCCTGCTGCCAGCCGTCCTTGATGATTTGGCGAAACAGCCCGTGGTCGTACCGGATGCCATAGCCGTATGTCGGCAGGCCGAGGCTCGCCATGCTCTCCATAAAACACGAGGCGAGCCGGCCGAGGCCACCATTCCCCAATGCGGCATCGGGCTCGGCCAAGCGTATCCGGTCGTAATCGACGCCGAGGTCGCCGAGCGCCCGCCGCACCACCTCGGTCAGGCGCAGATTGCATACGACGTCGTTGAGTAGCCGGCCGATCAGAAACTCGAGCGAGAGGTAATAAATGCGCTTACGGCCGTGGGCAAGGCTCTCGCGCTCGGAGGCTAGCCAGCGGTGAATGATGCGGTCGCGCAAAGCCAGCGCGGTCGCGACAAACCAGTCTCGACCGGTGGCCTCGGTGGTATCCTTGCCGATGGCCAAGGTGAGCTTGGCCAGCACCGCGGCTTTGAATAGCTCGATGTCGTCGTCGGTTGCCGGCCGGTCGGCGACGGGGGTTGGTGCTCTCGGCTCGCTCGAAACCGGCTCGCTTCGTTCCTGCATACACAATTACCCAAGATTCATGCGATGCCCTGTTTGCCGAGGTCCGGCATTATGGCTTTAGCACTCGGCCTCCGGTGTTCCAAGTGCCTGCCATCTGGCGCCGCCGAACGCGATGGCAGCCCAGCCATGATCGTGCCGGAGCGCCCGCAACGTGGAATCGAGTGCCGCAGAACGCAAGTAGACCGAAAACAGAAAAAATTTGGTGAAGCCCAAGGTCCATGTGGACGGCCGGCGCGCGCAGCGAACGAGACGGCGACATCGTGGCTTTCGTGTGACAACGGAGGCTCGGCATGCGTCTCGAAGGAGACCCAGCTCGTTCGGCTCGGGCACTCGGGTGATGTTCTATCATCTCAAGGTGATAAATCAGCGGGCTTGGTTGCCCGCCCAGCAGCAATTCGTTCACTTTAACTTGCAAGGATTCATTGGCGAAAATGAGGCGGTGCATTTTCAGCTTCAGATATCAGCGGTTAATTTTCGTCACCTATTATGTTGTCCAAGTGGCGTGGGATGGGCGGGATTTTGTACCTGCTACAATGAGACCCCACATCCTAATTCGATTTATCTCGTGCTCGGGTATGCAATCGGTTTCGGTTTTTGTGCAGAATCAGTTGTACAAAAGGTGGATCGAATTATCGACTTATTGTGCAAAGGCGCCGGCGCCGGCAAAATCGCCGAATCTTTCCCGACCAACACAGATGGCTCATGCCTCAAGATGCGCGCGCCGAACATAAAGCGCGCTCAGGCTGTCGCGCGGGCCGAGAGCCACCGAGGCGAGATAGCCGAGCCCGGCGACCAGGACGATCGCCGGTCCCGAGGGATAGGACAACAGCAGGCCGAGAAAGCCCGAGCCGAGCGCCAACGCAGTGCTCGCCGCGCTCAGCGACCACAAACTCGCGCACCCAAAAGCGCGCGGCGGCGGCAGGCAGCAATCATCAGCCCGACGGCCATCAACGTGCCGAGCGCCTGAAACCCGGCGACCATGTTGAAGACGACGAGTGCCAGAAACAGCCCGTGGACAAGCCCGCCGCGACCGTTGACGGCGCGCAGAAAAACACAATCGAAGTACTCGACCACGAGCGGGCGGTAGATGACTGCGAGCGCCAGGAGGCTCGCGGTCGCGATGCCGCCGATCAGGATCCAGCGCCGTGTCGTCGACCGCCAGGATCGAGCCGAACAAGAGGCGCGAGAGATCGATATTGCTGCCGTGGATCGACACCAGGAGCACACCGAGTACCAGCGAGATCAAGTAAAAGCCGGCAAAGCTCGCATCCTCGCGCAACGGCGTCAGCCGGGTCATGAGACCGGACAACAACGCCACGACAAGGCCGGCCACGACCCCGCTGAGGCTCATCGGCGGTAATGACAGCCCGGCGATGATAACGCCGAGTGCGGCACCCGGCAGCACGGTATGCGACAGCGCATCGACCATCAGGCTCATCCGCCGGATCACCAGGATCGTACCGATCGGCTCGCAACCGAGCGCCAACGCAAGACAACCGACGAGCGCGTGGCGCATAAAGCCGAACTCGGCGAACGGAGCGAGCGTAACCTCATACGACGTGATCGTGCCCGCCGCTGATCACAGCATCGAGCCGATGACGCGATCGGGCGGGCGGTGCCCGTCGGCGAAGGTCTTGATGTTGATGATCACTTTTTCGCCCATCGCAATCCGCCCCTCGATCGTCGCGGAGCCCATGTGCGGCAGCAGCACGACATTGTCGAGCGCCTGCAGCCGCGGGTCGACAGCCGGCTCGTGTTCGAAGACGTCGAGACCGGCGCCCCCGATGGCGCGGATTTCGAGCAGCCGCACCAGCTCCTCTTCGTCGACGATCTCGCCACGCGCCGTGTTGACGAGGATCGCGTGCGGCTGCAAGAGCCGTAGCCTCCGCGCCGAAAGCAGGTGATAGGTCGCCGGCGTGTGTGGACAATTGACCGAGACGATGTCCATGTGGGCGAGCATCTGGTCGAGGCTCTCCCAATAGGTCGCCTCGAGCGCACTCTCGACATCCTCCGGCACTGGACGCCGGTTGTGATAGTGGACCGACAGGCCAAAGCCGGCCGCACGGCGCGCCAGCGCCATGCCGATCCGGCCCATGCCTACGATCCCCAGCCGCTTACCCCAGATCCGGTGGCCGAGCATCGAGTTCGGGCTCCAGCCGGTCCAGCCACCGCTGCGGATCAGCCTTTCGCCTTCGGCCAGTCGGCGTGAAACCGCGAGGATCAACGCCATCGTCATGTCCGCGGTGTCCTCAGTCAACACCCCGGGCGTATTGGTCACGATGATCCCGCGCTGCTGCGCCGCGGCGAGGTCGACGTGATCGATCCCGGTCCCGAAGGAGGCGATCAGCTTCAGCCCCGGGCCGGCGGCAGCCAGCACCTCGGCATCGATTCGGTCGGTTACCGTCGGAACGAGAACATCGGCTTGGCCGACCGCGGCTGTCAGCTCGGATTTGCCGAAGGCTTTGTCGTTGAGGTTGAGGCGACAGGCGAAAAGCTCCATCATCCGGGTCTCGATCGGATCCGGGAGCTTGCGGGTGACGATCACAAATGGCCGTTTCGACCGCATGGCGGCAATGTCCGCGAACAGCGCACCTTCGCATTAGCAAGAGGCGGGCAGGGATGTCTAGGCGACACGTGGCCCACATTCTCGTCTCGTGTTTCGCACTGTCGGCTGCTCTCGCCGTCGGGGCAACGTCGGTTTCGGCGGCCGAAGCAGAGCCGAGCGAGAGGCTGCCGCGCTTTGTCAGCTTGCGCTCGGACCAGGTGAACCTGAGGGTGGGTCCGGGCGAGAACTATCCGATCCAATGGGTACTGACCCGCAAAGAAATGCCGGTCGAGATCATCAAGGAATTCGAGCACTGGCGGATGATCCACGACTGGCAAGGTACGGAAGGCTGGGTGCATGAGCGCATGGTCTCGGGGAAGCGCGCCGTCGCCGTCAAAGGCGGTGTCCGCGCGCTGCATCGACTGCCCGATGCGGCCTCGGAGGTTGTCGCCCGTGCGGAACCCGGCGTCTTCGCGCGCCTTATCGAATGCCGCGGCGTCTGGTGCCGGATCGAAGCCGCCGACATTACCGGCTGGGTGCAGCGCAACGAGGTCTGGGGTGTCTATCCTGACGAAGCCGTGCAATAGTCACAGGGCGACGCCGTTTGATCGGCCTCGAGAGACCGGTTCGAGTCGCGATGTTGAGGAGACTAGGCAATGCGCTGGATACGGTGCGAAACGAATGGTCATCCGGCCTACGGGATCGTCGAGGGTGACATGGTTACCGAGGTGCGCGGCGATCCGTTCGCTGGATACGAGAGGACGACGATCCGGCAGCCGATGGCGTCAGTAAAGCTGCTGCCTCCGGTCGAACCCCGCACTTTTTATTGCGCGGGGCTCAATTACGCCGAGCACGTCATCGAGGCGGCGAGAAAGCGCGGTCAGGAACCCAACCTTCCGCAAGCCGCGGATATCGGCTACCGAGCCAATAACGCGCTGATCGCGCATGGCGAGCCGATTGTCATCCCGGCCGACGCAACCGAGCGCGTGCAATACGAAGGCGAGCTCGTCGCCGTAATCGGGCGCAAGGCGAAGCATCTGTCGGAGGCCGACGCGCTGTCGTGCGTTCTCGGCTGGACGATCGGCAACGACATGAGTGAACGCACCTGGCAGGCCAACGACCGCACCTTGTGGCGCGCCAAGAACGCCGACACTTTCAAACCGATGGGTCCGTGGATCGAGACCAATTTTGACCTCGACGCGGCCGAGACCAGGATCCGCGTCAACGGAGCAGAGAAGATCCGGTTCAAGACCAACAACATGATCTTCGGGCCCGCCACTTTCATCAGCCGGATGTCGCAGTACTTGACACTTGAGCCGGGCGACGTGGTGTGGATGGGCACCGAGGGCGCGCCCGAGAACGTCAAGCATGGCGACACGATCGAAATCGAGATCACCGGGATCGGCACCCTGAGCAATCCGGTGGTTCGCGAAGGCCGGTAGACCCTCACCCACCAGCCCCTGCGGGCTGGTCCACCCTCTCCCGCAATGCGGGAGAGGGTGCCGAGCGCAGCGAGGCGGGTGAGGGAGGCTTGCCTACCGGTCGCGCAATTTGGGGTCGAGGGCGTCGCGCAAGGCGTCGCCAAAGAGGCTGAAGCCGAAGACGGTCAGCGCGATCGCGAGGCCCGGAAAGATCGCGATCCAGGGTGCTGTCGAGGCGTATTCCTCGGCCCCGCCCTGCAGCATCAGGCCCCAGGCAGGAACCGGCTCCTGCACACCGAGGCCGAGATAAGAGAGCGTCGCTTCGGCGAGGATGGCCTGTCCGACAAACGCCGTCAGCAGGATCAGAAACGGCGCCATCACATTCGGCACCATATGGCGCAGGATAATCCGCCAATGGCCAAAGCCGCAGGCGCGCGCAGCGTCGATGTAGGGCACCTCGCGGATCGACAATGCGCTCGAACGCACAACCCGGGCGCAGCGCGGGATCAGCGGGATCGTGATCGCGACGATCACGTTGTGGACGCCGGTGCCGAAGATCGCGACGACAGCCAGCGCCATGATGATCAGCGGAAAGGCCATCACGACGTCGAGGACGCCCTGCAGGTAGAGGTCGAGGCGGCCGCCGAAATAGGCGCTGCCGACGCCGAGCACGAGCCCCGCGACGCTGGCGACGATCGCGCAGGAGAAGCCGACGATCAGCGCGGTGCGCGCGCCAAAAATGATGCGCGACAACTGGTCTCGCCCGAATTGATCGGTGCCAAGCCAGTGCGCCCAGCTCGGCGCCTCGGTCATCGCCGCAAAATCGTTGGCAGTCGGGCTGTAGGGGGCGATCCAATCGGCGGTGATCCCGGCTATCGCCATGATCACCACGAGTATCATGCCAAAAGTTCCGAGCGGCTGCCGGAGACAGAAGATTCGTGCTCTGCGCAAGACCGAGCGGCGGATCTCCGGCACATCATCTGAAATTGCGGGAATCGCGCGGGAAGTCGGGGCGGCGATCGTCATGACGGTTCACCCGTAGCGGATGCGCGGGTCGAGCCAGGCATAGAGCAGGTCGACGACGGTGTTGGTCAGCACGAAGGCGGCGACGACCAGCATCACCAATGCCTGGGTCATCGTGTAGTCTTGATTCTGCACGGATTGGACGAATAGCCGGCCGATGCCGTTCAGATTGAACACCTGCTCGGTGACGACGAGACCGCCGATCAGAAACGCGGCCTCGATGCCGATCAAGGTCACGACCGGCAATAGTGCATTCTTCAACGCGTGGCGATTGATGATGATGTGCTCGACCAGCCCCTTGGCGCGGGCAGTGCGGATATAATCCTCGCGCAACACTTCGAGCATCGCCGAGCGGGTCATCCGCATCGTTACGGCGGACGTTCGATAGCCGACGGTCAGCGCCGGAAAGATCACCATCGACAGGTTGCGCAGCGGGTCCTGCCAGATCGGCACATAATCGATCGGCGGCATCCACGGCGCGCCGAAAGCAGCTTGCGAGATGTCGAGTATCGCGAGGATGAACAGAATTCCGAGCCAGAACGACGGAGTCGCGAGACCGGCGATCGAGATCACGCGGATCACGAGGTCGATCGGGCTGTTTTGCTTCAAAGCCGAGATTGTCCCGAGCGGGATGGCAATGACGTTGGCGACGACGACGGCCATGATGGCGATTTCGAGCGAGACCGGGAAACGTGCGGCAATCTCGGTCAGGACGGGTTTCCCCGACCACATCGAAATGCCGAAGTCGCCGCGGAAAAATCCCCAAACGAATGCCACAAATTGCACAAACATCGGGCGATCGAGGCCGAGCTGGGCATGACAAACCTGGACCGCGCGTTCATCAAAGGTGCCGCCGCCCGAGCCGAGCCGCACTACACAGATGTCGCCTGGAATGAGGCGCATCAGCAGAAACACGACGGCCGCCGCTCCGAGAAGGGTCGGGATCACTAGCAGTAGCCGCTTTATAATGTACCGGTACATCGCCTGCGTCCCTCAGCGGCTGCCGCTACTCGTCATACCCGCGTTCGCGACGCGAAAGCGGGGGTCCAGAGCCTGCCCCTGGCTTGAACAGGGGGGCAACCGATGAAGCCTGCCGCCCTGGATTCCCGCGTTCGCGGGAATGACGAATATACGATAAAGAACGGCACCGTTGTTTTCATCATCGTCTACCTGTCGAGCCAGACGGTCGCCAGATCCTGGTTCAAGTAATGGCTCGGGCTGATCTTCCAACCTTTGACGTACGACCGATAGGGGATGATCCGGTACCACCACAGCATCGGAAACTCATGCGCTTCGCTGTCGACCACGTGCTTCTCGAAGTCGCGCATCAAGGCGCGCTGTTTGGTAGGGTCGGGCTCGTGCAGCATCCTCTGATAGAGATCGATCTCCGGCTGGTCGTCATACATTCCGTAATTTTCGGTATAGACCGAGCGTGGCAGATATTTCTGCGTGTCCATCAGCGGATTGACGACGCCCTCGCAATTGGCTTCGAGGACGACGTCAAAATTGCCGCTGCGCATCGCCTCGAACCACGGACCGGTTGGCACCACGCGCTGCGTGGCATGAAGCCCGATCTTGCTCCATTCGTCTATCAACCACGTGCCTACATACTTATAGGGCTGATCGACATTGCGGTTCAAAAGCTCGAAACTGAGGCTCTCGGCCCCTGCCTCCCTCAGCAGGCGCTTCGCCTCGGCACGCGACTTCTCGATGTCGGGCCAGAACCCGGCGATTTGCTGTAGCTCCTCCTTGGTCGCCGCCAGCGGCGAGCCGGGGAAGACGATGCCGCCAACAGTGTGCACATTGGCGATCTTCGCCAGCGCCGGGGCGCCGTGCCATTGGTCGACCGCGAGCATCAGCGCGCGGCGCACCCGGGCGTCGTCTAACGGCTTCTTCTTGTGGTTGGGTGTCACCAGATTGCCGCAGTTCCAGTCGCTCTCCTGCACCGCAACCTTGTCGCCGAGCTCCTTCACCAGTTGGTCGCGCGCCGCGGGCGGTAGCCCGCGGAACTCCATCGCCGCCCGATCGGCGCGGATCGCCTCGACCCGCACTGCCTGCTTATCGGCATAAATACCGGTGAAACCGTCGAGACGAGGCAATCCTTGGTGATAATAATCGGGGTTGCGCTCTCCCCTGATCGACTGGCCGATTTCGTACCCGACGAACTTAAAAGGACCGGAGCCCATAACGTTCTTTTCGTACCAGCGCGGGTCCTTGTCGAGGATCTCCTTCTTGTAGATCCAAGCATAGGGGTCGGCGAGAGCTGGAAGAAAGGCGCCGGTGGCAAACTTCAGACGGAACACCACAGTCGTGGGATCTGGCGCCTCAACCGCGTCGACCATGATGTAATAGCTCTCGCGAGCGCTGGTTGTGGTTTCAGGCGGATGGATGATCGCGTTCCAACTCGCCGCCACGTCGGCGGCGGTCAATGGCGAGCCGTCATGAAACTTGACGCCCTCGCGGATCTTGAAGGTGTAGGTCTTCCCGCCATCGCTCGGCTGCGGCATCGCCGTGCACAGGTCGCAGACGAAGTCGGTCGTCGAGGAAGGGTTTTCCGGGTTGATCCGGATCAACGTGCTGTAGAAGGGCGCTGCCGTATGCACGGTTGCGTAGGTGGTCTCGCGGTGGCCATCGAGGCTCGGTGGAGCGTCGGCGGGGATCATGTAGGTAAACACCCCACCCTGTTTCGGAGTCTCCTGCGCCAGCGTAGGCGCCGCGGCTGCGGTGACCGCAGCTAGTCCGACCGCCAACAGCCTCGCTCCTGCGTGCATCGCGCTCCCTCCTCCCGTTATCCTCACCCGCGCGGAAGCGGGGCCCAGGGCCGGTGAGCCAACAGCTTGCCGTTCTAGATTCCCGCTTTCCTCGGGAGTGACGGAATCATATCAGCCGATTGGACACGAATCATAGCGGTTTGCGTTCCACCCGAACCTCGCTGCAGGCGACCCAGTGGTCCGGCCGCACCTCGCGCAGCTCCGGACGGGTCTGTTTGCAACTTGCAACCGCGATCGGGCAGCGTGGATGAAACACGCAACCCGAGGGCGGATTGATTGGGCTCGGCACCTCGCCTTGGACCGGCCGGAATTGACGCGACGCCTCGACAGTCGGATCAGGCACCGGCACCGCCGCCAGCAGCGCCTGGGTGTAAGGATGGAGCGGATTGTCGAACAGCTCG
>Ga0306921_10007235_pt1 | contig 11634 bp, 11 predicted proteins | sample sta12Cox44000080_FD_203760 | JGI IMG/M metagenome (GOLD analysis project Ga0306921, IMG submission 203760) | Lab enrichment of tropical soil microbial communities from Luquillo Experimental Forest, Puerto Rico - statoxic.12C.oxic.44.000.080 (v2)... | ecosystem: Environmental > Terrestrial >... | reverse complement strand
CGGGATTCCTGGCAAGACTTAAATCGATAGATACTGGCCTCACCTCCTGCGTGGCCGTGCCATGGACGGTTCCAGTGGTGACGATTTGTCCGACCACACGGGATTTTATAATTCCATTGCCAATTGGTTGAGCATCGATGGACTTTATCTCCACGTGCGACCGCAAATTCTTGGCTGCATATTCTGCTTTAGCCTGAGCGAATTCTTCTATCGCTTTTCGCGCGGTGTTCACATCGAAGAGCAGCGGAATCAGTTCCTCGTTGTCGAGGCCCGCCGGATTGCGGTCCAGGATCGATTTAACAGCCCAGCTGACACTGGTATCGACGATCTCTTTAGAGTCGCTGGGGTCCACGACCGGGCTCAGCAGCAACGACCCAGACGCGAGATCGAACACCACCACCTTGTCTTTTGCCCGCGATTGGAGCGAATACCAAACGGGCGTTGCGATATTGCACAGCACGCTGGCCACCAATGCGATTGCCAACCAGTTTGACGTCTTTCGGCCATTCGCCAATGTTCTTGCTGGGTTGCTCATGATCGTGCTTTGATTAGTCCGATTGCCGCGTCGGCCACTTTCGCCGATCGCGATGAAGGAATTGCCCGGCGCCCCTCGTTAGCCCCTTCCGCGCTCTCTGTAGCAGAAACAACGGGCGCAGCCATCGCTTCACCGACTTTGCCGCCTAATGAGGCTCCCGCTGCTGCTCCGGCCGGCCCAGCAGCCACCCCTCCAAACAATGCGCCCGTGACTTTTCCTCCGGCCTGCAACCCTCGCGCAGCATGCTGCCCTGCTGTACTAGCAAATGCGCCAACCATGCCCTGGGCGAAATTTGTTCCGCTTGTCACCATCTTCGCGATCAGAAAGGGCGCGCCTATCGTTCCCACCACGGGCCATAGACACGCTACAGTGAGCGTAGCGAACGACAGAACTAATTCGCCCAGTTGCGCGTTGAAAGAAGGCGCTTGAAGCGCCTGAAACGCAGCCATTGTGCCCACATGCACAATGGCCCAACCAACCGGCCAGCACATTACCCCCAAAACACTCTTCAAGAAGTTCTGCGCAGATCCCTGCGCTGCTGGCAGACTCAAGCAGGCAATCCATATCGGCACTAACAGTTTGCTGAATACCATGATAAGCTTCTGTATTATCAACATCGCCTGCATGATGAACTCGGTAAAACACGCCACTAACCCCGTGAGGAAGATGAAGAGGCACCGCATGATGTAATCCGGCCATTTGTCCAAGTGGAGACCGGGAGACGGTCCCGTCTTGGCCGTCATGTATTGGCTGATGATCCCGAACGGCTTTTCGAAATTTAGCGCCAGCGAGGAGTCGTAGAGTGACGAATTTATGCCAAACTGCGTGTTGGCATTTATTGAATTGGTTGACGGATTGTTGACAACCAACCAATTGAGTCCTGGATCCGCAGCAGTAATGGATTGGACTAATGCATTTGCTATTCCTTGCCCAATTGACAGCATCCAAGGAGCACCGGCAATACACGCGAACAGAACGATCAGTTTGCCTGATGGCGCAAAGACCGTCTCTGATCCAATAATTCCCATGTAGTATCCGATCACCAAAATCAGAAACGCCACTACGATAAACGCAAGCAGCACTTGATCCACTATCGCGATGATATGCGACATTGGAACCAGAGTGTTAAGCCAATGGGTGATGGTGAGGTTCATTTGGATCCACCAAGTAACCGTGAGAACCCTGTCGCCTCGTTCTCGAGGTCTTTTTGGCGCTCTTCAGCTCGCGTTTCGGTATCCATCTGCGTTTTCTGCAGGGTTGTTAGTTGCTGCTCGAGCGACGCCATTTTCGATTTCGCCTGAAACGAATAGTAGATAGTGCCGACGTTAAAGAGCACGCTGACCACCAGCGCGATGGCCAACCAATGGGTTTTTTTTGGATTACTCATTTTTCTCCCTTATGCTGACAAGTTGCTTTGTTCCTGACGCCGGAATGCAATTATGGTGAGCCTCCAAGTAACCGCGAGAACCCTGCAGCCTCGTTCTGGAGGTCTTCCTGGCGCTCCTGAATTTCCTGTTGTCGGTTTGCTTCCTGGATCCGAGCCGCGTCATTCTGATTTGAGAGCTGCCCGATAGCGGCTCTCTGGCCGACCAGATTAGTCGTTTGCGTAAGAGCATTTATCTGCGCATGGATCGCATTGACCTGCGCAGCATACTTTTCGGTTTCCATCTGCGTCGAAGCCGCGTTTAACTTCTGCATGGCGTCTGTCAACTGTTGCTGGAGGGAGGCCATCTGCGCATTGTAAGTGCGCTGCTGAGTGTTATAGCTCTCGACCATATCGTTAACGGCGGCGAACTTCCTGAAGGCATCCGGCTGGTACCTGACCGCGTTCCCGTAACGATCGAGTGTCCCGGTCAGGTTCGAGTACAAACCGTTGCCGGTGTAAGCAAGGGCCCCCAATCCGTTGGACGCCTGCCGATATGCGGAAAGCGACTGACCAATCCCGGACGCCAGCACCGAGGCGGTGTTCATGAACGGCGCAAGCCCCAACATGTTCACGTAGTACTGCGGGTTACCGAACCGTTGCAGAGCGATGACCTGGTTCTCAATTTGAGTGATTTGGTTCGTAATAGACGTCGCAGAATTCGCGGTCTGCTGAAGATATTGCGCGTAATTCTTGACCTCGTTAATCGAGTTATTTGTTAAAGCTGGTATGTCTTCTACCAAAACGTAAGCCCTAGCATTGACACAGCACATCACCATCAGAGCAAGCAACGTTCCGAGAAACCGTTTCCTAGATAAGGACATCTTCGCTTTGTGCTCTGGAGACAATTTCTTCCCAAACCAATAGGCCTTTTCGCATCTAAGAGACGCGGAGATATTCGCTTTGTGCTCGTCAGATAGCTTTCCTCCCCGCTTAGCAGCAGCAATTTTAGCCTTCGATTCTTCAGAGAGCGGACGGCCCAATCGAGCAGCGGAAATGCGCGCCCTGGTCTCTTCGGATCGTTTTCTTCCCAGACGTAACGCTGAAAGCTTCGCTCTGTGCTCTTTCGAAAGAGCTTTTCCAACGTGACCCAAGGAAATCTTCGCCTTAGTCTCAGCGCTAAGCGTCTTCCCAAACCAATAGGCCTTCTGGCCTGTAAGCGCAGCGGAGAGCTTCTCTTTGTGCTCTAACGATAGCGGCTTGCCTAACTTAGAGGCGATCATCTTGGCTTTAGCTTCCTGAGATAATCGGCGACCTGTTGCAGCACTCCGGATTTTCAGCTTGGCCTGCTCGGAATGCTGATAACCTGAAATCCCTTCGCCTCCGTCGGTAAGGTTACAAAGATTACCTCTCCCATAAAAGGCGATCGCCATAACCTCGATTACATGGCAGGGCCACTCTTCCTCATGTTCAAAGATCTTCTCGACGGGAATCTGGAAGCCGAGACTTCGAATTTTCCGAATCTTGTTTTGCAGCTTCGGATTACAATGGCCCCCACGAAAAGCAGCAGGCTGATGCCAATAGACTCTCCTACCAACACCTTTACCGACGTAGAATACATCTCCGTCTCTCGGATCAATAAGGTTGTACACGTAGTGCAACATATTTATCGTGCGCGCTGCGCTTCCTGCATCGACCAATAATCCCGCTTCACCGCATCACTGAGTCCCTTCTCGTACCCTTCGGCAAAATCAGGTGATACCTCTCTCTTTGCGTACACCCCTGTACCCATCAGTTGATCGCCCTTCTCGGTCAGCACCTTTGTGCCCATCCCTTCAACTGTCACCGTTCCCCGTTTCTGTGGCGACAAAGCACATCCAGAAAGGATCAATGTGATCGCTAGCATTCTAGCCAACTGCATTTTTCCGAGCCTCCGTTATGATTCCTTCGACTATATCGTCATAGGCGCGCAACGCCTTCTGGCGCTCGTCCCAGACCTTGTTATCAGAGGCACCCGCGTAGACTACCTCGGGTGCCGCTATGTTGCGGAATGTGCCGACAAGCTTTCTGCGCGGGTCCGGAGCCATCATGAGGAATGAGCTGAACTTTTGCCCCGTCTGATGTTCAGGAAGCGGATAGCGTTTCACCGCTTCTTTTGCCGCAGCGCTGATTTCCAACGTCTCCCCAATCTCATCAACGGCCCGAGGACTCGGCTGAGCGGACACGATAAAAAGCTTTGTATTATCGACGACAGCCGCCCGCAACGTCTCATCCGCCGACCGCAGAGGGGCAGACTGCTGGAATACACTGCAGACCACGACCCCGTATTTGCGCATCTGGGCGTAAAATTCTTTGAGCGATTTCGCGCCTCCTGGGAGTTGGATCATCCGCAGTCCCTCCTCGAAAATGACGAGCTTGCGCTCAGCGCGCGGCCGCTTGATCACCTGTTGCCGGGCCACGTTGAGCACAAGGAAATGTGCCGCGGCCCGCAGTTCATCCATCGCCTCCGGGATACGCCCCAGTTCAAAGTGTGTAACATCCCCATCCAGCCGGACGGTTGTTACGCCGTCAAAAAGACGCCCGTAAGAACCGTCCGCCTTCCAGACGCTTAACCGATCACCAATCTTCACCGCTTCGGCGTTATCGTCGTATCCACCAATCGGCGTCAGGGTCATCAGTTCGACCAATTGGGAATGCGTCGGCATTTCCTCAGGCGCCAGGTACGACATCCCCAGGTCGCGGACGATCCTCCGAGTTAGGTGATGCGTGGCGAACTTGGCGACTTCGTATTCGTCAACCTCGGGCGTCTCCCTGTCCCGCAGTTCGCTCCAGGCATCCAGGAAACTGTTTCCTTCACCGGGCATTTGCGCCCGATGCGCCTCGATCCAAAACGCTCGGCGAGCTATCAAATTGGCTTCTTCGGCATGCGTCCTGGACCATTCTTCCCATGCCGAATCGTATAGCAGACTGATATGACTGGTGAGAAGACTCTGCAGGCCAGAAATCCGCGCCTGGTCAATGTTGTTGCCTACATTCTCGCGCAACATCTGCAGGCAGAGCGCCACCGCGGTGCCGCTATGCTCGCTGGTAAGCGGCAGACCGCAGGTGTCCAGGTAATTGATCGTGGTTGTTCCTCCCGGCGTGATCACGATAGGATGAGCGCCCGCGGTCTGGACCGTCGTGCCGTGCGACAACCCTTCCTCGACCACCAGGATGTAACCGAAGTTGTGCGCTGTCTGCGCCCAAAGATCCGTCAGAAAGATCGATTTGCCCGCGCCAACAATACCAAAAATCAGCATGTGCTGAGGGACCTGGCCAACTTGCGTCGTAATGCCTACCAAGCCGCCTTTCGGAGAATCGTAGAGAGCTTCCGCACCTTCCAAACGCCCCGTAAAGGTCGCCGACCAGGGAAGCAGTTCGGCGGCCGTCTGGTCGTCGGTCGGCAGATCGTATCCGCGATAGGTTCCAAACGTCCAGCCCGGCCACGTCTGGTACCAGAGTTGGCGCGCAGTTTCAGCGTTGGTGGCGTAGTGGCACGTCGCGCCGGCCATCGAACTAAAAGCGTTCCTGGCAATGCTGGCACGCGATATCAGCGCGTCAGCATCCCTGTGCCACAGCCGCAACACGAAGAATACGTTCATCGCAACGACGTTACCCCGCTCCAGGTCGGAGATCCTCTCTTTGGCCATCTCGAGCTGTTCGGTTAAGGAGTAAGTGCGCTTAGGTTGCGTCCGGACTTCACCCTGCAACTGATTGGCTGTCTTCTCGATTGCCTTAACCACCTCAGCAGTCCGCTGCGGGTAAACGTTGACCGTGATCTCGAAATCCTGAAACCCGAGATCCAGCATCCGCGTCACCAGTCCCGGTCCCATCCGTTTGGGAAGCTGCCGCATTACCAGGACCGCGTGGTTGAGCCCGTCCAGCTGAAATGACACGCCCGGTACCGGCGGCTGAACTAGATCGCCAAACAGGCAGTTCTCCTGGATCGAGCGCGATGGGTCATACCACTCAAAGATATTTTCCGGGATTGATGCACCGCAACTCGGATTCAAGAACCGGTAATAGTGCAGATAATGCTCCCTATCGGTCATCACCTGAATCCGGCAATCCGGGAAAAGCGTGTTTAGGACGTCGCCTTGCACCTCGGAAAAGCCCAGCGATTCCCGAGTAGCCAGGCGAGTGAAGTGTTCCTCCAACGATTCCTCCGATACCGAAAACCTCGGTTCGCTGTCGATGACGCGTGTAAAGAAGAGCACCAGGATTTCCCGGCGAAGTTTTCCTTCCCGCATCGCTTCGACGTACCGCGCGTGCCGCTCTGTCCGGTTCCAGATCTGCCACCGATATTTCCTTTTGTCCGCTATCGATTCAGTGGCGCTCTTGTATTTGTCGAGCACCTCGGAGTAATCCGAGCAAACCAATAACCGACACTGCAACGTGTACTCCTCGCCGAGAGCGGCTAACAAATACCTGAGCCTATCGGATAGGTCGCTTCTGGCCTCGTCGTCCATCGAAGCCATCTCGGCCGGCTCGACAATAAAACCTCGGCTGCCCGCGGTTTGTTCCGATCCGGCATCTCCAAACCAGAGCAGATCGTTCAAAAAGAACCCATTCGGCATTCCCGAACGACTAATACGCGTATGAGTCGGGCGTAATCCCAATGATCCAATCAGACGCTGCGCTTTCTTTAGGCCGTTCATCCAGAATACCTGCTTCCTTTTTTGCAGTTTTCTTGCCCAAACAAGGGCTGGAGGTTTGTGTAATGAAAACACGCCCTTTGTTGTTCCGGATCGGTAAGATCAAAAGACGCGCATGGACGAATATGATCAACGTGCCACACTGGACCGTAATTATTCCACTCCATTCCAGATCTGAATTGCTTCTGCAAATGCACGAGAAGCTCATCTCTCGTACAGCCTACTAGCTCGATTATTGTTGCGGCCTTTTTACCGGCCCTTTGGGCGCGCCGACCAACAACACATTCCCAGATCCTGCTTCGAAGGGCGCATTGTATACGATATCCAACGTCGTTTAATTTGCGCCGACCCTCCGTTTCATTTACGTCTTCTTCTTACTGAATCGAGTTTCCTTCTTTCTTTCGCGTAACGTTTTCTTTGCTCCTCGTTCTTCCTGTAGTTGTTTTTTGTTCGGGTGAGGATGTGCTCCTTGTTTCTGAGATAGCGTTGCGCGTCCTGCGCTTTGAGTTTTTCTATATTAAGACGATAATATTTCGCCTGCCGCGCCTTCGCCTTTACCCTAAAGAAAGCGCAGCAATCCTTACATCTTTCGTACAGGCCGTCTTTCTCACTGGCGCTAAAATAGAACTCCTCATAAGGTCGAACTTGCTTACAGGTGCAGCATCGTTTCGCCTCAGTTGTTATCGGGAGGCCCAGCATATATTCGCCCTCCTTGCGGGCATTCCTTCGCGATTGATGCGGCTCGGGCCGCCCTGGCGCTGCAACCGGCGCACAAGGCGTTTGACCTTCTTATGGAGTTGCACCGGCCCTCCTTGCGGGATTCCGCGGTGTTGTATCAGCCGGCGAGGCGAGAGCGCCCGCCCGTTGAGTGCCAGGCAAACGAGTTCTGCTCTCAGCTCGCTGATCAACGTTAAACGCCGCCCCATTGCTTTTTACCTTTCCTGGCCGGGTTAATAGGTTGTTTGTTCGGAGGTAGGGGCGAGATAGCTCTGCCGAGCAGTACGACGCACACAGTATCCCGCGTGAAATGCGGACGCCGGCCCGTCACGAAAATCAGCAGGTATCCGAACGTCAGGACAAACGGCACAGATCCCAGACATGCTAACGGGATGCTGCCGGATTGTGAGGCAATAGCGATCAGCATTGCTGAAATCGACGCTGAGATCACAATCGGCAAGACACCTCCCTCGCATCCTAGGAATTTCACTTTGGCGCGGAGCTTCGCCCGCGTATCTCTCAGGCCATGCATTACTCCTCCTTACTAAAAAGATTTAATTGCCGCTCGCCGTTATCTAGTCCGAGCACATCGCGAGTAAAGAGTTCGTCGTTGCCGCTCCACCGAAAGACACGCGGTCCTCGATATCTGTGATCGACGTGCTTCTCCAAAAGCTGTTGTTCAAAAGCGTATGCCTCGGCCCCAATAGCAAAACGCTTGATATCCACGATTGAGACACCAACCATTTCTGGCTTGAATCGCTCCCTTACGGTTCGATTAGTAATTCCTATCTTGTAAAGAGGCGCGCCGTTTGGATTATCAACACGGACATAATAGCAGATCCCTGGATCATCCATTTTGAAACCTCCCTCTGAGCATTGTGGGCAGCCGGATCCCTGGAGAAGTTTAGTAGCAAACGGACTCCACTCGTGAGCACAATCCCTGCATCTAACCGCGATTCGTTCCAGACACCCTTTGAAAGTTCCAACTACAATAATTGCATCGCCGTGTTTTTTATTAACGTCTTCTAGAAACTCTTCGTGTGTTCGGCGGTATACGCCTGCGCACTTAGGGCAACCGCAACCAGCACGAATACTCTGCGGGATCGCAACCCATTCATGCTGACAGACTAAACACTTGAACACCATCTTCTTCCCCCAATGTTCATACCGGGTTATTGCTTCAATGTTGCCCTTATGCACTGCCCGCATTTCCTCCCGAAATTTCTCGTGAGTTTTGGTTTGTTGCGCAGCTTTCAAACGGCATACGCACTGCCTACAACCATCTCCCCTAAGCAATCGCTCAGGCACCGGATTCCACTTGCGTCCACAGATAGAGCAATGGACATCGACCCGTTTTTGCGATGTTTCATAGATCCCGTCCACGACAACTTTCCCACCGTGAACCTTTTGAACGTCTTCCAAGAACTCTCCGTGACTCTTTCTGTGAGCCTTGTGCCCGCATGGGTCGCAACCCCTACCCCTGAGCAACTCGTCAGCTACCGGCATCCACTTATGACCGCATGAGCACTCAACCAGAACTCGCTTCCTCCTGCCCTCAAAGGGCCCCTTAACGCCATACTTGCCGCCGCCGTGAACCTCTTCAACTCGAGCCGCGAATTCTTCCTGTGTTAAACGATGCGACATGACTTAAATGGATTTATCCGAAGTTCACGGTCGAGGTGTGTCCATGGAAACAAGATGCCAGGAGAATAATAGCCACACCGGTAGCGGCGAACAGGCCGGTGCCTCGGACCTGCCTCAGCGGGTTGGGAAAAACCAGCCTCCTGCGGGCCAAGCTTGTTCCGGAGTTGGAAAAACTCGGCGCTCGCCCTGCTTTCTGTCGGATCAGCTACCGCAAAGGGGAAAATTCCCCACTCGAGCAAATCGCGGGCACTCTTGAGGCTGGTCAAAGCATTAATACTCCAGGTTTTTCGATAAAGATTCGGATGGCTTCCGGCCGCCCAGCTCACCGATCTCCTTGCTCGATACCGCATCGGTCGCAGTTTGGCTCGGGTATCTCGGAGCGGTCTCACTAATAAGCGCTAGTTAAAACTTATCGGTATGGTTTGGCCGAAGAACTTCAAAAACAGGATGTTCGCGATCCCTGTCGCTAGAAACAGGCCAATCCCTTTAGCAAGCGTGTACTTCCACTGACCATCCCCACGCTCGGCGATTAACCCCTGCACAATCAGGATTACCGCATAAATGTAAACAATGACCATGACTACCCCCACACCGAAGCCGCCGGCGGTTTTCAAATCCCCTATCGAACTGATGTTGGTCTGAGCGAAAAGCAAATCTGATATTCTAACCATATATTTTACTGTTTTATCGTGCCCGCACAGATATTGCCGTGTCTTATAACGCTCGACATTCCATGTTTCTTGTGTTGATGATTAATTTCCATAACGAGAGGAGCCCAGGAACGGCGTGGTATCGGAAAAATCCAGTCACCTCAAGAAAAATCTCCTAAGTTTGTGAAAAATACTAAACTTAAGGAACATAAAATATCACGGCAGGCTCGAGATCAGATTACGAAATATTGCACATCACATTCGATTCCCTGGCCAATCGAATGCCGATACCATGCGTCCCTGTATTTTAAGCCCCTGAGCTATAGGAGCTTATCAAAATTTTCTGAAAAATAAGAAACTTCGAATTTACCGGTACATGCAGTAACGGCGCTACTGGCAGAAACGGCCAGCACTGGCGGGGCAGTAGAAAACCTTAAAAACTTTTAAGCGGAAGCAAAAACCACATTACAATTCGCGCTTTAGGGCACATAGGAAAGAATCACACCCTGCCGCGACCTACGCGAACACTTATGTCCTCCTCGTCCTTAACCCCCTCGTCGATCATCCGCTTGGCACTCTTCCCCTGACCGTGCTCCACTCCCTTCTTTAGTCCCTGGCGCACCTTGACCCCGCCAACCTCGATCTCGACTTGCGCAGGTTCCTCGCGCCGTCGCCCGCGCCGCTGGTAGGGATTCTCGCGCATATCCTTTTCGAGTGCCGCCATCTTTGCTTCCAGCTCCTTTACTTTGCCGTAATCGGGCTGCTCAAGGCGTTTCTGTTCATCCAGCAACCTCTGCATCGAAGCCACTCGCTCCTTGATTCCCAGCTCGAGCGACGCCGGTTCGTTAATCATTTCCTCGTACCGCGTCCGGACGACCTTGCAGAGCGCGTCAGGAGTCAGAAACTTGCTGTAGGTCATTGTCGCGTTGGTCACCGGATTGCGCACTTCGGCCACAAGCATGATGTCCTTGGTTCCAAGAGCCGCGTAACGTTTCACCAAATCCATCGGCAACCGGTTGAGCGTGAGTGTCCCTAGCTTGATCATGTCTTGAGCCCTTGGTATCTCGAGCCGGCGCCATTCGGCGATCATCTCGCGCAGATCCTTCTCAATAGCCTTTAGAGGCTTCTCGCCGGATTCCCCCGATGGGTAGCTGTAGGCAATCGGCATCTCGGCGTCGTAGGCGTCCAAGACTTTCATGTTGGCCGTGCACCAGGCGGCGACCTCTCTCGCCTTGGTGAGCTTGTGCTCTTTTAAGACCGCGATATCGGCTTGGAGCGATTTGATCTCGGAGGCGACCTGCTTGTTTCGATCAAACAAAATGTGATTCCGAGTTTTTCGCTCTTTGATCGCCAGCTTGAGATCGGTGTGCACAAGTGCCCGCTTATCGGAGATTAACCCGTTGCGCATCTCCTCAAGATTCAAGCTCCCGGCCTCTTCAAACTCCACCCCTACCCCGGTCCCGGAAAGCACTTGGGCGATAAAATGTTCCTTGGTTTGCAACCGGTGAAAAATTCCCGGGATCATCGTGTCCTGCATCCCGTAGTACTTAATCTCGACCGGGTCATTCTCGTTGCCCTGGCGCACAATGCGTCCATTGGCCTGCGCCATCGACGCCGGCGTCATGTCCCGCGCCGGATCCAGGTGATGCGCCACCCGGAGTTTGCGCTGATAGTTAGCGCCCACGCCCTGTTTCTGCCGGCTGCCGATCACAAAGCGCACTTTCCCATCGTTGGCCGATTCAAAAATCTTCTGTCGTTCGGAAGCGTTCTTCGCTTCGTTAACAATCGCGATTTCATCTCGCGGGACTCCTAAGGCCACGAGTTTATCCCGGATATCGTGATACAAGTTGAATTTGCCGATCGCTTTTTGCGTGTCTGCGGGATCTTCCTCCTCCTGGCCCGAACCAGCTTCTTTGCCGATCGCATCGGCGTCCTCGATTTCCATACTTGCCTTAGCCGCTTCCAGTCCGCCTTTGACCAGCGTCTTTAAAATACTTGTATCCATCGTCCGGTAGCGATCGCAGAAAATCG
>Ga0306921_10007233_pt1 | contig 11635 bp, 13 predicted proteins | sample sta12Cox44000080_FD_203760 | JGI IMG/M metagenome (GOLD analysis project Ga0306921, IMG submission 203760) | Lab enrichment of tropical soil microbial communities from Luquillo Experimental Forest, Puerto Rico - statoxic.12C.oxic.44.000.080 (v2)... | ecosystem: Environmental > Terrestrial >... | reverse complement strand
CATAGAAAGCTGAGAGACGCAACAGCTCCACTAGATCAGCCCCGTAGGCCATCAGTCCCCCGCCAGTGGCAAAGAACCGCAACGGGTATACCGCAGGCAAGCGATGATAGTCGGCCAAAGCCACGATCTTGTCGCGATGAACCGTGGTGAAAGTGTCCGGAAGGACAAGCAAACCGCCGTTAGGTTCGCGTGCCAAAGCATCGAGGACATTATCGATGTCGGCCGGCGTATATACGTGCGCTCGGATCGGCTGCACGCCCAGAAGGGGGGCCGCTTTCGCGATCGAGCCCTGGTACCCGGCCCAGCTCGGGTGGTTTGGATTCTGCAAGATCGCAACGCGCGACACGGAAGGAGCGATTTCCTTGAGCAGCGCCAGCCATTTGCCGCTCACGGCGTATTCATAAAAATTCGTGAACCCGGTTACATTGGATTCCGGACGAGCCGGGTTCAACACGACGGTACTCTCGGAAGCGTCCAGGACCTGGACAAAGACGATTGGTATTGTGTGGGTCTCGACTCGCAGTGCGGACAATCCGGGCGGAGTGTTGACGACGATGACGTCCGGTGCCGAGCTCGCCAACTCTTTTGCCAGCGCATGCGTGCGGTCAATGTCGCCCGCAGCCCAGTAATAGTCCGTCCGGACGTTGCGTGCTTCCGTCCAACCCAGGTCTTGCAGCGTCTTGCGGAACGCCGCAATGCGAGACTGTGCCTCCGGATCGCTCTCGGAAAGGCCCATCAGCACGCCGATCCGCCGCATCCGGTTGGACTGCTGCGCGTGCGCCGCGAGCGGCCACGCGGCCACCGCGCCGCCGAGCGCAGCCAGCAATTCCCGCCGTCCGATGGTGACTGTCATACGCCCCTCCCGTGCGAGGGTGCTTAAAAGGGACGATACCACGCCACCAGCGTACAGTCCTCGCCCTGCACCCGGCACGCTCCATCTCAAGATCATAAAAATTTCTCTGGGGCTAAGTGCCGTTCTTTCAGCGGCCGACTTTTTGGCGCCTGGGGGCCTTATGCCCGGCGAGATCGGAAGGCCGCTGGAGCGACCCGCGTCACTGGCCCTCGACGTCCCGCGGCTCTGACGTTTTTGCAACTAGCCGTGGCGCCCTTACGCAGTCGAATTCGCGAAGCGGACCGCGCCTATCGCCAGCATCGGGATTCGTCACCGGCACGGCGAGACGGCTGGCCGAGTTAATCCCGCCGCAGGCGCACTGTGGTAATATTGGCCCAGCGAGCATTTTGAGAGCTGCAGGACAGGAGGAAACGATGGGCGCCTTCACCGATACGACGGGGTGGCAGACGAAGATTTTATGGACGGGGATTGCCGTACTAGGCGCTGTTTCGTTCGCGATCGTAGCACTCAATCGGGGGGAAGCGGTTAACGCTGCGTGGTTGGTCGTCGCCGCGGTTTGCATCTATTTCATCGCCTACCGATTCTACGGGCTGTTCGTGGCCGAGAAGGCGCTCGGCGTCGATGGCACGCGGCCAACGCCCGCCTACCGCCATAACGACGGTCTCGATTACGTCCCGACCAATCGGTACGTGCTCTACGGCCATCACTTCGCAGCGATTGCAGGCGCGGGTCCACTGGTCGGTCCCGTGCTCGCCGCCCAAATGGGGTACCTGCCGGGCACGCTGTGGATTCTCGCCGGCGCGGTGTTTGCCGGCGCAGTCCAGGACATGACGGTACTGTTTCTGTCGACCCGGCGCGACGGTCGTTCGCTCGGCGACATCGTCCGTGCCGAGATGGGACCGGTTGCAGGCACGATCGCCGGCGTGGGCATTCTTCTGATCTGCGTCATCGTCCTTGCGGTTCTCGCCCTCGTGGTGGTCAAGGCGCTGATCGGCAGCCCGTGGGGAACCTTCGCGGTGTTCTGCACGATTCCGATCGCTTTGCTGATGGGGATCTACAACCAGTTCATCCGCCCCGGCCGTGTCGGCGAAATGTCGCTCATCGGGTGTGTGCTGCTGCTCGGGGCGCTGATCTACGGAAGGACCGTGTCGGAGACTCCCGCACTAGCCGCTTACTTCGATTTCAAAGGTGAAACGCTTGCGCTGATCATCATCGGATATGGGTTCGTCGCCTCTGTACTCCCGGTATGGTTGCTGCTAGCGCCGCGCGATTATCTCTCGACCTTCCTCAAGATCGGCACCATCGCGCTATTAGCCGTGGGCATCATCATCGTTCGTCCCGATCTGCAGATGCCGGCCGTGACCAAGTTCATCGACGGCACTGGGCCGGTGTGGGCCGGCAGTGTGTTCCCATTCCTGTTCATCACCATCGCTTGCGGAGCGGTTTCCGGATGGCACTCGCTCATTGCGTCTGGCACCACGCCGAAGATGATTGAGAACGAACGCCAGATCGCGTTCATCGGATATGGCGGGATGCTGATGGAGTCGTTCGTCGCCATCATGGCGATGATCGGGGCCAGCGTCATCCATCCTGGCGTCTACTTCGCGATGAACAGCTCGGCAGGACTGATTGGCACCACCGCTGAGCAAGCCGCCCAGGTTATCTGGTCCTGGGGATTTGTGGTGACGCCCAATGAGATCACCCAGATGGCCAAGGACGTCGGCGAAACAACGATCATGTCGCGTACCGGCGGGGCGCCAACCCTCGCGGTCGGCATGGCGAGCATCCTGTCGTCATTCCTCGGCGGCCCGACATTGATGGGGATTTGGTACCACTTCGCGATCCTCTTTGAAGCATTGTTCATCCTGACTACGGTCGATGCCGGAACGCGGGTGCTGCGTTTCATGATCCAAGATCTGGTCGGTAATGCCGTCCCGACTTTCAAGGAAACCTCGTCCTGGACCAACAACCTCATCGGATCCGCGCTTTCGGTGGTGCTGTGGGGATACTTCTTGTATGTCGGCGTGATCGACCCCTTCGGCGGAATCTGGACGCTGTGGCCCCTGTTTGGCACCGCCAACCAGATGCTCGCGGCGATCGCGCTGACGCTGTGCACGGTCGTGCTGTTCAAGATGAAACGCGAGCGCTTCGCGCTGGTGACGATTGCACCTGCGACTTGGCTCGTCGTATGCACAACTACCGCCGGATTGGAGAAAGTGTTCAGTCCAAATCCAAACGTGGGATTCATCAGCCACGCGCTCAAATACGGGGAGGCGATCACAGCCGGTCAGGTCCTAGCGCCGGCCAAGTCCGCCGCCGAGATGACCCGGATTGTCGTCAACGATTACATCGATGCGACACTCGCCGCGGTGTTCGTGCTGGTCGTTGCTGCGACCGTGGTCTATGCCCTGATCAATATTTGGAAGGCGCTGGCCAGCCCGCAGGCGACCGCAGTGGAAATCGGGCTTGTCGGCGCGGTCGTGGGAGGTCGCCATGCCTGACCTGCAGGACTTATTCGATCGCTCCGCGAGAGCGGCGGGCGCCACCGTCTATTGGACCACACGCACGGCGCGCCTGATGATCGGCGTTCCCGATTACGAAACCTACGTCGCGCATCGGCGAGCTAACCACCCGGACCGGCCGATCATGACCTATGTGGAGTTTTTCCGCGAACGCCAGCAGGCACGTTATGCCGTCGGCAAAGGTCGGTTCCGCGGCTGCTGCTAGGCTGCTCCGAACGAAGTGAGGAAGGGGGTCTTCTTTTACATCTCCGCGCCAGGCGCACGCGTTCTGTCAGGCGGCTGATCCGAAACCTGGCTCGGTCGCCCCGGCCAGCGCCGGTCGATTGCTTTTTCGAACGGCCCGCCGAACACGAGAATGACGAGCACCAGCACAACCCCGACCACGACGATCTGCCATTGCGCAATCGCGCAAGCCGCGCCCACGCACGCGGTCACCCAGACGCAGGCCGCCGTGGTGAGCCCGTGCACGTGCTGGCCTTTCTCGCTTCGGACGATCACGCCCGCGCCCAGAAACCCGACGCCGGTCACGATGCCCTGGATCACGCGGCTCTCCTCGGTGCCGGTCGCCGCGTGGATCGACAGAACAGCCAAGGCCGAGCCGAGGCACACGAGGCCGAGGGTGCGCACCCCGGTCTGCTTGCCATGCAGATCGCGGTTGAGCCCGAGGAGGACTCCGACCAGGGTCGCCGCGCCGAGCCGAACCGCGATGTCGAGGATGTCCATAACGGCACAATTTTAGCACCACAAATGGCAATCTACAGACTGCCTGGGCCGCGTTTCCCCCTGGCCGTCAGCGCCGCCGAGTGGCCCGTCCTCAGTCTTCCGAACCTCCAACCGGCCGCCGGGTGGAGGCAAGTCCTTGGGCAGACCTGAATTGTTCTGAATCGCGCTACCGGCTCGCTGTAAATGCGCTCGCAACCAGCCGCCCGGAGGGCCTCCATCTCGGACTCCAGCCCCTCGGCGCCTGGTCATCGGCACCTTCGGACCCGCCACCGTTGGCCGGGGACGCCACATATGCACCGATCGTGCGCTCGAGGATGTCGGCCTCGAGCATGGCCGGTCACTCCTCGTCGTCGAGCGGCTGCTCGCGCGGCTCGCCGCCGTCCTCTAAATCCGTGCCGTACACCACCGGACTGCGCCACTCGAGACTGTCCAAGCCGCCGACGGTGGCGCGCACCTTTTCCAAGTCGATAATGGGCCGATTTCGCCGTTCCTCGGCTGCCACCTCGTACTCAACCTCGATCTTGTTCGCCGCGAACATTCTCGCCTCCGGCGGCTGCTGCGAGTCGGCGGCAAAGTCGGCCAGCTCCAGGACATCCGACATGCGGGCCACGCGGTCGATGGCGGCCTTCGCGACCTTGATTCGCGCAGCTCCCTGACGATCGTGGATCCCTATGCCTCGATGGCTGGCGATGGTGGGAATCTGCGTCATCAGTTCGCGCGGCGCATCAAGGCAACCGCTCGCGCATTGATCCGGGCGTCGCCACCGGGATCCTCTGCCGGATCCTGATCCTCCACCCTGAGCAGTGCCTTGCACGCCGCCACCCTCGTGGATCCCGGCTGACTGCAGTCGAGCGCAATCGCCCGCAAAATTGCCACCGGATCGCACGCCGCCAGGTCAACCCCGAGTAGCGCCTTCGCCGAGGCCTCGGCACGCGACGGGCGGCCGCCCTTCCGCCTTGGTTTCCTAGGAGTTGCAGCGGGGTCGTCTACCATTTGCTTGGCCCTCAAATTCAACTACAGAGAGTTTCTAGCATTTTCCGGCGCGCGCGTGTGGCGTCTGCATGCGGGCAGGCGCGGTCATAGCGCAGCCGGCCCGCTGATTTGCGACCACCCCCCGGATATTGCTGCATCTTCAACCACTTCATGCGTTCAGTTGATGTGACAGGCAGCAAACCCTTGTGGCTCAGCGGGCTGGCGCGCGGTTTCAAGTTTCTTTCGAGCGCGGTCGCCCTATAGAGGGGACACCGCCTATCCTGTTCGGTGTCTCTCTATAGGGCGAACACACCGAACGAAGGACCGGGTAGGCCACCGGGAAGGGACCGGGAAGGCCCTTAGTCGGCACCCTTGCCGAGCGCCAGGAACCGCACCTGCTTGGAGGGTGGCCCGCTGCTTGCGATGTGGATCTTGTTGGCATCGAACTATCGCTCCATGGCTGCTTGGTAGTCTTTCCGGCTGTGCGCCTTGCCGTCGGGGTGGCCGGCGATCACCGTCGGGGCATAATTGGAAGCATTCGGACTGGGGCTGACCGGCCGGCTGCTGGCGATGAGTTTGCCGAGCACCGCCAGGAAGGCGTCATCGATCGCCCGTTCGCGTGCTGCCCGCTCGACGATCGACATGCCGGGCTCGGGCACGAAGACGCCGTTGCGGTAGCGCAGCACGACGCGCTCGGCCAGGCGGCCGTAGTTGTTCTTGAGGAACTGAAGCTCGCGCAGATCGCTGTCCGGCTGTTCGTCCTTCTCGCATTGCGGGCTGCGCAGGTACATGCGCGCTCGCACCGAGTTGTGCCAGCCGGTCGAGCCGGACAGGCCCGAGCCGGAGCTGATGCCCTGCAGGCTGGGATGCCCGATGAGGACAACCGAACCGTCGGCGACGATGGCGAGCTGGCGCAGGAGCCCGATGAATTGACGGACCTGGCCGCGGTCGATCTCGCTGCCGCCATAGACATCGGCGCTGGTGTCGATGCCGATATGCTTCGGTTTGATGCGTGTGGCAGCCTCCATCAGTTGCTTGAACAGCGGCGTGGCGATGATCCGTCCGCTGCGATCAGGCGTTCCCAGCAGCGCATCCTTGCCGGCGAGGCAGATCAGGTACAGCCCGCCGTTGATCAGGTCTGCGAACGCGACGCCATAGTGCTTGGCGATATCGGCCAGCCGCCGGTGCAATTCGTCGGCCTCGTCCTCGCAGCCGAGATAGATTGCCGGGCCGAGCTCCGGCATCGTATCGAGCCAATCGCGGCCGAGCACATGCGCGGCGCACAGTTGCAGCTCGAGTATGGTTTTGCCGGTTGCGCCTTCACCGGAAAACAGCGCGGGTTGTCGCAATGGCAGGCGATCGAGGACCGACCATTGGCGTGTCGGCACTTCCTCGCTGTCCCATTGGGCCATGTCAACGAATGGCAATTTCGTCTCGGCCGGTTTGGCCTCGGCGCTCGCAACCGCGCGGGGGATTTCGTCATAGCGTCGTTGCCAGCGACGGTCGTGCGGAGCGGCAGAGGCGCCGACGATGGCGCGCAGCAGATTGATGGCGGCGCCATTCATCATGCCGGCCGCGACGAGCTTGGCGGCGAGCGGCGTGATGGCATCATGCAGCTTGGCGCCGCTCAGTATGCCGTCGATCAGTTCATCCCAGTTATTGCGCTTCTGTTTGTCGCCGTTTCCGCCCTCGTTCTTATTCTCGTTCCTGCTGGCGACTTCGCGATAGCCGTGCTCGCGGACGAGCAGCGCGACGGCGTCGTCGGCAAAGGCGCGCATGTCGGTCTCGCGAACATAGGGCAGGTCTTCGCGCGCGGTCTTTTCGGGCTCGCCGCCGTGCCAGTAGTATGGTCGCTTGGTTTCGGGATGAATGCCGGCGACGACCAGTTGTTGGCCGTCGCACAGGATTTCCAGCTTGCCGGTCGTGCCGTTGGGGGCGATCAGCTCGCGCATGATCTTCTTGAAGGGCTCATCAGTGCGCAGCAGGATTGCGCGCTTAGGGGCCTTGCCGACGCGCACTAGCACGTTGCCGTGCTCCTCGAAGCGTTCACGTGCGAGCGCCTCGATCTCCTCGGCCGCCTCCGGGTTCAGAATGTCGATGTCAAGCGCCGGGGTGAATTTGGTCAGAACGCCGGTGTTGGTGTCATAGGGATAGAGCCGTTCCCACAACCGGATTTCGTCGTGCGTGGCGTCGAACTTGGCCTGCCAGCCCTTGACCGACGACGGCGCCTTGCCGTTGAGCGGCAGCGGGGAGTAGCCGGCGGCGCGCAATTGAAGGCGCAATTCAGTGACGCCGGCGTCGCCCATGGCGCCCTCCTCAATACGGGATCTCGTCGTCCATCTCGCGTTGATCGACTTCCGCCTTGGCTTGCTTAGCGGTGATCTGCCGCTCGACCGGCGCGGGCGCCTCGCCGCCGCTGGCTGATTTCCAGCCCGCCACTTTGAACACTGGCTTCGACTTGGGACCGCGCTTGGTCGGCATTTTTGCGGCGCGCAGCTCGACGATCGGCACCGCGTCGGGGTGTACCGAGCGCATGCGCGCGATCTGGTCGCCGAGATCGCTGACTGCGCCGCGACCGCCCCACGTGGTTGTGCTGAAGGTGAAGGCTTCGGCAGTATGGGGATCAACCAAATAGACGAGCCGCGTGTTCTGCCACGGGTCCTTCGGCTCGTTGTCGAACCCCTCCTCCCATTCGCTTTTGTCCTGGTGACTAAGCTCCTCGCGTTCAGGCAAACGCCGCCCGGGCTGACGCACGATGTACTCGACTGGCTTGCTGTCTTCCCAACGGACCCACATGGCGGCGGTGGCCATCGCGACGAGCTTGGTGCCGTCCTCGACGGGGGTGGCCTCCTTACCGGCGGTCCAGCGCCAGTCTGCGAACTTCAGCAAGGTGCCGCGGATGGTGCGCTCTGCGGCTTCGGACGCCGCATCGTTCCAGCCGTCGTTACCGGCGGGGATAGGCAAGGTTTCGTTTTGCTTGGGTTTCTGCATCTCGGTATGGCTATCACTCATGAGCGGTGTCTCCTGTTGCTCTGGTTTGGCGGCGAATGCGCGCCGCGCGCCTTGCGACATCGTCGCGAAGCTCGGTGAAGGTGTTTGCGACCTGGTTGGAAACGTCGGGGCGCAACAGCCCCCACGTTATGAGGTGTGCAAGCGCTTGGTCGAGGCCATAGGCGGTTTCAACAACCGCGCCCGCGCGCTTCATTGCGTCATGCGTCGCGGCCTGCGTGTCGGAGAGGCGGCCGTTGTCGTTCTTGAGCTCGAGGCCGTATAACTGCCCGCGATAGACGAGCAACAGATCCGGGACGCCGGCTGTGGTGCCGAGCGATTTGAAGATCGCGGCTTCTATCGCGCTCCGAAACCCGCCTGCCGGGTAATGACACCACCACAGCCCCGGCACGCCGCGCCAGCGCAGGTGCTCGATGACGGCACGCTGCAGTTGTTGCTCGGGGCGGCGGCGGGTCATGGCGCGCCCTCTTACCGAGACCGCGGCATGAGCAAACCCTCGCCGCCCTTAAATCGAAACGGTAACGGACGTGGTGGAGGCTTTGGCTTTCCGATCTCGAGCCCTGGGAGCGCCTGTATCCGTTCGATGTACTGACTAGCGAAAACAATCTTGCCGATGCGGACGGTTGGCGGAAGCTTGCCGCTTCCATCGCAGTATTCGCATTCACAACGACAATCCGGGCACTTGTGCTTATGGCCCCGCCCCTCACACATTCCGCATTTGTCGGGTAAGCGCTTGGGCTCAGGCAGTGGCCCGAACTTGACGCGTGAGAAGTCCCAGGGCAGCCGCTCTTCTGCGTTCGGTGCCTCCTTGTTTTCTGGGATGTCGGGGCGTCGAGGAACGCGCACGCAGATATGACCATTGGTGGCGTAGGTGTGGTCATTCAGTGAGAACGGCATGGAAAGGTCTGCGCCCGGCGTTCGATGCTCGGGATCACAAAACTGATTGAGTTCGATGCTCATTTCTGCTCTCCAAAAAGAAGGCGCCGCCGCATTTGCGCGGGGCGCCACGTTTCTTTATGCCTCGTCCGAATTCAGTGCCTCGATAACGTCGTCGAGACAACTAACCAGCGCGTCGAACTCGCCTTCGACGTTTTCGATGGCGCGAGGCAACCAGTACGCGGCATCGAGCGCGTCGTGGATATCGTCGGGAATTGCCGGATTTTCGGCGAACGCCTGGAGCTCGTAGAGCAGCTTGCCGGTGTCGGTCTGCAGCTGCTGCGCGTCGACGTGCAGACGGAAAGCGGTATCGGCGACTTGCGCCAGGCGATCCTTGATGCTGACGACTGGCGGTTGCTTGGGATTAATGCTATGTACTTCGGCGTTGGTCATCATTGACCTCCTCTTCTGTGGTCGGCGGTCCCCTTAGCTTCGAACCAGAGGACCGGCCGGCCGCTCATTTTCACGGCCGGGATGGCCGCGAAGCCTTATGTGCTGGGCGCTTCTCGGGGATTGCCGAGCGATCGCGCAGCGCCGCACGCTGGGCGAGCCAGGCGTGCACTTCGGATTTCGGATACCAAGCCGCGGACAGGCCGATCTTGATAGGGCGCGGGAAGCCGAGGCGGGTCTGCTTGTAGTTCAGATCGCCGCGCGAGCTGACGATCCCCTCGCGCAGGAGATCCTTGAAGCGATAGCCGCCGGCGTTGAAATCAGGAACTGCGGTCACGTCGATCGCCTCTGTTATTCGTGGGCGATCGATCAAGTACCAGCACGGCCAACGGCCGCGCTAGAATGGACGAAATGATTTTCTTTCGGCCATGGACGAAAATCAGGGAATTACGTCCATGGACGAAATTCCAATAATTACGTCCCCCTCCCTCTTTTCGGCTTGCTCGGTTTTGATCGCAGCCGGCGACGCAGATTGTGGATGGGCTCGCCGGTTTTGGCCGACACAGCACGCGCGGCCCCGAGTTTCGTTCCCACCTCGACGAGAAGCTGCCGCAGCTCCGCTGTCGACTGCGCCGGCGGGCGCCCGCGCCGCGGGCCTGGAAGTGCTAACAAGAGCAACGCCGCCGCCCTGAGCAGCTCCGGGTCGCCTTCATTGAGTTGGGAACCGGCAGCGATACGCAGCAGGTCTTTGGCAATCTCGTGGGCGTGAGGCTTAAAAGCCTCGCCTAGGCCGAGACCGGTCAATCTAATCCAACCGCTACCGTGCCCGATCCGGCGGGCGCGCCTCTTCACGACGCAGCCCGCCGCTTGCCGACGATGCGCTCGAGCTCGATCGCCCAGCCGCGCAGCGCCTCGGCCTTTTCCTTCTCGAGCTCGGCCCGCAGATAGACGCCGCCGACGCCGGGAATCGCATGATTGAGCACCGCCTGGATGGTCTCGTTGCGGATGCCAAGCTCCTGCATGTGGGTTGCTGCGGTACGCCGTAGATCATGCAGCCGCCAGTCCGTGACGCCGGCCGTCTTGTCGAGCGCTTTTTTGAATTTTGAGAACCCACCGAGCTTCCCGCTGGCACCAGCAAATACCAGCGCATTCGCCCCGCCCCTGCCAACCAGCTGCAGGGCGAGTGGCGGCAGGGCGAGGTTGTGCGGGCGCTCAGCCTTGTTTGTGGTCTGTTTCCAGCGACCGCCAAGAATGTCGCCGTGCTTGAGCAAAGCGCCTTCCGACTTTCGCTGTGCGGTGACGAGCAGGAAGCGCACCAGCCGACCATAGGCCTTGGCCGAGGCCTCGCCGTTCAGGCGATCGCAGGCGCGCCAAATCGCGGCGATCTCCTTGACCGCCAGCACCCGGTCGCGCTTGCGTTCCGGCGCCCGGCGCAGGTCGCGTACAAAATTGGTGGGGATCAGGTCTTCCTGCGCAGCCCATTTGAACACCGGGCCGAGATAGCCAAGAAGCCGGTTGGCGGCGATCTGGCTACCACGCTCGACGATGGCGTCGCGGGCGGCGCGCAGGTCGTGCTTGCCGAATTGTGCCGCCGGCAGGCCGAGGTAGTCGGCGAGGCCGGCTCGCAGCGCCCGCATGCTGGGGGCGAGCTGCTTGATCCGATGTCCCTCCCTCTGGCGTAGGGCCTCGTAGCGATCGATGAGCGCACCGAGGGTCAACGCGCTCCGCGGATGCACCGGCGGCGGCAGTGGCGCCGCGCCGGCCTCCACGCGCTCGAGCAGCTTGCCGGCCGCGGCGCGGGCGTCGGCAAGGCTAGTCGTAGGGAAGTAACCGAGGATATCGCGACGGTGGCGGCCGCCGACGCGGTGGCGCAGCGTCCAAGTACGCCGGCGCGCGCCGACGCGCAGAGCAAGGCCGGGGATCAGCGGGTCCCAGTATTCGCCTGTGCCCAGCTTGGGCACGGCTACAGCCGATAGCAATTTCTTCATCAGGAGCTCCGGTGTTTTGGGCACAGTTTGGGCACACGGAGCACTTGATACCCTAGAACACCCTTGAATTCAATAGAACAAAAAATCCCCATTAAACGGGCATTTCTCGCGTCCAAGCCTTTGATGGGAAAAGGGATGCCAGCGACTTTTAATCAGTAGGTCGCTGGTTCGATCCCAGCCGGGCTCACCATCCATCAGGCCGCAATCGCCGGAAGATTTGCCGACTCTATCGCGAACGCCGT
>Ga0306921_10007230_pt1 | contig 11637 bp, 9 predicted proteins | sample sta12Cox44000080_FD_203760 | JGI IMG/M metagenome (GOLD analysis project Ga0306921, IMG submission 203760) | Lab enrichment of tropical soil microbial communities from Luquillo Experimental Forest, Puerto Rico - statoxic.12C.oxic.44.000.080 (v2)... | ecosystem: Environmental > Terrestrial > Soil... | reverse complement strand
TCGTTCATTGTACGCTTTTTATTGTTCAATATGGATGTTGTTGTCGCGGATGACTTGGCTCCAGCGAACGATCTCGCTCTTTAACAGCACGCTTGCCGCCGCCGGAGAGCGTTGATCCGGTGGGAACACTGAGACGTCTTGCGTGGCCCATAACTTCACGAGTGCCGGATCGGCCACCGTGTTTTTCAATGCGCTATTGAGCGTATCGATCACCGAGTCGGGCGTTCTCGCGGGGGCAAACATCGCTTGCCAATAGACCACGTCAAGTTTTGGCCCGAACATCCCTGGAAAACTATCCGCGGTCGCAAATTCAGCCAGCTTTTCTCTCGAGGTGACGCCGTAGGCTTTCAATGCCCCGGTCGCGACTTGCTGCACGACGGATTGCGGCGTGGCGAAAAACAGGTCGATTTGCCCACCCAGAAGATCCGTCAATGCCGGCGCCGCGCCACGATAAGGAATTTGATTGAGCGAAATACCGGCTTCTTGGGCGAAAAGCGTAGTGGCGAGGTGACCAGTGGTACCGTAGCCGGGAATCGCTGCTTTCATCGGCTCCTGCTTCATCAAGCTGACAAGGTCCTTAAGCGTGTTCGGTACAAGCGTGTTCCGGCCGACCAATATCAAGGGATTGCGATTGATGAGCATCACCGGGGCGAACACTTTGAGGGTGTCAAATGGCAGCGCTTTGTAGAGAGTGACATTCGCCGAGATTTGCAAATTGTGAACGAGCAGCGTGTAGCCATCTGGCGTCGCGCGCGCGACTTTCTCAGAACCGATGATTGATCCGCCGCCGCCGATATCTTCAACAATGAAGCTCTGCTTGAGTTGGTTTGAGAGAGACTGTGCAACAATGCGTGCCGTCTCGTCAGTCGGGCCACCAGCCGGGTAGGGCACAATCATGGTGACGTTTCGGTTTGGATAGTGTTGCGCCTTGACTGCCGGTGCGGTGACGACTACGCCCACGGCCGCCACAAAACTCACAAAACGATTCTTCACTGATTCCTCCGCCGTGTATAATTTTCCTGCCAACCGGTCTTAGCGCTCCGGAATGATCGGCAACAAGAGGTACGACTGCTGCTTCGGTGAAAAATGCAGCGTATTTCGCGCTGCGAAAATAGCCTGGGGTCGGTCGTCCGGATCAACGTGGAGAAACGGGCCGACGCCTTTCATCGGATAAGGCGCGTTTGGCAGAGCGATATCCTTTCCGTCAACCTCGTAGTCTTTTCCCCGCACGCTGAGCGCAAGCTGGTATTGTGGCGGCACGACAATACAAGTCGGCCAGATTTCGATATCGAGCTCCACGGCCTCACCTGGTTTTAAGAGCGATGCTTCGTCATGAGTGTGCCAAGGCCGGTAGGGAAGGGATTTCACCGGATCAAGCTTGCGTTGCGAAGCACGCAGCCAGCCAAGCCCGATCGGCACGCGCGGGTCGTTGGAGCCGATGAAGGTAATTTCTCTTCCGTGTGGATCGAACAAACGCAGAGCGAGGAATATGTCGGCATCTTCAGTTTCCGAGGATATCCATAGTTTGGCAGCAATTGGGCCGGTAATCTCAAGGCTTGTTTCAATTGGTTGCATGCGAAAAGTCAGGCCGTCGCCGCTTGTTTCATAGACCAAAGTCGCTGTACTCGCAGAGAGCTGTTGGCTCAGCGCCAGTCCCTCCGGCTGCAGGAAGTATTTTGTCCACTGCGTGCGTGCTAGCGGCCATTCGTTCTCTTCGCGCAAGACAAACTTTTCATTTGGGTGGCGGACGTTCAATGAGACGCGCGGTTGATTGTTCCAGCCGGTGTCTTCGCCTTTGAGGAAGTGGCCAAAAAAGCACTTTTGCAGCGCCTCGCCATAATTGCTGTAGAAATGGGTGAAGTGGGTGTCGCCATGCACCTCCAGCCATTTCTGCTTGGAGCCAGCGGCCAAGTAGCCTTCGAAATTGCCACGCGTATGTAACCCCATGCCGCCCCAATTGGCAGCAGATAAAAGCGGCGCCTCGATCTGTGAAAAATCGGCGGTGCGTGCGGCATAATAGTTGTCGTAGAGCTTGCGCCGCTTCGCTTCACCAGGTGAATCGGCTCGGCTGGCAATAAGTTCGGAATCCGAAAGTGTTTGCGGGCCGGCGACCATTTCTCCCGTAACAACGCTTTTCGCGCCATGAGCGCCGACGCCGTGTTGGACGCTTGCCACTTGGCGGGGGTGCCAGCTGTTGAGAAAATCGCTCAGGATCCCGCCGTGGCGGCACAGTTCGCGATAATAGTCAGACGAGCCCTCCCAGATACACAACGCGGCAAGGTGCGGCGGCTTTAGAGCGCCAACCGTCCATTGATTCATCGCGTAATACGAAATTCCATTGATGCCAACCTTGCCATTGCTCCAAGGTTGCGCGCCGGCCCATTCGATGCATTGGTACAGGTCTAATGTCTCGCGCGGCGACCAGACGTCGAGCATGCCTGGCGAGCGTCCGGCACCACGCGAGTCAATGCGCACGCACGAATAACCATCCGGTACCCACTTCTCGGGATCGACAAGTTCCCAGTTCTGATACTTGTTGGTCGAGCCGGCGAGCACTTCGGGGGCGGCTTTGATCAAACGTGCCCAATTGCCTTTATAGCCGTCCTGAAACGACAGTCCTTTTGCATAAGGACCATAACTGAGAATCACGGGATACCGACCTTCTCGGGCCGGACGGAACACGTCCGCGCGGAGAACGATGCCATCTTCCATCTCGATCGGGATGTCCCAATCGATGTGCATGCCATCGCGAATCTCGGTTTTTGTATCATTCATTCGATCTGCTCGACTTAAGATTACGGCTCGCCCACCGGATTTGCGCGACCGAATGCATCAAGCTCTGGGAGAGTTGTTTTTGCAGTATCGGCCCGTCCGCCAGCACGTCAGCCGGGGGTCGCGTGTCAAACGGTCATTCTGCGCGCAGCCCTGCGTCCTTGATGACCTTTGACCACCTCGCCATCTCCTTCTTGAAGAACGCGGTGCACTCTTCTGGCGAGCTGCCAATTGGTACATAGGCCATCGCGGCAAGTCTGTCCTTGACATCAGCTTGCGCGAGACTTTCGACGATCATCCGATGAAGCTGCGCGATAATGTCCTTCGGCGTGCCTACCGGCACAACAATCGCGGTCCAGGTGGTGCCCTCAACTTCGGGGAACCCTGCCTCTGCCATTGTGGGAATTTCAGGCAAAGTCGGCGATCGCGTCGCACCGGTTACCGCAAGTGCCCGCAGTGAACCGGCTTTGATCAGTGGCACAGCCGGAGCCATCGCGCCAAACGAGATCGGCGTGTGTCCTCCCACCGTCGCCTGCACCGCCGTACCGCCTCCGTCGAACGGCACATGCACAAGGTCGAGGTTCAGCTCCTGCTGAAATAGCGCGCCGACCAGTTGCGGCGGTGTGCCGATTCCCGGCGACGCGTAGCTGTATTTGCTGGGACCGACCCGGATTAGCTCGACGAGCTCCTTGACGGTCTGCACCGGCACAGAAGGATGGACCGTCAACACGACAGGCGTTGCGGCGCCAAGTGTCACCGCGTCGAAATCTTTTAGCGGCTCGTAGGACACGCGATTGTACAGGTAAGGATTATTCGTGAAGTTGCCGCCAGTCACGAGAATTGTGTAACCGTCCGGAGGTGACTGCGCCGCGCGCGCCGTGCCAATATTGCCGCCGGCGCCGCTGACATTTTCGACAAAAAAGTTCTTGCCGGTCTGCTCGGAAAGTTTGTGCGCGACCAGGCGCGCGAACAGGTCCGTCGGTCCCCCGGCTGCAAACCCGACGATCATCTTCACGGGCCGCGCCGGCCATGTCTCCCCGGCCGCGTTTGTGAGGCTTGCCGCGAACAGGAACAACGCCAAAGCGAGATGCCTTTTCACGTCGACCTCCAGCGCTGGTTCCGAGGACTAAGAGAATATGATACGGGCTTGCCCCCGAAATTGCATATTAACACATAGCCGACACGCGCACCTTGTTCGCTACGATCGTGCACGCCCGCCTGGCGGATCTAGCGCAAATGACACGCAACGAGCTGCCCCGATCTCACCTCACGCAAGGCAGGCACCTCCAGCCGGCAGCGCTCGACGGCATAAGGACAGCGGGTATGGAAGTGACAGCCCTGTGGCGGATTGATCGGGCTCGGAACGTCGCCTTGCAGCACGCGCTTTGGCCGTTTCACCCGAGGATCGGGGATCGGGACCGCCAGCAATAATTGTTCGGTGTAAGGGTGCAGGGCTCGGGTGAATAGCGTGTGCTTGTCCGTGTATTCAACAATGCGCCCCAGATACATGACAGCAATTCGATGGCTGATGTGCTCGACCACCGCAAGATTATGCGAGATGAACAGATAAGCGAGCTTGAGCTCGCGTTGCAAATCCATCATCAGGTTGAGCACCTGCGCCTGAATTGACACGTCAAGCGCCGAAACGGGCTCGTCTCCGACAATCAGTTTCGGTTGCAGTGCAAGGGCGCGGGCGATGCCGATGCGTTGCCGCTGACCGCCGGAGAATTGATGCGGATAGTTATCCATCTGCGCGCGGCGCAGGCCGACGCGCTCAAACAGAGCCGCAACTCTGTCCCGCACCGCTCGCCCGCTGGCGACCTTATGGACGCGCAGCGGCTCGGCCACGATATCGCCAGCAGTCATGCGCGGATCGAGTGAGGAAAACGGATCCTGAAAGATGATCTGCATCTCACGCCGGTAGGGCCGCAGTTCAGTCTTGCTCAACGCGCTGATGTCCTTTCCCGAAATCCGGATGTTTCCGGCGGTCGGCTCGATCAGACGCGTCACGGCCCGCCCCACAGTCGATTTGCCGCACCCAGATTCGCCGACGAGGCCAAGCGTCTCACCCGGCGCAATCGTGAAGCTCACACCATCCACCGCAAAAACCGTACCGCGCGAGCGCTGGAGTAGCCCGCTGCGAATCGGGAAATACTTTTTGAGGTCGCATACCTCGAGCACGGCGCTTTGGTCAGGCATTGCCATCCTTGTAGATTTCGCGCGAGCGCCAACAGGCCGCCCAATGGCCGGTAAGCTTTTCTTCGTAAGGCGGATATTGCGCGCGGCAACGATCCTGTGCATGTGCACACCGCGGCGCGAAAGCACAGCCGTCCGGCAGATTCGCCAGTCCCGGAACTGTGCCCGGAATCTCCTGCAATCGTTCGATCCTATCCACGACCTCGCCGCGCATCGAGGGCAGCCGCGGAATCGAACCTATCAAACCTCGCGTATAGGGATGCTGCGGTCGCGCAAACAATTCGTCGACCGGCGCCTCTTCGACTTTCCGCCCCGCATACATGACGATCACACGTTGCGCGGTCTCGGCGACCACGCCGAGATCGTGGGTAATGAGGATCACCGCCGTGCCGAGCTTGCGTTGTAGGTCGAGGATAATCTCCAGGATCTGAGCCTGAATGGTGACGTCGAGTGCGGTCGTCGGTTCGTCGGCGATCAAAACTTTTGGATTGCAGGCGAGCGCCATGGCGATCATAGCGCGCTGACGCATCCCACCCGAGAGCTGATGTGGATATTCGTGCGCGCGCTGCTCGGGTTCCGGGATGCGCGTCAGGCGCAACATCGCCACGGCCTTCTCCCAGGCCTCACGGCGATTGATTTTCTCGTGCAGCAAAGCTGCTTCCGCGATCTGGCCGCCAATGGTGAGCACTGGATTGAGGGAGGTCATCGGCTCCTGGAAGATCATGGCGATGTCCTTGCCGCGCACGGCACGCATTTCGTCGTCGCTGAGGCGGAGCAGGTCGGTGCCGGTAAGCTCGACCTTTCCGCCCACAATCCGGCCAGGCGGATCGGGGACAAGCCGCATGAGAGACAGCGCGGTAATCGTCTTGCCACAGCCCGACTCGCCGACGATTGCCAGCGTCTCGTGCGAAGCGAGCGTGAAACTGACGCCGTCGACCGCTTTGACGGTGCCGTGGCGCAAATCAAAATACGTGCGCAGGCCTTCGACGCAGAGCAGCGGTCCTACAGGCACAATCTTCGATTTGCGCTCTTCCGCGACCGTTGTCGTAGTTTGGTTCATGACTCGGGCTCAGTCACGCAGCCGAGGGTCGAGGATGTCGCGCAATGCATCGCCGAACAGATTGGTGCTGAACACCGCAAGGCTGATGGCGAGGCCCGGAAAGACGACAAGCCATGGAGCCGTGCGGACATATTCGGCGGCCGATTCCGACAACATGCGACCCCAAGAGGGATGTGGCTCCGGCACGCCAAGCCCGAGGAACGATAGTGAGGCCTCGGTCAGGATCGCCGCGCCGAGTTGCGCGGTCGCAATCACAATCAGTGGTGCAATCGTGTTTGGCAGGACGTGGCGAAGCGCAATGCGGAATTCGCTCATGCCGACGCCACGCGCCGCCTCGACGAATGGTTGCTCGCGCAAGGCTAAAGTGTTGGAGCGGATCACGCGTGCGGTATAGGGAATGAGCGGGATCGATATCGCGAGGATCGTATTGTCGAGCGCGGGGCCGAGCGCCGCCGCCATCACGAGCGCCAAAACAAGCAAGGGCACCGCCTGCAATACATCGACGATGCGTTGAATGAGGAGATCAACCCAGCCGCCGAGATAGCCCGAAGCCAGACCAAGCGCGACGCCGAAAACAGAGCCGAGAAACGTCGAGCCAAGACCAACTGCAAGCGAGATGCGCGCGCCATAGATGATGCGGCTGAATATGTCGCGCCCCATCTGATCGGTTCCGAGGACGTGACCTGAGCCTGGATGCAGCAGGCGGTGCGCGGCGTCGGTAACGGTCGGGCCGTAAGCGGTGATGAAATCGGCGAAGATCGCGCAGAACACGAACAGTGCCATGATTGCGGCGCCGACCAGTCCGAGTGGGTTCCTGGCCAGATGATAACGAAGTTTCGACCAGATGCTCTCTGGCGGCTCGGTTTTCTCAACAGTCAGCGGCAGATCGAGGATCGACATGGTTGTGATCGTATGAGCTAGTTCGCGTAACGGATGCGCGGATCAAGCACGGCATAGAGGAGATCGATCAAAAAATTGATCGAGACCGCCACCACGGCAATGAACATCACCAAATTCTGTACGATGGGGTAGTCGCGCCAGCGGATCGCCTCTACAAGAAAGCGGGCAACGCCGGGGATGTTGAACACAGTTTCCGTAACGATCAGCCCACCCATCAAAAAGGCGGCTTCGATGCCGATCACGGTGACAACCGGAAGCATCGCGTTACGGAGCGCGTGACGATAATAGACCGACTGGTTTGGCGCCCCTTTAGCCCGCGCGGTGCGAATATAATCTTGCCGCAACACCTCCAACATCGATGATCGCGTCAAACGCATGACCAGAGCCGAGGAGCGAAAACCGACCGCAGCCGCGGGAATGCTGAACAGCAACAGCGTGTTCCAAAAACCCTTCGGCGGATTCGTATAGATTGGGATGGTGCCGAAATAGGCGACGAAGCCCATCAGGATAAGGAGCCCGAGCCAGAACGCCGGCATCGACAGGCCGCTCAGGCTGATTACCCGCAGCACGTAGTCAAGCGGCGTGTTTTGCCTCACAGCGCTGATCACGCCAAGCGGCACGCCGAATATCACCGCAAAACTGAGCGCCAATGCCGCGAGCTTTGCGGTGATCGGAATACGCGGAGCGATCTCCTGGAGTGCCGGTTTTTCGGAGACATAGGAATAGCCGAGATCGCCATGCGCCAGCCCGTTAATCCATTGCGCATATTGCACGTAAATCGGCTGGTCGAGTCCGAGTTCTTTTTCCAGCTTCGCCTTTTCTGCGACGTCGATCATGCCGGCGGCGTTGAACACGATGTCGGCAATGTTTCCGGGTACCAGCCGCAGCATCACGAACACCAGCACCGAAATGCCAAACAGGGTCACAAGCATCAGCAAGAAGCGTCTGATCAGATAGCTTCCCAGTCTCGCCTCCTATGCCTGAACGAGAACGGCGCGTTCCCTAGCGCCTAATCGAATCGACACAGCTGGTGGCTACTTATCAAGCCAAACGTCTTCGTAGCGATAGCCGTTATAAGCACTGTTGCTCATGATGGTCATGTTCTTCACATAGGGCTTCCAGCACGTTCCCGAGCGGGCGTGCATCAGGATCGGTCGCGCGACGTCTTCTTGCAGCTTTTTGTCGATGTCCCAGACCATCTTCTTGCGCTTTTCGATGTCGGTCTCGACCGATTGTTTGTCGAAAAGCGCCTCCAATTCCTTATTGCAGTAATGCGTGTAGTTGCGTTCCGAGCCGCAGGCATAATTTTCATAAAACGCCTGGTCCGGATCGTCGACGCCGTTGCCGGTCAGATTGAGGCCAACGGAATAATCATTGCGCGCGATTTTGGCGAACCATTGGCTCGATTCCACCGGGTCGAGCTCGGCGTCGATATTGATTGTTCTTAATTGATCGATCAAAACCACCGCCGGATCGCGGTATGTTGCGAGATTGCGCGTCGATACTTTGATCTTGAACGGATTGTTGGGGCCGTAGCCGAGCTTAGCCATAATCGCGCGCGCTTGCTCGCGATCTTTGTTGACGTCGCCGTAGCCGGGGATCGTCTTGAGCATTTCGGGCGGCATGCCCCAGACGCCTTCAGGCGGCGGCAAGAGCGTGCCCCCGGCGTCGGCCTGGCCCTGGAAGATGATGTCGATGAACGACTTGCGGTCGAGCGCGAGCGCCATCGCTTTGCGCAAATCGATATTGTCAAAGGGTGGCTTCTCACGGTTGATGATGAGGTTGGTGCTGACGTTAATCGGTTTAATCTCGCAGATTGCCGTCGGGTCCTGCTTTTTTATGTCTTGGATCAAGGCTGCAGTCATCTCGGTCGGAAATGTCATATCGACCTTACCCGCAACAAAGGCGAGGACCGCCGTCGCCCGATTGCCGATGATCGTGAACTCGATGCCATCGAGGTAGGGCAGGCCCTTCTTCCAGTAGTTCTCGTTTCTCGCGACCTTAATGGACTCATTCTGCTTGAATTCGACGAACGTGTACGGCCCGGTCCCGATCGGATGCGTCCGCATCTGTGCCGGAGTGAGGTGACAGGGGTACATTGGCGTGTAGCCGGAAGCGATCATGGCCAAGAGCGAAGGCTGCGGCCGCTTAAGATGCAGCGCCACCTCGTAGTCGCCATTAACGGTCACGTCGGCAATATTGTTGAACAAATCTCTGCGCGGATTTTTTCGAAACTTGTCCTGCGCTTTGTCCTGCAATAGGTCGAAGGTACATTTAACGTCCTTGGCCGTGAACGGCTTGCCATCATGCCAAGTCACGCCTTCGCGCAGCTTGAACGTCAGTGCCGTGCCGGCCGAATCCCAGGCCCAGCTCGTTGCCAATTCGGGCACGATATCGCCCATGTTGTTTTGCGGCTTGTGCTGATCGTAAATGACGAGGTTATTGAATAAGCCCATCGCCGGCACGTTGACCGAGAACGTCGCCTCTTCATGGATTGAAAGCGACGGTGGCGTCTCACGGTGATAGATGTGCAGAATGCCGCCGTGCTTCGGTTCATCGGCCTGTGCAACGCTCGCGGTTGCAACAGCCAGAGCGACAACTGCCATAAGCCTTGCCACCATGAATATCCTCCCAGATTAGTCGGTCGGGCATTTCATCTGCCGGCCGCCGTTGTTCGTCAGGTGGTCACGCTAACCGGTGTGTTTTTTCCAATCAACTGGAAGGCTAAGCTGCCGCCATAGCTGCGACAGCTTGCCATGGTTATCGCCGTTTTTGTGCGCAGCGGGCCGAAAAACCGTGGTTGTCATACCAGGATAATGCGGCATTGTGTCCAGCACCATGTGTACGATACGTTTCTCAGGTGTGGGTTGAGCAGCTACGATTGAATATGAGCGGGTAGGCCGAGTATTCGGTCTGGCCAGCGGCTGCAGAGGGAATTATTCACTGATCGGTCGCAAAGGCTCTTGGATCGGATAATACCACGCGCCACACGGAGCAAGGCTGACATCGTCGTCGGCAGAAACATTCGCATCGTCCGACAAAAATAGCGGATGTCGCAGTCGACTTTGGCGCGGCATGTTGGCGTGACATTCCAACAGATCCAAAATACGAAAAAGGCTTAAACCGTGTTGGAGCGAGCCGGCTTGCCCAGATAGCAACGGCCCTTCAGGTTCCAATACCTTCGCTACCGCGCGGGGGCATTTATCGCATCTTTATAATATCATCGCCCGGTCCACCTCGCATTTAAGCGTTTGGTAAAACGTCGACTTCCACGCCTTCGTTCGTCGACGTATCGAGGTGGTGGCAGGAATCCTTCGCGCCTCATTCCTTGCTGAGCAGCTTGCTTCGGTGAACAACTTGGCTGGCGCCACTGCGCATGAAGAAGCAACGGGTGCCCGGTTAAGCGACCCGGCGCGTGCGCCCTTCACCGGTGTTAAACAGTTTTGACATTGGCGGCCGTCTCATCGCGCTCGTATCAAGCTCGAAAGCTCCGTTGACCATGACGATGGCTCGCGGATGATTTCCAGCCTCATCGCGCACATATCGCAGAGCTTCTGCGCGCCCTACAAAGAGGCCGCCGCGTAGACCGCTTTGATCTCGAACTACCCAGTTCCCGCGGCTATCTTGGCCAATCATAAAGACTGACGAACACGAGGGAGGCTCACTTTCCGTTGTTTTTCTCATCGCATGTCCCCTGATGGTTTGGCGAGCTCTACTAAGACCGAGGTCGTATCGGCAGCTCGTCGTCATACTTCGAAACCAGTTTGTATTCGCCGCGGAACAGGTCGTTCTCTATTGCTACGCGATTTCGATACAGGTCACTCTCTATTGCTTCGCGATTTCGAAAGTGGCCGCTAAGGCCCTGCGCAATCCGGGAATCGAGCTTACGCCATTCCGCAATCGCCATTCCGATGGAGGTCGCCACAAGCGGCGCGCGTCGCCTTACCCAGTCAGTTGTTGTCGCTATCGGCTCTACAAATTGATTGCCCTGATTGGGAATGTCGAGTTCAATCGTACGCTCGACAAGCATGATCGCAGAGCCTCGCGGCGAGCTCTTTTTGCGGGCAAATCGAGCCGCCGATCGCCTGAAAAGAAAAAGACCGCCGCAGCGGCCGGCAGCTTCACGTGCGACCCAAAAGCCGTCGCGATTACGGCCAATGAAGAACAGCGGGATCGAGTGGTTCAAAACAGTGCTGTTAGGCCGCGCCGGCAACTGCGCGGTCTGTCCCTTGACGTGCAGTTTGCCATAATCCTGCCGCGCCTGTTTTTGCCCAACCATTTTTTGCATCCAATCGGAAAACCGGGTGCGCATGACCTTGCATTGGCTTAGCTGTCGAAAGGTCACAACTGTCACATTTTCTTTGTTTTAGGCTGAATGAAATCTGCTCCCAACCGCATATGAATTCGAGATGGAGCAAATGCCGAAGATATAAACGCGAAATAAAAAGGGACGTGGTTATAAAACTCGAGTGTGCAACGGGTCGTTTGCGGAGTCGCACTTAAAGCGGCCTTACGCGCGAAATTTTAGATTCTTATTTCACGTTTATAACACTCATGAGTTTCCCACCTGGATTTCCTATGTACTTCTCTGCACATCAGCCGCAGCAACAGCTCGCAATTGCCGAGCCTTTAAATCTCAGGTGCGATCATGAAAACCACAGTCAACGCGGCTCGTGCGCAAAGCGATCCAGGCAAATCGCCGTTTTCCG
>Ga0306921_10007229_pt1 | contig 11638 bp, 10 predicted proteins | sample sta12Cox44000080_FD_203760 | JGI IMG/M metagenome (GOLD analysis project Ga0306921, IMG submission 203760) | Lab enrichment of tropical soil microbial communities from Luquillo Experimental Forest, Puerto Rico - statoxic.12C.oxic.44.000.080 (v2)... | ecosystem: Environmental > Terrestrial >... | reverse complement strand
GCCGACGCCCCGGCTCGGCGATCAGGTTAAGGGCAGGCAAGGCTCCAGGCATTAGGCGAGGCTCCTTTGTTCCAGAAGTCGATCAACAGCTCGCTATCTCCGCCGAGACGGACCACTAAGCCGCGATCTAGTGCGTCAACCGAGCTCCACCGGGCAACGTTGGTGGGTCTCATCCTAATCGCATCACCGATCGGCCCCGTAGTCCCTCGCCGAACACGGTGACGCCGTGTTTTTGATCATCGTGCCGACGATGTCTTGCATGATTGGTCACTAGTCTCGCTCGGCCGGGCAGTAACCTCACGGGTGTCAACATCTTGACGACCGAGTCGATGCCCAAGCGGATCGAGCTGCTGTCCGAGCTGGTGCCGCAGGCTCGGGCGATTTGCTCTGTTGGTGGACCTTAACTGGCGCCGAGCGCGTAGAGGGCATGATCCGCGATGTCCCCGGCGCAAGGGGCATGGTTGCTGATCGCGGTCGGTGTATTGCACTCGGCGGCACTGGCGCCGCTCCCGACACGCTCGCCCTCGGTGCCGCGGCTCCCGCCGGGTCCGGTCGGCGCGGCCATTCGGGATCTTCGTAATCTTCTGGCTAAGTACCATGTCTCGTAGGTAGGGACTGGTCATCGGGTGTCTCCTTGGCAGCGGGGCTGAATGCCGGTGCAACTGCGGCACCATGCGGGCATGCTTATCCGGTGGACAGAAGCTGCATTTTTTAGAGGCACCGATCACCTCGGAATCCATCGATCTGCCTGCCTCCCCGGAGCATGGCACGTCCATTGCTCGGCAGAAACCGGATCTCGTCGAGGGAGGCTTTCCGATGTGCGATCACTCTGCTCCGTTCCCGTTGTCGGCGCTGTCGACGACCGACTTCGGACGTCGCGGCTTCTTGCGGATGGTCGGAACCAGTGCGCTAACCGTCGCAATCGGCGGCGGACTGCACGGCCATGCCTGGGCTGCGGAGACGCATGTCAAGTCGGTCCACGGCGCCGGCTTTTGCAACCTCAATTATTTCCTGACCGAGGCTAAGCAGCTGGCGAAGGATGACGGCGTGATCCTCGACTTTGTCGTCACGTCGACCTTCGCCGATATCGTGACCTTTCTCGGGGTCGGTCAGGTCGACGCCGCGCTGCTCCCGTATACCAGCTTCATCGCGCTCTACGACAAGGGGGCGCCGGTCAAGATCGTCGCCGGCGGCGGCATCGAGGGCTGTATCTTCGTCGCCCAACCCGGACTCGACACGCCCGAGAAGCTCAAGGGCAAGACCCTGGGCACGTTCCAGATGGATACTTTGGAGGTGCTGCCCTACGACTGGCTCAAGCAGCGAGGCGTCAGCTTTCGTGATATCAACGTGCGCTACATGGGTAACACGCCCGAAGCGGTCGAAGCGTTCAAGGCCGGGGCGCTCGACATGATCTGCACGATTGAGCCGTATGGCACCGCGCTGCTCAACGACGTCAAAGGCAGCGTCATGCTGTCCGACGGCACCGACATCTACGGCAAAGGCTATACCGACTGCGTCCTCGCCGCCCGCGCCGACCTGATCAAAGCCGAGCCAGTCGCGCTCAAGACACTGATCAAGGGCATGATGAAGGCGCAGCACATGGCCGAAACCGACCCGCAGGGGGTGCTACAGATCCTGGTCGGGCCCTATTACAAGACCTCGATGGAAAACGCCCGCATTGCGATGGCGAAACAGCCTTCGGTGGTCGACGCCCGCGGCCAAATGCAATTCATCCTCGACCGCACCAACTCGCTGATGGAGATGGGCTACATTAAGAATAAGCCTGGTCACGACGCGATCGACTGGAGCATCCTGGAAGAGGCGATCACCGAGAACAAGGGGCTGTACGACCAGCTCAAATACAAGTCCGCCGCCTGATGCGTTGACCCGAATGCCTGGCGAAGGCCGGGGTCCACGGCGCCCCCAGATTTTTCAAGATGCCAAGCAAGCCCGAGATGAGGGAACCATTGGTTCCGGCCTCCCGGGACGACAACCGTCAAATTTTGCTCCCTTCTGGGGTGATGGGTTAGTTCGTTGGCATTACCTGAGCCATTTCGGGTGGTGCCCATGGCGGCCGCGGCGGCCGGGATCGAATCGGTTTCGGGGCGACTATGGGAGCGGTCGGCGAGGCTTTGCGCCGCGGTGCGCCGCGCCGCTCCGGCGGCGTTATGGTCGTGCCTATCGGTCGGTCTCTTCGCCGGCATCTGGGAGGCTTGCTGGGCATTCGGCTGGTCCGACCCCAAACTGCTGCCGCCGCCGCACATTTTCCTCGGCGACATCGTCGATCAGGCAAAATTCTTCAACACGGTCAGCCGCTGGCAGGTCGGAGTCGGCCAGAGCACCGGCCCAAGCCCGCCCTTGGCGGTGCTTTACACGGTATTGGCCACCACCGGCCGGGTATTCGCCGGGGTGGCGATTGCCGCGACCCTCGGCATCTCGCTCGGCGTGGCAATCCGCTATTTCGCGCTGTTGGAGCGGCTGACCTTGCCGACCGTGACCTTGCTCGCGCCGGTTTCGCCGATCGCCTGGCTGCCCGTGGCGATCTTTCTGTTCGGCATCGGCAACCGGCCGGCGATCTTCATGGTCGTGATCGCGCTCTTGTTTCATTTGATCCTCGCGACGATCAGCCAGATCGACGGGGTCAACCGCAACTTCATTAACGTCGCACGCACGATGGGCGCCACCAAATGGCAGACCTATACGAGGGTCATCATCCCGGCGATTTTGCCCCAGCTGTTCATCGTATTGCGGTTCAACCTGTTCGGAGCCTGGATGGTGGTGCTGGTCGCCGAGGCGACGGGCGTCGGCTACGGCCTTGGCCAGGTCATCATGCTCGGACGCAATACCTTCAACCCGTCTCTGGTTTTTTTTACGATCGTGCTGATCGGATTGCTCGGCTACAGCTGTGACTGGTTTATGCGAATGATGCAGCGCAGGTTGCTCTATTGGGCGCCGCGCGGAGCGGAGACGTTGCGTGGCCTCTAAGCGCTTCAGGCCGTTCTCGTCGAAAAGCGCGATCGTCTGCCGCTATGTCGGCAAGGTGTGGGGCATTGGGACTTCGCGGGCGCACGAGGCATTGCGCGCAATCGATCTAGACGTCGAAGCAGGCGAGTTCGTTGTATTGCTCGGTCCGTCCGGTTGCGGCAAATCCACTCTGCTCTACCTCATCGCCGGCCTCGAAGAGGCGAGCGCAGGGCAGATCTGGTCGTTTGGCGAGCTGATCGAAGGCCCCTCGCCCGAGCGTAGCCTGATCTTCCAGGAGACCTCGCTGTTTCCGTGGCTCAGCGTCTGGCAGAATGTGTCATTCGGGCTGTCGATCCGCCATATGTCGGTCGGCGAGCGCAAGGAGGTCGCTCGTCGGGCCTTGCAACGAGTCGGCCTCAGCGAGGCGACCGACAAACGCCCGGACGAATTGTCGGGCGGCATGCGCCAGCGCGTTGCGGTCGCGCGTGCATTAGCGATGCGGCCCAAGGTTTTGCTCATGGACGAGCCGTTTGCCGCGCTCGACGTGCAGACGCGCGCGAAGATGCAGGATTTTCTCGTCGACGTCTGGCGCCAATCGGGCGCTTCGGTATTGTTTGTCACCCATCATATCGACGAGGCTGTGGCGCTCGCCGATCGGATCATTGTGCTGACCGCGCGGCCGGGGCGGGTCAAGGAGGTCATCTCGTCCCCTCTGCCGCGGCCGCGCGATCTGTTCACGCCTGCAGCCGGGCGGCTGCGCCGCGAATTGACCGAGCTATTGCAGGACGAGGTCGAACGAGCCTTCGCCGAGCAGGAGGCGCTGGCCCAAGGGTAACCTTGCCGCGGCACGACAAGAGGCACCAATGCCCTCATCCTTGATCCGCAGCCGCGCGATGATCACTCACGTGCTCGACCGTCACCGCTGGAATGCGGTCAGCGATGGGGCGGTATTGCAGGAAGACGGCATGATTGCCGCGACCGGCAGTTAAGAGGAACTAAGCCAAAGCACCCTAATCTGCCGGTCAGCGGCAGCGGCAACGAGATCCTACTGCCGGGCTTCGTCAACGGCCATTATCATATCGGTCCGACCCCGGTGCAACTCGGCTCGTCGGACATGCCGTTGGAGCTATGGTTCGTCACGCGCATGGTCGCACGCAACCTCAACCTCTATCTCGACACGCTCTACTCCGCCTTCGAGATGATCGCTTCCGGGGTCACGACGGTGCAGCACCTGCATGGTGGCTGCCCGGAAAGCTCGCCGAAGTCGACAGAGGCGCCGACGAGGCGATCCGCGCCTATGAGGATGTCGGGATGCGGGTCTCCTACTCCTTTGCGGTGCGGGACCAGAATCGGCTCGTATATCAACGAGACGAAGATTTCGTCGCCAGCCTGCCGTCGGAACTCCGCGGGCCAATGCAGCGTTGGTACGACCGCTTCCAGCTTTCGCTAGACGACTGTATTGCGTCGTTCGAGAGCCTACACGGTCGCCTCTACAACAAGCGCCGGGTCAAGGTCCAGCTCGCTCCGGCCAATCTACACTGGTGCTCCGATAAAGCGCTGCGGCAGCTCTCCGACACTTCGCGCAAATACGGCGTGCCGTTGCACATGCACCTGTTGGTGACGGCCTACCAGAAGGAATATGCCCGTCGGCGCCGCGGCGGGACCGCGGTCGAATATATCGGTCGCTTTGACCTGCTGGGGCGGCAGATGACGTTCGGCCACGGCGTCTGGCTCAACGAGCGGGACATTGACCGTTTGGCCAAGACTGGCACCTGCGTATGCCACAATTGCTCGTCGAATTTTTCGGCTGCGTTCCGGTGTTGCGGCGCTGAACGTATTGGAAGCGAGCGGGGTCAACACAGCAATCGGTATGGACGAGGCTGGCATCAACGACGACCGCGATATGCTGCAGGAGATGCGGTTGGTGTTGCGCATTCATCGCGTGCCCGGGATGGCGGACGACGTGCCGACGGCGACGCAAGTATTCCGGATGGCGACCACGGGCGGCGCCAAAACCACCGCGTTTAGCGACAGCATCGGCGCGCTGGAGGTCGAGCGCTGGGCCGATCTGGTGCTGGTCGATTGGGATCAGATTAGCTGGCCCTATCTCGACCCGGAGACACCGGTGCTCGACGCCGTATTGCAGCGCCAAGACCAGCGTCGTGCGCAGTGTGATGTGCGACGGCGAGGTGGTATACAAAGACGGCAAATTTACCAGGGTCGACCGCGACGGTGCATTGCGCGCCCTGCATGAGGACTTGCTGAAGGCATTGTCGGACGAGGAGGTCGAGCGCCGCCATCTGTCAACGGCGCGCTATTGCCACACGTCAAGGCGTTTTACGCCGATTATTTCAACCCGGCGCAGCATCAGCCCTTCTACCGCCCCAGCTCTCGGATATGAGCGATGTAGCCCGAGATTGGTTCGCTTCGCTCGCCATGACGCCACGGTCATTGCGAGGAACAAGTTAACGAGCCAATCTCGTTCATTGGTCCGCCTACGGCTGGGGGGCTGGGCCAGCCAATGGCGGGCGATGTCCGCGCGGCGCGCGGTCGAGGCGCCGTCTTGTTGGCAATGCGCCAGCGGCCGTGTCGCCGCGGCAATCACCATGCCGCGACGATGCTGATGCTACCCGATTTATTCATGCGTCGATCCCGGGCAGTCGAGGTTCTTCGCGCAGCCGGCCCTCTTCAACGGCGTGGCAGGCGACGAGTGTGCCGCCTGCCTCGATCAGTTCCGGCCGCTCTTCAAGACAGCGATCATTCGCGAACCGACAGCGCGGATGAAAGCCGCATCCGGACGGCGGGTTGATCGGGTTTGGCACCTCGCCCGCTACCGGCTCGCGCTTATACCCGTTCATATCGATGCTCGGGATCGTGTCGAGCAGCGCTCGCGTGTACGGATGGCGTGGCGTTGCAAACAACCGCTCGGCCGCCGCAATTTCCACAAGCCGTCCGAGATACATCACGCCGATGCGATCCGCCATCTGATAGATGACCGCAAGGTTATGGGAAATGAACAAGTAGGTCAGTCGAAGTTGATGCTGGAGATCTTTCATCAAATTCAGGATCTGAGCCTGCACCGAGACGTCGAGAGCCGAGGTCGGCTCATCGCAGACCAGGAACTCGGGGTTCGAGGCGAGCGCGCGGGCAATCGAGATGCGCTGGCGCTGTCCGCCCGAGAACTCGTGCGGGAACTTCTCCGCGTCCGATGGAGAGAGCCGCACCTGCAGCAGCAGATCGGCAATGCGCTCACGGAGCTCGGTCCTGCTCGCAGCGAGCCGGTGTGTGCGCAGGGGCTCACCGATGATCCGCGCCACCCGCCAGCGCGGGTTGAGGCTCGCATAAGGGTCCTGGAACACCATCTGCAGGCGCCGCCGCACCGGCGCTGCCGCTTTGCGGTTGCTTAGTCGCGCGAGTTCCTGACCGGCGAAGACGACGCGTCCAGCGGTCGGCCGGTAAAGCCCCACCACGAGGCGGGCGACGGTTGACTTACCGCAGCCGGATTCGCCGACAAGAGAAAAGGTTTCACCCCGGGGTATCGTAAAGCTGATGCCGTCGACGGCCTTCAACTCCACCCGCTTTTTGCGCTGCAGCAGGCGCTCGACTGCGGGCCGGGACACATCGAAATATCGCCGCAAATCCTCCACTTGGAGCAAAGCATCCGGGTCAGTGATCGAACAGCCTGGCACGAGCTTAATCACGAAATTTCAGTAGGTTACGTCATCCCTGCGAAAGCGGGAATGCAGGGCGACAGGCGGGCGCGGTTGCCCCTGGACCCCCGCTTTCGCGACCACTTTCGTGGGAGGGACGATAGCGGCTCAGTCATTGACGACTGCTTCCGCCTGCATCAGGGCCTCATCATAGAGCCAGCACGCCGCGGCGCTCGTGCCAGTAGGCAGCAGATGCGGACGCTCCCGCCGGCAGCGTTCCAATACCCTTGGACAACGCGGGTTGAAGGCGCAGCCCGGTGGGAATTCGTCGAGCCGCGGCATCGTACCCTCTACCTGGCGGAGCCGGTCGCGTTGACCGCCGATGCGCGGGATCGAGCTCATCAGGCCACGTGTGTAGGGATGCCGAGCATTGGTGACGACTTCGCGCACTGCGCCAATCTCGACGATCCGCCCGGCATACATGATCGCGACGCGGTGCGCGGTCTCGGCAATGACGCCTATGTCATGGGTGATCAGCATGACTGCCGTTCCGTGGTCACGACACAGCCGTCTCAGCAACGCCAAGATCTGCGCCTGGATCGAAACATCGAGCGCTGTTGTCGGCTCATCGGCGATGATCAGCCGCGGATTGGCGGCGATCGCCAATCCAATGACGATGCGTTGCCGCATGCCGCCCGAGAATTGATGCGGGTAATGGTCAATGCGCTCGTCCGCTCCGGCGATCCCGACCTCGAACAACAGCGCCAATGCGCGGTCGTGAGCGGCAGCCAAAGACAGATCGAGATGGGTGCGGATCGTTTCGACGAGCTGCTGGCCGACCGTGTAAAGCGGGTTGAGACTAGTCAACGGGTCCTGAAATATCGCGCCGATTTCTTTTCCACGGATCGCCCGCATCGCGCTGTACGGAAGGTTGTCGATCCGTCGGCCCGCGAGCGAGATCTGTCCGCCGGCAATGCGGAGCGGCGGTTCGAGCAGGCCGATGACCGCAGCCCCCGTCACCGATTTACCGGCCCCGGACTCGCCGACGACGCCCAGTATCTCGCCTGGCGCGATCGTAAAGCTGATGTCGTCGAGCGCGGTTAGGACGCCGCGCCGGCTCGGAAGCTCGACCCGCAAACTCTCGACCCGTAGCAGCGGTTCCGCCATGTCAGCGCAGCTTCGGATTGAGGGCGTCGCGTAGCCAATCGCCCAGCAAATTGACCGACAGTATCAGCGCCGCCAGCACCACCCCGGGGAAGATCGACATCCACCAATCGCCGGAAAAGAGATAGTCATTACCGTTGCGGATCAATGTACCCAGCGATGGCTGGGTCGGCGGCAATCCGACCCCGAGGAAGGACAATGTGGCCTCGGTCAGGATAGCAAGGGCGAGATTGATCGTCGCAATCACCAGCACTGGGCCGATCACATTCGGCAAGAGATGGCCGAGCACGATTTTGACCGGTCTGACACCGATGATGCGCGCCGCGAGAATGTACTCCTTGTCGCGTTCGACCAGCGTCGATGCGCGGACCGTGCGCGCGTACTGCACCCAGAACGACAAGGCGATCGCCACGATCAATACGTATGGCGCGATATCCGCCTGAGCCTCACGCGGCAGCACGCCGCGCCCCAGACCGTCAATCAACAGCGCGATCAGAATCGCCGGAAAGCTGAGCTTGATGTCGGCAATCCGCATGATGATCGCCTCGACGACGCCCCCGTTCCAGCCGGCTATGAGGCCGAGCGTCATCCCTAAGAGCATGGCTATAAACACCGCCGAGAACCCGACCATCAAAGACAGGCGCGATCCATAGAGAATGGCTGAAAGGATGTCGCGCCCCTGATTATCGGTGCCGAGTGGGTAGCTCCAGTTGCCGCCGTCAAGCCAGGCCGGCGGATTCGACGCGTCCAATAGGCTGAGCGAGCTAGAGTCGAACGGGTCGTGCGGTGCAATCCACGGGGCGAGAATCGCTCCCCCAATAATTACCCCCGCCACAATGGTCGCCGAAACCGTTACCCGCGATCGACGGAAACTCCACCACAGATCACTGTCAAATATCCGCTTTAGCGGCGACGCCGAACGCTCTCCGTGCGTGAGCACAGCCTCAGCCAATGCCGACTCGCTCGCGGTCGACCCTGAGACGGGGGTCGAGGACGAAATAGAGGAGATCGACGACAAAATTTATTACGACAAAAAAGAAGCCGACCATGACGAGATAAGCGGCCATGACCGGGATGTCGACAAAGCCCACGGCCTGAATGAACATCAGACCCATACCCGGCCATTGGAACACGGTCTCGGTGATAATCGCAAAGGCAATGATCGAGCCGAGTTGCAGGCCGGCGATTGTTATTACCGGTATCAGCGTATTCTTGAGCGCATGTCCGAAATGGACCGCCCTGTTGGTCAGTCCACGGGCACGGGCAAACTTGATGTAATCGGTGCGCAATATTTCGATCATCTCGGCCCGCACCAGCCGCATAATCAGAGTCGTCTGAAACAGGGCCAGCGTCACCGCGGGCAGGATGATTGCTCGGCAGCCCTCCAATGTCACGAGGCCTGAGCTCCACCAGCCGAAATGGACGACACTTCCACGGCCGAACGACGGCAGCCAGCCGAGCACCACCGCAAATACCAGAATGAGCAAAATGCCGATTAGAAACGTCGGCAGCGAAACACCAGCCAACGAGACTGCCAGCAGCAGTTGCGACAACCACGATCGTCTATAAAGCGCTGTGAAGACGCCCATCGGCACACCGAGCAGGAGTGCGAGGCCAGCAGAGACCGTGCTCAGTTCGAGGGTTGCCGGCAATTTTTCGAGGATGATTTGACCGACGGGCCGCGCCTCCTGATAGGACAAGCCGAAATCGCCTCGTACTGCATTCCCGATGAATCGGGCAAATTGCAAGACAAAGCTGTCGTTCAGCCCGAGCTCCTGCCGCAACTTCTCACGGTCGGCGAGGCTGGTATCCACTCCGACCATCCCATTGATCGGATCGCCGACAAAATTGAACAGTGCGAAGGCAATCAAACCCACGGCCAGCATTACCAGCACGGCCTGATAGAGCCTCTGCAGGAGAAAGGCGAGCATTGCGCTGCCACGAAGCCAGCTATTTGAGCTTCACGTAGCGCAGCTGGAAGTCATTCGTACCAAGCTGCGCCAGATCGACATTGTCGCGGCTGGCCCATACCACGATCTGCTGATGCAGCGGCAGGTATGTGAAGTCGTCCTTGACGATGCTCAGAGCTTTGCTGATCAGATCGTTGCGCTTTTCGTTGTCGAGCTCGACCGCGATGTCCTTGATCAACTGATCGACGGCGGAATTTGAATAGCCACCCTCGTTCCACGTTCCCTTTCGCAGATCCTCGCTGCGCGTCTCGACAAGGTTCACCAGCATGTGCAGTGCGTCCATTGGGCCCGGGGTCCAACCCAACAGGTAAAAACTGGTCGCAAACCTAGGCGCGTTGATCTTGACGAAATATTTGGCTTTTGTTTGAGCCAGAAGGTTGGCCTTGACGCCGATGCGAGCAAGCATGGCGACGACCGCCTGGCAGATCGCTTCGTCGTTGAAGTAGCGATCGTTGGGGCAGTCGAAGCCGACCTCAAAACCGGCGGGGTAACCGGCTTCGGCCAACAGCTTCTTGGCTGCCGCCGGGTCGTAGGGATAGCGCTTGTCAAGCGTGGAGTCATAGCCGTTGACGCCGGGCCCGACCATCAACGCGGTCGGCCGGGCAAAGCCGCGCATGACCTTGGTCTTGATCGCATCCTCGTCGATCGCCTGGTAGAAGGCCTGGCGAACGCGCTTGTCCTTGAAGGGGTTCTTGCCCTTGACATTCGACTCAAGCAGCTCGTCACGCGACTGGTCCATGCCGAGAAAAATCGTGCGCAGCTCAGGTGTCTCCCAGATCTTTGTTCCCGACGTCTTCTGAATCCGCTCAATGTCTTGCGGCGGAACGTTGTAGAGCATGTCGAGCTCTCCGGAGAGGAGAGCGGCGACCCGGGTCGCTGCGTTCTCGATGCGGGTGAAGACAACTTCGTCGAGATCAACCGGCTGTTCTTTGAGGCCCCACCAATTGGGGTTCTTGACCAGTACGGTGCGCACCCCGGGTTGGCGGTCCTTCAGCATGAAAGGGCCGGTCCCGTTCTCGTTGCGGGTTGCGTAGTTCTCCTCGTTCGTGGCGATATTGGTGGGGAGAGTGGAATTATGCGCTTCGCACCACGCCTTGCTCATGATCGCGACAGCGACGAGGTAATTCGGCACGATCGGGGTCGGCACGTCGGTGACTAGGTCGATGGTACTGTCGTCGATCTTTTTGATCTCCTTGACCATCGCCAATTGACTGGCAACATCTGTCCCTGGGGTGACCGCACGCTTAAACGAAAAGAGGACGTCGTCTACGGTTAATTCCGTTCCGTCATGGAATGCGACCCCCTGCCGGAGCTTTATGCGCCACGTCAAGGGATCAATGTTCGACCATTCGGTCGCGAGCGCCGGTTCGAGATTCATCTGACGGTCACGGCGCAACAGCGGCTCGTACATGTTTCCGTCGAAGGAGCTGACAAAGCCGTCGCTGCGCGCATGAGGATCCATTGTCGTGGGATCGCCGTCATTGGCCCAACGAAAGGTCTTTGCGTCACCCGTCCTTGCGAACAGGGCGAGCACCACTAAGGCGGACGCGGCATACCGGCGGATCCAAACAAGCCTTACTGTCATGACGAGTCTCCCCGCTATCGGTCGGCCGGGTAGGTCAAGCAATTTTCGGGCCAGCGATCCGCCTCGATTTGGCGACCCAAGCGAAGGCGCGCGCGACGGGAGTTGGCCTAATTTTTGCTCCTTGTGCTCGCGTCAGGAATGAGGGAGGGCCGGGGGTGCCAAAGCGGTTCCATCTTGCCTGGTTCACCAATTTCACTGCGGGGAGCTGGGACACGACGTTTTCCCACGGCGGCTCGCCGTGGGACGGCAAATTCCATGTCGAGTTTGCGCTGGCATTGGAGCGAGCCTGCTTCGATTACATCATG
>Ga0306921_10007227_pt1 | contig 11638 bp, 10 predicted proteins | sample sta12Cox44000080_FD_203760 | JGI IMG/M metagenome (GOLD analysis project Ga0306921, IMG submission 203760) | Lab enrichment of tropical soil microbial communities from Luquillo Experimental Forest, Puerto Rico - statoxic.12C.oxic.44.000.080 (v2)... | ecosystem: Environmental > Terrestrial >... | reverse complement strand
CGGCACTAAATCTCTTCGATCAAGCCTTGACACTCAGCAATTCCAATATTTTTGCGCTCACCGGCAGCGCCGTGACACTGGCTTGGATGGGCAATACTGAAAGAACTATTGAGCGGGCGAAACAGTCGCTGCGCTTCAGCCCCTTCGATTCTCTGAACTTCAGAGCCCACTCGGCGATGTCAATTGCCCATTTCTACTCCGGGCAATACACCGAGGCGGTGAACGAGGCTCGCGCTGCGATCGGCTCCAACCCGGCTTTCACTATTCCGCGCGCGGTGCTCGCTGCTTCGTTGCTGCGGACAGGGCGCGTGGAAGAAGCCAGGCTTGCGGCTCGGTCGGTATTGGATTGCGAGCCATCCTTCAAAATCCAGAAGCTTTCCCATCTTGCTTTGGAGCCGGCGGTTCTCATGGCGTTTTCGGACGCCTGGCGCGAGCTTGGCTTGCCAGAGTAATTATGGAGTAGGCAAAAACGCTCACGAGCCTAGTTTTGGGGCCACTCGGGACGTAAGCGACGTTAGGGCCGATGGGCTAGCACGGCTGCAGCCGGATGTTATAATATTGTTTTGAGCAGTTCACGGACGCGAGGAGGGGAACGGATATGAAAGAAAGCCGTAGAGGTTTTGTTAAAACGTCAATCGCATTTGGGACGCTTATCGTCACCAAGGCTATAGCGCAACCTGGCTCTCCAGCTGCCGTCTCTAAAAAGAAAATTGGATTTCTGGTGAGTACGAAGGATAGAAATAAGCATGACAGTGCATTCATACAAGCACTCAACGCCGACAATTGGACTAACAGCAACATGGCGGTCTACTATAGACATGCTGACGATGACTATGCTGGGGTGAAAAACCTCGTACTCCAGCATATCGCAAACAAGGTAGATTTGATCGTCGCTGCGGGTGGATTACCGACGGCGGTAGCGGTTGCTTCAGTTATTAATGGGAATATAAATAACAATAAACCAGCTTCTCCGTTTATTTATTTGATTGGCCGGTATCCGGCCTCTAATACTGGCGTCGATGCCGCGGCCGCCGATTTGTTTAACTGCCCGACAACTAAAAAGGTTGGTGGGTTGGACCAGGCCGTTCCGGCGCAAAACGGAGCGAACTTTCAGCTGTTGAAATCCAAGAGTGGTGGAGGGGTGACGATCGATAAGGTTGGCCTAATTGTAAATGACAATAATCCTATAACTTTACCAGAAATCGATGCTTGGATAAACCTAACTGATCCTGCCGATCCTACCAAAAGTATCAATTCTGCCTTTATCTATCATCTTACAGCAAACAACCAAGCCCAAGGAATGGTGGGCCTATTAACAACAATCAGAACAGCAAGCACTCAGCCTAACGGAATAGTCGTCAGTTCCGATGCTTATCTACGCGAGGTAGGCAACGTCGATTTTGACGCACAGCTTCGTGACACAACAGCAAACAGCGGAGGCCACTTCCTGGGATGGGTATGTTATCCCTACGAAGAATACGTGCTAACCAGCGCAAATAGCATATGGTCAGAAACCACTCCGGTGCTTGCTACAGACGATCCAACATATATAGACGCGGCATATTATAAACTAGGTGGCAAAGCTGCTAAAATCCTGGACCAGCTTGTGGCCAATCAGCCCCTGAATGCGAATGTTTCGACTTGGAACGGTTCTCAATGGATACCACCAACATAACCGCAACGCTGATCGACTTGCCGGATGCCAGGTCTTTCCAGTTCTCCCATAGGCCCGCAATCCCGAATGGCGAGCCATCCTTCATGGCAATGGCATAGGGCTGCTTCGCACGCTGCCACTTGATTGCTTCCCACTCGTAGAAGCCATCCACCGGCAGGGTGTGAGGATTCCGAGGAAGTCGCCCGAGCGTTCCGAGATGATCTCGCCCGGTATTCCGACATGATGTCGCCCGGGGAGGTCCGCTGCTCTGAATAATCTGCCCGCACACGTGCAGCGACTTGCAGCGCGGTGAGCTCAATTCCCGAATCTCTCAACCGGCATGGGCGGACGCGGCGGTTCGCCATTAGCTGGGGGTGGGTCGGGGCGCAGCTGGGGGATGCGCGTGAGGGCGGAGAACACGTCGTTGCCCCCGTCTGCCGGAGGCGGCTGGGGCGCGGCAGTTTCCAATGGCGGGGTGGCACTCGGCCGTGTGGCCCGGATGTCGGGGGAACGTGGCGGGTCGGCGCTTAGCGCCGGACGGGACTGGACCGGCTGCTGCGGAACGTCGGTGGGATACGGCGCCGCCTCCACGGCAGGGCGTGGCGGATCCTCGACCGGACGAGGCCCGGCGTCAGGTTGCGGCGGCGGCACAATGGCCTGCCCGAACGGGACCACCGGCACTGACGGGGTGTCGGTAAGGCCCGATCCGATGGGCGCGTCAGCCGGGGCCCGCTTCGCGTCGACGTTAGAGAGTGCATCTCGGACCAGGGCTTCGGCGGATTTCTCGCTGCGAGGTTCCTCGGCCGCAGTTGTATCGATCTTTTGCTTAGGCGGCGGCAACGCCTTGGCCCCTTTTCCGGCCTTAGGCGCGAGCTTCGCCTCGGGAGCGTCCCGCTGTATCGCCGGGTGCTCGTCCCTGGCAGCGGCCGCAAGGGGCGGGGTTGGTTGGCCGGCGACCCCGTTGGCGATCGGACCCTGGATGACCGCTGACTCCGGCGCGGAAGCTGGAGTGGGAGAGGATAATAGGCCGCCGAAATGCGCAAGCAGGTAGGCGCAGATCGCGCTCGCGAGGCCAGCCGCGATGATCTCCACGAACTTCCCAAAGAAGCGCGAGAAGTAGGAAACGCCGCCCGACATGACATCCCTATCCAAAGGAACCCGTGGCAATTCTAAGGGCTGCACGCGGCAGATTCGGGGCACATGCGGCGAGAAAACGTGACCAAACTGCGGAAAAAGTTTAGCCCAATCGCACAGGTTCGGCGATGTACTGCGGGCCTACAGCCATAGCCCCGCACCCATCGGACCATTGAACCCCCGCCGTACTCGCTCATCTTATCACATAGTCTGCAGGTGATCGATTACAACTCGTTCGTGTGCAATGCCGACCTCACGCAAGATAATTTTTCCAATCCATGTGGTTGGGCGAAACGCGGCGCTCAGAGCCGCAGTTCGTGGTCGGTGTTTCGTCAAAGTCGATTATGCGGGATTCATAGTGCCCCCGGATGCAGCCATGTGCTCGAGCAAACGTCGGTGCACGAAAATATACGCACTACCAACGCGCTGCATAAGATTGAGGTCGCGGGCGTAGTTGAGAAGGCGAGGTAGATTGAAAGGCAATTGACCGGAAGCACCGAGGACGGTGCGCAAGACATAGTGCTTGAGCACCTCAAGCCCACCAAACCAAAGAAAAAAGATGGCGAAGAGGAAAGCCAGGTAACCCAAGAGATCCTTGAAAGGGTTATCAAATCGCCCGGCGATCTCCAACACCATGGCAAACGTGACCAGCCATACGGCATTCAAGCCCACAAAAACGGCCGTCCTTAGCGACAGCCTAATTCCCTGGTTTGGAAAAGTCTTTCCCTTGAAGGTGCGCGTCCTCAGTCCGCCCAGCAGTCCGCCGACCGCCAATCCGATAGCCGCCCATCCCAGGAAGAAAATCCATTCCTGCCTTCCTTGAAGTTGGTTGAGCTCACGGGGCAAAAGAAAGACAATGCCGCCGACCGCAAGGCCGGAAAGCAGCCCCGGCACCATGCCTCGGCGAGCCCACGTCAGAGACCATTCAAGAGATTCTGCGGGTTCGATGTAATAGTACACGCTTCGATTAGCGCCCTTTGCGCCAAGCCAAATGACCATCACCAGGCCTGCCCAGAGCAGATGCAGCCGCAAGACTTGATCGACGAACGGCCAAAGGATGGCAACGAGGAGGAGCCAACAGGCCGCGCTCGCGAGCATCTTTGCGACGGCGCGCCGGAACCCCGGCTGCAGGCGATCTAGGGCAGCGCTGCCTGAGCCGAAACCCAGGTTGTCGAACCAGCCGAGCATTAGCAGCCAGAGCGGGATCACTGTAAACCACATAACCGCTGCTGCGTTGCTTTCAGCCTTGCCTAGTACGGAAGTTGACCAGTAGATCGTGTTGACGAGGCCTAAGAAGAGACCGAAAACGAGGCTAACGCCACCTAGGTAGGCCCAGCGGAGTGAGCGGCTCGATAACCAACTGGGTTGCAGATCTTCTATCAGGAACATCGTTTGGTTATGCCGAAGCAAGCCCCCCGCCACCCCGGATAGCCAAGCCACTGTGTGCTCGCGCGAATAGCCGCGCTCTGCCAAGCCGCGTTTTCTGAACATGAGATCGATGTACGTCTCGAACAGATGCTCGCTCCGATCCTGCGCCGTTTCGCGCCCCGCTAGATCTTGCGCACCATAGCCTCGGTAGGCCAGGCACATGAGATTGAGCATGAGCGGCGAGCGCGCAAGATCCTGGAGTACCCGATCTTGTCGGAGCGCGCTTCTCAATCCTGCCAACGCGGCGCCCCCTTCTTCGACATAGGCATCGATCTGCCTGTCTGTAAGCGGCTGCAGGCAGATCGCTCCATTGACTGCAAGTTTGACCTTCAGTTCATCGTATTGCTCGGTCCGACAACATACGACGAGGCCCGGCAGTCCGATTTCCTTGATGAACCGATTGATGGCCTCGACGCAACCAACTCGCTGCTCTGTGCTCATTTCGTCCAAGCCATCAAGCAAAAGGAGGAGCCGGTGGTGCGCAAGCCAAATCCTGCCAACTCTCCTCGGGATTCGATATTTACCGCTCAGCTCATCCTGCAACCAGAGCTGCAGAGGCTGCCCTGCAGCAGCCCATGAAGATAGATGAAAAACCACTGGAATGGGTTCGGTATCATCCTCTTGAGCACGCTTAATGAGTTCGCGAACCAGGGTGAGCATGGTCGTCGTCTTGCCTGACCCCGATTGGCCCAAAATAAGAAGGGAGCGTTCGACATCCGCAAATACATTGAAAATTCCCTTGCCAAGAGGCACGATAGTGCTGCGTTTGTACGGAAGTTGGAGGATGGCCTCCCACGGATTTTCAACAGCTTCTGGCTTTGTGTCCTTATCTATCTCGAGCAGGCGTTGGTTTTCCAACGATCTATCTAAAACACCCTCCACCCAGAACCGTCGCACGTTGCCAAGAAGGATTTTGAGATCTCGCCGTTCGTCGATCTTAACCGGGCTAGATTCGCGCCTGACGTTGAGTTCTCTCAATTCATGAATTTTCTGCGCCTGCCAACGCGTAACATCCTCTTTTACTCCTTCGCTTAATTCCTCGAGAGACTTGAATCGACGCGCTGTGATCTCACCTTTAACTTTGTCAATTTCAGCAAGAAACTCTTGTAGTTTTTGATCGCGCTGACCCTCAATATCTGTTGTCTTTTCATATATGAGGCAGTCCTTATGTTTTCCCTTTGCATACTCAAACTCATCTATGGTGTACTCACCGCATTTCCGCCAAAGAACGCCAATGTACAAATCCGAATCGTCGATTTGCTGCCTGTAGGTTTGCTGAATCCCCTGCGGACGCGCCCCGGCGTCCATCTCGAAGATCCAGCCCTCTAGATTTAGCTGACTAAGAGCGGTCTTTATTGCGATGCGTTCCGGTGCAAGCTCTTGCATACTTGAGCTGATAAATATGCGAAGACGCTCGCAGAGCATGGGCGCGTACTCGCAACACAGTTTAGTCCGACGCTAGTGTGCTTTTGGGGTATGGCTACTTAGCCAACTTACACCATTGATGTTCAGCTCATGCGTACCCGCCATCGTCCCATCAGCCAGCCAAAGACCATGGTTGCCGCTTACATCATCGCGCGAGTCTGGGCGAGGCTAACTATTGGATCACTCAGCGCGATCATCACGGTCGGCATTATGCGAGCTGCGTCGCCGCTTGAATGGCGGGCGCGGTGCCGACCGCGGTGATGTCTGACTTGAGATGCAGACATTCGGTAGTGAGCGCTGGAAAGCGTCAGTCGTCGCCGTCCGGACAGAGGTAGTCGACGGTGGCGGGTCACACGACCAGACAGCCCAGGTTGGGAGAGCGCTGCTGCGCACGCGGCCAGTGGCCACGCCGCTGCCATGAGCTCGCGCCGCTTGAAAGGTTCAAATGGCATCCGTCGCCCAGGAGCCAGGACCTTGTGCAGAATAGCCAAATAGCAAAAAGCTTGTCCGCGCGCAACCATCAAACCGCCAGCCGGATCGCCTTCGACAGGCTCCATGAAAACTGCCTGCCTGCCGCCTGGACGCGGCTACGGGGACCCGCCCTGCCTGTTCAACCAGCAAACCACTACACCATCAGCAACGTAGCTGCTCGGCTTCCAAAAGGCCGCAGCGCGCCTGCCTGTCGGCGCACCCGTGGGAATGCGATGAGACGCTGCTACGTCTAAAACCGCAAATCAGTGATGACCGTCACAGACGGCACGGGTGAGCACGCGCTAGGATTACGTTCACCCAGCATGGAGGAACTCTCTGACGGGTACGTGCGATGTCTTCTCTGCATAAGATTGATGGCGCAGTTTCTCAATTTCGCTATTGGGCATTCATCAGCTACAGCCATCGCGACGCCAAACATGCGCAGCGGTTACACAAGGAATTAGAGACATTCCGCATCCCGCGGGACTTGGTCGGGCGACGCCTGGGGCATCTGACCATCCCGCGCCGCTTGACCCCGATTTTTCGCGATCGCGACGAGCTTCCGAGCGCCGGCGACCTGACCGGCAAGATTCGCCAAGCGCTCGAGGCATCGAATGCGCTGATCGTAATTTGCTCCCCCTACGCCGCAGCATCGCCGTGGGTGAACGAGGAGATTCGTGCGTTCAAGACCCTGGGCAGAGCAGAGCAGATCTTTCCTTTCATCGTGGATGGTGAGCCCTTCGCCTCGGATCGCCCGGCTCTCGGACTGCCGGAGTGCTTTCCGCCGGCGCTACGTTTCGTGGTCGCTGCCGACGGGACGCTGACCGATCGCCGATCTGATCCGCTCGCCGCCGACGCGCGCGAGGAGAAGGACGGCCGTTCGAACTCTCGTCTAAAGCTGATCGCCGGGTTGCTTGGTATTGGCTTCGATGACCTACGACGCCGCGAGCTGGCGCGAAAACGGCAGCGATGGCACATCGGTGTGCTGGCGTGCCTGGTGACCTGGTTGGCAATGGCCGCGATCTATGTGGGTCTCGCCGACAACGACATCAATGTACCCAAATCGGCAGAGATTCGGCTTGCGCTTGACCGTCACGGCCTCAGTATATTTCGACCGATCGCGTCGCACGATGAGGTCGTGCGGAAGGCGTCCGCAGTACGCAAGCAACTTCGAGCGCGTCTTATCGACGCGATTCGGGAAGGAAAGGTAAGTGGTGAGTCAGATTCTGACGTTTGGGAGATTGGACAGATCGCGGCTGCGATCTATCGCGACCCTGATGCCAGCAATGACGACATTCGATGGCTGACGCCGTTGCTTGACCATGTTTTTCAGAAAGACTTCTTGTTGATGTCGGATGGAAAGCCAATCGGCTGGTCAGCGGCAGGTACTTCGGGTCGGGTAGAGACGGCACTTTGGATGATCATGGCTTTGAGCCACGCCTTAAGTCGCAAAGACGAAGAGATCGAGGCGGCGCGGACAAGGCTTGTTGGATATCTCCAAACTGTCCAGCAGATAGCAGAAAATCATTACCCGATGAATGATGGCGGCTGGAACATGGTGATCGAAGAAAAGCCCGAAGCCCACCACCCATACAGCTCGGCGCTCGCGCTTCATGCCCTGATCGAGTTAGAGTCCGCTGCGCTATGTTGGCAGGGTGATTGTGAACGGCTTACAACCATGATCCAGGATGCGGCCGAACGCTTCATCCGGACGTTCGTGGATGAAAAGCGGTTGAGCGGATGGCGGAACACCCTGGACGATATCAGTTCCCCCGATCTGGACGTGAGTCTCATGGTGTACGGTGCTCTTGGTTGTGGACGCGTTCCGATTCCGGATAACATTCGGCTAACCGCGTTGCATCAACTGACCGATCTCCGACTTCGATCGTATATCCCCGCGAATCACGACATCAGGCACTGGCTGACCATCATCAATGACAGGGGAAAAACGGAGTGGGTGAGCATTCATACACGCGTATTCTGGTATCCTTGGGCGATAGAGGCCCTGCTGCATTGGCTTCAATACGCCGAGCAACAGAAATTTGCTCCGGAGGTCCGCCGCGCTCTCGAGCGCAGCTGGAGCCATGTCCTTATTTCCGAGGATATAACGGATGATATGGCGCAATCAGCTCCCTACATCGTAGCAGAGACATATTATGGGATTGGTGGCGTCCGGTAAGGTTCTGGACTATGTCAGCTCCGGCCAGCTGCGGACATACGGTCGCATGAGCTTAGGACCCGGCCATGAGCCGACTTATAGAATGCAACAAACAACCGTCCCTCACTCGATCACCGTCGATCCGCAACATCAGGATCGGCGGTACAGGGACCGCGTGCTAGGAGCTTGTCTCAATCAGCCTCTTGCGACGAACCCGCCTAATACAAAGTACGCTATGGCCAGGGCATAGATCCACAGTTCGGAACGGCTGAGAGCCGCGCGGCGCCGGTAGGCAAGAACGGCAGCGACGCAGATGACGATCAGCGCCCCAGTCAGGTACCCGTTACCAAAACTAGCTTTGTCATTGGGTTGCGCGGCCTGGAAAAGATTGCCTATGGCGAGCAAGATAAGCGTTGAGCAGCCCAACCAATACAGTGCCAGTTCGACACCACCGAGCACTGCGCGGCGCCGGTAGGCAAGAACGGCGGCCGAGCATACTGTGACGAGCAAGATAGGTACCAAGGCACTCGCGCTAGTTAGCTCGACGGTGGGGAGTCTGGCCTCCACGCCAAACCATTCAAACCACCACAACGGCATGTTGTGGAGTATCCACTCGTATGTGACTATCGCCATTGCGAGAACACAGCCGAGCCAATATAGCGCCAGCTCGGTGCCACCAGCTAAGGCGCGGCGCCGGTAGGCAAGAAGGGCTGCGGTGCCCATGGCGATCACGATCCCAATCCGGGGGATTCCTTGTATGGGCAAAATAAAATAAGAGATAGATAAAGTGGTCATTACGATGAAGAACGCCAATCCAAGGAGCGTGCCGCCTGGCGCGCGCAGCCTCTGCGGGAGCCACCTCCACCACGTGGAGCCGCCTTCGCGTGCCGCCAGCACTTGGCGTTCCCAAGCCGCGAGCCGCGCCCTCGCATCGGCGACATGTCTGCCATCCGGAAACTGATCGAGAAAGCTGCGCAGGCCACCAAGATCGGCCCGCACCGAGAGCCCCGCCCACATCAGGCTTTCCAACCTCGTCCGCGCCATGCGCTCGGTTACCCCGTGCGGGAACCGTGCGAGGTGATCGCGGAATTCCTGCGCGCTCTCACTTGCTTTGATGAAATCCCAGTTGGCGAGCTCCTCGGCCTTGTCGATTTGCTCGGCTGATAATCCAGCAATTGCCGTGAGCCGCGCCTGCTCTTTCTCCCGCCGCGCCTGCTCTTCCGCCTCGCGTTGGCCTTTGGCGCGTGCATTTGCGGCTTCTTCCTCTCGCCTGCGCTCCGCCTCGGTCTGTGCCCGCCGGGCAGCTTCGACGCGCGCCTGCCGCAGGGCCTCAGCCTCGTCGAGCGCCTGCTGGAGCGCTCTGATCAGGCTGTGCGCATCGGCTCGGAAGCGCTCGTGCGTCATGCGCACGGCGTTGCGTCGCGCCAGCGGTCTGATTGCTTCGGGCAGATCCTCCAACCGCGGCATCCGCGTTTCTCCCACCAGAACCGGGATCACCCGCTTATCCTGCTTCAGGGCCGACTCGATCTCGATGCGCACGAAATCATTGGGATCGTCGATGCGGCGGCTTCCATGTTGGTCCAGGGCATCGAACCAGCGCGGACCGATCATTGCCAGCAGCACATCACACTGACCGACCTGCTCTTCCAGCACCCGGACAAAGTCCAGGCCGGGTGCGATGCTGTCGACATCCATGAATAGCTGCTCGGGCCCAAATGCCTGCTGCAGATGATCAAACAGCCGGCCCGTGTTGCCCGGATCGTCGCCGCGGCGATAACTAATGAAGATCTTGCCTGCCATGTCTTTGTCGGCACGTCCGCGAATTGAGCAGTACAGTCCTGAAGCGCGCTAGCTGTCGCGCGTGGCGAGCGGCCATGCGGCTGCGCTGCGCGCGGCTACCAAATTCCCGCCGTCCGATGGGGCGACTGGCATTTACCCCTCTCTATGTGATGGCTACCTGGTGAGAGGAAGGATACCACGCCGCGAGCAACCAGTCTTCACTTTCGGGGCCCGCAACAGCGATGACTGCTCAGGGTCTTGGTCGTTCGAAAACGATTTTCGACCGGGGGTATTGCGCAACATTAATGTAAGTATGCGCCTTAAGACCCATCTTAAATTCGCCTGAGCGGCGCGTTTGATTCTTTTTCGGCTTATGTCAGCTTCCATCGGCTGCGAACATGGCAAGTAAGCCCCCGTCCTGGAAGAATACCGACCGCCCTTGCACCATCAAACCAAACCGCCATGCCAGATCGCCCTCGGCGGGCTGCCTTGATCTCATGATGCCAGCGGTCAGGCCCGCTCTCTTGACGGCTCTCCTGGGGAATATAGTGTATATACACATCATAGGGACGGAGCGAGGATTGTACGAGGAAACCTGCTTGTGCCATCGGACGCGGATGGCAGCCCGAGCCGTGACGCGTTTGTATGACGAGGTTTTGCGTTCGGTCGGACTTCGCGCCACGCAGCTGGCCGTTCTGGTCGCGGCTGCCAACGAAAGTGTCGTCTCGATTACCGAGCTCGCCAAATTCATGGGCATGGATCGATCAACTCTGACCCGGAACCTGACTCCGCTCGAAAGAGAGGGGTTGATCCGGGTCGGTAATGAGGGTTGGAGACGCAGTCGCACCGTCGCGATTACGCATAAAGGACGCGGGCGACTGCGCGAGGCATTGCCCTTGTGGGAGAAGGCGCAGGATATGATGCGACAAAAACTTGGCAGCCGGAGATGGCCGCTGATCATGGCTGATCTGGACGATCTTATCCGCGCTGCGTAACACTTTTTTTTCAAAGGATGATCAGCCGATAAAGGAGGAGCAGAATGTAAAGGACAACTCGCGTCATTCGAAGTCGTGTATATACACTATATCAGAGAAGAACAGAGAAAGAAGGAGTCAACAGCATGAAGTACTTCATCGATACCCACGACAAGAGCAAAGGCAGCTTCCCAGCCCAGGAACTCACCGAACAAGAGTTCTTCGATCAATTTGCGGCGCTTGAGAAGGCTGCGCATGAGCTCGGCGTGTTCGGTCATGCCGCGCACGTGAACCTGAAGGAAGGCAAGGCCTTCTGTTTCATGTCCGGCCCGGATGAGGAATCCATCCGCAAGGCACATGCGGCGATCAATTTGCCGTACGACTCCATCACCGAGGTAAGGCGCGTGACCGGGGCCGATATGCGCACCCCGCACCCAGTGAAACTGGAGATGCGCAAGACGGGCTAACACAACCGCGCATAAAGCGGGGAGCGCCGCCTGCCCGGTGCTCCCGTTTGCCGATCTCCCGCGCATGCCGAAAAGGGCCGGGCGCCACCACCTCCGCGGCAGCGACATCAAGAGAGAAAACTTGTTGGTCCAGAGCTCGCCTTCGGTT
>Ga0306921_10007225_pt1 | contig 11639 bp, 9 predicted proteins | sample sta12Cox44000080_FD_203760 | JGI IMG/M metagenome (GOLD analysis project Ga0306921, IMG submission 203760) | Lab enrichment of tropical soil microbial communities from Luquillo Experimental Forest, Puerto Rico - statoxic.12C.oxic.44.000.080 (v2)... | ecosystem: Environmental > Terrestrial > Soil... | reverse complement strand
ACAACGCAAACGGCGGCACGAAACGAAACCAGGTCCGACGCGGATATTGGAGGCCGACGATCAGCGCGGTAAGACCCCACAGCAACACGAAGACACCAGAGGCGCGATGATTGAAGATCGACCAAGTCGGGCCGGCATACGGTGTTGAGGCCTGCTTCATGAGCGCGAGAAGCTGCGGATCGTATGGGGATGCTGGCGCCGCGGCAGACGTCGGCAAGGCCGTGGACATGACCATCGAGGTTTGTGGGGGAGCGCCTTGAGCAACGGCCGCAACCGCAGCTGCAAGCGTCATCAAGAGGATTGCAACGCTCATGATTCGCATCGGGGGACGCTATCGGGCTCGTGCGGCGCAAATCCTTCATCATCTATTATATAGAGCAGAGGGAGTACACAAGCCCTAAGGGACACGGTCCTCTCACACGGAAGCTAACCGCGCTATGGACTCAGGCGGCATTGTGATGTCGCTCGCCAGCGATGCACGCGTCGTGACCCTCATCGTCGCAGTGCTATTCCTCATCGCGGTGGAGCTGGGTTTTCGGTGGGGACAGCGCGGTGCAGCTAGCGGTCACGACCAGCCGCTTGGGACCACGATCGGCGCGGCTTTCGGCGTCGTCGGTTTGCTGCTCGCCTTCTCATTCTCGCTGTCCGTCACGCGCTTTGACGCGCGGCGGGCTGACCTCGTCGATGAGGCTAATGCGATCGGTAAGACCATTCTGCGCACGCAGCTTCTCGAGGCCTCGATGCGTCCGCAGATGCGAGCAGAGCTGAAGGACTACGTCGAGACACGGATCTCATTCGCATACGCGGGAGCCGCCGCCGCCGCCCGTGCGCCGTTCAACCGCCATTCGGCCGAACTGCAGCGGGTCATGTGGCAGCTTGTAATGGAGGACGCACGAAAAGATCCGCACTCCACCATGACGCCACTCTTTGTCCAAGCGCTCAACGAGCTAATTGATACTGCTGAGAAGCACGACGCTTCGCTTGCGGCGCTCATCCCGCTGCCGATCGTAGGCGTCCTGCTCATCATCGTGCTTGTGTCGGGCGTGCTGCTCGGCATCGACTTCGGTCGCAAAGGCAGGCGGAGCCCAGTCGTGCAGCTGTTGTTCGCCGTCATGCTGGGATTGGTGATCGGCGTGATTTTGGACATGGACCGGCCGCAGCACGGACTGATCCGGATCGACGTCAGTCCGCTCGAGAACTTGCGAAGTTTGCTCAACGTACAAACATAGACGGGCGTCGTGCCCGCCTATGTTAGATCAACCCGTCAGCTGGAGCTTGCGGCTTACCAGCTTGCAGACGGAAGGAACATCGCAGGAGTTGCACACGGGTTGTTGAGCGGATTCATGCCCATTTGCGCGGCGTACTGGCCGGCCGGAGACATCCACCAGCTCGACAGACTCGCGTTGCCGTAACCGAAGAAGGAGAGCAACGTCGGCCCGCCAGCGCCGTACATCCCACCGATCGTATTGTACGGGCTGGGTGCAGTCGCAGACATCATCGGGTCAGCGTACGGATCTAAGAACGCCGACTGATTTGACGCACACGGCTGCACGTTATTAAACCGTGACGGCCCATAATATTGATTGGGACCGTGTACGGTTGACGACTCGTGTCCGACCCCTGCCGGTGACACTGATTGACCATTTCCATGGCTGGCAGTGACAGGTGTTGGTGCCGCAAACGCGGCGACAGTGAAACTCAGTGTCGCCAAGACGGCGATTACGCCGACGGCACTGCGCCCAATCATACTCTTGACCATGGGACGACCCCCCGATCCGTTTGAACGACTTGCCCTGAGAGTCGCCTTTATCATACCACCCGGAGGCATTTTAGGGTAGTCTTTTTGGGGCGCCCGCGGTCACTCTCGGAGACCAGCTGAAAAATGAGTGAGCAGGCGGCGGTGCGCGGCCCTAAAGGCGACAGTGGGTGAGACCGTCAACCGTGTTGAGAGCCGCGGGGACTTGTAGTGACAAAATCATGCCAGCACACGACCGAGTAGCCATCGACATTCATCCGCACTTTCGCCGGTTGCACGTGTCACTGGGGTTGACGATCCCGGGTTCACCGGAGGCGCGGTTGCTCAATCCGGCCAGTGCGAGGCTTCGCGACGGCAGCTTGCGCCTGTACCCTCGGGTCGTGTCGCCCGGCAACGTGTCGCGCATCGGCGCCTTTGCCGTCGCCAAAGCCAGTAATGGCGCGACGCAGTTTTCCTGGATGGGCTATGCGCTTGAGCCAGAGGCGCCGTACGAGCTGCGCAACCGGGGAGACGGCTATGGTTGCGAAGACCCGCGCATCACGTTCGTACCGGCGATCGATCGTTTCATCATGGCGTACACTGCGTTCGGTCCTCGTGGCCCTGAGGTCGCCATCGCGGTGTCGGATGACGCAAGAGCGTGGCAACGACTCGGGCTGATGAGGTTCCAAGGAAGCGCCGCGCCGTTCGCCGACAAAGACGCGGCGTTCTTCCCGGAGCCGGTCCGCTCACCGAAGGGCACAGCATCGCTTGCCTTTTACCATCGTCCAACACGTTGGCCGGCCGATGTCGCAGAATCTGGGGGGACGCGCGTGCCGGCCGGCGAGCATGAGGACATCTCGATCGGCTACGTCTCGCTGGATGCCGTCCGTTCGGATATCGAGAAGCTATGTGAAGCAGTTGAGACGCACGAATTAGTGCTGCCCAAAAACATGTGGGGCCACCTCAAAGTCGGTGCCGGTACGCCACCCGTTGCGGTGCCGAGAGGCTGGCTCTCGGTGATCCATGGCGTCGATCTCGTGGAGCGCCCTGGTGAGCCGCTGTTTGCTCGATATTGCGCAGGCCTGATCCTGCACGATCGTAACCGTCTCGACCGCATCCTCTATCGGTCGCCCTCGCCGCTCTTCGTGCCGGAGGCTCGTGCGGAGATCCGCGGCATCGTTGACCAAGTCGTGTTTCCAACCGCGATCGACCACGATGCAGCGGCGAGCGATGGTTCGTACGACATCTATTACGGTGTCGGCGACGATGACATCGGCTGGGGGTGCCTCACGCTAGGCGCCCGCAGCGGGGACCAAGTAGGCACCTCGTGACTTGACATTTGTCTTTTGCGATGAGACAATTGTCCCATGACAGGTGCAGCCGTAGCAAAAGTCTTGGGTGTGCCGGCCGGTGGCACCGATCTTGTCGAGGTGACGCGCAAGGGGTTGCCGGCCGGCTCCGCCCTGCGTTTGGCAGAAACCGGTGGTCTTTCCATGGCGCAGTTGGCGGCCGCGCTCGGCATCTCAGGCCGCACGCTCGCCCGCAAGAAAGGGAAGCAATTATTGGGCGCGGTCGAGTCGGACCGTGCTGTGCGGCTCGCACGCGTTTTCGCTCTTGCGCTCGACGTGTTCTCGGGTCGCAAAGCGGCCGTGATCGCCTGGTTGCACGAGCCGATCGTCGCCCTTGGCGGCAAATCGCCGGTGACGTTCTTAGACACCGATGCGGGCGTGCGCCGGGTCGAACAGATATTGCTGCGTCTGGACTACGGTGGCGTGAGTTAGTGCGCGTCTGGCGGCTGGTTCGCAAACGCCGGCTTGCAGACGCGTTCACTGGAGAAGGAGCCCGGCTTGCCGGCGGGCGCTGGAACAGCCCGGGTGTCCGCGTCGTCTATACGAGCGCATCGCTTGCGCTTGCGATGCTCGAGTACTTCGCGCACACAAGCCTCATCCACGCTCCGAAGGACGTGATGGCGATCTGGGCAGACGTGCCAGACGACGTCAGCCGGGAAACCGTTGCCACAGGCAAGCTTCCTGCCCGCTGGCAGCGCTACGATCCACCGGTGGAAGCTCTGCGCACGTTGGGCGACGCCTGGATCGCCCGAGGCAAAACAACCATGCTCGTCGTGCCTTCGGCCATCGTCACGGTAGAGAATAACTATCTCCTCAACCCCGTGCACCCGGACGTCGCTCGCATCAAAATCGGGAAGGAGACCCCGGTGCTATTCGATCTGCGCCTGTTCGGGTCGGCAAAGGCAAGCGGCGCAAGCTAGCGTATGCGCAAGAGATCGATCTCCCGCGCTCGGCGGATGCCGAGCGTGTACGAATAGAGCACCTGCACCGGCGTGCCCGCCCGAAGCTGGCTGACCGCAATCTGCCGGCGCGAGCCTGTAGCATACACGTTCTTGAAACCCGGCAAAAGCACAAAGCTGCGCCATGCTTTTTGGGATGGGTCGTAGACCTTCACGTTGGTAGTCGATGCGTGCGTGATCCAGCCTCGCCACACATTACCGCTCGAGGGGACCGGTCGTTGCTGTTCTGTGCCGCTATGCAACGAGGTCGCGGCTGCTGAAGACTCATGCGGCGACGGCAAATGTTGGAGCTCGCCAGAACGTCCACTACGGCATCACGAGATCGCGTCGGATGGGACTGTCGATGAAGCGCTGCTATCGACGGTATGCGCCCAATGAAATGTACGTAACGGTGACGAGCGAGATAGTAGGGCAAGATTCCCGATTGGCGCCGGCCCCAGTTGCTGCGTTCTGTGCCCCATCAACATAAAGGCTAAGCCGGCGACAGCAAGCGCAACCGCGGCAGGACGCAGTTTGACGACAGGCCTACCCGCAAATCGCTCGACGGGCGGCCACCACGGATGCAGCCGCCGGCCGTGCACGACACGTCCTGAGGGTATGCTGTTGATCTGCACGCGCACTGCTGATGGGTGATGCGCAGGTGCCGGCTGCGCGCACGCGTCGCCTGCTGGGAGCTCAGAGGTTGCTCGTTTGGCCTCTGGAGCTGGCTCCATCGAACGTTCGCTGCGCGGCAGGATCGTGGGAAAGTCTTCAGGGGTCGCAAGCGGCGGAAGTGCTGTACCCAGACAAGCAGCTATTTCGCTCCACGCAACGGCGGCGCTCGCCTCGCCACCTTGGTGCGTGCCGTAGATGGTGAACGAGCTCGGGTACGACGGCAGTGCTTCCGTCGTCCACTGCGCCTCGATGTCAAAGGCAACATCGCCGCCAGCCGGTACGTGCACGACTGGCGTTTGAAAGTGCAGATACGCGTGGGGGTCGGCACGGAAGAGCAAGCTGCATTCACCATTACCGCGATTGATGAGCCGGCAGCGCACGACGACGCCGTCGACCATGCCTCGCCGCATCAAGGGGCCGCGCAGAGATAGCAACATCTCAATGTCATACCCCGGCAAAATGTTGACGCAACTGACGATCTGGCCAAACCGCGTGCCTTCGAAGTCGTGAAGCTCGATGCGGAGCTGATGGTCGCCGGCCGCAATGCTGGCGCCTTGAGGAACCGAGAAGGTTATGGTCGTGCGGGCTTCGGCTCTCGGTGCGAGACTCAGCCTCGCCGGTTTGATGCTGACCCAGTCGACGGGATCGGCGATGCCGACGTTAATGTCGTGCCAGTCGTCTGTTCCATTGCGGATGAAAACCGGATATTCAGCCCGTGAGCCGGGCGCGACGCGCCAGCCGGCATCGGTACCGCCGTCGAGGATCTCAAGCGCTGCGTCGTCGTTTGTTCTCGTCATGTCGTAGGCGTCGTCAATCGCGGAGGCCGTATGCATGTTATCGGCCGGTCGCGGCTCCAAGCCGCTCGGACGAACCAGTCAGCGATGGCAGCCCCGCGCCGTTTTGCACCCCAGCGGATGGGAATATTTATACATACCATGCGCGCCTCAACACGCCGGTGGGTTGCGCTGGCCGCCGCGCTCGTCGTTCTCGGCTGCAGCCTCGTCCTCGTCACGCCGTCTCTGCGCTCGCTCGCCGCCCGGACGCTGTTCGCAGCATACCTTTCGACCAAGGGTCTACATCTTGCGACCGCCGACGTGCACATCGACAGCCACCGGCTTCTTGTGCGCGATCTTGCCATCGATGATAGTCAACGCCGCCCGGTGCTCACCGCTGCGTCGCTCTCCGTCTGGTATGCCTTGCATGGAACGACTCTGGTGTTGCAGGGGCTCGACACCGATCGACTGCACCTCATCGTGCGAAGGGCGGCTGACGGTTCATTCGATCTCGCAAACGCCCTTGGCGGCGGTGCGCCGAGCGGCGGTGCACCTGCGTCCAGTGCGCGACCCAGCACCACGTTTAGCGTCCAGGGATTGCTGCGCGTGCGCGACAGCACCATTGACTTTGAGAACCGGTACGCCCCGGCACGGATTGGCCGGGCGTTCGGGCTTCACAACCTCGACGCGCGCATACAGCTGAACACCGATGGCTTGTCCGCTGGGACCTTTAGCGGCATCCTTGCCGCGCGGTGGCAGAGCGCTTTCGCCGGGGCTTATAGACAGGATGCGACTGCTGGTGTGGGTGACATGCGCGCGCACGCATCACATGTCGACATCGCAGCACTGCTCGACTACTTCATCTCGAGTACGGCATTTGTCGCCGAAGATGGCGTAGCCGACGCCAACCTCCACGCCTATACGCTCGGACCCTCAGGGGCGTGGTCCATCGCTGCGGACGGAGCATTTAACCGTACTCGTCTTCGGGTCTTACCGCTCATCGTGCCCATCCGTGATGTGCATGGGCCGTTCTCGCTAGTCGACGGTATGCTGATCATGCCACACTTCAGTGGCGTCGCGTCAGGACTCCCACTGGCTGGCCGCGGTACGGTCGCGCTGCTACCGGGTCCATGGGTCGACCTCACCGTCGCGGCGGCTGGGCCGTTATCCAAGGTACGCAACCTTCTGGCATTCACCAAACCCCTGAAGCTGCGCGGTGATGTGACGCTGGCCATACGGGTGTTAGGTCCACCCAACGATCCACAAGTCGGTATCGGATTTGCGATGCGAAGAGGCTGGCAGCTCGCGCAAACACCGCTCGGTGCAACTCAAGGCGAACTCGTGTACACACACGGTCATGTGACGGTCCCAGCAGCGCGCACGGAGCTCGCCGGCATAACTGCATATGCGAGCGGCGACATCGACGTCGGCTCGGTGGGGCCGCCAACCGGACACCTCATTGCGACTGCCGGCGGACCCTCGCTGGCTATCCCGTGGGTCACGAACCTCGACCCGGACGGCTTCGTCAGTATGCGCGTCGCTTTTTCCGGATCGCTCGCGCAGCCTGATATCGACGGCTTCATGGAGCTGAACGGCAGCAAGACGCGCATACGGGGCGCGTTCAGCTCCAACGCAGATGCACTCTCAATCGGTCCGCTCGTTGCGACGGATCAGCAGGGCGGCAAAGTCTTGGCGCGCGCGCAGGTGTTGCAGAGTGCCGGTCATCCGACTAGCGGCAGCGTCATCGCAGATCATTACGCCTTCGATCTCAATGGAAGGCGGGCAGCATTTCCAGGCGTGGTTGGGCGACCCGTCGGCGCGTCTCCGATGTCCGCGCTTGTCGACGGCATCGCGGTGGTCGCGGGCCAGCGTGATGCGCTGTTGTTCGACGCCGGCGTGCAGGTGCGGCGGCTCGTCGCCAACGGCACATCCTACGGCGACACCGACATCAATGGTGAAGGCGTGGTGCGCCAGCGGCCGTCGGGTCAAGTGCTGGCTGATCTGCGGGTGCGACACCGCGGCGGTGCGCGCCTCGATGTTGCTGATGCCAATGCCGTTATCGGATTGACGGGAACGCATGTGCGGCTGTACTCCGCCAACGCGCACGTCGCCGGCGGCACTGTCGGGCTCAGCGGCGACATGCAACTCGGCGCGCTCGTGCCGACGGACTTGTCGCTCACCGCAAATCACATACAGTTGGCGCGCGTCGGTGTTGGGGCGGGGCCGGCGATGAGCGGCGAGCTCACGGCACTCGGCCGATCGAGCGCTGTTGCCGGCCGCCCGAGATTTGACCTGAGCGCAACCGCGCGAGCGGCATCGCTAGCGGGCAAGACGGTCAGCGGCGACGCCGAGCTCAGCTACGACGGCGACGCGCTTACCACGCGCGACAGCAGGGTCCTCATCGGCGGCGGCAGCGCCATCGATGTCTCAGGTTCGATCGCTAACGTGGGCGCGACGAAAGGCTGGTCGCAGGCGCAGCTCGATCTCGATGCACAGATACACAACGCAGACGTCGCCGAGCTGGCGGCGCTTGCACCAGGGGCATTGCCGCTCGGCGGTGCTATCGACGCCACCGCACATATCGGCGGTCAGCTTGCAGCACCTTCAGTGCGGGGCGATGTCGCCTCGGCGTTCGCATTAGTTCGCGGCGTCCCCGTCGAAAACGTCAAGGCTCGCATAGCAGCTACGCCCGGTACAATCGACGTGGAAGACGGACAGGCAACACTGGGCACATCGCAGTTGCACCTGAGCGGTCGCGTTGGCGACGGCGCAACCAGCATCGCACTCGCGAGTCCGCATCTCGACCTTGCCGACTTTAACGACTTCTTCGGCGGTAAAGATGTGCTTGCTGGTGCGGGCAGCGGCGATATGGCGGTGAGCGTCGGACCGACGTATGGGTACGGGTCGGGCTCCGTGCGGCTCTCCGGGGTAGCCATAGCACAAGTACCGCTGGGCACCGTACAGGCGAAGCTCACGCTGCCGGACCGCAATCGCGTTGCGCTTGACCTGAACAGCAGCGGCGCCATCGGCTCGAGTTCTATCGTGGCGACGGTCGGCTATCGTCCGGCGATGTCATTTGCACCGAGCGCACCAGCCACGTATTCGGTGAGCGCTGACCTGCGCGATGTCGACGTCTCCGAATTGGAATCCGTCCTGCCTCCTTCCGCTGAGGGGCTCCGCGGACGTCTGACCATGCACGCGAGCGCATGGGGTGCTCCCGGGGCCTTGCATGGGAACGCGAACTTCCGTCTCTCTGACGGTTACATGCATAAGGATAGGATCAACGACCTCAGCGGCGCTGTCGCTGCCGACGACCGGGGCATTGAGGTGCAAAGCTTTCACACCCAGATCGCGGGCGTGGACTTAAACGCCCACGGGATCTACACGGAAGATCGTCACTTTACTGCGCATGCGCGCTTGTCGACTGCGGATGTGGCGCAGCTCGAGCGCATCACCGCGGTGCCGCAGTATGTTCAAGGGCCCGCACTGCTCGATGTGGATGCTTCTGGCACCGCTGCGATGCCGTTCGCGCATGCGACGCTCTCCGGTGGCAAAGGGAATGCATTGGGCGTCGCCTACGAACGGGTTGCCGCCGACATGACGTACCGTCGCGGCCAACTTGCCGTCAAGGGCGCGACGCTCGCGCTCGCAGACAAGCATGGCACGTTGAACGTACAGGGCACGTTGCCGGTGTCGGTCGGCCGGCAAGCGGCGGTCGTGCGGAAGTCTCCAGCGTTGCGGTTCCAGCTTACCGCGGACCGCGTCGACCTTGCCGCTTTTGACCCGCTGTTGCATGGCAAAGGTTCCCTTGAAGGTCAGCTCAACGCACGGGCGCTGGCCACGGGGTCGCTCGTGCATCCGCAATTCGAGGGTTCTGCGCAGCTCCGTGGCGGCGTGATCCGGTCGGCCTTGGAGACGGTAGCGCTCACCAAGCTTGACGCTGATGCAGTCTTCGCGCACGACGTCGCCACCCTGCAGCGTTTGCACGGCGTGCTCGGCAAAGGCACGATCGATGCGAACGGCAACGTGAGACTTGTGTCTGGAGCTAGCGCTGGACTTACGAGCGCAACGTACAACATGCACCTCTCCACTCGGCGCGCTGATGTGAGCGTGCCCGCGTACTTCGGTGGCGTTATCGACGCGGATCTTGCAGTCAACACAGAGACGGCTGCGCCGCAGCTGAATAGCGATATCATCGTGTCGGACGCCGACGTCCCCTTAGCCGGCATTCTCGCGCTCGCGAGTTCGTCCAGCATGGGTGGGCCCGCTCAGACGGGTCCGGTGCCGGGTGTACCGCCCTATCGCCCGGGCCACACGATCATGTACGGCGGCCAGATCTACGGCACAGGTGACGAGCCCCGCATCGTCCAGCCGACGCCAAAGCCGATGCCGCATAAACACCTCACCTCACGGCTCGCGCTCAATGTCGATGCAAGTGCGGGTGATAACGTTCAGGTCACGGGCCTGGTCAACGCCACCGGTAGCGGCACGGTGCACGTCGGCGGCACAGCCAGCGCTCCGGTCATGAGCGGCGATCTCGATGTCATCAGAGGCACGGCGAGCCTGTTCGACACCACATTCCATATCGTGCGCGGTCACGTCGCCTTCCATCCGAGCGATGGTATGCTGCCGACGATCGGTGCCGAGGCGCTGGCATTCCGTCCTGAGGCAGATATCACCGCTCGAGTCTGGGGACGAGTCGACCAGCTGCACACCGAACTCGAATCTGATCCGCCGATGTCCGAACAAGACATCCTCGCGAACATGCTGCACATCAGCGACATCAACCAGTCGCTGAGCGGCGGCTCGTCTGGGACTGGTGCCAACGGCAGCTCGACCAACGGCGGCGTCTCGCTCGAGCGCCTTGCCGGCGGTGCGGTGACCGGTCATCTCCTGAGCGCGGTGAACTTCGGGTTGGAGCAGACGCTACATATCGAAGAAGTCGACCTTGCCTTCAATCAGAACGGCCAGCCCACGATTGAAGTGCGCAAGCAGTATGGCAAGAACATGTATGCCATTTTCCGCAGCTCGTTCTCGGCACCGCCGGACGAAGAAGTCGGCGTCATGTACGAGCCACGCAGCGGCCTCGAGATCCAATGGCTGGACAAGCAGAACACAGCAGGTCAGACTTTCTACCAGCAGGGCCAATACCAGACGTGGCAAGTCCTCTACCGGTTCCCCAATAAAGAGGGGCCGGGCCGCAAACCTCGGCCTTCATCCCAGGAGAAGCTCACGCCCGTGAATCTCGGCCCTTAAACGACACCAGGACGTTGGGGGCGATTGCGAAATACTCCGCTCAAGCTGCTTTCTTATGGGAGGGAGTTAATGAAGCTACGTCTTGGGTTTGTCGCCGTCGCTATTGTGGCGTGCGTAGGCGCGGCATATGCCGCGGATCAGATGCAGATGCCGAAAGGAGCCCCGCCGCCGAAACCAATCCCGCGCCAGTACGTCCAAGTCTCTCCGTGCATTCCGACGATGGGCGAGCATTACGCCAACCCTAAGGTGCCTGATGCCCCCATTTACGGGGTGTATCAAGGCAAGCCGGTCTTCACCGAGATCATGGTGCTGCCCAAGGACCTGGCGGCCGGCAAGAGCTGGAACAACGTCCTGCAACCGCTGCCCGGCTATCAGATCAACCACGTCGACATCGGGTATATGCCGCACGGACATCCGGGCATGATGTTCCCTCACTACGATGTCCACGCATACTACGTTGCGCATGACGAGCACATGACTTGGTGCGGCGGCGAAGCCGCGCTGACAAAAATGATGAGCCAGACGCACTGACGCGTCAAGCACCTAAATACGAGCGCTCGCCGCGCCCGCGTTCAAGCGGGCGCGGCAGCATTTTCGGCGCCATGCCTGCGAACCGCGCGCTCGCGTGCAGACCGCCGGAGCCGGGTTGGGAGACTGGATTGCCGCCTGCGCGCGCGGGGCAGAAGCCGCAGCGTGAGGCGTTCGATGCTCGTGAGGCCGTGGCCGGTCTTGCCATTCACAGAAGGCGCCCCCAGCATAAGAGCACCGTCGGCGTATGCCTCCAACACACCGGGATGCACGTACGCTTTCTTGCACACCGCAACCGTATTGCGCAACTGTTGCGAGACTGACTGCAGCGCCGACCGGATATTGCTCAATCGTTGTTCTTTGCTCTCGGCGGGCGCATACGAGC
>Ga0306921_10007217_pt1 | contig 11644 bp, 7 predicted proteins | sample sta12Cox44000080_FD_203760 | JGI IMG/M metagenome (GOLD analysis project Ga0306921, IMG submission 203760) | Lab enrichment of tropical soil microbial communities from Luquillo Experimental Forest, Puerto Rico - statoxic.12C.oxic.44.000.080 (v2)... | ecosystem: Environmental > Terrestrial > Soil... | reverse complement strand
TGACCGAAGGCGCCTGCCGCAACGATCGCAAACAACGCTGTAAGAGCAAGACTTTTCTTTTCCAAGGTTCTTATCTCCTCGTTCTATTCCGCGATTTCTGCTGCAAAATGTTTCGTGGCTGGGCTGTTCTTATTAGTGCGAGTGCATCCCCAGCGTCGCATATTGGCTCTGTCAAGTCGTGAAAGAGCGTAGGTGCTGAGCTTTCATTTCGGTCCAGCCCGTCAGCACTCTCCAGCGCATGCCGCTCTCTCAGCGAAGGTACTGCGTGTCCATACTGCGGCTCCAACCGGAACCGGAACCGAAACCGTTCCGAACAGGAGTAGCCGTGTCATCGTCCGCCCGGAACAGCAATGTGCTCCCCCTGTGCTAGAGTCGGTTTGGACGGCAAAAACCCCCCTCTGACGACCAAGATCAATTTAAGGTGTGCGTAACGTTTTACCGGGCCTATGATGAGTGTGATTTAAACGATATCCTTGCCGCATTTTAAACATAATCTTGCCGCCCCCCTGTCCCGCAAGTCATTCAGTACTGGAGCGCAGACACGTTCGCTGGGTTCGAAGCTAAACCATAAACTTGCCTCAACTGCAGGCTTAGACATGTGAACTGGCAGATGCGGCTTTGTACAATACGTCAATAAAGGTGTAGTGTTGTGTTATGGCACAGTCGCATCGAGAAGCTTTCAGGCGGCTTTACGAGATAGCCGAGGCGCAGCAGGGGTTTTTTACCACCAAGCAGGCCAAGGCGGCGGGGTTTGCGGAGAACACGCATCCTTATCATCTGCAGGTTGGCAACTGGGTGCGAGAACACCGCGGCATTTACCGGCTTGCGCAATTTCCGCCGGCGGACCGCCCCGATCTCGTCCTGTGGGCGCTTTGGTCCAAGAACCGTAACCAAGAGACTGAGGGGGTCTATAGCCACCAGACCGCCCTGAGTCTTCATGGCCTCTCGGACCTGAACCCCTCTAAGCTGCACATGACCGTGCCCACGCGCTTCCGCCGCAACAGCGAGATTCCGGGCATTCTGGTACTGCATTACGCCGACTTGCCGCCAGGCGATGTAGAGACGGCACAGGGTTTCAAGTTTACCCGTCCTCTGCGCACGATTCTGGATCTGGTAGAAGCGGATTCGGTTGAGCGAAGCTTCATCCGCCAGGCGCTGCGCCAAGCTCTTCAGCGTGGGCTGATTACGCGGCAACAGATACGGAATTCGCAACTCACCGGAGCTGCACGCAAGATCGTTGCCGAAGTTCTGCGGCGGGCGGCGTGATGGACGCACCACGAGCGTACGCCACCGCTGGCCCATTCCGAAAAGCGCTCGAGGAGCGGCTTAAGCGGATCTCTCAAGCAGAGCAGGTGGACATCAACCGTCTTCGGCGCCAGGTCTCATTTGATCGGCTCTTGGCGAGACTATTTCGAGTTGAACCGACGCCCTGGGCATTGAAGGGTGGCTATGCCCTGGAGCTTCGTTTCAAGACTGCACGTTCCACCATCGATATCGATCTTAGCTTGCAGCCAGTGACCGCCGCGACCGATCAGACGGAAGCGAGCCGGATGATTCGCGAGATGCTGCAGCAGGCCGCAGGCATTTCTCTGAAGGACTGGTTCGAATACAGGATCGGGTCGCCCGTTATGGATCTGGAGGCAGCGCCGTATGGCGGTGCCCGGTATCCCGTGGAGGCTAGTGTAGTGTCTCCAAAATAGCTATACAGGCAATGCCTCTCTGGCACGCTGGATCTTGCGCAGGATGTCCTCGCCTTTCGCATTCCAGGTGTAACGCGTTGGGTTGGCGTTGCGCTCTGCCAGATAGGCAACAATCCGGTCGCACAGTTCTTTGACGTGCCGGAAGCTACCCTCGCGCACAACATCCTCCGTCAGATCGCGGAAGAACCGCTCCACCAAATTCATCCACGAGGCCGAGGTAGGGGTGAAGTGCAGGTGAAAGCGGGGATGTTTCGCCACCCAGGCCCGCACCTCCGGGTGCTTATGGGTCGCGTAATTGTCGATGATCAAGTGCAGCGCCAACTGTTTTGGGGTCTGGCGATCGATGCGCTTGAGGAAGCGCAGCCACTCCTGGTGCCGATGTTGCTCGACCAACAGGGAAACGATCTTCCCTTCCAGATAATTCAGAGCGGCGAACAGGGTCACGGTTCCATGGCGAATGTAGTCGTGGGTAGCCGTCCGGATATGGCCCACCCCCAGCGGCAGCGCGGGCTGGGTTCGTTCCACAGCCTGACATTGACTCTTCTCATCACAGCACAACACCAGCGCCTTATCGGGAGGATTCAAGTACAGCCCAATCACATCCCAGAACTTCTCCTCAAAGCGCGGGTCGGTGGAGATTTTGAAGGTCCGCGTGCGATGCGGCTGAATGTCGTTGCTGGCCCAGATCCGCTGCACCGTGCTGGGAGACACCTTCTGCGCCCGGGCCATCGAACGGCAACTCCAACGCGTTCGGTTGGCGGGCGGGCGAACAGCCCCGGTGAGAATCGCTGCCTTCACCTTGTCATCCAGCAGCGGTTTCCGGCCTCGTCCCGGCGCATCCTGTAATCCCGCCAGGCCCTGCTTGCAAAAACGCTGGCGCCATAGGCGAACCGTGTGCCGATTTACCCCTAGCTGCTGGGCCACTACCAGATCTGGTTCTCCACCTGCGCATAGCAGCACGATGCGGGCGCGCAATACCGTGCGTTGTTCTGAGCTCTTCTTGCCGACGACGTGTTCCAACGCCTTCCGATCCGATTCACTTAGAATGACTTCGCTGTGGGCCGGCCTCATACCCCGGCAACTCTATCACATCGTCTCGTTAATGTATAGACATTTAAGAGACACTACACTAGAATGGCTGGCCGGGTCTTTTCTCGATTCCATCTGGATGTCGGAGTCGGCGATGCAGTGATGGAACCGCTGGAGACAGTCCAATGTAGGGAGTGGCTGGAGTTTGCTGGCATCAAGGGCCCTCGGGTACAGATGATTCCGCGCGAACAGCAGTTTGCCGAGAAGCTCCATGCCTACACGCTTCCGCGGAGCAGCGCCAACAGTAGGGTGAAGGACCTGGTGGATCTGGCTCTTCTCGTCCAATCCGGCGAACTCGTCATGGCGCGGCTACAAGAAGCAGTACACGTTACTTTCCAAAGAAGAGGCACGCATGTGCTGCCCTCGGTCTTACTACCACCACCGGCGGATTGGAGAGAAAGGTTTGAGGCGTTGGCCGAAGAGTGCAGGCTCCCGACAGCGATGGATGTTGTCTTTGACGGTGTGCGAGCCTATGTTGAAACGATTCTCGCTCGCGGCCAGAAGAAGTGAGTTCCAGAGATGAAAGAAGGTGCGCAACCCCTTCCGTTTGAGTCTGCCGATGCAGAATGCACGTGGCTGCGAGAGGAAAATGCCCGCCTCCGTCAGCTTCTAACGGAACACAACATCCAGATTCCGCCAGCCCAACCTGCGAGCCGGCCTTCCGTCAAAGCTGTCGAAGTATTGTCTTCTGAGGACAGGAAAGAACGGGCCAGAAAGAGAATCACACTGTTCCAGAGCCTTTTTCGCGGGAGAGAGGATGTCTACGCCCGACGATGGGAGAGCCCAGACGGACGGTCAGGATACTCGCCAGCGGCCCAGAAGGACTGGAAGGCGATTAACAGGAGCAGGCCGGAGGATCGGAAGAAGGTTGATCGGAGAACGCGGAAGTTTTTCCCTGTGACAGACGCTGTGATTGAGAATCACCTTCTGGGTAGAGAAACCATCGGTATCTATCCATTGTTGGCCGACGAAACCTGCTGGTTTTTGGCAGTAGATTTTGACAAGAAGACTTGGCAGGAAGATTCCGCTGCATTCCTGGACACATGCCGCGACATGAATGTGCCGGCAGCGTTGGAGCGCTCCAGATCTGGAAAGGGCGGCCACGTCTGGATCTTCTTTGATTGCGCAGTTCCTGCGATCACCGCTCGCAAGCTCGGCTGCGCCATTCTCACGCGCACCATGGAGCGGCGGCATCAACTCGGGTTGGATTCCTACGATCGCTTCTTCCCGAGCCAGGACACGATGCCAAAAGGTGGCTTCGGGAACCTGATTGCTCTCCCCCTTCAAGCGGTACCGCGGAAGGCCGGAAACAGTGTTTTCATCGATTCAAACTTTCAGCCATATCCGGATCCATGGGCATTCCTTTCCGGACTGGAACGCGTGCCACTGATAGTTGCCGAAGAAATTGTGGCCGAAGCGCAACGCAAAGGTGACCTGATCGGCGTTCGGGCCAGCCTCGCAGATGATGAAGAGAAGCAGGATCCCTGGACGATGCCACCGTCCAGACGAAGGCTGGAACGACCAATCCCAGGACCAATGCCGGAGAGTGTTCAGATCGTGCGTGCCAACCTCGCGTATGTCGAGAAGCGAGGTCTGCCTGCAGCCATGCTGAACCGGCTACTACGCCTGGCGGCGTTTCAAAATCCCGAGTTCTATAAGGCCCAGAAGATGCGGCTCTCAACATATGCGAAGCCACGTGTGATTGCCTGTGGCGAAGATTTCGCGGAACACGTTGCCCTGCCGCGAGGGTGCCTCCCTGAGATAGTCGCTCTGCTTGAGGCCCAGGGGATTCGTCCTGAAGTCCGTGATGAACGCTTTGCAGGTACACCAATCGAAGTGGAGTACCAAGGCGAACTACGTCCGCTCCAACTGGAAGCAGTCTCCAAGATCGCCTTGCATGACGAAGGGATCCTGTGTGCGCCGACCGCCTTCGGAAAAACCGCTGCCGCCGCTTGGCTGATCGCGAAGCGCAAGGTCAACACGCTGGTCATGGTTCACCGGCAACAGTTACTTGATCAATGGCATGAGCGCTTGGCCATGTTCCTGAACCTGCCTCCGAAAGCGATTGGGCAGATTGGCGGCGGGAAAATGGACAGGACCGGATGCGTCGATATTGCGGTCATCCAGAGCCTGCATCGTAAAGAAGAAGTGAAGGATTTCGTCCCTGAGTATGGCCAGGTGATTGTTGACGAGTGCCATCACATCTCGGCGTTCACTTTCGAGCAGGTTATGAAGCAAGTGAAGGCGAGGTACGTTGTTGGTCTGACGGCGACGCCCACGCGGAAAGATGGCCATCATCCGATCATCTACATGCAGTGCGGACCAACTCGATTCAATATGAGTGCCCGCACGATGAGTGAGATCACTCCGTTCGAACATAAGGTGATTCCTCGTCATACCGAGTTTCGAACAGCAGTGGAGGCCGATTTCACAATCCATGACATTTACTCTGCACTTGTTGGTGACGCAGCTCGCAACGAGATGATCGTCGAAGACCTCATCCGTTCCGTAGAGGCTGGCCGGTCTCCGCTTCTTCTGACCGGACGAACAGACCACCTGCAACATTTTGCGGAAAGGCTGAACGGGAGGGTCAAACACGTCTTTGTTCTCAAGGGCGGCATGGGAAAGAAGCAAAGGCGTGAAATCGCTGACGCTCTAGCATCTGTGCCAGAACATGAACCACGCGTGATTCTCGCGACTGGTAGTTACATCGGGGAAGGTTTTGACGACGCACGCCTGGATACGCTTTTCCTCGCGATGCCCATCTCGTGGAAGGGAACGCTACAACAGTACGTGGGACGATTGCACCGCCTTCATGATAACAAGCGGTTAGTGCAGGTCTATGACTACGTGGACGACTGGGTTCCGATGCTGGAGCGAATGTATGAGCGCCGATTGAAGGGTTACGGCGCAATCGGATACGTGATCGAGCACGAAACACCCGCCGTAGCGGTCTGATCAAACCCGCCACTATTACTGAACCAAAAGCAGAAACAGTACAGCGAAAAAGATGTGTTCAATCTCTATGTATATGTGCCATTATGCACCTATACATGCGCAAGAACGAAACACCTGAGGAGGTGCGACGCTGGTTCCAGGAGGCGACACGGGATCTTTGGCCGATCGCCGTGGGATCTCTGTCCTTAAGGAAAAGCCCGTGCATTCGAAAACGCTGTCAACTCTGCGCATCCGGACAAGGGCATTCCAGTTACGCGTTGTATGGCCGGAAGAGGAATCAGCGATTCTCGATCTATGTGCCTGACGATTTGGTTGCAGACCTGGAAAAGGCCGTCCGAAACGGACGACACCTTCAGAAGCTTATGGCTGAGGCCGGTCGACGATATGCATTAGCGCGAAAGAATGAGCGCGACTTGTACATCCGGAAATAGCGGGGTCGCGGCCTTGACGCTTCGGTCGACGAGGGCAATGTGCTTGATGAGGAGGACTTTCACGACTGGTGTGCTCAGCTCGGATTGACCGAGGAGGCGCGCGTTTCGGTTGCCGCGGCACGGTCGCCTAATCCCTCTCGCCGCGTTGGAGGGGGCGGTCGAAACGTCTGCGGCCGGTATCCCAGTCGCAAGATGGGTACCACCATCCAGTTCGAGAGCCACAGAGTTGAACTGCCCTTCGTTTACGAACTAGAGCATGACCTCCATGTGCTGGAGTACTACGACCAGCCACCGTCTATCCCGCTTTACTATCACGCAGCAAACGGAAGACGCTTGTCCGTGATGCATACCCCGGACTTTTTTGTGCTTCGCCAAGATTCAGCGGGATGGGTGGAATGCAAAACTCCCGAAGATCTCGAGAAGCTGGCCGCCAAGAGTCCACACCGGTACCTGCGCGACAGCGACGGCAACTGTCACTGTATTCCGGGCGAGGCATACGCGCTGGCGATGGGCTTGACCTACAAAGTGTGGTCTTCCGCCAAAGTCAATTGGGTTCTCCAAAGGAACCTTCAGTTCTTGGAAGATTATCTGCGCTTGGCTTCGCTGGATGTTACGGAAGTTGTTAATCCCGCCATCAAAACAGTGGTCGAATCAGAGCCCGGGATCTTCCTTCATGAGCTGTTAGAAAGGGTTCGCGGTGGTGCAGAACCTGACGAGATTTATCTGCTGCTTGCAGCCGGCTGCATCTACGTGGATCTCAGAGCAGCTCCGATTGCCGAACCAGACCGGGTTCGAGTCTTCGCCAACGCAGAAGTTGCCAAAGCACTTAACCTTGCCCACCAGGTGACAAGCGCTAGCCCACCGATCTGCGGAGACACCGGCGCTCCGCTTACAAAAACGCTGAACATGCAGAGTAGAGCTTTCCAACTCCTGGCTGCGGCCAGTGAGCCGGATCTGGCGGCCGCAAACCGGCGATTCGATCTTGTAAAACGCCGCCTGTCTGGGGAGGAGCTTCTGGCCTCTGTCCCGGCAAGAACGATGCGTCTGTGGGTAGCACAGTACCGGCTTGCCAAAGAACAGTACGGCAACGGATATGTGGGCCTACTGCCACAAATCAGTAAGCGGGGCAACCGTACTCACCGCCTGCCCGATGAGTCGAGGGATCTGCTTATCCAGTTCATTGAAAACGACTACGAAAATCTCCGCCAAAAGACGAGGGTTGCCTCGTGGGGAGCCCTGAAGCGAAAGTGCGAGGTATGTGGCGTGGTCGCTCCCAGCTACGTTACCTTCTGCGCTGCCATACAGAAGCGTCCCGCGTTCGAACAAACGTCAAAGCGGCAAGGCCGCCGCGCCGCGTATGCGCACGCAACTTTCTACTTCGAACTGGAACGGACTACTCCACGCCACGGAGACCGCCCCTTTGAGATCGGGCACATCGATCACACTCAATTAGATGTTGAAGTCGTTTGTTCTCGCACCGGTCGTCCGCTTGGTCGTCCGTGGACGACGATTTTCACAGATGCCTTTTCGCGCCGCTGCCTTGGCCTTTATTTAACATTCGACGAACCGAGCTACCGATCATGCATGATGATTCTGCGTGACTGTGTTCGGCGCCATAATCGTCTTCCGCAAACTATCGTCGTTGACGGCGGCCGCGAGTTCGAAAGTACGTATTTTGAAACACTCCTGGCCCGTTATGAATGTACGAAGAAAACGCGGCCACCCGCGAAGGCGCGGTTTGGCTCCGTCTGTGAGCGGCTGTTCGGTACTACAAACACCCAGTTTGTCCACAATCTGCGGGGCAACACCCAGATCATGCGCCACGTTCGGCAGGTCACAAAGAGCAATGCTCCTGTGGGCCAAGCGGCATGGACCCTTACTTGCCTTTACGAGTATCTCTCGTGTTTCCTGTTTGAAGTCTACGACACTACCCAGCACCCGGCTCTCGGGCAAACCCCACGACAGGCATATCTCGCAGGCTTTGAAAGCTCGGGCGCCCGGGCGAACAGGTTCATTCCCTATGATCAAGTATTCCTGATAGCTACGCTCCCAACGACTCAACGTGGCACGGCAAAAATAATACCTGGGCGTGGGGTGATTATTAACTGCGTGCGCTACTGGGCCGAAGCATTCCGTGATCCGGGTGTTGAAAATCAAGATGTTCAGGTCCGGTACGACCCTTTTGATATCGGCACCGCCTATGCATTTGTGAGAAACAGTTGGACGGAATGTCACTCTGAGCACTATGTAGCGTTGCAGGGACGCTCAGAGAAAGAAGTCATGTTGGCCTCGAAGGAGGTGCGGCGTCGAAGCCAATTGCACTCCCGAGAACGGTTCAGTTTGACGGCCAGGAAACTCGCGGACTTTCTCGAATCAGCCGAGGCCGAGGAGAGATGCCTTCTTCAGCGATTACGTGACCGGGAGAACAGCTCCGTTCGACAGAATAATCTCATGCTCAATCCAGGTACTGCCTGTGAGCAAACGACATCTTGGGTATCGGAGTCCGAGAGTATGACCCCACCAATATCATCATCCAGCCAAGCTGAAGCCACCACGATTTACGGAGATTTCTGATGAAAGATGGGCTGTCGCGAGAAGCGAATAGTGAAGAGCGTCTCGAACGCTTTCGTGTTTACACCGTGGCGCACCCACGGCTTCTGGAAGCCAAAGAAGCCCTGATGAATGCGATATGGGGAGCCGAACCGAGTTCGCTCATTTTCGTGTTCGGCCCAACAGGGGTAGGTAAGACAACTCTGCGTTTGAAGGTTGAGCAACTGATTGCTGCGGAACTCTTGAACGAGCTTCGCGAAGACCTTACGCGGGTCCCAGTCGTCAGCGTCGAAGCCGTGGCTCCCGAGTCCGGCAGCTTTAACTGGCGCGACCATTACACTCGTCTCCTCCACCAACTTGATGAACCTCTAATCGACCGCAAGTTGAGTCGACAGCAGAGAGGTGCGTGTTCGGGATCTAACCTGCGCCTCATGCCGGCGTCCAAGGCGGCAGGTTCCGAATACCGTTACGCAGTAGAGCAGGCGATCCGCTATCGCCGGCCCATTGCGGTCATGATTGATGAAGCCCAGCACCTGGGCAAGATTGCCTCAGGTCGCCGACTGCTCGATCAACTGGACGTTATCAAGTCAATCGCTAACCAAACCCGAACTGTACACGCTTTGTTTGGGACTTACGATCTGCTCGCGTTCCGAAATCTGAATGGGCAATTGAGCAGACGAAGTATCGATGTGCATCTCGCTCGCTACTGCGCCGAAGACCCCGGAGACCGACAGATCTTTATTAATGTAGTGCAATCCTTCGAGAATGAACTTCCATTTGAGGAGCGGTCAGACCTAGTGAGTGATTGGGAGTTCCTTTACGAGCGGAGCCTTGGTTGTGTTGGAATCTTGAAGGAGTGGCTCGTGCGAGCTGCCACGGTAGCGATTCGAAAGAGCAGCCGGAAGCTGACAAGAGGCACTGTTGAATCACAGGCGTTGTGTCTTGCCCAGTGCGAACAACTGCACAGGGAGATTAGCGACGGCGAGCTTAAGCTGTTCGAACGGCCTGAGGCCATAACGCGGTTCCGTGAAAAGCTCGGCTTGCGCATCCGCGAAACAGAGAGGGTTCGCCCGGCACCGCCAGCGTTGCCGGGCCGGTTCCGAAGACCGGGTCAACGAGTTCCAACACGCGACTGCGTTGGACAAATGAATGCAAATGCCACAACCACTGTTTGATTCGTGGACCTTATCACGCTTTCCGATTCCGCCGAGAAGCCTTCTCTATGGGTTCGAGCCCATTGGCGTCGGTACTGCATTCGTCGAGAGCTTGAGCGGCTACGTCGCCCGTCTCGCTGAGGCTCACTCAGTGAGCGTCGGAGACCTGGTGGGCTTGGTGCTTTCGGATGCCCCGAATCTCAAAGGGGCACTCCTTCCCCCGGCGGCCAAGGCTGGTAGAAGGGGAGGCCACGGATTTCGAGTTTGCAGCTATACGATTAATGGTGTTACGGAACGTGCGATCATGTGGGTTCAGGCTCTGAACGCGGCAACAGGCCGTCATGATCTGCAGTATCTAACGCTTTTTCCGTTTCGCCACGCACTCCCTGATCATTTATTTCATCGTCACCGGGCTTGGTGCCCGCAGTGCTACGAACAGTGGCGACTGAACGGCCAAACCGTTTACGAGCCACTTCTCTGGGCAATCAAGACATCATCTCATTGCCTCGTTCACCTGCAGCCACTCCGTCACGATTGTCCCCACTGTGGCCGGTTACTGAATCCACTCGGTGTCTTCGCGCTGCCCGGATACTGCGAACGCTGTGGCGGTTGGCTGGGTTCACGACACGCCGAGTGCAACGAGCCAGAACTCGCTGATGATGAGAACCAGACATGGCCGTCTACCCAGGTTGGGAGTGTGCTCGCACTGCTTCCCTCGATCGATCCAGGGGCTGCTCGGGAGTCGCTTCGCCGAACTCTCACGGTCTATCTTGAAGAAGTCGCCGGCGGAAATATGCTCGCTTTCACAGAGTACACAGGATGCCCGGGTCCGGGGATGCATGGTTGGATCGCGGGTGCGGCAGTTCCTCGGATCGAGAACCTTCTGCGAATCGCCCGACACTTAAATGTCCCGCTTTCGAGCTTCTTCGCTCCGGTAGGGCCGACATCAGCCGACATCGCTGCCGCCAGACAAGCCGTTTCCGTGTGTAGCAAACATCGTCTTTCCTCATCCCGTCGTCAAAGTGAGATTCGGCGAGCCCTTCAGACGGCGCTTGACGCTGCTGTTCCCGCCACGGTGATAGACATCGCACGCAAACTGGGTTACACGACTACCGACAGCTTTTACAGAGACGCCCGCGCGCTCTGCTATGAAGTGAGTGCCCGATATCGGCGGTTGCACCGTTCGAAGAGACCGGAAACGCCTAAGGCAAACACGATTCAAGCGAGCGAACTCTTGCAGCTATCTCTCAACTCGACTGAACCGATATCAGTCCACAGGATTGCTGTAAGCCTGGGGCAACGGACCGATAAACACCTTCGAGAAAGCTTTCCAGAGTTGTGCAGAGCAATCACCCAGAAGATCGGTCGGATGCGGCACAACCGAGTGGAGGAAATGCGTCAGGTCCTGAGACATGCCCTCACTGAACAGCCACTGCCGCCGCTCGCAGAATTGAGCCGTCGTCTCGGCTATCCGCATACGGGTGTTCTCTGGAGGCATCACTCTGATCTGTGCCGCCAGCTTAAGGCGAGCCGCCAGCGTGACGTTGTGAAGCGCAGGGCCCATATGGAGAAGGTAGCAACGGCGGCGCTTAAGGAGGTTCCAGTGCCATCTTTACGGGTTGTTTGCAGACGCCTCAACATTACAGTCCGGTACATAAGCGTGCACTTTCCTTCTCTGGCGCAGAGCATCGTGGCAGAGCACCGCCGGTCCGTCTTGGCCGAAACTGCCAATCGACGCGCGCTGCTGCTACGTCGCATTCCG
>Ga0306921_10007214_pt1 | contig 11646 bp, 12 predicted proteins | sample sta12Cox44000080_FD_203760 | JGI IMG/M metagenome (GOLD analysis project Ga0306921, IMG submission 203760) | Lab enrichment of tropical soil microbial communities from Luquillo Experimental Forest, Puerto Rico - statoxic.12C.oxic.44.000.080 (v2)... | ecosystem: Environmental > Terrestrial >... | reverse complement strand
ATCATCGCTGCGCGTGCTCAGCCGTCAAGGCGCTGCGAAAACGGATAGAAATACTGTCGGCCCGCGATCAGACGATAGCCTGGCCGGCTGAAGCCGTCGTACTGCGGGACCGGCGGCTGCCGCTTGGGAGGACCCATATACGCAAAGACAATGCCGTGCTCCTCAAGGGTTCGCCGCATGGTAATACCGGGCCGGGGCCGACATGGCTGAGTTCGGCGTTCTCTTCGGGGACATCGCGATGGAAATAACCGCCATATCGCGTCTTCAGGAAAGGGGCTCTTGTGACCATGATAGTGTCCCTTTCAAGGACAAGATCGAACGCGAGGCTTTTGCTGGATGCCTGCCATCCTCGAAGATTTCATGGAATGAGGGCGCTGAGGTCCGAACCAACCGCTCAGCAACGGATGCGGTCCGAGCGGGCCGGCTCAGCGGGTCCCCAAGCAGGCTCGCCAGAACATTATTGCCGAGGACGAGCAGGATAGTACGGCATCTTTTCCCCGTTCTCGCCGTAAAGATCGCCATCCGCATCGCGGTCGGGTCTGGACCGATCGCCGGCGCCTTCCCCGGGCTTCATGCTCTTCGTCGAGGTCCAGGTCTCGATCAACCTACCGTCGAGAGAGAAGTGCTCGCTCGACAGCAGCGAGGAGACCCGAGGCTGGCTTAACACCGTAACCAAGAATTGCCTCGCCACATCGCTAGCCAGAAGCTGCTCGCGGTTTTTGGTGAACACCCTCACGTCCCATGCCGGCGCGTCGATCGACAAACTGACAAACCAGCGGAATAACAGGTTATAGCCCAGCTGCTCGATCAATCGCCGCTCCGAGCGGATTGTGTAGAACGCCTCCAATAGCAACGATCGCAGCAGTTTCTCTGGCGCCATCGAGGAGCCGCGCGAGCTGGCGCAGATTCCCTCGAGCTGCGGCGACAGCACCTCGAGAACGTCATCGACAATCGCCCGAATTGCGCGCAGCGGGTGGCCCTCGGGCACCCGCGCCTCGCAGCTCAGATAGGTTAATAACCCACCTTTTTGTCGGTGATGGATCGCCAGACGCGAGGCAACCGGCCAATCCAGCTGCTCCCAAAAGGGCGCGATGTCCGAGGTGCTGATCCGGTCATAACGGACTTCGCGCCCGTGTATCCCACCTGTTGCCTGCTCCATCATCGCCATGACTGTTCCCTCATCTCTAGTAAATCGCGGAACGCGGAGGTGATATAGTCTCCGATTGACATCGCGATGCTTCAATTATCAAATTTATGCCGGTGCACGGCATATTCACGCGAAAAGATGTGAAAGCGTGTGAAATGTCGGGCGCCATTTACCTCTTTGAAGCGCTACAGGCCGAAGCTGCATACGACGAAATGATGCTAGTCGCGGCCTGCGGCCATGATCGCCTGCGCCAGTCGCAGCGGGTCGGAGAAACAAAGCTCTTGACTACCTGACACCTGCACGAGCCGAAACAACCCGAGTTTCTGTGACAACCTGGGGTGCCACGGATAGTGGTGTGGCAGCGAAGTGTCCTCGTGCAGTTGAGATAGGATTTTGCAAGCTTCATCTCGGCAGGATTGGTCACGAGTGAAATCTTGTCGGTCAGGATCTTGAGCGGATGGGGGTTCAACAGCTCGTAAGCGCGCTTGGCGGTATCGAGATCGGCGTCGTTGATGAACGCTTCCCGCCACACCGGAAACGGCAAGACGACCGACCCGTCGCCCCGCTCGGATGCAATGGCGTCAAGTAGCGCGATGTATTCTGGCGGCAGCATGTCGCTCACGCTCTCATCGTTGTTCGGAACGAACGCGTTCCAATAAACAAGCCGACGGATCCGATGAGGCATCTTATCGGCAACGCCTGTGATGATCATGCCGCCGTAGCTGTGGCCGACCAGGATTATCTCTTTGAGGTCACTCACGGCCAAATAATCGACGATCGACCGAATGGCCTCGCTCAATCCTATGGTTTTCGAATCTCCCGGACGGTTGCCCTTTGTGGTAGGCGTAAATACTGTATGACCAGCCGCGGCGATCGAAGCCGCCACTGGTTCGAGTCCCCGTCCTGTGTGCCACGCGCCGTGGACAAGCACATAGGTAGCCATGATTAGTTCCGACCCGATTGTAGCCGCGCTGTGTTCGTCTCCTCGCGAGCGCCACGACTGATCTTCTGCATTATTTCGTGGATCGTCAGCACTTGGGCGAACAAGAAGCCGAGAGTGGGAGGCTCAACGCGCTGCCGTTGCAGTTATCTAACCCGCTCCCGTCAAAGATTCGGGTGGTCGTTATTGGTCGCTATGCTGCCGCAAGTCCTGTTCAAGCGCCGCTATAGTCTGCGGACCAACCTTGCCATCCGCGTCTAGACCGTTCGCGTGTTGAAATGCTTTCACAGCCGCCACAGTGGCCAAGCCGAACGACCCATCGACGATCAGATGCGGCTCGGCACCGAGTTTGTTCAGCGATTGCTGCACCCAAACGGTTCCGTGCACCGCTGCGCCCTGATTGTTAAGCGCGGCCTTCCAACGCGCAAGCCACGCAGTGCGCTCCGACAGTCCTATAAACCCTCCGTTCAAGTGAAAAGTAACGCCTCTAACATCATCGCGCTCTGCAAATGAAAGGCAGTTGGAAATTATAAAATCCCCGACGGCGCACTCGAGGAAATGAAGTGGGTTGTTGACCAGGTCACGCTCGTTGATGAGATTGAGACCAACCTTCCGGCCAAGTTCATCATAGCCGTCGCGGCCCGTTACTTGGCTACCGCCTCGACCACGGAAGTTCCAGCCATCGTCGGTGCCTACACGGTTACCCATGCGGCCATTGTAGACCTCGTTGGCGATCTTCTTTTGATTATGCGCGAACGCGGCGGCTTTCGCCGGATCGAACCGCGTCGGCCACGTGTTCATGAGCCCTTGGGCCGAATAATTCAAGTTCTCGACCACTTCAGTTCCCGCACCGCACTCGTGGCTAAATTGAGCCATTGCGTGCGCAACAACCAGATCGGACGTTAGCCCGTATTTGGAAAAAACGCTTGGAGCGGCGGCGACAATGCCATCCAGCAATCCAGGGATCTTCATATCCCCGCGCGGCCACATTTCACGCATGATGTCGCCAGTCAGCATCACCATTCCTCCGAAGTACCTACTTGCTTATTTGACCTGGTTCCTATAAATTAGCTTGGTGTTCGGCGGCGTACCGGCGCGTACCTGCTAATTGCTCTGCCGCCCAGCGATGCAGGCGCTGGCAATGGGAGGGGGCTGGGTAGGTCACTCACCCGACGCCCGCAGGCGCCGGGCGCATTGACCTTCCCCAATACCCGAATCAACTGGCTTTACACAACGCTCCCTTTGCAGCGTCGCCTGCTGCCAGCACAACCGAAATGGCCGGGCCGGCAAACATGGCCACACCCGGAACCAGGGTCAACACCGTCTGAAGTCCCTCCAAACCGACGCGCGCCGCCGGCCACGAGCTGCAGAACCCTTGCCGCTCGTCGCCGGGACCGATCGCTTTTGGATGGTTATTGGCAATGTGCTGCTGCAGTTCCCTGATTACGTCTGCGGGTATTACTGTAGTTGACTGTGCCATAGCTGTTCTCCTGCTTCACAGTAGATAGTCCATTAGCCCGCCAACCTGCTAAAGGCGACATCCGGCCACTGACGGGCGGGTGGCATGATGCCGTAGATGAGATACGCGATAAGTCTCTTCCCTGGGTGGGGTGCAGCGCTGTGCTGCACCCCTGCCCGCCGGACCTCATGAACGATATGGATGAAGCTGATGACGGCCGAAGCGGGGATAACGCGCGGCGGATTGGAATAAGCATGCGGCGGGGCCCAATTGTAGTCTTCGACAACGATTGTGCCGTCGCTGTTCACCTGCGCGACGTAAGCCACGTGACCCAAATTCCCGGCTCCGGAAACATTGGGCGCGTAGTGGGCGATGGCCCCGGCCGATGCCGTATTGTCGACGCGGAAGCCGAGCGTCCGCGCGTGGTCTGCCCAGTGTTCGCCGTTGCCGAACACGGGATCGTCGTTGGGGGGCGCGCCATTAGGGCCGCTCATGCCATTGGTGAAGTTGACGCCGAGCTCGTTCATCCGCCATGCAACGAAGGAAGTGCACTCCGTGCAGTAGAAATTCCACGGATCAACCACTTCAGGATCAGTTGGCGCGTCCTTGTAGGGATAGTCATCTCCTTTTATACCCGGCGGGACCGGCGAGGGTTGCGGCGCATCCTTGCACACCGGGATCGGCGGGCTGAACTTGTTGAAGTTGGGGGTGTCGCAGTAGAAGTCACTAACGAAGGTACCGTCCGCCAGCGCGTTCCAGATGTCGCTGCCATTGACGACTTGTCCCTGCACTTGGCATGTGATGTTAATCGGGCTGTTGTTGGCGACGCCGTGCACAACCGGGAAGCTTGTGCCGGGTCCCTTTCGCGCATTCACCCCAGCCGGAGCGTTGACAATGTGGTGGGGATACTTGCTCGGCCCCCGCGGAACCGGTGAGAGCCGAGCCGTTTGCTGGCACACCGGGATCGGCGGGCTGAACTTGTTGAAGTTGGGGGTGTCGCAGTAAAAATCTGTGACGTATGTACCGTCCGCCAGCTTGTTCCAGATGTTGCTGCCTTTGACGACTTCGCCGTGCACCTGGCAGACGATGTCGATCCGGCTGTTGTTCGGGACGCCGTGCACAACGGGGAAATTTGAGCCGGGCCCCTTTCGAGCATTCACGCCAGCCGGGGCATTGACAATGTGATATTGGCGAAGGCCTTCCCCGGCGGAGCTCTGTCTCAGCAGACTTTCGAGTGTGCTCGCATAAAGCGCGATCACGCCTGCGTTGTCGAGGCCGTTAACGATCTGGCGCGCGTTGACGTAGTCGCACCCCGAGCTATTAATGAAGTCGCCGAGCCCGACGCCTGTGAACGAGCCATTGCGCATGCCAAACGAAATGATGTCATAGGCGATCTGCGGGTTGAGGGCCTCCTCCGGGTGGTACAGCAGCTGATCGCCAAGATTGAGGTTTTGGCTCATTTTCTGGTAGTTGGTTTCCCACGTCAGTTGCACGTAGCCCCGACCATAGTAGGTATTTACATAGGTGTTGCCGTTGCCGTCCGTGACCGTGACCGGGTCGCCGTAAGGGTGCCCCTGCCCCTTGCCATACTCCTCGATTGGTTGCCATGTATTGTCGCATTCTTCCTTGACCGTGGCCAGCATGTAAGCGGCCCAGCGGACGTCGCTTACATCTTTGTCCTGCTCGAAGAAACCGAGCAAGGCGTCGATCCCTGACGCTTGGCTGCCCTCGAGCGCACCGTATTGCGCATTGTACAAATCCATGAACTTCCGGTGATCGAACTCCATCTCACGCACCTGTGTTAGCGGTTACAGCCGACACTGCCATTTGGCCTGTTGGGCTGCGCTAATAATGTTGGCGCGCCTACCCGCCATGTTCATGCGAAAAGGCGTGAAACTGTGTGAAAACTTCGACTTACAACCACTGTCTGCGAATCGCTGTACGAGGCATCAGCGCACAGTGGTGTTGGCCCTTCAGAATTCTGCCGCAGCGCCGTGAAATTCTCGCTGAACCGACGGGCCCCGAACGTCCCCAACGCGGGCGCACAACGTTAAGCGCGTCGGGCCGCGCAATTTGTTTCGACGATCAGCAAATTTCCGTCATCGCCCGAACCGGCACCTTGCTGCTGAAGGCGGAGCTCGTTGTTCGCGGCGAACAGCGTATCGGACGGCGCGAGGACATCACTGGTCGCTATGACCCATTTAGGCTGGCCGGGGGCCGCCGGCGGCGCATTGGGCGCGAGGCCGCCCGGCGGATCCCGTTGCTGAGCATTCGTGCCGTTGCATGTCGCCAGTTGGATGGCCGGGCCATCGTTGTGATTCGGCTGGGTGATTTCGACGCAGAGCTGCGTCTGGGCCGTCGGCAGCACCTCCCCCTCGGACCGGCAATTTGCCCTCAGCGCGCCACGACATAGACGGGTGTCGAAGTGACCGCGAGTTCGACGTTGGAAATGGCGCAGGGTTCACCGAGGAGTCCCGAGCAGTTCGTGTTGGCAGGTAGCTTCCACTTGAAACCGGTACCCTGCTCAATTGAGTCCCAGACAACCCAGGATTGGTGCCCACTGCCATCCACAACCTAGGCGATGTAGACGCTATTTCTGGGATCATGTGCCGGGATCCGTGACTGCACGTGGTGGCCCCCTAGCGTCTGCATGAAGAGCTGAATGGCACGATAGGCCTGCTTCGGCTTCCCGTCGTGTTTGACCAAGCCAAAATGGTCCTCAGGGTTGACCGCGGAGGTCGGGCTCGGCCTACCATCGTACATCTCGTAAAGGTACAGGAGGTCGACCCCATTTAAAGCAGCGAGCACGATTGACCGCATCAGCCAACGTGCCTGCTTGCCTTCATCGACAAAGCCCACCGTCGGCCAACCGATCTCGGTGAGCCATACTGGCTTACTTGGCGAGGTACCGGCAGCGGTGAAAGTTGCTTTCATTTGCGCGACTTTGTCGCCGAGCTGAACATTCGTCGTGCCCAATGCCGGTCCTGCACTCTCCGGCTCCGAGGAGGGCGGGTAGGCATCATAACCGTGCAACGTCACCGCGTCGCTCAACGACCCGAGCTGTCGATTGGCCGCGAAGGCGGCCTTCATGAAATCCGGGCCAGAGTTATTGATCGGTTCCCAAAGAAATACAGTCCCTCCGGGAGCAAGCAGAGGAACATCCCGGCCTAGCTGCTTCACACCTCGGATCGTGCTGATGGTAGCGACGGTGAGCGCACCAAACAGGCCCGGATCACCATAGACGCCGGTCACCGCGCGCGGTGCGTGATCGACGCCTGTGAACGGACACGGGCCGCCGCGAACATGCGAACAAGCCGAGTGCCAGAACTGTGAGCCGTTATTTGGCTCATTCCAGATTTCGTAGGCCTTCACTTTGCCTTTGTAGCGCTCAACAACGGCGCTTGCATAATCCGTGAAATCTTTGAAGTGGTCGGGCGGGGCCTGGGGATCTCCATTTGGGGGGTAGACGGCTGTATTTGCCCATGCCACTTCGTAATCGAGGATACCGAGGATATCAACGTGCTTCGATGCCGCCGCCGCGATAAAGTCATCGTAGCGCCCCCAGTCCCACTGGCTCTTCCGGGGCTCTATGTTGTTCCAGGTGAAGTCAACCCGCACGCGGTGCACACCAAGACCGACGATCCTGTCCAGGAGATCACCTTGGGCACGGCGATTGTCGTCAATGCCCGACGCGATGCCGACCAGATCGTCCACCGTCCGGCCACGCGCCGGCGGAGCGCTCGCAGGTTTGGCGGGAGTCGGTTCCCCGGCTTCGTTAGGACCGGGAACAATGACGTGTTGGGCCTGCTGGGTCACGTAGGCGCGCTCACCAGTGGGTTTGACGACTACGGTGTGAGCCGAAGGTGTCGATAGCAGCACCGCCGTCACAAGGCCGGTAGCAAACGCTGTGATTGTCCGACTCGACAGCATCAAGGATGGCTCCCCAAGTTAAGGCCTGTCACTCAGAGCATGTTGTCAGTGCCCCGGAAGTAGACTCTAGCCATAGTTCAAAATGCGGAGGGCAGAGCCGTCGCCAGTCATCCTTTGCCGGCCCGGTGGTAGACCGGGAGAGAGTGCTGCTGTGTGAGAACTAGCGGCGGTGCCGCTAGTGAAGCTGCGGGTATAGTCAGCATTCGCTGCCTGCGCTCTGGCGGGGCATTATTTTGCTTTTGTGCGGTTACGTGCTCGGCAATCAGTTCAGTCTGAAATCGGCTTACTGAGTCGGAGTCCGTAAAGATGGTCTGGGTGTTGTTTTGCGCCTTGTAGCCCGATCCGCCTGGTTTTCCAGTGATGACGAACATACCCTCTCCCGACGCCGACCAGTTTACCGATCCCTCGCCGGCGACCTTGCTATCCGCGACGAATCCCTTGGTGTGGCTAATCTGGTGTGTTGCCGATTGACCGATCACGAAATGAGTGTTGAATTCCGCCAGTGCATGCTGTTTGTCGGCGTCCAGCAGCATCTTCTCGTGCTGGCCGCCGGCTTGGCTTTTGTCCAGCGTGATCAGCATTGTGATATTCGGGTCCGTGGCCTTCGCCATCAAAATATCGTTGAGTTCGTCGTCGTCGTAACCAAACATGTTGAGGTACAGCGACACCCTGACACGCGACAAGACGTGCTTGAGGACGTCGTGGACATCATCGCGTCCGACAAAGAAAAGATGGAAATCTTTGCTCACGGTGGGCGAATAAGCCTTCTCCTGCGTATATTGCTGAAGGTCGAAAAGATCGATTGCCTGTAGGCTCTGCGACGGATCACTGGTCACATTGCTGGCGGAAACCGCGCTAGATTGTCTGGTTGCCACTCTCGCCATGATGTTGTCTCCTTCGCTCAATGCTGGGCGTATTGCCAGACCCTCGATCGAGGTTTTCCGGCGTGCCTCACGCAGCAGGAGATGTCGCGCCATTGCCTCGCATCTTCATGCGAAAAGGCGTGAAACCGCGTGAAAATTTGCAGCTTACAATCACCGTCTGCGGATCGCGTGTGCTAAGCGCCGTGAATCAGTGTGAACCGGGACCCTTTGGACATTCTGTCCTATGCGGTTGATCAGGCATGCAAAAATCAGCTCATAGGTGGGGTCCCAATTTTGGGGACGGCACCCCGCTGGTATGTGAGACCGACTACCTCCGGAAAGTTCTGTGTCGGAGATCTCCTGCGGCGTCGCCAACCTGATCCATCCTGCTCTGGTCGCGTTCATGTTCTCGCCGCGCGGATCTCCTGGACGGCGTCGATCTTCTCGCGCATGTCGGCAGCATACCGGGCGAGCACGTTAGCCGCGGCAACGCCATCAACGCTGCCTTTGATCAGGATGTGAAGGCTCCCGGTGTTTGTCCGTAAGATGCAGGTCGCATCGTTGGTGGGCTGCAGTCCCTCAGTACGTTTTCCGCGCCCTTTTCCCTTCGGATGATCGGCCTTCACATAGGCGCTTCGGAACACGAGATCCATGAAGCGCGATTGCAGCGCAGCTTTTCACACGATTTCACACCTTTTCGCGAGCGCATGCCGGCGCGCGGTACCACCATAGTAAGCGGGCAATGTGCCCAAAGCGAGAAAGGAGACACAACAATGGTTGATAGATTGAATTGCCGTGTTACCAAGGGGGGCGTCGTCGTGGCCGCCGGACTGATGATTCTCGGGATGGCGATGTCACCACTAGCGGCAGCAGGGACCTATCACGACGTTGCAACCGGTTTCTGTCTGGACAGCAATGGAAACGGCAGCGTGTACACAGGCCAGTGCAACGGCGGCAACTACCAGAACTGGCAAAACCGAGGCCGGACCCTGGTCGACGTTGCAACCGGTTTCTGTCTGGACAGCAATGGAAACGGCAGCGTGTACACAGGCCAGTGCAATGGCGGCAACTACCAGAACTGGCAAAACCGAGGCCGGACCCTGGTCGACGTTGCAACCGGTTTCTGTCTGGACAGCAATGGAAACGGCAGCGTGTACACAGGCCGGTGCAACGGCGGCAACTACCAGAACTGGAAATAAATACGACCTTTCGGGTAAATGTCAGCAGAGGCCTTACGTGTTGAGATCGGGTTTCTCGAACGCTAATTTTCCGTAAGACCTCTGCAACATTCCGGGGTGCCCCCCTCTTTGGGGGGTCAAATCCAGGAAAAGCCCGGTCGTGAGTTGATTACCCGTGTTGCAGATATCTTCACTTCTGCAACGGCTCATTGCGGATTTGCGAGGGAGGACGCTCGTCATGTCCACAGTGTGGACGCATTTCGACGCCGAGCAACGTCTAAGGGCCATGCCAAAGGTCGCGGCCTTGGCGATCGCCATTTTCGTCGGAAGATGACTCAATTTGACACCGACGGAAGGGCTTGCGAGCTTATGCCGAGCGGAGCGAGCCGAGAGAGGCACCATCCGTTGCCATGTAACCAGCACGTCTCGGTATTTGGGTGATAGTCACGGCGCAGCGAGTTTACAACAGCGTCCCATCCCGCTTGAGAGCGGCCGCAAGGCGGCGGCCGGTTGCGGCGTGACACGCGCCTTAGAATTCCATGAACCCGACCCGGTGGACAAACCGGGCGGGAAACTCCCAACTGCAGGGGATGACCCATTTATGGGTGCCGACGACGACCTCGATGCCACCCCCGCGACGATCGAAGAACACGTCCAAATATCAAGTCGCCTTCCCCAGGTACTCGCGCAGCGGCGGTGCCTGCGGGTCGAAGGTGGCAAACAGCAATCCCTTGTAGCTGTCCAACTGTGGCACCGGTTCGGGGCCCCACCGTCCTCGCTCTAGTTCACCGTAGTAGGTTTCCTTGAGAGGGGACGCCGAGCAGCCGGCCGGCATCGTTGTAGGTCCATCCGTGATAGGCACCGGTTCATTGGTGATAACCTTAACTCCAGATAATAATTACCCGAGTCGTTTGGTTGAGATTGAACGATAATATGACCCGGGACACAGTTTCCATTCGACGAGTCAACCCTCTTGTCATCTTTATAGAGAATCCACTTAATAGAGCATACTTCTCTTCGAAGGTCGGGAACCGCATCTAGGTAAGTAGAGTAGTCCGGAATAATCCTAATGCTCAAGGGTTCTCGAAGAGCGCGCTAATAGAAGAAGTAATTCTGAAGCCCTGGCTTGAAGCCCTTGAACATCCGCACCCGCTGGCGGCGTTAGCTGATGACAGAGCCCACAGGATCGCCGCTGAGACTAATGCGGCACCGATCATTGAAACCTCGTCTCTATTTGCGATAAGACACGGCCATCTCTTCCTCACGTTAGTTAACGCCCCCAATTGGGCGGTCGCTTAATTTCTTGTCGCCGCTGCTCGATATCTCCTCGCGAAAAAGCGTGAAATCGCGTGAAGATCTGCGCTACAATCGCGCCTTGTGGATCCCGTGTCCGAAGCGCCGGCGAGCGTTGAGTTCGGCCGTTTCAGGATCCTGACGCATCGCCGCGAAGTTCTCGCCGACGGCCGGCCGATCGAACTCGGCGGGCGGGCCTTCGACGTGCTCTTGGCGCTGATCGAGGCCAACGGTGCGGTCGTCGGCAAGGACGAGCTAATCAACCGCGTTTGGCCGGGCCGCATCATCGAAGAGGGCAATCTGCGAGCTCAGATCAGGGCGCTGCGCATAGCCTTCGCGGACCCCGACCTGATCCGGACGGTCGCCGGTCGCGGATACCAGTTCACGTCCGAGATCCGCTCGCGCGGCGGGCGCGGGCAGGGTCGAAGCGAGCAGCAGGTTACGGATGCGGCTCCGGCCGCCCCACCACGCCTGTCGATCGTGGTCCTGCCCTTCATCAATCTGAGCGACGACCGCGAACAGCAATATTTTGCAAACGGCATCACCGAGGATCTGACGACCGATTTGTCGCGGCTCGTGGGTTACTCGATCATCTCGCGCAATACCGCGTTTACCTATCGGAACAGGCCCTCTAATACAAAGCAGATCGGTCGCGAGCTGGGAGTACGCTATGTGCTGGAAGGGAGCGTCCAGCGGGCGGGCAACCGAATCCGTGTTAGCGTCCAACTGATCGACGCGGAGACCGACACACATCTGTGGGCCGACCGCGTGGACAGACACGCGCGCGATCTGTTCGCTCTGCAAAACGAGATCACGAGCCAGATAGCGGTCGCGCT